>WBZP01000994.1_pt1 | contig 36622 bp, 26 predicted proteins | sample 5204301 | NCBI WGS metagenome assembly WBZP01 (sample SAMN12412401, study PRJNA552823) | activated sludge metagenome | isolation source: activated sludge from nitrification reactor of wastewater treatment plant... | place: USA: Pennsylvania | collected 2017 | reverse complement strand
CCATGCTATGGAATTGATCGTCAGAGCGGTGGATGTCGGATCCGGCAACACCAAATTCGTCACGGCCGCGGCCGGTACCGACATCCGCTGCGCCAGTTTCCCGTCCGTTGCCTATCCGTCGAGCGACGACTCGCCGTCGTGGCCGGCGAGCGAGCGCAAGAAAACCGTGTGCATCCCCATCGGCCCGCTGTTCTACGAGGTCGGGCCGGACGTGAGTCTCGCCGCCGATACCTTTCGCGCCAAACAACTGCACGACGAATACACCGAGACGCCCGAGTACATGGCGCTGCTCAGGGGGGCGCTCTCCATGATGAAGGTGAGCCACATCGACCTCCTCGTGGTGGGCCTGCCGGTGGCGCTCTTTGCGGTCAAGAAAGCGGCGCTGGAGAAAGCCATGACCGGCCGGCACGACATCGGGGGCAGTAAGGTCGTGACGGTCGGCAAGGCCATGGCCGTCGCTCAGCCGCAAGGGGCGCTGGCGCACTTCGCCTCCGAGCACCAGAAGATGGCGATCATCGGCAACGAGCAGAGCCTGATCATCGACCCGGGCTCGCGTACCTTCGACTGGCTGGTGGCCCGGGGAATGCGCCTCGTGCAGAAGCAGAGCTACTCCTTCAACCGCGGCATGTCCGATGTGCTGCGCCTGCTGGCGGCCGAGATCACCAAGGATATTGGCTCGCCGTACCGGGACTACGACGCCATCGACCTGGCGCTGCGCACCGGCAAGCAGCCGATGATCTTTCAGAAGCCGTATGACATGAAGCGCCTGCTGCCCCTGGCCGAGACCGTCGCCGAGCAGGCCGTGTCAACGATGAAGGAATGGATCGAGGCACCGCACAGCCTGCAGAACATCATCCTGGTTGGCGGCGGTGCGTTCCTGTTCCGCAAGGCGGTGAAGGCGGCGTTCCCGAAGCACCGCATCCACGAGGTGAAGGAACCGATGTTCGCTAATGTGCGAGGTTTTCAGCTGGCCGGGCAAAACTACGCGCGCAGTTCACTGGTAGCAACCGGGAAGGAGCGCGCCCAGGGCATGTCGGGAGAGATTGAATGAGCACCGATAATGTGAAGGATCCCAAGCCCATTCGTCTCGTCTTCGAACTGGCGCGGGCCGACCATCCGTGCCTGTATGACGACCTGGTCCAGTTTCACAAGGGCACCAAGCGGGTCAACCGCCTTCGCGTGCTGGCCTACGACGGTTTGCTGGCACAGAGTGGTGTGTTCGCCGGGATGGGACGTGGCTCGCCTCATCTGCCTTCCGCAAGTAGCGCACAGGAGGGCAGTGGCGACATCACCAACGACCTCTTCGCGCCAGCGATCGACGCGTGAGCCGGTCATGAGCAAGCGATCGCGCCGGCCGGTGAGCGGCCGGATGGTCAGTGCTTCGGACCTGGCCCAGATGGGCCGGTGCGAGAGATTGGTGGTGTTCGAACATCTCTATGGACGCCGGGGCACCGATCGGCAGCGGCATGCCCGTGCACGGGGGCTGGTCGAGCATGAGCAGTTCTATCGGGAAGGCCTGGCGGCTTCCACGCAAGCTGATCGGAAGGGGCGCTGTTTCATCGCCACCTGCGTGTTCGGCGATGCTTGGCAGACGGAGGTGCTGCGCCGGTTCAGGGACGAGGCACTGCGACCCAGCGCTTGGGGACGCCGGGTGATCCGCCTCTACTATCGGGGGGCGCCCGGCATCTGCGTCATCCTTCGCCGATGGCCACAAATGCAAACTCCTGTGCGCATGGTCTTGGGGGTGATAGCGACGGGGCTTCGCTGGTGGTCAGACTTGCGTCGAGGTGGCAAGTGTCGGCGCTAGCGTGGGGCGTCGGTTGCGCCGTTGCCGTCATAGGCTTCGCGCTGGTCATGGCGCGGCGGCGATCACTTGAGAGCCATGCCACACGGGCTGAGCGGGCCTCACGACCGGCGGCGCTGCGGGATGCCGAGTTGGTCTACATGGAAAGGCTGTTCCGGGTCTCCACGCCCGTCGGACTGATGGCGAAACTTGACCGGGCATACCGGTTGCCCTCCGGTATGATCGTTTTGGTGGAGTTCAAGACGCGCTGGAGCAACCAGCCCTCCCTGTCGGACGTGATCCAGTTGTCCGCACAGAGGATGGCGGTGATGGGACAGACGGGGCAGTCGGTGGCGTCCTACGGGTATGTGTTGGTGAAGGCGCCGGCCCCGCGAGCCTTACCGACCGCGCATCGCGTCAAATTGATAACTGACGAACAGGTGGTGGCCTTGGTCAGGAGGCGGGAGGACGTTCTCGCAGGCCGTGTTCTGCCGCGCTGGTCATACTCTCAGAAGGCGTGCCTGACATGCGCGTTCCGAGCGCAATGCGACCATCCCCGTGTTTGAGGAATATTGTCTCTCCGCCAAACTGATTGCGAATTCTCAATGGCCGGACGTCAGGGTAGTCCACTGGGATCGGGTGTCCTCGCTGCGCTGCGGGTAGCACCAGCCCGGCGCTCACCTCCTCGACGCCCCCCGTTTACGCGTTGATCACCTAGCCCGAAGCGCAGGCTGGGGCCCTCGAGCTTATTTGCTGTGCAGTAAATATTACTACCCGCTCGAATATTCGATACAATGCCCATATTTACTGGACAGTAAAAGAGGGCTTCGCGCCACGATGATGCTTGAGTCCCCCCTGACCGCACGACAGTTGATCACGCGCTTCGTTGATGCCCTGCGGGAGCTTCCGGAGGTAGATGCCGACCTCGACCATAGGGAGCCCGCAAGTAAGCACGGTGACCGCGGGCATGACGCCCAGGTCGATCTCCACGTCGCAGGCAAGTCCTTCGTCCTGCTCATCGAAGCCAAGAAAACTGTTTTTCCCCGGGATGTCCGTCAGGTGATCTGGCAGTTTCGGGAAGCAAGCCACGGACGGCCAACAGGTCAGGGAGAGCCCTTGTCGCTCTTGGTCGCCGAATCCATTTCCCCCGGGGCAAAGGAACTGCTCAGAAGCGAGCGCGTCGGCTACTACGATAGTGGCGGCAGCCTGTTCCTACCGGCGCCAGGCGCATATCTCTACATCGACAAGCCACCACCCAAGACCCTTGCGAAGTCGGTTCGCGCGCTGTTTTCCGGACGGCGCGCGCAGGTGCATCACGCCCTGCTGGTACAGCACCGGGACTGGTTCGGCGTCACGGAACTGGCGCAACAGGCGATGGTGTCGCCGGCCACCGCTTCGCAGGTGCTGACCGAGCTTGAGCGTTTCGACTGGCTGGAGTCGCGCGGGCAGGGGCCGAGCAAGGAGCGCCACCTTCGCGAGCCCGCAGCCTTGCTGGATGCGTGGGCCAAGCAGCTCGCTTCCATCCGGCCGCCGACCCTGCGTCGCTACTATGTGCCGTCCGCGAAGGCGGACACATTGCCGATGCGGATCGGCGAGGCCTTCGACGCGCATGACGTCCAGTATGCAGTCAGCCACGAGGCCGCCGCGCAGCGCTATGCGCCGTTCCTTTCCAATGTCTCCCAAGTACGCACACGGGTGTTGATCGGCGCCGACGCCGAGGCCGCGATCGGCGACCTGGGCGCACGGTTCGTCACTGAAGGCGCCAATCTGGCGATCATCGAAGCCAAGTCGCCGGGCGAACTGTTGTTTCGCGAGAAGGTCGGCGGCCTGTGGCTGGCCAGCCCGATTCAGATTTATCTCGACCTGTTGCGCGGCGAAGGCCGCTCCAAAGAAATGGCCGAGCACTTTCGCAAAGAAAGGATCGGCTTCTGATGGCCAAGCCCGCAACGCTCGACGGCTACAGCGACCAGTACACGGTGGACTGCGAACGCGTCCTGGTGACCCTGCTGCGTGGGCTGGGACCGTGGAAAGAGTCGGTATACCTGGTCGGAGGACTCACGCCGCGATATCTCGTCGCCGCGCGGCCGCCCTTGGTTCCGGCGCATGCCGGCACCCTGGACGTGGACATCGTAATCGACCTGCAAATCCTGGCCGACACCGAGGCGTACCACACGCTGGAGGACAACCTCAAGAAGATGGGCTTCGAACGCGCGGAGAACGAGAAGCAGCAGAAGCTGTCCTGGCGATGGCAAACCCGCACCGAACACGGTGCGCTAATGGTGCTGGAACTGCTGGCCGACGCACCGGACATCGCGGGCGGCAAGGTTCAGCCGCTGCCGACGGAAGGCACGATCTCGGCGCTGAACATCCCGCATTCGTCGATTGTTTTCGACTTGCACCAGATCACCGAAATCCAGGCCGAGTTGTTGGGCGGCAATGGGATCGCGACCGAAAAGATCAAGCACGCCAATCTCGTCAGCTTCACCTGCCTGAAGTCCTTTGCGTTCGACCAGCGCTTCGAACGCAAGGATGCGCACGACCTGATCTATTGCATCGAGCACGCACCCGAGGGAATGGACGCCGTGGCCGAGGCCTTCCGCAAGGAGTGCGGCGGCAAACACGGCGCGGTCATCGAGGCGTCGCTGGCGATCCTGCGCGGCCGTTTCGCGGACGACGAGAAGACTGAAGGCTACCGCAAGGATGGCCCCGTATCGGTCGCCAAGTTCGAGCTGGGCGAGGGCGACGAGCCGGAGCAACGGGAGGCGAGGGCGTTGCGCCAGCGCCAGGCCAGCGACGTGATCGCGCAACTCCTTGGTCGGATCGGTTGACGGGGAGGACATGGCATGAGTTTTCCCGCCGACATCAAAGGCTGCATGAAGGACTGCATCCTGTCGCTGTTCTGGCCTCGCAAGGACATCGTCGGCTTCTTCGAGAAGCACGGATGCAACAAGGCCGAAATCGCGTCTCTGCAGATCGAAGGCGAGAACGCGCTCAAACGTCATGAAGTCGTCGATGCGCTGTTCAAAGCGCTCGCGGCACGCCCCGACAACGGTCTCGGTCCGTTTCGCGCAATGCTGCAATCGCTTTTGACTTGGTCGCATTTCGACCCGTATTACTTCGACCGGCTCGGCAAGCTGGATCGCGGCGCAGCCAACAAGAGCCTTGAGCATCTCCGCCAATTGCAGGAGATTCGGGACGCCAAGATCAAGGCGGATCGCGAGCGCCGGGCAGCCCAGGAATCCGTGCGCCAGCAACCCACGGCGTCGCTCGAACAGTTGCGTGGCGAATACCTCGATCTGCTCGCCAACAAGACTTCACGGCAGCAGCGCGGGTACGCACTCGAGCGCATCCTCTCCGAGTTGTCCCGCCTATCGCGCCTGGAAACTACCGAGGCATTCCGTGTGAATGGGGAGCAGGTCGACGGCGCGGTGAAGTTCGATGGAGAGCACTACCTCATCGAGGCCAAGTGGCAGGAACGATCTGCGAGCAACGAACCCGTGTACCAGTTTGCCGGCAAGGTGGCGGGCAAGCTGTACGGACGCGGTTTGTTCATTTCAGTGAATGGCTTCAGTCCAGAAGTCATTCGCAGCCTTGTCATGGGCAAAGAGATTCAGATGATATTTATCGACGGAGAGGATCTGATCCTGGTATTGGAAGGGCACCTGAGCCTGCGGGAGATGATCGATCGGAAGGTCAAGGCGGCACAAACCAAAGGGCTCATCTATGTGCATCCGATCTCCGGTGCGGAGAAGAAGTTCTAGGGAGTGTCGGCCGAAGACCATGCCATCTAAGAAACTGTCAGCGACCACCCCAGTCCTCGAACGCAGGGTTCGCCGAGCCGATGAAACCGGCTCGACCTTCTTTCGTGTCCGCGAAAACTTTCCTCACTGACCGGGAGGAAGAGCGTGGCGCATTTCAACGATTGGTGCCTTTCGGACGACGAGCCAGTCGGGCCGCACTTTCGCAGGGTAATGACCGGGCAGACCGCGAGCCTTCCGACGGGGATTCAGGCGACGGCGGCCATCGTGCCTGGGCACTATGCGTCGGAAGAACAGGTGGCGCGCGCGCTCGCCCGTCTCGGCAAGCCTGCCGCGGCCGCGCTCATCCAAGGCAAGCTCCCGACCACAAAGGCAATCCGCTCCGGCGATCTGGGCGAGATCTACGCGACGGAATGGATCGATGCGCACAGTGGCGGCTATCGCGCTCCGATCAAGCGGCTGCGCTGGAAAGACCATCGCAACATGGCGATGCGCGGCGACGACGTGATCGGCATCCTCCAAGACGCCCAGACCCAGCGCCTACATTTCCTGAAGACGGAGGCAAAGAGCCGCGCCACGCTGACCGCTCACGTCCTCACTGAAGCCCGGGCTGGTCTGGACAAGGATGGCGGGCTGCCGTCCGCCCACGCGTTGTCCTTCATCTCGGCACGCCTTCTCGAGCTGGGCAATTTGCCGCTCGCCGACGCGATCGACGATGCGCTGCTCAAGCACGCGATCCCGGCGCAGAACGTCCGGCATCTGCTCTTCACCTTTTCCGGCAACGCGCCGGATGCCCTGCTAACTGCCTCTCTCCAAGCCTACCCAGGACCGATCAATCAGTGGGGGATCGGCCTGCGCGTAGAGGACCACGCAGCCTTCATTGGTGCGGTCTATGATCGAGTGATTGCCGATGCCAACAACGCCTGAGGCAATCGCGGCCGATATCGCAGAAGCGGCGACCGCCGGCTTTCGCGGCCGTCTCATCGCGCGCGGCCAGGCGCGCGCGATCATCTGGCGCGACGGCGCACTTCCGCCGGATGCCCCGGCGTTTGCGCCACAGCTCAGCTACGACCTGCATTCCTACGGCTACGCCCTTCTCGGGCTCGGTCTTCGCCTACGTGAACTCGGTGGCGATGCCGCGCGGGCGCGCACTGCCTTGGAGCAGGCCGCTACCGCCCTGGAGGCCGTGATCGCCAAGGGCAATCGCCAGGAGGTCGATCGTGACTTCCACTTCATCATGGCAGCGGCGAGCTATCATCTCGCCCATCTCTCCGCCCGTGCCTACTCGCTGCTCGCGATCGTCGAAGCAGACGAGAATTTCGCGCCTACGGAACGGGTACTCGCCCTGTTGATGAGGCGAAACTTCCGCGCCCTTCGCGCCAACGTGCTCGATTATCGGGCTTCCGGCGAAGGCAGCGATGCCCGAATCGCGGCCGACATCCAGACCAAGCTTGATCAAGCCGAGGCGGCGGCCGACTTGGCCGACGGCGGCGACGAGTTCCTCTTCGACGGCCTCGACACCGCGCTGAACGATGCCTTCATGGCGGCCATGTCCCTGTTCCTTCTCGCACTGGAACGTGGCGAGCAACCACTGCTCGACCAGGCGCTGGAGCGGCTTCGGACAGGTCTCGCCATCTGCAGCGAGTTAAACATGCTGCCACAATGGTGGTCGCATCGCATAGCGATCCACCTCTTGTCGGACCTCTGGTCGAACACCTTCCACGAGAAGGTGCCGCTCCAGCCGGCTGGTGGCGACGCGGCCGACTGGCCCTGGCTTCGCGAGCTGTTCATCGCATTGCTGCAACGACGCCCTAAGGCCGAAGTGGACCTGTGGCCTTCCCAGATCGAAGCGGCGACTCGCGCAGCCGACCAATCCGATGACCTTGTGGTTTCGCTGCCCACCAGCGCCGGCAAGACACGCATTGCCGAGCTGTGCATCTTGCGCTGCCTGGCTGGCGGCAAGCGGGTAGTCTTCATCACGCCGCTGCGCGCGCTGTCGGCGCAGACCGAGACAACCCTGCAGAGGACCTTCGGCCCACTGGGGAAGACGATCTCGGCGCTCTACGGCAGCATCGGGGTGAGCGGCTTCGATGAGGACGCGATCCGGGAACGTGACATCGTCGTCGCGACGCCGGAGAAACTCGACTTCGCGCTCCGCAACGATCCATCCCTCCTCGATGACGTCGGCTTGCTCGTCTTCGACGAAGGTCACATGATCGGCCTCAACGAGCGCGAGGTTCGCTACGAGGTGCAGATCCAGCGACTGCTTCGTCGCGCGGACGCGCACGAACGTCGGATCGTGTGCCTCTCGGCGATCTTGCCCGATGGGGATCAGCTTGATGACTTCGCCGGGTGGCTGCGGCGGGATCACCCAGGTGGCCTGATCAAGCACGACTGGCGGCCGACCCGACTGCGGTTCGGCGAGGTCGTCTGGTCATCGCCCAGCGCGCGCCTGAACCTGCGCGTTGGCGACGAACGGCCGTGGGTCCAGCGGTTGCTCGCAGGGGCCGCGCCCCCGAACTGGGTGCCGCCAAAGCGTCGTCGAACCAAGCTATTCCCCTGCGATCAGCGCGAGCTCTGCCTCGCGACGGCCTGGCGGCTGGTCGAGGATGGGCAGACCGTCCTCATCTTCTGCCCGGAGCGGCGCAGCGTCGAGCCCTTCGCAGATGTAATCGTCGATCTCCATGAGCGAGGCGCGCTTCATTCGTTGCTCGAGGCGGACCCTGTCGTCCTCAACACCGCGATCGCGCTCGGCGAGGAATGGCTCGGGCCGGATAGCGCCATCCTCAAATGCCTGCGCCTCGGCGTCGCATTGCATCATGGCGCCCTGCCAACCGCCTATCGCAAGGAGGTCGAGCGCCTGCTACGCGACAACGTCCTCAAGGTCACCATCTCATCGCCAACGCTCGCGCAGGGGCTCAACCTCTCGGCCACGGCCGTGGTCATGCACTCGCTCCATCGCTTCGGCGAACGGATCGAGATCTCCGAGTTCAAGAACGTTATCGGGCGAGCCGGACGTGCCTATGTCGACGTGGAAGGCATCGTGCTGTTCCCCATGTTCGACGACATCGCGAAGAAGCGGCGCAACTGGGAAGCCCTTATCAACGATCTCGGCGCGCGCAATATGGAGAGCGGGCTGGTGCAGTTGGTCGCGGCGCTGCTATCCCGCATGCGCGCCCGCATCGGCGGCGACCTGAGTCAACTCGTCGAGTATGTCGTCAATAACGCGGCAGCATGGACCTTCCCCGATGTCGCGAACGAGACGCCGGAGGACCGCGAGCGCGCCCTGGCCGACTGGGAGCAGCACGTCGCAACGCTCGACACGGCAATCCTTAGCCTCATAGGCGAAAACGACATCCCGGACGAGGGGGTCGAGGCCGCGCTGGATGACATCCTACAGTCCTCTCTCTGGCACCGTCGCCTGCTACGACAGAACGAGCAGGTGCAACAGGCCCTCAAGGCGGGCCTCGTTTCGCGCAGCCGGCACATCTGGAATCAGTCGACGGCGGCGCGGCGCCGGGGCTATTTCCTCGCCGGCGTCGGGTTGACGACCGGGCATGCACTCGACGCTATCGCGGCGGACGCCAACCTTCTCCTGGTTCAGGCTAATGGTGGCATTCTCGACGGTGATGCCGAGGCGGCGATCGTGGCGATCACGAGCATCGCCGAGCGCATCTTCGCCTTCTATCCTTTCAGGCCCGACCCCATGCCCGCCAACTGGCGCGACATCCTGCGTACCTGGCTTCTCGGCCAGCCCCTTGCTGCCATCGCCGTCGGTCAGGAGTCGGAGACGCTGCAGTTCATCGAAGGGGGACTCGTCTATCGCCTGCCTTGGGCAATGGAGGCCATCCGCGTTCGTGCGGCCGCCAACGGCGACACCATCGGCGGCTTCCTGCTCGAAGACCACGAGCTTGGCGTAGCCGTCCCAGCTGTCGAAACCGGGACGCTGAACCGTTCGGCCTCGATCCTCATCCAGGCGGGGTTCAACTCGAGGCTTGCTGCCATTAAGGCCGTGACTGACACCGGCGCGACCTTCCAGAGGGGCCAGGAGCTTCGACAATGGCTCAATTCGGAAGTGGTCGCCGCATGTAGCGCCCAGCCCGATTGGCCGACCGCCGAGACGAAGGCGATGTGGACCGAGTTCGTGCAAAGTTTCTCCCCGCGGGAGAACCGCACCTGGGCCGACCGGAGGTACTGGGCGAATGTGGCGTGGCTCGGCGCACCGCCGCCGCCGGACACGCCCGTCCAGGTCCATCACTGGGGCGGTCAGCCATGCGTACTCTCGGCTGACGGCACACCGCTGGGCACAGTGCAGGCTGCGCTTAATTCCGGTAGAGCGGGTTTAATGCGTGCCCAGGTGTCTCAGGACGTCGGCAGGATCGACCTCACTTATCTGGGCCCTGACGACCTGTCAGGTGCCTAATGTGCGCTAGGAGCAACCTGCGGGCGTTCCTGGGGATAGCTGGTGGCCGTGAGGCGAGGGCGTTGTGCTTTCAGACTGCCGGCATGTTTGGCGATAGTGCGCTTCTGACATCCTGTATGGACTCACGCACATCGGCATGAGCGGCAATTTTCTATATAATCAAGGTGTTCGACGCGATCTTTGGCTTCAACGGCCCCCTACAGCGCCTCGGCCCGGATCGCATTGATGACAGTGCTTAGCCGGCCGGAGCGACCACCTCACACAAGCACTCATCCTATGACGGTAGACATGACGGTAGACGGAAATATGAGCGACCAAAACGCTATATTTCATGCGGGTTTACAGGCGCAGGAAATAATTGAGTGGGAATGATTCGGTAGCGTTTCACAGGGTCCCACAGCGACCCGAAAACAGCCACAGGCCCTTGATTTTTCAAGGGCCTTTGTAATTTTTGTCGTCCCATGACGTGCATACAAATCCCACACTTTTCAACCGTAAAAATGACGGCATAGTTCGGGGTGTGCTGATCAGTGACCCGATGCACCCGCCCGTGGTGGAGACGGTATCCGATATTGTTTGCCAGGTCAGCGCAACCTCGAGAGTAGAGGCAAAAGCCAACTTACCGTAGGCAGTCATCGGTAATGTGCGTGCGCATAGCGCGAGTACTCGCGCTATGCGTTTCAACTACAAGGAATTGACCTGATGACCAAGCCATTCAAAATATGTGTCGTGGCCGGTATGCTGTCCATCGGTTGCGCCGGCTTGCCCGCGGCTGCCAGCGAGACGACCAAGGCGACCACAAACTCAGTTGCGGCTACCGCGACCACCATTGACGCCGCACGGGCGCAGGCGTTGCTCGATCGTGCCGTCGCCGCCTACCGCAAGGATCCCGGGCGGGCTCTGGTCGATTTCAGCATGGTTGGTCCGTACCAGGATGGCGATCTCTACGTCTACGTCGTCGGCGCGAATGGCGTGATGCAAGCCAGCGGCGGGTCGTCCGTGACGCTGGTCGGGCGTGACGTGCGGGAACTCAGGGATGCGGACGGCAAGCAGTTCATGAAGGAGATGCTGGCCGGCGCCAGGACCTGGGGCAGTGGATCGATCGAATACCGCTGGCTCAACGGCGAGCACGGCAGGATCGAGCACAAGATCGCCTATTACAGGAAGTTGGGTCACGCAATCATAGCCGTCGGTTACTACAATTCGCATTCGACTCCTGACGAAGCCAGGGCGATGCTGGCCAAGGCGGTCGATGCGATCAGGCAGGATCCGAAGGCGGCCTTGGCCCGCATCAACGACATCAACGGCGGCTTTGTCCACGATGACGTCTATGTCTTCGTCGTCGGCATCGACGATCATGTAATGTACGCCAGCGGCGGTACGCCGCGGCTGGTCGGGCGCAAGGTCGACAAGGTGACGGACATCGGCGGCAAGCGCATCTTTCCGGAATCGGTCGAGGTGGCCAAGGCTGCGGCAAAGGGCACCGGCGAACTGCACTACACTTGGCTGAATCCGGTGACGCGCCGGCAGGAAAGCAAGATCACCTATCTCGAACGTGTCGGAGACTACGCGGTGGGTGTCGGCTATTACGCGCCGCAACCCGGGAAGCGATAAGCGCGCGGAGCCGGCTAGCGCAGATGCAGTTCCTGGAGGAGGGTCGCCGAGATCTCCTCGATCGATTTGGTCGACGAATCCAGCCAGCGGATTCCCTCGCGGCGCATCATCTTTTCCGCTTCGGCAACCTCATGGCGACAGTTGGCCAGCGAGGCGTAATTGCTGCCGGGCCGTCTTTCCTCGCGGATGCTGTGCAGGCGTTCGGGCTGGATGGTCAGGCCGAACAGTTTGCCGCGCTGCCTTTCGAGGGTTCCCGGCAGTCGACCGCGCTCGAAGTCTTCGGGAATCAGCGGAAAATTGGCCGCCTTGAGACCGAACTGCATCGCCAGGTAGAGCGAGGTCGGCGTCTTGCCGCAGCGTGACACGGCGACCAGGATGACGTCGGCTTCTTCCAGGTCGCGGTCGGTGATGCCATCGTCGTGGGCCAGGGTGTAGTTGATCGCCTCGATGCGCTTCTTGTAATCGGAACTGTCGGCCGACCCGTGCGAGCGCCCGACCGTATGGCTGGACTTGACCCCCAGTTCGGCTTCGAGCGGCGCCAGGAAGGTGTCGAAGTAGGACAGACAGTAGGCATCGGCCTGGTGGACGATGTCCGCCAGATCCTGATCGACCAGCGTCGTGAATACGATCGAGCGCATGCCGTCACTCTCGCTCTGGCCATTGATGCGGGCAACCGCTTCGTGCGCCTTGGCAATGCTGTCGAGGAAGGGAATGCGGATCTGCGCGAATTCCACAGCCTCGAACTGGCTCAGGAGGCTGTGCCCGAGCGCTTCGGCCGTCAGGCCGGTGCCGTCGGAGATGAAGAACACGGTACGCTTGATCGCGGCCATGCTAACCGCTGTTGCGCAGCCCGGAGGCGATGCCGTTGATCGAGAGATGGATGCCGCGGGCGACGCGCTCGTCGGTTTCCCCGGCGCGATGGCGCTTCAACAGTTCGACCTGCAGGTGGTTGAGCGGGTCCAGGTACGGTGAGCGCAACTGCAGCGAACGCTTGAGCAATGGATTGTCGGCGAGAAAGTCGTCCTGTCCGAGAATCGCCAGCAGGTGTCTGCGGGTCAGTTCCCACTCGGCCTTGATGCGCTGGAAGATGCCGGCGCGCAGTTCCGCATCGGCGACGAGTTCGGCGTAGCGCGAGGCGATGGCGAGGTCGGTCTTGGCCAGCACCATGTCCATGTTGGACAACAGGCTCCCGAAGAAGGGCCAGGCATGGAGCATCCGGCGCAAGGTGGCCAGCCCTTCGGAATTGGCCTGCAGATAGCCGTCGACCGCGGAACCGAAGCCGTACCAGCCGGGCAACATCAGCCGGCACTGCGCCCACGAGAAGACCCAGGGGATGGCGCGCAGGTCCTCGATGCGCTCGGACGGCTTGCGCGAGGCCGGGCGGCTGCCGATGTTGAGAGTCGCGATTTCGGAAACGACGGTCGACTGCCTGAAGTAGGTGGTGAATCCGGGCGTTTCATAGATCAGGCTGCGGTAGGCGGCGAAGGCGCGCTCCGACAGTTCGTCCATCGCGGCGTGGAACTGCCCGGCGGGTTCGACGCGGTTCTCGTGGTCGGTCAGGCTGGCTTCGAGCGTTGCCGCGAGCAGCACTTCGAGGTTGCGGCGGCCGGTGTCCGGGTTGCCGTATTTGGTCGAAATGACCTCGCCCTGTTCGGTCAGGCGGATCTGGCCGGACACGGCGCCGGCGGGCTGGGCGAGTATGGCGTGATAGCTGGGGCCGCCGCCGCGCCCGACCGACCCGCCGCGGCCGTGGAACAGGCGCAGCTGGACGCCATGCGCGCGGCAGACGCGGGTCAGTTCGATCTCGGCCTTGTACAGTTCCCAGCCTGAGGTCAGGAAGCCGCCGTCCTTGTTGCTGTCGGAGTAGCCGAGCATGACTTCCTGCTCGTCGCCACGGCCGCCGATCAGCGCGCGGTAGGCGGGAACGCCAAAGAGGCCGTCCAGCGTCGCCGCGCTTTTCTGCAAGTCCGCGATCGTTTCGAAGAGCGGGATGATGTTCACGTCGAGTTGCGGCTGGCTGCCGGGACGCAGCAGGCCGGCCTCCTTGAGCAGCAGCGCCAGTTCGAGCAGGTCGGAGACGCCGTCGGTCTTCGAGATGATGCAGTTGGGCAGCGCCGCGGCGCCGTAGCGCTGGCGCAGCTCGCGGGCCGCGAAGAAGATGGCCAGTTCGCCGCGAGTCTCCTCGGAGTAGTCGAGATAGGGCGAATGGAGCGGGCGCGGCGTCGCCATTTCCTCGACCAGCAGGCTGATGCGGTCAACCTCGGAAAGTGCCTCGTAATCGGGGCAACGCCCGGCACTGGCGAGGAGTTCGGCAACGCTGCGGGCATGGACTTCGGAATTCTGGCGCAGGTCGACTGGCGCCAGATGGAAGCCGAAGACCTGCACTGCCCGCAGCAGGCGGCGCAGGCGGCCGCCGGCGAGGCTGGCGCTGCCGTTTTGCTTGAGCGAGGCGGACAGCACCTTGAGGTCGGCGCGCAGTTCGGCCGGGGTGGCGTAGGGTTCGGCCTGGCCGATTTCATGGCGCACCGGCTCGACGCGGTCGAGTGTGCGGGCGGTCGCGGCGACACGCGCATAAATACCCGTCAGCGCGCGACGGTACGGCTCGTCGTCCCGTTGCGGCGAGTGGTCGGTGGACCGTGCTGCCAGGTCGTCGAGCTCGGTCGTGGTCCGGACCAGCAGGCTGGAGAGCGGCAGTTCGCCGCCGAGTTCGTGAATTTCGTCAAGATAGTGATTGAGCACGGCCGCCGATTGCAGGCGCAGCGTTTCCCGCAGGATGTCGGCAGTGACGAACGGGTTGCCGTCGCGGTCGCCGCCGATCCAGGTGCCGATGCGGAAGAACGGCGGTAGTTTCCAGGTCTGCCCGGGATAACGGCTGTGCAACTGCTGCGCGACCTGCACATAGAGGCGCGGCAGTTCGTTGAAGAAGGTTTCCTTGAAGTAGGTGATGCCGTTCTTGACTTCGTCGAGCACCTTGAGGCGCACCGGACGCAGCATGCGCGACTGCCACAGGGTCAGGATGGCGTTGGCCAGACCGAGGTCGTTCTCCGCTTCCTCGTCCGGCGTCATCCGCTGGCGCTCGCGCTGGTCGAGCAGGTGCGCGAGGTCGCGGTGGTTGCGAATCAGGCTCTGGCGCTGAACCTCCGTCGGATGCGCGGTGAGGACCGGCGCGACCAGCGCGTGGGCGAAGAAGTCGGCGACGGCCTCCGGCGTGACCTCGCTCTCGGCGAGGCGGTCGAGGGCGTGGACGAGGCTGCCTTCGCGCGGCGGCGAACCCGCCAGGTCATGGGCGCGCCGGCGCCGGACGTGGTGCTCGTCCTCGGCGATGTTGGCTAGTTGCAGGAAGTAGCTGAAGGCACGGACGACGGTCTGCGTCGTGTCGCGCGGCAGCGGGTCGAGGAGGGCGGCGAGTTCGGCGCGGGCGGCGGGGTCGCCGTCGCGGGCGAAGCGCACGGCGGTCTGGCGGACGCGCTCGACGATCGCGAAGACTGCATTCCCTTCCTGTTCGCGCACGGTATCGCCGAGAACCCGGCCGAGAAGCCGGATGTCGGCGTGCAGCGGCTCGTCCTTGTCGCCGTCGGGCATGGCCTGCGGCATCAGTGCTTGCGCACGAGGAGGACCGAGGCGTCGGACAGTCTGGCGACCTGCTCGGCGACCGAGCCGAGGAGGAGCAGGGCGAGACCGCGCTGGCCGTGACGACCGATGACGATCAGGTCGCAGGCGAGTTCGCGTGCCTTGTCGACGAGAACTTCGGAGACGCGGCGTTTCATCGTCTCGAGCAGGATGATTTCGGCCTCGACGCCCGCCGCGCTGGCGGTGGCGCGGGCGGCTTCGAGGATGGTGACGCCGGCGTCGCGGATTGCCGTCATCGCGTGATCGAAATCGAGCGTCGTCGTCACGGCGCGATGGTGCATCCCCAGCAGCACTTCATCGGCGACATGAACGACATGGAGCCGGGCGTTGGCGGCCCCGGCGATATTGATAGCCTCGGCGAGGGCGCAACGCGAGGTTTCGCTATCGTCGACGGCGACCAGAATTCTCTTGTACATGGCTTCTCTCGTGTGATCGATTTTGAATGGGAACTACCTTAACAAGTCATTGGCTGCGGTGCAGTTAGGGAAATCCTCACCATGCCGGCTGTCCGTGAAACGGTGCTCGCATGGAAATCTTTGCGGCAGAAAAGAGTGACAGGCGGGAGGGGCATGGCCCTTCCCGGTATGGAACTGCCTGATTGATCGAATCACCAGCGCTCAGTGGAAATGAACTTCGTCGTGTCCTTCTGCCGGAGCAAGCAGGTCGGCACCCAGGGCGCGCGACAGGAAAGTAACGAAAGCGATGATGCCGATGAATATTCCCAACCACATCAAACCTTCCGGATTGACCACGATCTGGCCGGCGGCACTGGACACAGCAGCGGCTGCCGCAGCGACGGGCTTGACGTAACTCGGCACGATGCCGGGGAAGACATATGCCCACAGAAGGTGAAGGATGCCGATGATGACGGCCAGGAAGATCGAGTGCTTGAAGGTGAAACGGAAGATTTCCGATTCGCGACCGACCATGCCTGTGGCGCCCGTGGCCACAGAAATGGACTGGGGAGAGATCATCTTGCCGCAAACACCACCGCTGGTATTGGCTGACATCGCGATGACCGGATCGATACCGAGCTTCTCGGCGGTCACCGCCTGCAACTTGCCGAACAAGGCGTTGGTCGAGGTATCGGAGCCGGTCATGAACACGCCCAGCCAGCCGAGAATGGCGGCAAAGAAGGGAAAGGCGACGCCCGTTGTGGCCACTGCATAACCCAGGGTGATCGCCATGCCGGAGAAGTTCATGATGTAGGCGAAGCCGAGGATGGTGGCAATGGTCACGATGGGCCACTTGAGCGTCTTCAGGGTGTCACTGGCGACGCCGGCTGCCGTCTTCAGCGACGCCCCCATGACCACGATGGAGAAGAACCAGGCAAAGAGAATTGCGGTGCCGGCGGCACTCAGGACGTTGAAGTTATAGACCGCGGGCTTGGCTTTGCCGGCCTGGTCGATGACCATCTTGTCGAGGCCGCCAATCGGGATCGCGTAGTCGAACACCAGCTTGGTCATCTGGTTGAGCGCCTGATTGACCGGCTTGATACCCCAGGCGCAGACGAAGAGGGACAGGATGATGAACGGTGCCCAGGCCCGGAAGATCTGACCGCCGCTGTACTTCAGCGCTGCCTTTCCCTCGCTCCTGGGTTCATGGGGGAAATGCCAGCTTTCCATCGGGTGCCAGACCTTGAGGAACGCGACCGTGCAGATGATCGATACGATCGAGGAAACGAGGTCGGGAAGCAGTGGCGCCGTCAGTGGCGAATTCGCGGAAAAGAACTGAGCGATGGCGAAGGAGCCGCCGCTGACCAGACAGGCCGGCCACACTTCCAGACCTTTTTTCCAGCCGGCCATGAGGACGACCAGATAGAGCGGAATGAAAATGCTGACGAGCGGCAGCGTACGGCCGACCATCTGGCTGAGGGCGAAGTCGGGAATGCCGGAGACTTGCCCACCCACCACGATGGGAATGCCGATGGCGCCCCAGGCGACCGGTGCCGTGTTGGCCAGCAGACAGATACCTGCCGCATAGAGGGGATTGAAGCCCAGGCCGGCCAGCATGGCCGCCGTAATGGCAACGGGAGTACCGAAGCCGGCTGCTCCTTCGATGAAGGCACCGAAGGAAAAGGCGATCAGCAGCGCCTGCAAGCGGCGGTCATCCGAAATCGAGGCCAGCGAGTTCTTGATGACTTCGAATTGTCCTGTCTTGACCGACATGTTGTAGATGAAGAGCGCCGTGATGACGATCCAGCAAACCGGAAACAAGCCGAAGGCGCCACCGTACAAAGTGGCCAGCGCGGCCAAATCCACCGGCATCTTATAGACGAGGATCGCGATAAGAATTGCCAGTCCGGTACCGCCCATCGCCGCGAAATGGCCCTTCATTCGCTTGATTGCCAGCGCCCAGAACAGAAAGATGATCGGTACCGCTGCGACCAGCGCAGACAGGCCGATGTTGTCGAGTGGATTGACATTCATTTGCCAGGTCATGTGGATGCTCCTTTATAAGAATCGATGAGTTCACCAGTCCGCCACCACATTCCCGTCCCGGCTGGCTAATTCTTGTCTCTCCTCCTCAGCAAGCCATGGCGTTCTCCTTGCGACTGCATTCCTCGAGCAGGTAGGCAATCGATCGAAAGCTGCGCCCGGTTTCCGCCGTCAGCCCGATCTCGCAGGTGCGGTTGGTGGATACGCCGCAGGCGCAACCGGCCGGCAGATCGTCGTGGATCTTGCGCAGGGCATGCTTGTTCAGTTCCGGCACGACGAAGCCGCGATCGCCGGCGAAGCCGCAGCAGGTGACGCCAGCGGGTTCGATGATCTGCTCGACGCAGGCGGCCAGAACCAGCTTCAGCTTGGCATCCGAACCGGTCCTGCGCACGCTGCAGTTGACGTGCAGCGCCACCGGTCCCGCCTGTTTGGCGATCATCAGGCGCGGCAGCAGGGCATCGGCGGCAAATTCGTGAAAGTCGTAGAGTTTGAGGCGGCCAGCCAGGAGCTTCTGCATGCGGACGGTACAGGCGCTGGCATCCATGATCACCGGGTAGCGGCCGCCTTCCGAGGCTTCGGTGAGCGCCGCTTCGAGCGTTCGCGACATGCTGTCGGCCGCGTCGGGCAGGCCCTTGCTGGCCAGCATCTGGCCGCAGCAGAGCTTGTCAAAGCCCTGCGGCAGGCGCGGGGCGTAGCCTGCGCGGGTGAGCAGGGTCATGATGACGTCGCCGAGCTGGGCTTCGCCGGCGTCGCTCGGCCCGAAGATGCGGCCGCCGCAGGCCGGGAAATAGACGACCGGGTCGCCTTCGGTGGTGCGTGCGGCGGGCGCCTTGCCGGCACGCGGCATCCGGCTTTTCCAGGCGCCGCCGGCAACGCGGCTGAGGAAGTTGTCGCCGAAGACGCCGGAAACCGCGTGGCCGGCCTTGAGGCCGAGGCGCGAGGCGGTGGCCAGCGTGCCGAAGTTGCTGGCGGTCCATTCACCGATCCGCCTGCCGCCTCCGCTCATCTTGCGCCCGCGCAGGCGGCGGGTCAGGTCGCCGGTGTCGATGCCCACCGGGCAGGCGGTCGAGCACAGGCCGCAGCCGGCGCAGGTGTCGAGGCCCATGTAGGCGTAGTCCTCGCCGATGCTGCCGGCGGGCTCGCCGTTGGCGGCGCGGCGCGCCAGTTCGCGGACGCTGACGATGCGCTGGCGCGGCGAGAGCGTCAGCCGGTGCGACGGGCACAGCGGTTCGCAGAAGCCGCATTCGATGCAGCGGTCGACGATGTCCTCGGCGGCCGGCATCGGCTTCAGGTTCTCGAGGTGCGCGGCGGGGTTGTCGTTGAGGATGACGCCGGGGTTGAGCAGGTTCTCCGGGTCGAACAGGCGCTTGATCGTGCGCATCAGGTCGGCGGCTTCCTTGCCCCATTCCATTTCGACGAAGGGCGCCATGTTGCGGCCGGTGCCGTGCTCGGCCTTCAGCGAGCCGTCGTACTTCTTCACCACCAGGTCGCAGACGTCATCCATGAAACGGGCGTAGCGGTCGATTTCGGCCCGATCGCCGAAATCCTGGGTGAACACGAAATGCAGGTTGCCTTCGAGGGCATGGCCGAAGATGATTGCCTCGGCGTAACCGTGCTGGCGCAGCAGCGCCTGCAGGTCGAGCGTGGCGTCGGCGAGCGCGGCGATCGGAAAAGCCACATCCTCGATGATCACCGTGGTGCCGGTCCGGCGCATGGCGCCGACCGAGGGGAAGGTGCCCTTGCGCACCTTCCAGTACATCTCGCAGGTGGCCGGGTCGGTCGAAAACTGCAAGGGCTCGATGGTGGCGATGCCTTCCAGCGCCGCATGAACCGCGGAAATGCGTTCGTCGAGGACGTCGACCGTGGCCGAGCGCACCTCTATCAACAGCGCGGCGGCATCGTCATCCAGCGTCGTGATCACCGGCGGCAGGCCGGGCTTGTCCTGCACCGAGCGCAGCGCCGGGCGGTCGAGCAGTTCGACGGCGGAAACCGGTTGCGGCTTGAGGCGGATCACGGCTTCGCAGGCGCTGCGAATATCCGGGAAAAAGACCAGCGCGCTGGCCTTGAACGGGTCTTCGGCGACGGTCTGGTAGGTGACGCGCGAGATGAAGCCGAGCGTGCCCTCGGAGCCGATCATCAGGTGGGCGAGGATGTCGATCGGATCCTCGTAATCGACCAGCGCGTTCAGGCTGTAGCCGGTCGTGTTCTTGATCTTGAACTTGTGGCGGATGCGCTCGGCGAGTCGGGAGTTGTTGCGCGTGTCGCGGCCGAGGCGCTCCAGTTCGCCGAGCAGTTCGCCGTGGCTTTGCCTGAAGGCGGCGATGCTGGCGGGATCTTCGCTGTCGAGCAGGGTGCCGTCGGCCAGCATGACGCGCAGGCCGGCCAGCGTCCGGTAGCTGTTCTGCGCCGTGCCGCAGCACATGCCGGAAGCGTTGTTGGCGGCGATGCCGCCGATCTTGGCGGCGCCGATCGACGCCGGGTCGGGGCCGATCTTGCGCCCATGCGGCGCCAGCCGGCGGTTGACCTCGCCGCCGATGATGCCGGGACCGACCGTGACCTTGCCCGCGTCGGCGCTGATTTCGCAAGTGGCGAAGCCCTCACCGATCAGCGCGAGAATGCCGTCGCTGATCGCCTGCCCGGAGAGGCTGGTGCCGGCGGCGCGGAAGGTGACGGAGGTGTTGCCCTGCCTTGCCGCGGTCAACACCGTTTCGAGGTCGTTTTCCGATTCGATGACGGCGATGACTTGCGGGATCAGGCGGTAGAAGCTGGCATCGGTACCGTAGGCCAGGCGACGGAGGTCGTCGGTGATGACCTGGTTGTCGGGGAGGTGCCGGCGGAGATGCTGGATTAGCTCGCTCATTGGTTGGTCTCGATCTATTTATTGCTTGGTGCTTGATGGGCAGGGCGTTTCGCCCTCAAGGCGGAAAACAGCGCCTCGGAAGACACCATCACCCGCGCTCGCGCAACCTATCCCGCAAGCGCTTGGGCGCGGGCTTCAGCGGCACCCGAACCGTCGTCCACGGCCCCTGATTCGAAGGCATCAACCAGGCGAACCGGCTCCCCAGCCAGGTCGCCAGTCCGTATAGCGAGGGCGACCGATACACCGCCGCCCATCCCCGCCAGACGGCGGAGATCAGCGCGCTGTACCCCGCCCCCTGGCCGCGCATCGCCGGATTGGCATGGGGGGCAGAGAAGGATTCCTCGCGCAGGCGCACCAGCAGGTCCGGAATCGGGATCTTCACCGGACAGACTTCGCCGCAGGCGCCGCACAGCGAGGAGGCCGTGGCCATCGTCGCCGTCGCCTCCAGCCCCAGCATGTGCGGCGAGATGATCTTGCCGATCGGGCCGGGGTAGGTGGTGCCGTAGGCATGGCCGCCGATGCGCGTATAGACCGGGCAGTGGTTCATGCAGGCGCCGCAGCGGATGCACTGCAGCGTCTTGCGCAACTGCTCGTCGGCATAGGCCTGGCTGCGGCCGTTGTCGAGCAGCACCAGGTGTACTTCCTGCGGGCCGTCCTTCTCGCCCAGCTTGCGCGGGCCGGAGATCATGTTGAAGTAGGTCGAGATGTTCTGGCCGGTGGCGGAGCGGGTCAGCAGCGAGAGCAGCGGCGGCACGTGGGCCAGCTTTTCGACGATCTTCTCGATGCCGGTGATGGCGACATGCACCGGCGGCGCCGTCGTGCACATGCGGCCGTTGCCTTCGTTCTCGACCAGGCACAGTGTGCCGGTTTCGGCGACGGCGAAATTGACGCCGGAGAGGCCGATGTCGGCCTCCAGGAACTTCTCGCGCAGCACCCGGCGGCCGATCTGGATCAGCGCGTCGACGTTGTCGGTGTAGTCGATGCCCGGCACCTTCTCGTGGAAGAGGGCGGCGATCTCCTCCTTGGTCTTGTGGATCGCCGGCATGATGATGTGCGAAGGCTTCTCGCCGGCCAGCTGGACGATGTATTCGCCCATGTCCGATTCGAGCGCGCCGATGCCGGCCGCCTCGGCGGCGTGGTTCAGCTCGATTTCCTCGCTGACCATCGACTTGCCCTTGACCATCAGCTTCGCCGAGTGGCGCTTGCAGATGCCGAGGATGATCGCGTTGGCTTCGTCTGGCGTTTCCGCCCAATGGACGGTGATGCCGTTGCGGGTCAGATTCGATTCGAGCCGTTCGAGCAACTCGGGCAGCTTGGCGAGGTTGTATTGGCGGATGCGCTCCCCGAGCGTGCGCAGGCTTTCCAGTTCCTCGGCGTCCGGGAACTGGGCGGCGCGCTTGCTCATCAGGAAATCCATTGCGCCGCGGAAGCTCTGGCGCAGGAAGGGATTGTCGACGACCGCCTTTGACCGCGCGCGAAAACCTTCGGAGGGTTTGAAGTGGATCGGCTGGGCGTTCATTGTTCGTCTCTCAGCAACAGAACCACCAGTTCTTTCGGCCCGTGGGCCCCGTAAGCCAGCGTCTGCTGGATGTCCGCCGTCTTCGAGGGGCCGGAGATCAGCAAGGCATTGGTCGGAAGACCCGCGTTCCAGCCTTCCACTTCCATGGCTTCGTGGAAGGTGTTGTAGATATTGGCGGCGTCGAGCAGCACGACATGCAACGGCGGCACCAGCGACATCAGGCGCGGCTCGTCGGCATCGGGCCAGAGGATCAGCGTGCCGGTTTCGGCAATGGCGGCGCGGGCGGCGGTGAGGGCGGCCGGGGTGTCGGTGAACATGGCCGCTTTCCACTGTTCGATGACGAGCGTGTAGCCCGGGCAGTCGATGCCCAGCGCCGGCAACCCGGCCTGGGCGTGAGCGCCATGGGCCGTTCCCGGTGCGACCAACAGTGACTTGATCTGCCTTGCCGCCAAGACTTCACGGAGTTTCTGCAACCAGCCGCCGCGCGCGACCGGGTGAACCTCGGCATGGGCCAGTTCGATGAAGTGGCGGAAGCGCTTGACCTTGTCGGCGCCGCTCTCGACAGCGCGGTGCGCGGCATACCAGTCGGCGACGTCGGGGAGGGCGCCCGCGGTCGACGGCGAATTTGCCTTCAATTTGGCGAGGATGCGGTCACGGGCGCTCATCCGGCAGTCCTCCGCAACAGGAAGCTGGCGATGTGTTCGCCCGGCAGGCTGGGTGTCTTGCGGCCTTCCTGGCGGTCCTTCCAGGCCGCGTGGCCGAGGATGTTCATCAGGCAGCCGCAGTCGGCGCTGACCACGCGTTCGGCGCCGGTCGCCTTGAGCGCCTTGACCTTGTCCTCGACCATGGCCCCGGAAATCTCCGGCTGCTTGACCGAGAAGGTGCCGCCGAAGCCGCAGCATTCGGATTCGTGATCCTGCTGCGCGACCTTGACCCGGTCCAGGCCGTCAAGCAACTTGCGCCCGGTGAGATGGACACCCATCTCGCGGCGGGCGGAGCAGGAAGTATGGAGCACGACGGTGCAGTCGCTGCCCTTGTCCCGTGGCTGCCAGCCCAGCACATTGACGAGAAAGTCGGTGAATTCGTGGATGCGTCCCGCGAGCGCCTCGGCCTGCGCCTTGCGCGCGGGATCGTTGGCGAACAGCGTCGGGTAGTGGTGTTTCATCATCCCGGCGCACGAGCCGGAAGGAACGACGACCGGCCAGTCGTTGGGAAACAGGGTCAGCGTGTGCGCGGCCACCTTGCGCGATTCGTCGGGAAAACCGCTGGTATGGGCGGGTTGACCGCAACAGGTCTGGCCTTCCGGGAAATGAACGCGGATGCCCTCGCGTTCGAGGAGGGTGATGGCGTCGATGCCGGCACCGGGGAAGAACTGGTCGATCACGCAGGTGGCGAAGAAATAGACATCGCCAAGCCGACGCGGGGGATTTCCTTGTTCGCTCATCTTGCCTCCGTGGGTCAATTGGTCAAACCAATAACTCGTCTCGCAAATGTACGATACATCCTTTGTTTGGCAAATCATATCAGGGTTTTTCCGGGGCTTGCGCGCGACCGTCTTGCTGGTTAAAATAAAATGGTCTGACCAATTCAACGAGTTGATTCCCCGATGCCGCAAAACAAGGTGCAGATTCCGCGTATTTCCGATGCCGTTGCGTCGTCGCTCGAGCGCCGGATTCTGGAAGGCTCGCTCAAGCCGGGCGATCGTCTGCCGCCGGAACGTGTACTGGCGATCGAGTTTGGCGTTTCGCGCCCGTCGTTGCGTGAAGCCATCCAGAAACTTGCCTCCAGGGGGATGCTGCACAGCCGTCAGGGCGGCGGCACCTATGTGACCGATCGACTCGAATCAAAGTTCCTCGATCCCTGGCAGGACATGCTGGGCGCCCACCCCAATCTGCGCGAGGATATGCTCGAATTCCGCCGGATGCTCGAAGGGCAGGCCGCCGAATGGGCTGCCGAACGCGCAACCGAAGCCGACCAGGCGCGGCTCGACCAGGCTCTGGCGGCCCTCGGCGATGCCTTCCTGGCCGAAGATCTCGACCGGCGTTCGCGCGCCGACATCGCCTTTCATCAGGCCATCGGCGAAGCCTCGCACAATGTGCTGGCCGGCCATCTCTCGGCGGCCTTGCTGCGCCTGATGCACGACAACATCCGTCTGAATCTGGGCGAGTTGCGGAGCGTTCCCGCCGCCGGTCCGTTGCTGATGCGCCAGCACGAGGCAATTCGCGCCGCCATCCGCGAGCGCAAGCCGCAGGCCGCCCGCGCCGCCGCCGAAACCCATATCGATTTCGTCCGCGAAACGCTGGCGCAGTCGCTGCGCTCGGCTGCACGGCGGGAAACCGCCACCCGGCGCCTGAACAGCGAATTCCCACCTTCCGATTCCCATTTTTCCTGATTTCACCCATTTGAAAGGAATCCGCATGGAGCCCCTCGTCATTCCCTTTGAAAAGCTGCGCATGACCGATGTCGAACGGGTCGGCGGCAAGAACTCGTCGCTCGGCGAGATGATCAGCCAGTTGGCCGACTCCGGCGTGCGCGTGCCGGGCGGTTTCGCCACCACGGCGCTGGCCTACCGCGCCTTTCTCGCGCAGGGCGGCCTCGACGACAGGATCAACGCCGCGCTCGACGCGCTCGATGTCGACGACGTCAATGCGCTCGCCGCCTGCGGCGCGCAGATCCGCCAGTGGATCGTGGAAACCCCGTTCCCCACCGCGTTGACCGTGGAGATCACCGAGCAGTACCAGCGTCTGGTCGCCGACTCCACCGCCGACATGTCGTTCGCCGTGCGCTCGTCGGCCACCGCCGAAGACCTGCCGGACGCTTCCTTCGCCGGCCAGCAGGAAACCTTCCTGAACATCGTCGGCCTGGAAAACATCCTGCACGCGGTCAAGGAAGTCTTCGCCTCGCTGTACAACGACCGCGCCATTTCCTACCGCGTGCACAAGGGCTTCGTCCATGCCGATGTCGCGCTGTCCGCCGGGGTGCAGCGCATGGTCCGCTCCGACAAGGGCGCGGCCGGCGTGATGTTCACCCTCGATACCGAATCCGGCTTCCGCGATGCGGTCTTCGTCACCTCGTCCTACGGCCTCGGCGAAACGGTGGTGCAGGGCGCCGTCAATCCGGACGAGTTCTACGTGCACAAGCCGATGCTCGAAGCCGGCAGGAAGGCCGTCGTGCGCCGCAACCTGGGTTCCAAGATGATCAAGATGACCTTTGCCGCCGAAAAGGCCGCCGGCAAGTCGACCGTGACCGAGGAGGTCGAGGAAAGCCTGCGTCACCGCTTCTCGATCAATGACGAGGAAGTCATGGATCTGGCCCGTTACGCGATGGTCATCGAGCAGCACTACGGCCGCCCGATGGACATCGAGTGGGGCAAGGACGGCATCGACGGCAAGCTCTACATCCTGCAGGCCCGCCCGGAAACCGTGCAGTCGCAGGCCGGCGCCGGCAAGATCGAGAAGTTCAGGCTCAAGCAGTTTTCTAAGGTCCTTGCCTCCGGCCGCGCCATCGGCCAGAAGATCGGCATCGGCCCGGTCCGCATCGTCACCGACCCGAAGCAGATGGATCAGGTCAAGCCGGGCGACGTGCTGGTCGCCGACATGACCGACCCGAACTGGGAACCGGTGATGAAGCGCGCTTCGGCTATCGTCACCAACCGTGGCGGCCGGACCTGCCACGCCGCGATCATCGCCCGCGAACTGGGCATCCCGGCCATCGTCGGCTGCGGCGACGCGACCGAGACGCTGACCGAAGGCGAAGTGGTCACCGTTTCCTGTACCGAAGGCGACACCGGCCACGTCTATCGCGGCAGCCTCGACTACGAAGTGACCACCCGCGATATCTCGGCCATGCCGGACGTCCCGGTCAAGGTCATGATGAACGTCGGCAACCCGGAGCTGGCCTTCGAATTCGCCCAGTTGCCCAACGCCGGCGTCGGTCTGGCCCGCGTCGAGTTCATCATCAACAACGTCATCGGCATCCACCCGAAGGCCATCCTCGACGTCGAGCGCCTGCCGGCCTCGAAGCGCGAGGAAATCAAGCGCCGCGCCCGCGGTTACGCTTCGCCCCGCGACTTCTTCATCGAGAAGCTGGTCGAAGGCGTCGCCACCATCGCCGCCGCCTTCTGGCCTAACCCGGTCATCGTCCGCCTCTCCGACTTCAAGTCCAACGAATACCGCAAGCTGCTCGGCGGCGAACTCTACGAGCCGGAAGAGGAAAACCCCATGCTCGGCTTCCGCGGCGCTTCCCGCTACATCGCCCACACCTTCGAAGACTGCTTCGAAATGGAATGCCGCGCGATGAAGAAGGTGCGCGAGGACATGGGGCTGACCAACGTGCAACTGATGGTGCCCTTCGTCCGTACCGTCGGCGAAGGCCAGGCCGTCGTCGACCTGCTCGCCGGGCACGGTCTGAAGCAGGGCGAGAACGACCTCAAGCTGATCATGATGTGCGAAATCCCGTCCAACGCGCTGCTGGCCGACGACTTCCTGAAGATCTTCGACGGTTTCTCGATCGGCTCCAACGACCTGACCCAGCTGACCCTCGGCCTCGACCGCGATTCCGGCCTCGTCGCCAACCTGTTCGACGAACGCGACCCGGCTGTCAAGCAGTTGCTGGCCATGGCCATCGCCGCCGCCAACAAGGCCGGCAAGTACGTCGGCATCTGCGGTCAGGGCCCGTCCGACCATCCCGATCTGGCCGAGTGGTTGATGGATCAAGGCATCAGCAGCATCTCGCTGAATCCGGACACCGTCGTCGACACCTGGCTGCGGCTGGCGAGCCACAAGAAGGGCTGACTGCTGCGGTCGACCGGCAAGAACGGGCCAAAATGACAAAGGCCGGGAGCGATCCCGGCCTCTTGCGTTGTCCGATCAAGCGAAAGCCGGATGGACATGATGAATCCTTCAAGCGACTGCGGTCAGGCATGGCACCTTTCGCGAATTCGCTTCGCAGGGTACGAGTCAAGGCAAATATCGGGTGCGTGGCTGACTTCGCCGCCATCCCGCCAGCCGCGCGTGCCGACGGCCCCGCTCAGGGGCCCGCAAACGGTTGCAATCCTTCTTCGCCCGGAAGGAACGTCGACAATACCGCTTCAGCCCGCACCGGCAGGCCCGGCGACGAAGTCGTCGCGATATTGCGTCCGGAGGGGCCTGAAGGCCGGCTGATCTCGTCGTCGATCCGTTCCAGCAGATACGGGAAGAATGGATTCGAGGGCAGCCGCGTCAGGAAATCCTGGTCGACGATCAGCGCGCCGCGCTCGCCGCGGGCATCCATCGCGCCCAGGTTGTAGCCATAGTCGTCCTTCGTCTTCGGGTCGGGATTCAGTCCGTAGAGCGGATCGTCCATCGGAATCGGGATCGCCAGGTGCGACAGCGAGAAGATTCCCGGCGGATAGGGCAGGTTCAGCGGGCGAACCGCGGCCTCCAGTTGGCCGGGCGCGATGCTGCGTTCGACGGTGGCTTCGCTGTCGTCGTTGGCATTGGCGACGGCGGTGAACCGGTAGGTCGCGGGCGCGCTGGGTGCGAGGCGGTCGATTGCGACGTAGGAGGCGGGCCGCAGAAGCGGAGCGAATTTGAGTGTCCGGTTCACGTCGAAAAGGACGATCTCGCTGCCGTTGTCGGGCAGGTTTGCGTAAAGCGCCGTCAGGATCGCCGGTGTGCTGACGGTGAAATCGATCACCGACTGGAACGTCAGCACGGGGGGCAGGGCGCTCAGTTCGCCCCGGCGCGCCATGCGCTCGATCTGTGCCTGCAGCGCGTCGGTCAGGCGGAAGGACTGGCGTGCGCCGTTGACCGGAAACGAGTTGTACTTGAACGGATTGAATTCCGGAACGACGCTGAGCCAGGCGGCGTTGGCGAACGGCGGCAGCAACGCCGGCAGGCCGGCCAGACCGGCAAAGCGCGCAAAGCGCGTGATGCCGATCATCGGCGTAAACAGCACGATGCGATCGGCGCGCGGGAGTTGCGGGTTTTCCAGCGCATCGAGCGAGTATTTCATCGCCAGTGCTCCGCCGTTCGAGAACCCGGCCAGATGCAAGGGCGCCGGAGCCGGCACGCGCCGACGCGCTTCGCGCACGGCCAGCCGCGTCGCGGCCATCCAGTCTTCCCAGCGGACGTCGGTCAGCCCGGCAGGGACGGTGCCGTGGGCCGGCAGGCGGATGCCGATCGCGACATAGCCCTGATCGCGATAACGCCTTGCAATATGGCGCAGGCTGTAAGGTGAATCGGTCAGCCCATGCAGCAGAACGACGACGCCAACCGGCTTGCCATCGGGTTCCATGACGTAGGAGCGGTTCCAGTCTTGAGCAAAGCGCGCGGGGTAAACCGGGCTTGCCTCGAAATAGCGATTGATCGGCACGCGCTGGTCGGGCGCCAGCTTCTGGCTGACCTCGGCGCGCACGCTGGCCATGATCGCGTCCTCCTGCGCCAGGTAGCGGGTCCAGTCGGCCGTATCGAGCTGATCGGCTCCGAGTTCCTGGGGAACGTAGGTATGCCACGGTTGCAAGGGGGGGCCGCTGAGTGCCCGAAACGACCGCAAGGACAGCAGCGCGATGCCGATTACGAGGAGCGACACCAGTACCCACTTGAGGACTTGTCCGACGGATCTTTTCATGGTCTTGTTCTTGATTGGCTTGCGGCATCGGCGCGCCGGCGCCGATTTTGATGGGGGAAGGACAGATGGACGGGAGCTTCAATCGCGTCATAACGTCGTTGCACTTCGGAGTTGAATCCGTCCTGGTGCACAATACCGCCATTTCCCTGCTCGCGCACGAGTCCACGCGGCCGCTGGCATGATCCAGTCGGCTTTGCCGGCCGTGCCTTGCCGGAACGTCCCCGATTTCCGATTTGCCGGAGTCCTGCTGTGCTCGCTGCCATCCGTCGCTGGTTTGCCGACAACATCCTCGAACTCGGCCGCGAGATGCGGCTTTCCTACCTGCCGCCGCTGATGGTCTATGTCGCGGCAGGGGTGTCCGGGCTGACCGGGATCGTCGGAACCTTCTTCGTCAAGGAGTACCTCGGCCTTTCCGCGGCCTTCCTGGCGGCACTCGCCTTCTGGGCGGGAATCCCGTGGGCGCTGAAGATGCCGCTAGGCCACCTGGTGGACCTGATCTGGCGCCACAAGGCCGGCCTGGTCTGGCTGGGCGCCTCGCTGATCGCCGCCAGCCTGTTGATCATGCTTGGCCTGGTGGCCGAGCCGCGGTACATGAGCGGAATCATGTCGCCGGAAGCCTGGTTCGTCGTCTCCTCCCTGCTCTCGCCGGTGGGCTACGTTCTCCAGGACGTGGTCGCGGACGCCATGACCGTGGAAGCGGTGCCGCGGGTGAACGACCAGGGTGATCCGCTGCCGCCGGAAACGCGCCGGCTGATGAACACCACGCTGCAGACGCTGGGTCGCGTCGCCATCATCGGCGGCGGCGTCCTCGTGTCGCTGGTGAATGTCGTGATGTTCGCCGGCGTCGACAGCCTGCCGAACGCGGAGCGGGTGGCGATCTACGCGCAGGTGTACGGCATGGCGCTGGTCATTCCGGCGATCTCGGTGGCCGGAGTGCTGCTGGCGAGCCTGATCAGGCGACGCGAGGCGGGGCGGCTGCGCGCCCGCGGTTTCGACAAGGCCACCCTGCGGGCGATGCTGGAGCCGCCAACTGATGCGGTCAAGCCCGACTGGTGGATTCTGGGGGGCAGCCTGGTGTTCGTCGCCATCAGCGTTTCCGTGGGCGTCTCGCAGCTCGAGTTCGGTCAGGAGATCATCTTTCTCGGCTCCTTTGCCGTCATCACCTTCCTGATGGCCAAGCTGCTGCGCGAACTGGATGAGGACTCCCGGCGCACCCTGCTCGGCACGGCCATCGTGATCTTTGTCTTCCGCGCCATGCCCGGTCCCGGCGCCGGCTCGACCTGGTGGATGATCGACGTGCTGGGCTTCGACCAGTCCTTTCTCGCCAGGCTGTCGCTGATCGCCAGCGTGCTGACGCTGTTCGGCCTGTTCGGCTTCCGTCGCTTCATGGGCGAGCGTTCGATCGCCTACATCGTCGGCTTCCTGACCCTGACCGGCACGCTGTTGAGTCTGCCGACGCTCGGGATGTATCACGGCCTGCACGAGTGGACCGCAGCACGGACCGGCGGGATCGTCGACGCCCGTTTCATCGCCCTGATCGACACCGCGCTGGAATCGCCGCTCGGGCAGATCGCCATGGTGCCGATGCTGGCGTGGATCGCCAACTCCGCGCCGGCGAACCTCAAGGCGACCTATTTCGCGGTGATGGCGTCCTTCACCAACCTCGCCTTGTCGGCCTCGCAACTCGGCACGAAGTATCTGAACCAGCTTTTCGAGGTCAGCCGCGAAATCCGCGACCCGGTGACCCAGGCCGTCAAGGCGACGGCCGACTACAGCCAGTTGGGCGCATTGTTCATGAGCACGATCGCGCTCGGGCTGATCGTTCCCTTCGCGGCAATCTGGGTCACGCGGATGCTCAAGCTGCGCAGCGCTTGAGGTCGCCGATGCCTGGATCCTTGGCCCACGCCGGGATCAAGTCCCATTTGAGCAAGTGGCCGACCCGGCCGGCGCCTGACTTGTGACGCATGATCAGGCGGCGACTATGCAAGGCGACGCATTGGCGCGCGAAATATTCGCGACGGAATTCGGGCGGGAATGCCTTGCGCCGACGCGATTGCGGTCCACAGAATGCCGCGCATCCGCGCACGGGATGCTCAATTCTGCACTTTCCGCCAGCCCTTTGCCTCCATGCAGCCGTGCATCAGCCGCACGCTCTCGTTGGTGACCATGCCATCGACCCCCGGGTAGATCCGCTGCTTGCAGAATGTGACGTCCCGCTCGTATTCGCCGGTCGCGGCGCCGGGCTTCTCCCAGTGCCAGCCGGGAAAGAGTGCGCAACCGGCCAGGCCGGCGAGCAGGATGATGGCGATTGGCGTTGCTGATCTCATGGCAAGAATTCTACCCCCGCGCGCCGCCTTGCCACGCCCTACATCAGGATCGCGAACAGGCTGCTGTAGTCATCCTGCCACGGCCGGAAACCAGGCGTGTCGGCAAGCAGCTTGGCGTCCTCGAAGCCCTGATGGCAGAAGAAGGTGTCGTCCTGGGCGATCAGCGCCCAGCGGGAGCGGAAGATGCCGCGCTCACGGTCGTCCTCGTGATCGATGATGCGCGCCGGCCGGCCCAGATGGTCGGCAGCGGCCTTGATCACGGGACGCAGGTCGAGGAAGCGGTTGGTGATGTGCACCGCGAGCACCCCGTCCGGCTTCAGGTGGCGGAAATAGAGTTCGAAGGCCTGGCGGGTCAGCAGATGAACGGGCACCGAATCGCCCGAGAAGGCGTCGACGATCAGCACATCGAACTGCTGTGGCGGCTCGTTCTCCAGTTGCAGGCGGGCGTCGCCAAGGACAATGTCGGTCTGTGCCCGGGCTTGCGCGAGGAAGCTGAAGTGGCTCCTGGCCACATCGATGACCAGCGGGTCGATGTCGTAAAGCCGGTAGTAGTCGCCGGCGCGGCCGTAGGCGGCGAGCGTGCCGATCCCGATGCCGACGACGCCGACGCGCAACGGGCCGCTTCCGGCCTTGGCGAGGAGCGCCTTGCCGGCGCCGCCTTCGCTGCTGTAATAAGTGGTCGGGGACAGCGCCTTGTCGGCCGCCATGAACTGCCGGCCGTGGATGATCTGGCCGTGCAGCATGGTGCGGAAGCCGGTTTCCGGGTTGCTATGGACGGTCAGCGTACCGTAGAAATTGCGCAGCAGGGCGTCGGCGCCGCTGTTTTCCGCGACGTGATCGGCCACGCGCACGCCGGCCAGGACGACGAGGACGAGCGCACTGCCAACGCCGGCGGCCAGTCGCCAGCGCGGCCGCGCGGCGGGCAGCGTCGGGATGACGGCAACGGCAACCACCAGCCCGGTGAGGACGATGGCGATGGACAACTCGTAGTGGCTGTTGAAGAAATACGGTGCGACGACGCCGACGAAGAAGCCGCCGAGGGCGCCGCCGAAGGCGAGCATCAGGAAATAGGTGGTCAGTTGTGCGGGATGCGGCTGATGCCTGGCAAGTTCGCCGTGGCACGCCATGCAGGCGACGAAGAAGGATGCCAGGTTGATTCCCATCGACACCTGGATCGACAATTCGGAAATGCCCAGGGTCGGCAACCAGGCCAGTGCGCCCAGGCCGGCGACGAGCAGCGGCAGGTAAAGCCCGCGCCGGTACCAGCCGCGGCCCTCGAAGGCGAGAATGAAGGAGAGCAGGTAAAGGCCGAGCGGCGCCACCCAGAGGAGCGGAATGGGGGCGATGTTCTCGGTCAGGAAGCTGGTGTTGGCGACCATCAGGATCGATGGGCAGGCAGCCAGCGCGGCCCACAGCATGAGCTGGCGAGCGGTGATCGGCTGAGCCTCGTCATGGTGCCGCAGCGTCAGGGGCTGGCTGTTGCGTCCCCGCCAGGCGAGCAGGCCGCAGGCCACGACGAAGGTGGCGAAAAGTCCCGACCATGCCCACGATTGCAGGCGGGTCGGCAGCACCGGTTCGATGGCGAGCGGATAGGCGATCAGCGCCAGCATCGAGCCGAAGTTGGAGAGCGCGAACAGCCGGTAGGGGACCTGGCCGGAACGCTCGCGCGCGAACCACGCCTGCACCAGCGGGCCGGTGGTCGATAACACGAAGTAGGGCAGGCCGATCGAGGCGAGAAGCAGCCCGAGGATGCGCAGCGTCGGGTTTTCGGCACCGGTCGGCTTCCACGCGTCACTCGGGGCGACCGGCATGACCAGCAGGCTGGCGAGCAGCAGCGCAATATGCAGATGGCTTTGGCGGCGCGGCGACAGGCGGGCGACGATCCAGTGCGAATACAGATAGCCGAGCAACAGGATCATCTGGAAGAAGAGCATGCACGTTGTCCACACCGACGCCGAGCCGCCGAACCACGGCAGGATCATCTTGCCGATCATCGGCTGCACCTGGAAGAGCAGGAAGGCGCTGAGAAAGATCGTCAGCCCGTAGTGGAAGGTCAAACGCAGGTCGATCTTCATCGGAGATGTCGCTCGCGGGGTTGTTGTTCCGGATCTGGCCGGGTGGCGCCCAGGCGCGGCCCCGGAAGTCGCCGCCCCGACTGGCGGCGCAAGGGCGCTATGTTAAACAGAAGATCGCCCCACGCACCGTCGGGCCTCAGGGGTTTGCGAGCGCCAGGCAAACCGCGTGGCTTCAGCAATTGCCTTTCTTGGCCTGACCCGGCGGACAATGTCCGCCGCCCTGATGCGGAATCCCGTTGCTGCCGTGGCCAGTGTAGTATTTCTGGCCCCTCGGCCCGTTGTGCAGTTTCCAGTAGGACGGCTCGCGCCAGTCGTAGCCGTCCCAGTAGTAGCCCCGGTCGTTGCGGCTGCCGAAGGTCACGGAGACACCCGGCGCCTGTACGCGCACGCTGCCGACATTGACGTTGATCTCGCTGGCAGCGGCCAGCAGGGGAGCGCCGGCGATCAATGCGGCAATTAGGCGTTTCTTCATGTGGTTTTCCTCGGAAGAGGCATCTGGCCCGATGGCCGGGTGCCGGAAACTCGTCAGCGAAGCGATGGATGATACGGTATCGAGCGAAATCCCGGAAGAGTTGGAGCGCTTGTACGGACCGATGCCGCGGGTGAGTCGACGCGGTCGACCATGAAAACAGGTCATTTTTCACTGTCGACCGCGACAGTCGCCGGTATCAAGGAAAGGAGAACGCACCCGTGGTTCCGATGAAGCTTAGGCAGCCTGTGGTCTGTCTTCTTCAACGGCCGGCCGGCCGTTGCGCTTCACCTCCGGCGCGCAGGTTCTGCAGCAGCTTCTGGCCGCCGCGCCCGTTCACCGGCTGGCCGAGCCGGGACTGCTCCTGCCTGACGGCAAGACGGCTCTTGTCGCCGAGTAGGCCGTCGATCTCGCCGATGTCATGGCCGCGCGCCGCAAGGAGGGTCTGCAGTTCGCGGCGCTCGACGCGCGACAGTCCGGGGTCGTCGGTCGGCCACGGCGCGGCGAAGGGCGGCCCGCCGCGCAAACGGTCGGAGAGGTGGGCAATCGCCAGGCCGTAACTCTCGGCGGCGTTGTAGCCGTAGATCACGTCGAAATTGCGCGTCGTCAGGAATGCCGGGCCGCGCGGGCCGGCCAGCATGAGCAGGCCGACGCGCTCGCTCGCGGCAAGGCCGCTGGCGGTGAGCGGACGCCCGTCGGCCAGCGTCAGGCCGGACGCCGCCCAGTCGCCGAGCGCGCGCTTGTGCGTGCGGCCGGCGAGGCCGCCGTCGAAACCGTTGGGCAGACGTACTTCGATGCCCCACGGCAGGCCGCTCTGCCAGCCCCCCTTGCGCAGGAAATTGGCGGTCGACGCCAGCGCGTCGTCGCTGTTGTCGACCAGGTCGCGGCGTCCGTCGCCGTCGAAATCGACGGCTAGGCGCTCGTAGGTGGCCGGCATGAACTGGGTGTGGCCAAAGGCGCCGGCCCACGAGCCGTTGAGGCGATCGGGCGCGATGTCGCCGCGCTGGAGGATGCGCAGGGCGGCATAGAACTCGCCCTGGAAATAGCTCTGGCGCCGGCCGAAACAGGAAAGCGTGCCCAGCGCCTGGACCAGCGGGTACTTGCCGGTGATCCGCCCGTAATTGCTCTCGACACCCCAGACCGCCACGACGGTTGCCGGGTCGACCCCGTAGGCTGCCTGAATGCGTTGCAGCACGTCGGCGTGGCGGGCGAGACCGGCCTTGCCGTCGGCGATGCGCTCATCGTCCACCAGCGCGGAGAGGTAGTCCCAGATCGGCAGTTTGAATTCGGGCTGGTAGTTGAGCTTGTCGAGAATGCCGAAGTCGGCCTGCACGCCATCCGTGTAGCGGCTGTAACTGTCCGGGCGGATACCGCTGCGTTGCGCCGCCGGTTGCAGGCGCGCGAGGCAACTGGCGAATTCCGACTGTGACTGCGCCAGGCAGGGGCCGCCGGCAATGAGGACAAATGCGGCCAGAACGGCGCAGCGGACCGCTTGGCGCGAGGACAAGGCTTCAGGCGAGCGCATCGAGCGCCTTGGCCAGGTTGTCGACGGTGCGCTCCGGGTTGTGCAGCTTTTCCAGCCCGAACAGGCCGATGCGGAAGGTGCGGAACCCGGGCGGTTCGTCACATTGCAGCGGTACGCCGGCCGCGGTCTGCAGCCCGGCCGCCAGGAATTTCCGGCCGTTCTGGATGTCCGGATCCGACGTGTAGCTGACAACGACGCCGGGTGCCTTGAACCCTTCGGCAGCCACGCTCGGGTAGCCCCGGCTTTCAAGCAGTTGACGCACGCGGCGGCCGAGTTCCTGCTGCTCGCGGCAGACCCTGGCGAAACCGTAGGCTTCGGTTTCGAGCATGACGTCGCGCATCGCGGCCAGCGCGTCGGTGGGCATGGTCGCATGGTAGGCGTGGCCGCCGGCCTCGTAGGACTCCATGATCTGCAGCCACTTCTTCAGGTCGCAGGCGAAGCTGCTGCTGGCCGTCGCGTCGATCCGCGCGCGGGCGCGTTCGCCGAGGGCGATCAGCGCGCAGCATGGCGAAGCGCTCCAGCCCTTCTGCGGGGCGCTGATCAGGACGTCGACCCTGCTCGCGACCATGTCGACCCAGACCGTGCCCGAGGCGACGCAATCGAGCACGAACAGGCCGTCGACCGCGCGCACCGCCTCGCCGACCGCCTGCAGATAGTCGTCGGGCAGGATCATCCCCGAGGCGGTCTCGACGTGCGGCACGAAGACGACATCCGGTTTCCGTTCGCGGATGGCGGCGACGACTTCGGCGATCGGTGGCGGAGCGAACGGCGCCTGCGCGCCGCTCGCAATCTGCCGCGCCTTGAGCACGATCGCCTCCGAGGGAATTTTCCCCATCTCGAAAATTTGTGTCCAGCGGAAGCTGAACCAGCCGTTGCGGATGATCAGCACCTTCTTGCCGGTGGCGAACTGCCGCGCCACGGCCTCCATGCCGAAGGTGCCGCTACCCGGCACGACGGCGGCGGCCTGAGCGTTGTAGACCTGTTTCAGGATCCGCGAGATGTCCTTCATGACGCCCTGGAAGCGCTGCGACATGTGGTTCAGCGCGCGGTCGGTATACACCACCGAATATTCGAGAAGGCCTTGCGGGTCGATGTCGGGCAGAAGGGCGGTCACGGGTCTCTCCGGATTGGTCTGTGGCTGCAGGAACGCCGGGCATTCGCGCAGGCTGTCGGTCAGGCGGACATTCTATAGGGACGCGGACGATTTGCGGGTTTGCAGGTCATTCCGGAGAATCGCCCCGATGCCGGCGCGCCTCCCCATGCTCGCCGGCACGGACGCACCACTCCTGCCACGCCTTCGATCTTGTCAGGTCGGCAACGGATCGGCATGTCGCCTATTGGCGATAGCCGAAAGGTCGAGAAATCAATGAGTTGAGCGCATCGGGATCCATGGTGTCGCCAACTGGCGACAGACTTTGCCGCGAAATGCCCGTGGCAGCGGTGGCAACGGCTCCGATTGACGATGAATTCGATGGTGGTACGGTCCTTGCGTTCTCCAGCTTGCATCTTCGATTCCCGGTTATTTACACAGGAGGCAATGCGCAATGAACGCAACTGGAGACAAGCAAGAAATGGAAGTGCCATGCTGTCCG
>WBZP01000992.1_pt1 | contig 36654 bp, 27 predicted proteins | sample 5204301 | NCBI WGS metagenome assembly WBZP01 (sample SAMN12412401, study PRJNA552823) | activated sludge metagenome | isolation source: activated sludge from nitrification reactor of wastewater treatment plant... | place: USA: Pennsylvania | collected 2017 | reverse complement strand
GCGGCCGGACCGACCCGATCCGGACCGTTCTCGACTGCGCCCGCACCCTCCCGTTCGCGGAGGCGCTTGCGGTGGCCGACTCCGCGGTGCGGGCCGAGGACGTCAGTGTCGCCCAGCTGCGAGCGGGCGCGGCTGCGTGGACCCGGCGCCACGGCGGCCCGGCGGGTCGCCCAGCACGCCGATGGCCGCGCGGCGAACCCGATGGAGTCGGTCCTTCGCGCTATCGCGCTCGAGATCCCCGGGTTCGCGTTCACCCCGCAGCTGCGGATCTGGGACAGCGGTCTCTGGGCGACCGTGGACCTCGGCGACCCCATCGCCCGCCTGGCGCTGGAGGCCGAGGGTTTCACCGCGCACCGCACCCGCAAGGACCTGCACCGCGACGCCCGGCGGTACACCGAGCTCACCGTCTGGGGCGGGGAGCTGCTCCGGTTCTCCTGGGAGGACGTGATGCTGCGCCCGGAGTGGGTCGGCTGGGCGATCGCCGCGGTGGGCGAGCGGCGCGCGGGTCGGGGGGTGCCGGCGCCGCCGACGTGGGTCCGCGCCGTGCACGCCAACGTGCAATAGTCCCCTTCCGTGTCCGGTTTGCGGTGGTATGCCGCCCCGGTTCTGGACTATTGCACGTTTGAGTGCGCGGCGGCGTCGGTCGGGGCTCGACGGTTCCTCACGAAACGTGAGCCGGTGGGGATCTGAGGACGCGGCTGGCGTAGCGGCTCTTGGGCGGCGTGCGGCGCAGGGTAGGTGAGGGAGCGAGCGCATGTCTGGGGACACGCCAACGTGCAATAGTCCCCTTCCGTGTCCGGTTTGCGGTGGTATGCCGCCCCGGTTCTGGACTATTGCACGTTTGATTGCGCGGCGGCGTCGGTCGGGGCTCGACGGTTCCTCACGAAACGTGAGCCGACGACGGAACGCGAGCGGGCGGAGACGGTTGCCGGCGTTGAGAGGTGGGCCGCCGTGGGGAGGTGAGAAGAGGGGAGGTGAGAAGAGGGGAGGTGAGCCGGCGCGCGGAGGTGAGAAGAGGGGAGTTGAGCCGGCGTGGGGAGGTGAGAAGAGGGGAGGTGAGCGGCCCTGGGGAGGTGAGAAGAGGGGAGCCCGGGAAGGGGACCGAGAACGACGAGGTGAGCGGCGGGGCGGCATACCCATGAAGGGGCCAGGCGTGGGACGCGCTTGCGCGAGGGCGGCTAGACGCGGTCCCCTGAACCTTGCACCCTCAGACACTGGAGCGCCCGTGCCCGTCAATATCCCCCGCGATCTGCCCGCGCGAGCCACTCTCGAGGCAGAGAACGTCTTCGTCATGTCCGATGAGCGGGCCACCGCTCAGGACATCCGGCCGCTGCGCATCGCGATCGTCAACCTCATGCCGACGAAGATCGCCACCGAGACGCACCTGCTGCGGCTGCTCGGCAACACCCCGATCCAGCTCGAGATCACTCTGCTCCACATGGGCTCGCACGCCTCGCAGAACACCCCGCCGGGGCACCTCGACGCCTTCTACGCGACCTTCGACGAGGTTCGCGGCGACACCTTCGACGGGCTGGTCATCACCGGGGCGCCGGTCGAGCTGCTGCCCTTCGAGGACGTCGACTACTGGGACGAGCTGTGCGAGGTGCTCGACTGGAGCCGCGACCACGTCTACTCGACCATGCACGTGTGCTGGGGCGCGCAGGCCGGGCTCTACCGCCACTATGGCGTCCCGAAGCGCGAGCTGCCCGAGAAGATGTTCGGCGTCTTCGACCACGAGGTCCACAACCCGCACAACCGGCTGCTCTCCGGCTTCGACGAGGTTTTTGGTGCGCCGCACTCGCGGCACACGACCGTCGAGGCCGCGGACGTCGCACATGTCCCCGGACTCGAGGTCCTCGTCACCTCGCCGGAGGCTGGGCTCTACCTCGCCGCGACGACCGACGGGCGTCAGGTCTTCGTCACCGGCCACCCCGAGTACGACCCGGACACCCTCCACATGGAGTACGTCCGCGACCGCGACCGCGGCCTCGACACCGCCCCGCCGCTGCACTACTACGTCAACGACGACCCCTCGTCGCCGCCGCGGGTGACCTGGCGCTCGCACGCCTACCTGCTCTACTCGAACTGGCTCAACTACTGCGTCTACCAGGGCACGCCGTACGACCGGGCCACCATCGCGCCGCGCGAGTCCCCGTCGCCGCCTCCGGTATGACGAACCCGGTATGACGAACCGGGTATGACGGAATCCGTATGACAAACCGAGTATGACGAACCGGGTATGACGAAGGGGCGGCCCCCCACGGGATGCCGCCCCTTCGTCATGAGCGCCGGGCCGTCAGCAGACCCGGGGCGTCATACGCACCTGGTCGTCATACGAACCGGGTTGTGAACCGTCAGCGAGGCTCGGTGCCGGCGATGAAGGCCTCGAGCTTGGCGCGACCCTCGGTGTCCTCGCGCTGCTCCGGCGGGGACTTCATGAGGTAGGCCGCCGGCGACAGCAGCGGACCGCCGATGCCCCGGTCGAGGGCGATCTTCGCGGCGCGGATGGCGTCGATGATGATGCCGGCCGAGTTCGGGGAGTCCCAGACCTCGAGCTTGTACTCCAGGTTGAGCGGCACGTCGCCGAAGGCGCGACCCTCGAGGCGGACGTAGGCCCACTTGCGGTCGTCGAGCCAGGCGACATAGTCGGACGGGCCGATGTGGACATTGCGGTCGTCGGTCTTGCCGGCGAGCGCGCCGTGGAGGTTCGACGTCACGGCCTGGGTCTTGGAGACCTTCTTGGACTCGAGGCGCTCGCGCTCGAGCATGTTCTTGAAGTCCATATTGCCGCCGACGTTGAGCTGGTACGTGCGGTCCAGCGTGACGCCGCGGTCCTCGAAGAGCTTGGCCATGACGCGGTGGGTGATCGTCGCGCCGACCTGGCTCTTGATGTCGTCGCCGATGATCGGTACGCCGGCCGCCTCGAACTTCGCCGCCCACTCCGGGTCGGAGGCGATGAAGACCGGCAGGGCGTTGACGAAGGCCACGCCCGCGTCGATCGCGCACTGGGCGTAGAACTTGTCGGCCTCCTCTGAGCCCACCGGCAGGTAGGACACCAGGACGTCGGCCTGCGACTCGCGCAGCGCCTCGACGATGTCGACCGGCTCGGCCGCCGACTCGTCGATGGTCAGGCGGTAGTACTTGCCCAGCCCGTCCAGGGTGTGCCCGCGCTGCACCTCGACCCCGAGGGTCGGGACGTCGCAGATCTTGATGGTGTTGTTCTCGGAGGCGTTGATCGCCTCGGAGAGGTCCTTGCCGACCTTCTTGTCGTCGACGTCGAAGGCGGCCACGAACTTCACGTCGTTGACGTGGTAGGGGCCGAACTGCACGTGCATGAGGCCCGGCACCGTCGCGCTCGGGTCAGCGTTCTTGTAGTACTCGACGCCCTGCACGAGCGAGCTCGCGCAGTTGCCGACGCCGACGATGGCGACGCGCACCGGTCCCATGAGTTCTCCTTGATGGTTCTTCATTCGTTGGTATGCCGACCAGGTGGTCGACCGGTCAGGTGCCGAGCGTCCCCTCACGCTCGGCGGTGATGAGCTCGTCGAGCCAGCGCACCTCGCGCTCGACGGAGTCCAGCCCGCGCTGGTGGAGCGCGGCGGTGTAGGCGTCGGTGCGCTCGCGGTTGCGGACCGAGGTGGCCCGGATCGCGGCGAGGCGCTCCTCGAGCCGGGAGCGGCGACCCTCGAGGATCCGCAGGCGGACCTGCGACTCGGTGCGGGCGAAGAACGCCAGATGGACGTCGAACTCCTCGTCCTCCCACGAGCTCGGCTCGCACCGGCTCACCAGGGACTGGAAGCGCTCCTTGCCGTCCGCGGTGAGCTCGTAGGCGATCCGGGCCCGTCGCGTCACTCCGAGCGCGTCCTCGTCGATCGACTCCCGGATCAGCCCTTGGTCGACCAGCCCGCGCAGGCACGGGTAGAGCGAGCCATAGGACAGCGCCCGGAAGGCGCCGAGCGCGGTGTTGAGCCGCTTGCGCAGCGCGTACCCGTGCAGCGGCGACTCGTGCAGGAGGCCGAGGACGGCGAACTCCAACAGCTCGGTGCGACGCGTCATGACGACCCTCCTTCCACGAACCGACGGCTCCGGGATGTCCCGAGACCGAACAAACGCTGACTTTGTCACTCTAGCCTGATATATCGACACGATACAAAGACACGCCGCGCGGCGCGGTGGCGCCGGAGGGACGGCCCGGTTCTCGCATGAGGGTCTTGACGCCGTCACCAGGCGCGGACCACCCACCCCTGCATGTCCACATTTCGGGGGACAAGCACGCGTCAGAAGCCCTTGTCCCCGCACGAAACGGCACATCGAGCCGGACCTGCGGACTAGGGTGACCCGCGTGTGGCGGGTGGAAGCTGGAGCGGCGACGGATGTCGGGCAGGTGCGACGGCTCAACGAAGACGGCTTCTTCGCCGGCCGCCGGGTCTTCCTCGTGGCCGACGGCATGGGCGGCCACGCAGCGGGCGACGTCGCCAGCTCGCTCACCCTCGACGTGCTCTCGGCGCTGGATGACGAGCTGGTCACCCGCGAGGGGATCCGCAACGCCATCTCACGCGCGAACGAAGCCGTCCTCGCGTATGCCGCCGCCCACCCTGACACTCGGGGAATGGGGACGACGGTGGCGGGCGTCGCTATGGTGGTGGATCCGCCAGGTCACTGGGTGATCTTCCACGTCGGCGACTCTCGGGTGTACTCCCTCGAAGGCTCCGAGCTCACCCAGCTGACCATCGACCACAGCGAGGTGGCCGAGCTTGTCGGAGCCGGCGTCATCACGCCCGAGGAAGCAGCCACCCACCCCGCTCGGAATATCATCACCCGGGCGGTCGGGGAGTGGCCACCCCCTGACGCGGACATGGTCCTGATTCCCAGTCGTCCTGGCCGCAGGCTGATGATCTGTAGCGACGGGCTCACGGGGGAGATCGAGGACGAGGAGATCGCCGCCTTCCTCGCCTCACCACGGCCGGCCGACGAGGCCGCTACCGCCCTTGTCCGCGCGGCTGTCGACCATGGAGGACGGGACAACGTGACAGTCGTCGTGATCGACGAGGCCCCCGGAGCCGACGAGCAGCCTGTGGTGCACACGACCGTTCCCCGTCATCAGTCCGGAGGGCGGTAGGCATGCAGACCTCGTATTGCCCGGGATCCGGGTCGGCCGTTGTCGGGACCGACCTGTGGTGCCTCGTGGATGTGGCGCCTGGAACCCCGCTGACCCTCGAGCTGCTCGACCGTGTGACTGCCGGCGATGCGTCAGGGGCTCTCTCGCGGCTGCAGGGCTCGAGCCAGGGTTACGTCATCGTCAAGCGGTCCGCGGACGAGTCGTGGTCAGTGTCGGCGCGGGGGTCGGGGCGGGCTGTGATCGCCTCGACCCTTGGGTCGACGACGGTCGAAGGGACGGACGCGCTCGTCACGGACCCGTCATCGGTGACCTTGGAGCTCGGCTCCGCCCGCGGCGTCGCGCCTCCTTCGATCCCGCACTGGGGTGGGCTGGTGCCTGCTAGTGAGCTGCAGATCTCCATCGCGTCGATCGAGCCGCCCACAGCACCACCGGCGACCCTCGGAGACGACAGTCCACCTGCGAAAGGTGGCAACCCGCTCGACGAGGAGCCCCCTGTCCCGAGCGAGGCGGAGGCCGTCCCGGCGAGCCCCTGGGTGGACGACGACTTCAGTGCATACGACCGCTACGCCGCCCCGACGGCCACCGGCGGACTCCTGGCCCCAACCCCGGGGGTGAGCTCACCCCCGCCGCGCCATGAGGAGCCGATTCCGGAGGCGGGCACCCACGGTGCGCCTGCCGCGGCTTCGCCCAGCACCCCGTCGAGCCCACCACTTCCCGTCGAGGTGCCCAACCCTGGAGTCCAGATGGCGCCGGCTCCGACGGGTCCGGCCTTCCTCGACCGGATCCCGTTCGATCTCGACGAGCCCTCAACTGAAGGTCCCAGCCCAGTGGCTCCCCCGCTGGCAGTGCCGGCACCCACTGTCCCCGTCGCATCCACGGCTGGCGATGCCCGGGTGCGGGGCGGCATACCTGAGGTTGTGGTGAAGCCCACCGAGGACTCCCGCCAGCTCGCCCCCCACGACGACCCGGCAACCAGGGGGGCCGGATCACCCCCGATCCTCCGGTCCACCCCGGTGGCGCAGGTGGGGACAACCCCGCCGCCAGTCCACCCGCATCGACCGGATGTGGGTGAGCCGGAGCTGCCCGCGGAGGTCGGCCACACGGTGAACCGCTCGAGTGCCCGCGGTGCGCCGCCGCCGCAGATCGTCTGGGCGCTCGAGTGCCCCGCGAGGCATCTCACCCCCCCGCATCTCCCGCGGTGCCGGGTGTGCGGGCGGCCCGTGACCCAGGGGACGGAGAGTCGTCCTGTCCCGCGGCCGGTCCTCGGGCGCGTCCTCCTGCCCAGTGGTGAGGCCTTCGCCCTCGACCGTGGACTCGTCTTCGGCCGGGCGCCGCGGGTCCCGGACGACCATGTGGGGGAGCGGCCGCACCTGGTGAAGATCAACGACCCGCGGTCGGAGGTGTCGGCTCAGCATCTCCTGATCTCCCTGGACTACTGGAACATTCTGGTCACCGATCTCGGCTCGACGAATGGCACCGAGCTCATCCACGCCGACGGACAGCGCGACCGGTTATCCGCGCACGTTGCCGTGTCTGTCGAGCCCGGCACCCGCATCGTCCTGGCCGAGATCATGCAGCTCATCGTGGAGGCGACACCGTGACCATCCCCGGATCACCAACGGGGGCGCCCTCCGACGGGGCTCACCCGCAGATCCGGGGGCTGTCCTATGTCAGACACCTCGGTGGGGGCGGCTTCGGCGACGTCTACCTGTACGAGAGCCACGCCCCACGGCGCATGGTGGCCGTCAAGGTGGTCAAGTCGCGCGACCTCTCCGACGAGGCCATCGCGAAGTTCCTCGATGAGGCCAACGCGATGGCCGGGGTCGAGCACCCCCACATCGTCCATGTGTATGCCGTGGGCCGCGCGCAGGACGGCCGTCCGTATTTCTCGATGCAGTACTACCCCGAAGGCACGATGGACGGTCGGCTTCGGTCGGAGCTGGCGCAGGGCCGCCAGCTCAGCGTCCCGGAGGTGCTCCGGGTCGGCATTGAGATCGGCAGTGCGATCGAGAGCGCACACCGGGCGGACCTGATCCACCGAGACATCAAGCCCGCCAATCTGCTCGTGGGGCGGGACGGCGCCACCGCGCTGACCGACTTCGGGGTGGCCGCGAACCTCGCCGCCGACTCTGACGAGGACGATGTCGGGGTGTCGGTACCCTGGGCACCGCCGGAGATGCTCTACAGCGACACTAGGGGCTCGGCGGCCTCGGACGTGTACTCGCTCGCCGCCACCTTGTGGCACCTGTTGGTCGGACGGTCGCCGTTCGAGCTGCCGCGCGGCGACAACTCTCGTTTCGAGCTCATGAACCGGGTGCGTGACACTCAGCCTCGACCGACCGGGCGCGCCGACGTCCCCGCCAGTTTCGAAGGCCTCCTGCGTCGAGCCCTGGGCAAGAACCCGGCCTCGCGCCAGCCGACGGCCGCGGACTTCGTGCGAGGGCTGCAAGGGGTGGAGCGAGAGCTGCGGCTACCGCCGACGAAGGCGGTCTTCCTGGACGACCACGGCCCCATCGCTCCGATGCCCGACGCCGGATCCACCGTTCGCAGGGACGGGCTCGGCCTTCCTCCCCCCGGCGGGACGATCATCCGCCCGCGGGATGCGTCCGCGCGGCAGGTCGTTGACCAGGTCCCCTTCGATGGGCCCGCTCGCACGACGGTACGGCCGTCGTCCGGACAACCACGTGCGACTGGCATCCCCCCCACCTTTGACGACGGAGGACGGACCAAGGCGCGCAGCACTACAGGACCACCTCCGGGCTCGGGGGTCGTGCGGAGCGGCTCACCCGTGTCGTCACGCGCACATCCGGACTCGGACACGGATCGCACACAACGACGTGCCGAGCAGATCAGCCATGTCGATGCCCCCGTCGCTGCCGACCCCAAGCGTTCCCGCCGAAACACCGGAATGTTGGTCGGCATCGCCGCCGCCGTCGTGCTCGCGATCGCGGTGGTGGGCTTCATCGTCCTGCGCTCCGGGCGCGAGCCGGAGAAGGCGACGCCGCTGGCGACGGTGACGGCGTCTTCGACGCTGGAGGTGGTTCCCGTGGCGGGGCCTCCCGGCCCGGTGAGGGTCGTCGCTCGTCGAGCCGGCGGGCGTGTCATTTTCACATGGACATACGATAATGCGCTGACCACTGACGGTTATCGCATCAAGTTCGCGTCGGGTGATCCTGTGACCAGCGACCAGCCCACCCTCTCCGTCCCCGCGCCGAAGACGGGAAAGGTCTGCGCCAGCGTCCAGGTCCGCCGCGACGACGCCAGCCAGGCAGTGACCGAGTGGTCGCCCGCTGTCTGCGGGTAGCGGAACGCGCGTCTCGTCATCCGAGAAACGGAGGCTGGTCTGCGGACGGTCGTGTCGCCACTTCGGGGGACATCGTGCCCGTTTGGGGCCACCAAGGGTTGATCTGCGCATAACGTGACCCGGGCTGGGCGCCTGGCCTGGCTGAAAGGTACGAGGGGATGCCAACGCGTCGAGTTCGGACAGTTGCGTCGGTGGTGGCCGTGGGCCTCGCCGTCTCGTCAATGGTCGCCTTTGCCGTCCTCTCGGATGGCAATGCCACCCGCAAGGTCGACCTCAACGATTCCGGGGTCTGGGTGACCTCGAACGACGACGGGATGTTCGGCCGGGTCAACAAGACCGCTGGCGCGCTGGACGCTCTCGTGAACGCCGGAGGCCTTGCCTCGACATACGACTTGGATGTCATGCAGGACCGGAGCGCCATCGTCGCCCGCAATGTCGCCGGCGGCCAGCTGCTCCCGGTGAGCTCCGCGGCGGGGATCGCGCTCAAGGACCAGGCCGTGGATGTGCCCCCGGGCATGGTGGTCGACATGCGTGGCGGGACGATCGCAGTGCTGGACCCCCCGACGGGCAACCTGTGGGCGACCCGCTACGACTCGACCCAGACCGTGACGACCCTGACCGCGCTCGCGAGCACCGCGAAGCCGCTCGCATCCCTGGGCGCTGCCCCCAAGGACGACCCCGGTGCGGCGTCATATGCGGCCCTTGCGGTCGGCACCGACGGCACCGTGCACGCGATTTCGCGGACCGGCAAGACCGCAACGATCGTCCCCGACGGGCCGATGTCGCTCGGAAAGCCCGTCCTCGGGACCGTCGCCGGGTCGCTCAAGTCAGTGCGTATGTCGGCAGTGGGGTCGACGCCGGTCATCCTCGACGCGGTCGGGTCCACCCTCGTGGTCGGCGACAGGTCGGTCCAGCTCCCGCAGTCGGATGCCAAGGCGGTGCTTGGCCGCCCCGTGTCGTCCGGCGACGCGACAGTGGCGACGACTCGTGCGCTGTATGCCGTCAATGCGGCCGGCACCGGGGACGCTGCGGGCGCTGTGCGGACCCTGATGAGCGACGGGACCGGCACACCGGCGGCGCCGGTCGTGGTGCGGGGGTGCCTCCTTGCTGCGTGGGCCGGGTCACCCGGAACCCTGGTCTCCTCCTGCGACCACCAGTCGGTCCAGACCCTTCCGTTGGAGCGGGCCAAGACGCTCGTGGCGCCGGTCTTCCGGACGAACCGTGACGACGTCGTGCTGAACGACACGAGCACCGGGCGGATCTTCGACCTCGACCAGCTCAAGAGCATCGACAACTGGAAGGACATCCAGCAGTCCACCAAGGACGCTCAGGAGCAGACCAAGCCGCAGGTCGCGAACACGGTCGACGACAAGAAGAACAAGCCCAAGGCCAAGGCGGACGACTGGGGCGCCCGCCCCGGCCGGACGACGATCCTGCACCTGCTCGACAACGACACCGACCCGCAGGGCCGCATTCTCACCATCCAGTCCGTTGGGGCGCCGAGCAACCCGCACGCCGACGTCGTGGTGAGCCCGGACGGGCAAAGCGTCCGGTACACCCTGGACGCCACCGGAGGCGACAGCAGTTTCAGCTACACGATCAGCAATGGGATCAACACGGCACAGGGGCCGGTCCAGGTGCGCAGCGTCCCTGCCGCCGAGAACACCGCCCCGCGCCGTCGCCCGATTCCCTATCCCTCCCTTGCCGTAGCCGCCGGGGGGACCATCCCGGTGCAGATCGTCGCCGACTGGCGGGACTTCGAGGGCGACCCGATCACCATCGTGTCCGCGGCGACGGACGACACGGTGGGCCACACCGTCGCCACTCCGGACGGCAAGATCGAGTACTCCTCGAATGACGAGGTCAAGGCCTCGACGCAGAAGGTGACCTACAAGGTCACCGACGGTGAGGCCGAGGGCCAGGCGGCCACCTTCGATGTCAAGCTGCTCGGCAGCGGAGCCCTCGAAGCGACACCGCCGATCACGCAGCCGGATGTCGCGCGCGGTGAGGTCGGACGCCCCATCGCGGTCTCACCCCTGGTGAACGACACCCAGGGTGCCGACCCGCTCAGCCCCCAGGCCGCGCTCGTGCTGGCTGGGCCGGTCGCCCAGAAGGCCGGCTTCACCGTCGACACCGACCTGGCCTCCGGCGAGGTCATGGTGACAGCCAGTCGCCCTGGCACCTTCTTCCTCGACTACTCGGCGGGCTTCGGGACCGCTCTGGCCAAGGGGACGATCAGGATCGACGCGGACAAGGCGGGGACGCGCAAGGACGACCCGGTGGCCATGCCTGACTTCGCGGCCGTTCATGGGCAGAGCGCCGTTGTCGTCGATGTCCTCGCCAACGACACGGACCCGGTCGGATCGATGCTCACTGTCGTGTCCGCCGAGCCGGTGACGGCTGACCAGGTGCAGGTGGCCGTCGTTCGTGGGCGCTGGCTCCGGATCCAGCCAACCGTGGCCAAGTTCGACAAGCCGGCCGTGGTCCGGTATCGCATCACGAACGGCCGGTCCGGCATTGTCACCGGCGAGACCATCGTCTCCCAGCTCGACCCGCTTGCCTCGGACCCGCCGGTCACCCGGCCCGACTACGCCGTGGTTCGCGACGCGGACTCCACTGTGGTCAACGTCCTCGACAACGACACCACGCAGGCCGGCTCCCCCCTGCACCTTCTCGTCGACCCGGACAGCGCGGCAGACATCGGAAAGCTCTCCGTCACCGATCCCAGCGCCAAGGCCGGGGCCGAGGGCGACCTGGGAACGGCCTATGTCGCCGGTGACGCGATCCGGTATGTCGCGCCTGGGAAGGTCACCGGGCCCAAGACCGTGTTCATCGACTATGTCGCCGTCAACGACGCCGGTGAGAAGGCCCAAGGCCGGCTCGAGGTCTCGATCACCCCGCAGCCCGGGGCCGGCAACGAGAACCAGGTGCCGACGCCTCGACCCCTGGAGGGCAGGGTCGTGGCTGGCGAGTCGATCACCATCCAGGTCCCGCCGAGCAACAACGACCCGGATGGGGATTCGACGACCGTCGTCGGGATTGCCTCGCCCCCGGCGCTCGGACGGGTCACCGGTTTCAGCCCCACCGGGATCACCTACCAGGCCTACCCCACGTCGACCGGGACGGACTCCTTCTCGTATGTCGTCGTCGACCGGTACGGGCTGCGCGCCACGTCGTTGGTTCGCGTCGCCGTGAACCCGCCCGGCATACCGCAGCTGGCCGTTCCGGTCGACGACGTCCTTGTCGCTGCCCCTGGCGCCACCGTCACCGTGGCCCCGCTGCTCAACGACCTGTACGGCAAGAGCGACCCGGTTCATCTCACACCCTTGGCGAACTCGAACGCGGCGGTCCCGGCCGGCGTGAGCCTCGACCCGGCCACCAATGTCGTCACCCTGACAGCGCCGGCCGCCTCGGCCCGTCCGCTCGAGGTGCGGTACACGATCGTGGGCAACGGCGGAGAGTCGATCCCCGGGACGATCAGCCTCTCCAGCCAGGAGAAGTTCGAGAACCCGCCCCGGGTCTTCGACCAGGTCGGGGCATTGACCGACAAGAACACCGTGGAGGTCGACGTCCTGCGCGGCGCCTTCGACCCCGATGGCGACTCCGCCAAGCTCCAGGTGACCAAGGTCGCCGACCCCACCGCCAAGATCAACGGCGGGAAGGTGACCTTCCCGGTCCTCGACCGCCCTCAGGCGGTCCCGTTCGAGGTGACGGACGAGGCCGGTGCCGTCAGCGCCGCCGTCGTCTACATCCCAGCGGCCGGGGTGGGTGCGCCATACCTCAAGCCCGGATCGCTCATCAAGGTCGACCAGGGTGGGAAGGTCACGGCGGCACTGAAGGACTACGTCATCGACCCGCGTGGCCGCCCGGTCACCCTGACCATCCAGGGCCGTCTCTGGGCCTCTCCGTCGCAGGGTTTGGGCGCTGCACCAGCGTCGAACGAGTCGATCGCCCTCACTGCTCAGAAGGACTACATCGGCCCGGGCGCCGTCGTCGTGGAGGTCATCGACGGCAAGCTCGACGACCCGACTGCGCTGAAATCGGTCATCTCCATCCCCGTCCAGGTGGGGCCGGACACTCCTGTCCTGCGCTGCCCCGACGATGTCTACACGGTGTATGCCGGTGGCGACGTGCGGACCCTCGACGTCGCGTCGGTGTGCTCGGTGTGGACCCCGACCGATGCGATGGCCAAGAGCCTGACCTTCAGCGGGGCGTGGAGCAAGGAGATCCCCGCGGTGTCGATCAAGGGCCAGCGGACCCGCTCCTTGGTCATCGACGCCAGCGGTAGCGCGAAGCCGAATAGCGCCGGTGCCATCTCGGTGACCGCCGATGGCACCCAGGCCAAGCCCGCCACCCTCAACGTCCAGGTCCTCGCGGCGGCCAAGCCGCGGCTGGCGGCGATCAAGCTGGCCGAGATGAAGCAGGGCGACACCAGGACGGTCAATATCGCCGACTATCTGACGTCTCCGCTCAAGGACAAGCAGGTCACGGTGTTCACGGCGGTCAAGACCACCGGGGACGCCGCGACGATCACCGCCTCGGGATCCACGGTGTCGATCACGCCGGGTGCGAACTCGCACGGACCGATGCTCTTCACCGTCACCGTCTCCGACCTCGCCGACCGGGCGCGGACCGACCGCGTGGTCTCCGGAACCATCGCCTTCTCGGTCCTCGGGCGTCCCGACAAGCCGAAGCCGCCCGCAGCCAAGCTGCCGTCGGTCAGCACCCAGGCCGCGCTCACCTGGATCGAGCCCCCCTCGAACGGGGCGCCGATCACGGGCTACCGCATCGAGTGGGCCGGCGGTTCGACGTCGTCGACGCGACCGGCGGTGACGGCCACCGGGCTCACCAACGGGACCGCCTACCGGTTCCGCGTCCAGGCCATAAACAAGGCCGGCGACAGCGACTGGTCGGAGTACTCGGCCGCGTACACCCCGGACGAGGCGCCCAAGAGCGTCCCCGGGTTCAAACAGACGGCCGCGGCCGACAAGACCGTGACCCTGTCATGGAGTCCGGCGATAAACAACGGATCCCCGATTACCAGCTATCTCATCTCAACCAATGGGAAGGTGTATCCCGCCACCGGTTCACAGCTTTCAATGGCTATCACTGTCGCAAACAACAACACTCCCTATCAGTTCTCGATCGTTGCCGTAAATGCCAAGGGAAAAAGCGCGGCAGCTCACACCTCAGCATTTGGCCAGGGAACCCCAGCCTTAACAGAAGTCAACGGCAAACCTGCGAACGGAGTCGATTCAGACACGACTACAGTAGAGGTCTCTTGGAAGGTCGACCGGCAGGTACCGCTCACTCAGAACTACCACATAGTTGTGACAAGATCAGCCAGTGGGGAACCGGATCGTGTGTTGGTCCAAGCTGACAACATTACTTCCGCATTCGACCAAAGCGTGACCAACGGGAAGGCGTACACGTACAAGGTGAAAGTTTCGACGACGGCATTCCACACTGAAACTGCGGAGGCCAGCGCGATCGTCACTCCGTACGGCAAACCCACCAAAGTGACGAACGCCCGGATGACGGCAGGAGATGGTTTCATCAACGTGGCCTTCAACGAAGGAAATCCAAGGGGGTCGAACTGCGGTTGGACGATCCACTTCCGCCCAGTCGGAGGCGGATTCAGTGGAGTCGCGGACCGTGCCGGAAGTTGTATTAGGGAGGGGGAGCCGCACGACGAACGGATACCCGTCGGCAACGGGTCGGCTCTTGTCGCGGAAATCTCTATGAAGAACGTCGGGGATTCCTCGGTAGTGGCGGTCTCGGGAGCGATCCCCCATGGCCCCCTGGATCTGAGTCTCTCGAGCTCCCTTTCCGGGACCACCGTGTCTGCCACTGCTACCTCGGCAAGAGGGGGCAACGGCGGGCCAGCCACGATAGTCATTTACCTTGATGGCGCGCAGGTAGCCTCGTGCCCGACGGCGTCTGCTGACACGAGGGTGTCTTGCCCATGGTCTCGCGACTTCGGCTGGGGCCGCAAGAGCGTGACAGTCACTGCAAAGATTATCGACCAATCATCGTTCGATCGAGGAACCGTAAATTCCGATCCACTGCAATTCACGCATAACATCCCACCTCCGCCAACGTTCACCATTACTCATCAGAGCGGGTGCACAATCAAGACGAATTGCCAGTGGGTGTACATTACGCTAGATGATTGGCGACCGAGTTCGCCTGTATACTGCTTTGCTGGGGGAGTTAATGCTCCGGATTGGTATGCCACGGTTACTGTGGATGGGGCCGGACACCATGACACCTTCTCAAGAGGCCCCGCCGGTCGCTTGTACGACACGACGGCACCGAATGTATTCCCCAACGGGACATACACTGCTGGACAGAACGTAGGAATGACCTGCGTACAACAATAGGATCACGTTCATTTCGATGTGAGACAGGCCGACACATGACAATTACTCACGAACAGGCGCAGTGGTTTGCGTCGACTTTCCAGCAACTCGTCAACAATATCGATCTGGCGATCCGCGGTAAGGATCACGCCGTTCGGTTGACCTTGACCTGCCTGCTGTCCCAGGGCCACCTCCTTCTCGAGGACAACCCAGGCACGGGCAAGACGCAGCTGGCCAAGGCGCTGGCCAACACGGTCCAGGGCACGCACAGCCGCATTCAGTTCACGCCCGACCTGCTCCCGAGCGATGTCACGGGCGTGACGATCTACGACCAGCGCACCCAGCAGTTCAGCTTCCACCAGGGGCCGATCTTCGCGACGATCGTCCTGGCCGACGAGATCAACCGGGCCAGCCCGAAGACGCAGTCGGCGCTGCTCGAGGTCATGGAGGAGGGCCACGTCACGGCCGACGGCGTCCGCCACGACGTCGGCGCGCCGTTCATGGTCATCGCGACGCAGAACCCCATCGAGCAGGCCGGCACCTACCGTCTGCCCGAGGCCCAGCTGGACCGCTTTCTCATGAAGACCAGCCTCGGCTACCCCGACCACGAGACCACGGTCGAGCTGCTCTCGCAGGCCGAGACCCGGGACCGCAGCGCGACGATCAGCCCCGTCATCTCCGCCCAGGCGGTCGCTCAGATGTCGGCCCTGGCGGCTCGGCTCAGTGTCGACCCGTCAATCCTCGCGTACGTCTCGCGGCTGTCGGAGGAGAGCCGTCGACACCCGCACGTCTCGCTGGGGCTGTCGATCCGCGGCGGGCTGGCCTACATCCGGTGCGCCAAGGTCTGGGCGGCGAGCCAGGGCCGCGACCATGTCACGCCGGACGACATCAAGGACCTGGCACATCCCATCCTCTGCCACCGGCTGCTGCTCGGCGACGAGGCGCAGTTCACCGGTGTCGAGGTCGACCGGGTCATCGACGAGCTGCTCGCTGACGTCGCCGCCCCAGCACACCGGCTCGCCTGAGCGCACCCAGACGAGGTCACCATGACGACGACAGCAGCGACAGAGGAGAAGGCGCAGACTCGACGCTCCCGTCGAGCCGATCGGGCGAAGGGGAGCGCGGCACCGCCCGGGAAGCCCAAGGCTCTTGCGCTGCGGGCACGTGTTCGGGGTGCCCTCGTTTCCGTTCGCACCCGGCTCGACCAATGGCGTGAGCTGGTCCGTCCGTACGCCACCCCCGTCGTCAAGGTGCTGGGCTGGGTGTCCCCGCTCGGGTGGCTGGTCCTCGGTTCTGCTCTCGTCTCCTGGGGCTTCGCCCGCTACCTCGGGTGGCGCGAGTTCTCGTATGCCGCAATCGCTTTGGCGGTGCTTTTCGCGCTCTCCTGCCTGCTCATGCTCGGCCGGATGAGCGTGTCCGTGCAGGCGCGCGTCGAACCTCAACGCGTCGTCACGGGCCAGCGGGCCGCGCTTCAGGTCCAGGTCACCAACACCGGCAAAGGGGTCATGTTTCCCGTGCCGCTGGACATCCCCGGGGTGCGGGACACCATCCGCTTCTCGCTGCCGACGCTGTCCTCCGGAGACACCTTCGAGGACATCGTCGTGCTGCCGAGCGAGCACCGCGGCGCCTACTCGATCGGGCCTGCATCGACCTTGCGCGGTGACCCCTTCGGCCTGGTTCGCCGGCAGGTGACCTGGACCGACCCGGTCGAGTTCTACGTCCACCCGCGGACCATCTACCTCGACTCGCTCGGGACCGGGCTGCTCAAGGACCTCGAGGGTCGCTCGAGCAACGAGATGTCGATGAGCGATCTCGCCTTCCACACCCTGCGCGAGTACGCGCCGGGCGACGACCGGCGGCATATTCACTGGCTGTCCAGTGCCAAGCGCTCGAGTTCAACGGGAGACGACGAGTTCATGGTGCGACAGTTCCTCGACACCCGCCGATCCCATATCGGCATCGTCCTCGACTGCACCGCCGCCAACTGGCTCGACGAGGAGTCCTTCGAGGTCGGGGTGAGCGCCGCCGCCTCGGTGGCCCTGCGCGCGATGCGCGACGAGCTCGACCTGAGCCACGTCGCGGGACCACTGCTCCAGACCCGACCCAAGCGGCATACGGCGCTCGACTTGTACTCACGCGCGGGCTCTGTCGCCGACTCCCTCGACGTGGCGGCTTCGCGCCTGGCGCGCAGTGCAACCAATGTCAGCGCCGTCCTCCTGGTCGTCGGTGCCCTGGCCGAGTTCTCGCTGGTACGCCGCGCGAAGTCCGTCTTCTCACCGGACGTCAACGTCCTCGCCCTGCGGATCGAGCCGGGTGCCCCGACCAGCCTTCAGCGCACCGGGGGTATGTCCGTCATCACGATCGGCAGCCTCATCGACCTACCCATCGCTCTCCAGGGAAGGCTCTCGGCATGACCGCGACCCCCACGGCCCACACCGGCAGCCGGACCGTCCTGCGGGCGGTGCTGACCGGTCGACCCTCTCGGGACGATCTGGTCGATGCGGCCTCCCTGTTCGTCATCACCGTCCTCGCGCTCTGGGGCTTTCGCACCTCCTTCGACAGCCCCCGGTTCATGGTCGTCAGTGCGGTCGGCACCCTGCTCGGCATCGCCTTGGCCCATGTCGCGAATGCGCTGAAGGCACACTGGCTCGTCACCGCCCTGCTCACCGTCGTCGCCTTCTTCCTGTTCGGCTCGGCGGTAGCCCTCAGCCGAGACGCGATCGCCGGCGTCGTGCCGGACGGAGCGCTGCTCATGGTCCTGGCGCTGATGCCCGTCTCGGGCTGGAAGGACTTCCTCACCACCCTTCCGCCGGTCGACGGCAGCGGGCAGTTTCTCGTCCTGCCATACCTGATCGGCTTGGTCGCGGGCTCGCTCGGGTACACCTGGGCCCGAAGGACGCGGCACGTGGCGTGGCCGACACTCGTTCCGCTGGTGGTCTTCGTCCTGGTCATTCTCCTGGGAACGTTGGAGCCTGCGGCGGCGCTGCTCCAGGGGATCGGGCTGTGCGTCCTCGCGTTCCTCTGGGTGGCCCTGCGGCGTCGGCGATCGCTGCGGATCGTCGGGACCGGCGCGAGCCGGCGGAGCCAGGCGGCCATCGGCGCCGCCCTGCTTGCAGTGTCCGCCGGCGCGAGCGCCGGGCTGGTGAGCCTCTTCCCCGGCCCGGAGTCGGGCGACCGTACTGTCCTGCGGAACTTCGTCACGCCGCCGTTCGACATCACCCAGTACCCCAGCCCGCTTGTCGGCTTCCGGAAGTACACCGAGCGCGCTGCCCAGCAGCTGTGGGACAAGCCGCTGCTCACCGTCACCGGGATGCCGGCTGGGAGCCTGCTCAGGTTCTCGGTCCTCGACTCGTATGCCGGAACAGTATGGAGCGCAGGTGACCCGGCATCAGTCGGGGGCAGCAACTTCCGGCGGGTCGGCTCGACCATCGCCCCGAACAGCGAGGACAGCACCGCGGCACCATCGACCGTGACGCTGCGCGTCGAGCCGGCATACGCGGCCCAACGCGACCTCACCGTGTGGATCCCCAGCCCAGGGTCGATCTCGGATATCTCCTTCGAGGGCGTGCGCTCCCGCGTCCTGGCCGACGCCCTGCGCTACAACACCTCGACCGGCCAGGCAGTCGTCGCGAGCCCGCTGATGGCCGGAGACACCGTCGAGCTCACCGCGCGCCCGATCAAGACTGCCGGTGAGGACACCCTTCAACCCGGTGGCAGCCCAGTGACCGACGCAACGGCATACCCGGCGGTCGTCGCATCCGCCACGAAGTGGGGGGCCAAGAAGGCGTCGACATGGGCGGCGGTCACCGCGGCCGCTGAGTTCATGCGGACCAGCGGTGCCTACAGCGACGGCACCAGCCCCAGCGACGCCCGCTATCTCCCCGGCCACTCCGCCGGCCGCCTCACGGCCTTCCTCACCGACCCGAAGCAGATCGTCGGCAACGACGAGCAGTACGCCGCGACCTTCGCTCTGGTCGCTAACCAGCTCGGTATGCCGGCTCGGGTCGTTCTCGGCGCCGTGGTGCCGGAGGGCGGGACCGTCCGAGGACAGGACGTCCACGCGTGGGTCGAGGTGCACGACGCGTCCGGGGAGTGGCTCGCAGTGCCGAGCACGGTCTTCATGCCCGACCGCTCCAAGCGGCCGGACATCAACCCCCCTCCGCCGGTCGCCGACCAGAGCGCGGCGAACGTCCCGCCGCCGAACGCGGCCCGCCCACCTGGAGCCATCGACTCACTCCTCGAGACCGACCCATCGTCGGTGCGGGTCCCCAAGACCACTGAGGCGCCGGGGTTCCAGCTGCCCGAGTGGGTGGTGACGGCATTGAAGGTCGTCGGCTACCCCGCCCTTGCCTTCGCGTTGATAGCCGGGGCGATCGCGCTCGCGCATGCGCTGCGCCGACGCCGGCGTCGGTCCACCGGCGACGCCTCGCGGCGGTTTGCGCACGGCTGGACCGACGTCGTCGACCGGGCGCGGGACCTCGGCATGACCATCCCGGCGGGCCTGACCCGCATCGAGCAGGCTCGCGTCGTCGGCTATGCCCCGTTGGCCAAGGAGGCGGACCAGGCGACCTTCGGTCCAGGCGAGCCCGACGCCGCCCAGACCCAGGAGTTCTGGACGCGGGTCGGTGCGGCCCGAAAGGAACTGACCAAGCAGGCCTCGATGGTCAAGCGCTTCGGTCGACTCTTCAGCCTCAGGTCCTTGTTGTTCCGTGACCCGAGGCCGGTCGAGCAGCTCCCCCGCGCGACAACGCAGCGCCCGCGACGCCGGGTCGTCATACCGCGCTTGGCAAGGACCGGTTCATGAAGCTCAAGGTGAGCCTGCAGCGGGCCGGCGGCGACCAGAAGGACCTCCTCGTCACCGCGGACGCGGTGACGACCGTCGGGGACCTCGGCCGGTACCTCAAGCTCGCCGACCCCGCCTTCCGGGTCATACCAGGCGCACCGGACGGGGAGTTCACGCTCGGGGTGATCAGCAATGGCGTGCAGACCTTGGACGCTCGGACGCCGCTGGCGGAGTCACCGATCCGGTCCGGGTCGACGATCACGGTCGTGCCAGCGGGCCAGCAGTTCGCCGAGGGGCACAGCAAGGCAGTGGCGATGGCCACCGTGCTGTCCGGCCCCGACTGTGGCAAGGAGTTCCCGCTCGCGTCGGGGACGAATATCGTCGGCCGGCAACGGTCGTGCGAGGTGCGGCTTAGCGACGGGATGGTCTCGCGCAGCCACGCCCGTCTCAATATCTCCACCGACATCGAGATCATCGACCTCGGGTCGGCGAACGGTATCGAGCTCAACGGGTCACTGATCAGCCGCGAGATCGTGCGTCCCACCGACGAGATCCGGGTCGGGGACACAGTCTTTGCCGTCCGGTTCACCCAGGTGGCCAGTGCCGAGGGGCGTACCGACTCGGCGTCGGTGGGCTTCATCCGGTCGCCTCGCCTCGCCCCACAGTTTGTGGGGCAGGAGTTCGAGGTCGCCGATCCGCCGCAACGACAGGAGCGCCAGCCCTTCCCCGCTCTGCTGATGGTCTTCCCGCTGCTCATGGCGGGGGTGATGTACTTCGCCAGCGGCGGAGAGTGGCGCACGGTCATCTTCTCGGCGCTCATGCCGGTGATGATGGTCGCCAGCTGGTGGGAGCAACGCCGCCGCACCGGAAAGGCCAACTCGTCGGCCGTTGCCAGCTTCCGGGCCGATCTTGATCTGCTGGTGACCGAGGCTGAACAGCTCGCCGGCACGGAAGTACTACAGCGCCAGCGGGAGTACCCGTCGTCCGCCGAGTGCCTCGAGGCGGTGACGACCCGCTCCCCGCTGCTGTGGACACGCCGTCCACGGGACTGGGGATTCCTCGAACTGCGCGCCGGCCTGGGCACCTGCCCCTCTCGGTCCACCATCAAGCTGCCGACGGGGAAGAACGGGATGCGTGACCTCGTCGCCGAGGCTCGCGAGCGCACCCGGCCCTTGACCGTCGTGGGTCCGGTGCCTGTCGTCCTGCGTCCATCAGAGACCGGAGGCATGGGCGTTGCCGGCCCGCGAAGCGCGGCCGTGAGCGCTGCGCGCGCGCTCGTCGTCCAGGCCGCCGCCCTGCACTCCCCCGCGGAGCTCGCCGTGACGCTGGTGACCTCGCAGCGCAGCGGTGACGACTGGCGGTGGCTTACCTGGCTCCCTCACGTCGACTCTGCCTGGAGTCCGGTCGAGGCTCGCCACCTGGCGTCAACACCCTCATCAGCGGGCAACCTCGTCTCTTCTCTTGAAGTCCTCATCTCGGAGCGTCTCGCGCAACAAGACTCGGCGCCGAAGACCCCCGCGGTTCTGCTCATCGTCGAGAGCGACTCGCCGGTGGAGTTCGGTCGCCTGGTGGACCTCGCAGAACGTGGCTGGGCGGTGGGTGTTCACGTGCTGTGGATCGCCCCAGAACTGGGCCAGCTGCCTGCGGCCTGCCGGAGCTTCCTCGACACCCGGACCGTCGCTGAGTCCGGCGTCGGCTACGTCCACGAGGCGAGCCTGGTCACTCCCGTGGCCACCGAAACCGTCACGGCTGAGCAGGCTCTCGCCTTTGCGCGCTCCCTGGCTCCGCTGATCGATCTGGGGGCCCGCAACGAGGACGTGTCGGACCTGCCACGCAGCATCTCCTTCCTGTCCATGGACGGCTACGAGACCTTGGGTGACCAGCCCGAGGCGGTGATCGAACGGTGGAACCAGAACCACTCGGTCCTCACCGGCCCCAAGGCCAGCGAGCCGGTGCGAAAGGAAGCCTCGCTTCGTGCGGCCGTGGGCCAACGCGGTGGTCACCTCCACACGATCGACCTGAGGACCGATGGTCCGCACGCCCTGGTCGGCGGCACGACCGGAGCGGGAAAGTCAGAGCTTCTGCAGTCGTGGATCCTGTCGATGGCCGCTAACCACAGTCCGCAGCGGCTCACCTTCCTCCTGGTCGACTACAAGGGCGGATCAGCCTTTGCGGACTGCAACAAGCTGCCCCACACCGTGGGGATGGTCACCGACCTGAACCAGAACGGTGTGCAGCGGGCGCTGAAGTCGCTGTCTGCTGAGTTGCGCCATCGCGAGCACGTCCTCGAGCGGGCGAAGGCCAAGGACCTCATGGCGCTCGAGAAGCGCGGGGCCACGGATGCCCCGCCGAGCCTGGTCATCGTGGTGGACGAGTTCGCCGCCCTGGTCCAAGAGGTGCCGGAGTTCGTCGATGGAGTCGTGAACGTCGCTCAGCGAGGGCGATCCCTGGGACTCCACCTCATCCTCGCCACCCAGCGACCCGCCGGTGTCATTAAGGACAACTTGCGGGCGAACACCAACCTGCGCTTGGCGCTTCGGGTTGCCGATGAGGCGGACTCCACCGACGTCCTCGGTAGCGCGGACGCGGCCTTCTTCGACCCCAACCTCCCGGGGCGGGCAGTGTCCAAGACCGGGCCAGGTCGCCTCGTCCCCTTCCAGACAGCGTATGCCGGTGGCCACACGGGCACAGGTCCCGCGACTGCCGACATTCGGGTCGAGGAAATGGGGCTCGGGACGGCGATCTCGTGGGAGATCCCCGAGGCGCTGCTCCCTCCGCGGCCAGTCGGTGGGAGGTCGGACATCACCCGGGTGGTCGAAGCGATCCAGTCGGCGACGGCGCTCGCAGAGCTGCCCGCGCCCCGCAAACCTTGGCTGCCTGACCTGCCGAGCCTGGTCAACATCATGCGCCTGCCCTCCTCCGACACGACCGCCGGCAGGCTCGCCTTCGGACTGCTGGACAACCCTGATGCCCAGGCGCAAGTGACGGTCTCCTTCGAGCCGGACCGGCACGGGAACCTGGCGGTCTTCGGCGCGAGTGGGTCGGGCAAGAGTGCAGCGCTTCGCTCCCTGGCCGCGACGGCGGGCCTCAACTTCGCGCAGGGACCGACCTGGGTCTACGGGATCGACTTCGGCGCCGGCGGCCTGTCGATGCTCGAGGTGCTCCCGCATGTCGGCAGCGTCATACCTGGCTCTGATGACGAGAGGGTGCGCCGCCTCCTTCGCTGGCTCCAGGGAATCGTCGAGGAGCGCACAGACGCCTTCAAGCAGGTCAACGCGGACTCGGTGACCCAGTACCGCCTAGTCACGGGACGGTCGAAGGAGCCGCGCATTGTGGTCCTCCTCGACGGAGTCTCGGCCTTCCTCAAGGCCTACGAAACCAACACGGTGTGGATCGATCGGCTCATCGATGTCGCCGCCAAGGGTAGGCCGCTCGGCATCCACTTCGTGATGAGCGCGGATCGTGCCGGAGCGCTGACGACCCAGCTCGCTGCAACGGTTCAGCAGCGCCTCGTCCTACGGATGACCACGATCGAGGAGTACGACAACCTCGGCGCCCCACGCCACATGCTGCCTCCGGACGCCACCCCGGGGCGGGGCATCTGGGGGAAGTTCGAGGTCCAAGTGGCCGTCCTGGGCGATGCGGCCGACCTTGGCGGACAGGCGGCGGAGCTGGGGACGTTGGGTCGATGGATGGTGACGAAGGGTGCCTCCGACGCGCCCCCGATCGTTCGCCTCCCCGAGCTCCTTCCGCTCAGTGACCTTCCGTTCGCTGTCGATGATCGTGTTCCCATCGGGATCTCCGACGACACGATGGGGCCGTTGAGCATCCTCCCCGAAGGCACCTTCGTCGTCATGGGTCCCCCGGCCAGCGGACGGACGACCGCCATGCAAACGATTGTCGCTGCGGTTCGGCGCACGCAGCCGTCAGCCCGGGCATACTTGCTGACCTTGGACCGGCGGTCACCTCTCTTGCGGGACCCTGTGTGGACCAAGAAGGCCGTCGGCGTGGATGACGCCCAGACCTTGGCGGACGAGCTCACCGGGATGATGTTGGCAGACCTCACGAGCCCAGTTGTGGTCGTCATCGACCGGATCGCGGACTGGTCCGGCACCTTTGTTGAGATGCCGATCGAGACCCTGATCAAGGGTGCCACGCGTGCGGGCGCCTTCGTTGTGACGGACGGCGAAGCGGGATCCTTCAGCCGAAGCTTCGGCCTGGAGGCCTCATCAAACGCCAGTCGCGTCGGGTTCGCCCTGCAACCCGACACGAACGATGGCGCCGGCTTCGGCGTGCGCCTGCCGCTACGGCTCAACAAGGCCGACTTCCCCCCGGGACGAGGGTTCCTCTTCCGAGCGGGCCGCGCCGAGCTCGGCCATCTCGCTTTCCCCGGACCGGTCGAGCCACGGTGACCTGGTTTCGGGGGACAGACTTCGTCGCCAGATATGGCGACGAGACACGGACGTGCATCAGCGAAAGGCTACGGATAGCCCCAGCGGCACAGCCGACGGAAGTTCGAGAACGACACACACGAGAAGGAGTTCACCATGGCACGTCTTGGAATGGATGTTGATGAGGTCGAGCGCGTTGCAGCTGGACTTCACTCGCAGGCGGGCAACCTCGGCCACCTGATCCAGTCGATCGACCAGCTGGTCAACGCTGCTGTCCACGCGTGGGACGGCGACGACTCGCGTCAGTTCCACGAGTGGTGGAACTCGCAGCACAAGCCCGCGCTCAACAACGCGATGAACGCCATCGATGGTCTGAGCCAGGCCGCCAAGAACAACGCGTCCGCTCAGCGCCAGGTCTCGGGACACTAACCCGCCTGTGGATGGTCGCGGGCTGCAAGCCCGCGACCATCCACACTCGCTCGATACTCGTCGCCCGCGGCGCTCATTACAGAAGGGAAAGTCAATGCCTCGTCTCGGAATGGACGTCGACGCCGTCGAGTCCATCGGCCATCAGATGATCGCCAAGGCCTCCTCGCTCGGCTCACTTGGGGCCACGGCCGGACGGCTGATCCAGCACGGTCACTCGCTCTGGCAAGGCAGTAGCTCGCGTCACTGGTTCGAGCAGTGGCAAAGGGAGGAGACTGCCGTTCGCAGGCTAATCCACGAGTTGGATGAGATGGGCAGGAAGCTCCTTGCTCAGGCTAAGGAGCAACGTGACGCAAGTCGAGCAAACCTGCGAATGGACTCGGCGGCGAAGAACTCTTCTCAAGGGGACGGGTCCGCCGGAGGCACAACCTCAAGTCCCGCGGCCAATCCGGGTGGCTCGACTGGAGCCGGCGATTCAGATCATGCACGGGGGATTGACCGGACGTGGCAGCAGGTTCGTGAGGTCTACGACAGGGACTACGTCGCCAAATACGGCCTATGGTCTGATGGTGGCCCTAACGGAGACAACCGATACCAGTGCGTCTCCTGGGCGTGGTTCCGCATGCGGGAGCTGGGGTATCACGGCCCCCAGATTCAGGGCGACGGAGGCGTGCTTGCCGCGCGACTCGGGGGTACAACCACGACGGAACCACAGCCGGGCGCCGTGGTGTCTAGCTCAAATGGGGGATTCGGCCATGTCATGATAGCCGAGAGAGTTTACACAAACTCCAATGGACAGCTTGAGATGCTTGTCTCTGAAATGAACGCCAAGGGGCTAGGGGCAGACCACGGCCTGGAGGGCCTACCACAGGAGTACCAATGCGAGACCCGGTTCTCGCGGAACCCCGACGGGTCGTGGGGTAGAGTGGGCGGAGGCCCGGAAGGAAAGCTGACTATCTGGAATCCCCCCTACTGACGGCTGTTGGTGCCCAATGCAGGGTCCATGTGGCTCCATGTCCCTCGAGCTAGACCGTATGGAGTGGCCGCTGGTGCTGCATGGCCTCGGCAGAGTCGGGTCGTAGGGCTGTGACCTGCGCCAAGGTGGGGTGGCGGTCGGCATGTTGCTGTTGAGGGGCGTGGGGGTGGTGGTGACGATGGGATTTCTGACAGACCTGTCGCTGCCACGGAGCCCAACGCCGTTATGTGGCTTGTATGACTTTGAGGGCCTCCTGGTGACGGGTGGTGCGCGAGTCGGCGGGTCGTTGACGGGTAGGGGTCGAGGTCTTCCGATGATGGAGGTTCCTACGCCTTCGATCTGGCAGACCTCCCCCAGAGGGGGACCCCCAGACGTGTCGGACGCTATCTTCACGACCCCTGATCTGACGACGTTTGCCCGGCTTGACGAGCTGGGTCTGGTGGTCGCCGGCCAGTACGTGACCAGCGGCCAGGCGGTGCTGGCCTGTCGGGTGGTCGACCCGGATGACTGGTGCTGCAGCTGCGGCTGCCAGGGCCGGGGCTGGCGCCCCGAACCACGACGTGTCCGCCACGAATCCCGTGGTCGTGGACCTGGACGCGACGATCGTGGAGGCGCATAGCGAGAAGGAGGCTGCGGCGCCGACGTTCAAGAAGTCGTTCGGGTTCCACCCCCTGGTCGCGTTCGTCGACCACGGCCCCGGCGGAACCGGGGAGCCGTTGACGATGCTGCTGCGCAAGGGCAACGCCGGGTCGAACATCGCCGAGGACCACATCACCGTCGCCCGCGCCGCCTTCAAGGCGCTGCCCGGTGTCGACACGTCCCGTCCGGGGAAGAAGGTCCTGGTCCGCACCGACGGCGCCGGAGGCACCCACGACTTCCTCGACTGGCTCCACGCCCGCGGCGTGCAGTATTCGGTCGGGTTCACCCTCCCCGCAACGATGCCCGAGCTGTACCGGCGGGTTCCCCAGTGGTGCTAGCAGGCCGCGCTCGACGCCGATGGCGACATTCGGGAAGGGGCCGGGCTGGTCGAGGTCACCGACCCGCTGGCCGGCGCCAGCCTGCTGAAGGGGTACCCGCCTCGGATGCGGTCATCGTCCGCCGCCAACGGCCCCACCCCGGCGCCCAGCTCCGCTTCGACGATGTCGACGGCTACCGGCTCACCGCGTTCGCGACCAACACACCCCGCGGCCAGCTGCAGAACCTAGAGCTGCGCCACCGCCGCCGCGCCCGCTGCGAGGACCGGATCCGGATCGCCAAAGACACCGGCCTGGCCAACCTCCCACTGCACGGCTTCGACCAGAACCGGATCTGGCTGGCGATCGTCCAGCTCGCCCTGGGACCTGACCGCCTGGACCCAACTGCTCACCCTGCCCGACACCGACGCCCGACGGTGGGAACGCAGGCGGCTCCGGCTTCGCAGCTTCGCCATCGCCGGCACCCTCGCCCAGCACGGACGCCAACGCTTGCACCACATCAAGGACACCGCCCCCTGGGCCGACCTGATTGTCGCCGGCCACGCCCGGCTCTCTGCCGCACCGCCCTGACCCCAGCACGCATGTGCCTACGCGACGGTGAGCTGCACCCCCCTCGCCACGTGGAAGACGACGACCACCGAGACCGACATCCCGGCCACTGTCCTACCTCACGACAGAATCAGACCCGACGCACCAACACCGGCGCCAGCTACCCCGCCCGAGGGCTCCGATGAAAGATCGAGGCTAGACGGCAACTCCGTCCTTGTCCCTCATTCGATGGGTAACAACAAGGATTAGATCGATGAGCGACCAAACGCCAAGCCCACCCAAGGTTAGCAACTTGCCTAGCCCAAGACCCCACCGGCCAAGGTAGAAGCGATCCACGCCCAAGCCACCCAAGAAGATCGAGAGCAGCAGTGTGGTCGTCCAATCCTTTGCCGAGTTTATGCCCGGCAATTGCGTCACGGGAAAGGTTGCTGTGCCGTCAACACTTGCGAGTGCACTCGGAGGGAGCCGCCCCGACTTGCTCATCTCGACTAGCGCGGGCAGTGGAAAGGGTCCGTTGACGTTGCCAAGCGCATGAATATAGTATTCCCGAGAGGCTGCCTCAGCCTGAAGCCCCCGCAGCGGCGCCACAAGCTCAGCTCGAGCGCTGCGACGGTAGTTCCGTGACTGGACAAGCCAGCTGACGCCCGCACCGACGATGCCGCCCCCGGTGACCAGCAAGAGGTACTTCGCGAACTCCGAGAGAATGAAGGAGTTTACTTGGTCCTCCATCAAATTCAATTCGAAGCCGGCACTTCCGGACGTGAGCTTCAGACCAAGAAAGGCGCCGGCTACAGTCCCGAACAGCACGCCAATCGAAACAACTCCAGAGATTGCCCTGTCCGCAACATAAGAGACGGCGCTGGCAAATACATAAGTGCTGAAGAGTATTCCAACCCGAACAGTATTGCCGTAGCCCTGACCGAAGTACTCGAGAGTAATGAAGAGTGCGAGACCCACCAACAGGGCTACTATCGCGCCCACAGCCCGGCTTCTCCCCTGGCGCTGAATAAGGACAGCAAAAACGACGAGAGTGCAGAGTGCGCCCATAACAAGATTGATCACGCCCTGACAGTACCAGTCCTCGGCCTAACTTGGGCCACTATCCTCGATCTTTCGTGCGACCAGTGACAGGGGGTCATCGTGGTTAGTGATCTGTTGTCGTGCTCGTCGTCGCCTGCCGGTAGGAGTCCGGTCCGGGTAACTGCCAGGAGGCCCGGTAGCAGGCTGGCGGCGTCGGAGGGAAATGTCCCGAGTCGAAGCCCAGCGTCGAAAGCCCTTTTGGGGCTCATCCCAATCGAGGGTGTAGGTGGGCTCTGAATCCTCCGGCCTCCAGCAGGGATCTGGCGATGTAGTTGGTGAGGTTGCGGAGCCCCAGGGCGGAACCTCGGAGGTGTTCGAGGCGGCAGTTTTGATCGCCTCTGTGGGGCCGCTGGAGGTGCGGGGCCGGTCGAAGTAGGCCAGGACGTCGTCGGCGCGTCGGGTCAGGGTCCGGCCCAGATTGCGGGCCTCGACCAGCACCGTCGGGACGCCCTCGCGGAGGCTGTCGATCACGGCCTGCATGAGTTCTTGACCCCGACGCGGGTCGGGCTCGCGGTAGGCGGTGATGATCTTCTGGTAGATACCCCAGGTGGCCTCCCCCGCAAGCGGGGGGACCCCCAGACCTGCGCGTGCTCCTCGGCGGTGAACAACGCCATGAGCCGTTCTCGTTGCCGGTCGGTCAGCAATTCCTCGCCGGTGTGTAAGGTCCGCCGTGCCCGGTACAGCGGGTCGCCTCGTCGGCCGCGGTGACCGAGGGTTTCCTGCTGGACCCGCTGGCGGCACTTGTCCAACCCTTCACCGGCCAAGCGCACCACGTGAAAAGGGTCCATCACCGCGACCGTGGCTGGTAGCTCTTCAGCGGCGGCGGTGTTGAACCCGGTGAACCCGTCCATCGCGACGACCTCCAGCCGGTCCAGCCCCGCCTGGGACCGGTCGCCAGCCACGTCTTGAACACCTTCTTGGACCGTCCATCGACCATGTCCAACAGGCGTGCTGGACCCTTGCCGTCGCGCACCGGCGTCAGGTCGATGATCACCGTCACGAACTTGCCGCCCTTCCGGGTGTGCCGCCAAAAGTGCTCATCGACCCCGATCACGGCGACCCCGTCGTAGCGGTGCTCGCAATTGATCAACACCCGTGACCCTTCCGCCAGCACCGCGGCGTTGGCGGTGTCCCACGCCACCGCCAGGCCGGCCGCGACCCGGGCCATGCTCAGGTGCGCGACGACGATCCCTGCCAACGCCCACCACAACCCGCGCCGGGAGATCTTGGCCCGCGCCGGAGCCGCCTTGCTGGTGTCCTGACGCCACACCCGGCCACGCCCAGTGCACCGGTACCGGCGCACCGTCACCAGCAGCGTCGTCGGGCGCCACCCGAACGGCTCATGCGCCAACCGTCGGGTCACCGTGTCGCGCACCCGGCCCGGCCCGAAGCCCAGGCGACCGCCCGGGCGGTCTTCCGCGCGACCGCGACCGACCGCAGCACCCGGTCGGCATCCCGCGCCAGCAGCGCGATCGTCCGCGAGATCGTGGCCTCCGACGCCACCGGCCCGTACACACCCGGCCCACCGCGGACGATGGCCGCGTCGGACAGCGCGTTGCCACCCAACGCGACCGCGGTCGCCAGGTCGAGAAGCACCTTAGCCGGGTCGTGCACCGCGGTCGGCTTGCGCCACGGCCCCAGGGCCGTCCGCAGCGCCTGCGCCAGCCCAGTGCTCCCCGCGGCGGCCGTCAACAGCACACCCCCAGCCTGACCGACCTCGCCGACCGACACCGCGTCGAGGTGGAGACGGGGATACACGGCAGTAGGCTGGTTCACCTGGAAGGTGCTCCTCGAGCTGGCTCAGATAGGGATTTCGCAATCACTATCTTCCCAGTTCAGGGGCACTTTTCAGTTCACCGGCACACCACCACCAACCCAGGGCAGTGAAATCTCGAGGCTAGCCGGGGCATCGGCAGAGTCGTTTATGAGGTGGTCAGGAGCGTGATCGGGCCCCGACCGTCGGCTGGGTGATGTCGTGTCCTGCAGCGATAGCGGTCCAACCGACCAGGCGCAGGAGGCGGATGGCGGTGTTCCCCAGGATGGCCATGACGTGTGGCAAGTTGCCAAAGCGGAGCTGGTGTCGGTCTGCCCCCGCAAGCGGGAGGTACCCCCAGTCAACAGTGACGTCGCGGACCCAGTACAGCGCGCTCTCGATGCTCCAGTGTCCTTGGATCCAGGTGGCCACCAGCTGCGGAGTCGCGTGTTCCATCGGGACTGAGCTGATGGCGTAGACTACCTCGACCCGCCTGCGGCCCTTTATGATTCGCGTACGCCGGACCTGCAGGACTGGGGCGCGCCGGGCCAGTTGACCCGTCTCTTCGAGTTTGGCCGGGCTCGCCGGTCCTTCGTGGTGACGCGGTGGGGCCCGTGACCTCCCCCAGAGGGGGCACCCCCAGGTGATCATGGCTGTTGTCGAGCAGTTCATGGTCACGAGGGTGAGGTCACGGGCTTGGTTCAGCGTACGCATGCCCCACGCGAAGATGCCGCAACGATGCTGTTGGGAATCGAGGGTCTGACCGTGGTGTCCGTCGTCCTGGAAGACGACGGCGCCCGGGTCGTTGAGATAGTCACTGACGACGAGGCCGCAGCGGCATGTCCCGGCTGCGGGGTGGTCTCGGTGTCGGTGAAGGAAGGGACGACCACCCGCCCGCGGGACCTGCCCTACGGCACGGCGCCGGTCCGGCTCCGGTGGCACAAGACGCGGTGGCGCTGCCGAGAGCGACGGTGCTCCCGAGCCACGTTCACCGAGTCGCTGTCGGCGGTTCCGGCCCGGTCAAGGCTGACGACCCGGTTGCGCGCCGAGTGCGGCGAGCAGGTCGCCGAGCACTCCCGGTGCGTCCTGTCTGGTGCCCGCCGGTACGAGGTGTCCTGGCCGGTCGCGCACGCCGCGTTCCTCGCCCACGTGCAGGCGAAGCTCGCGGCGCCGCTGCCTGCGGTCCAGGTGCTCGGGATCGACTGGGGGCACCTCCCGCTTGCGGGGGCGACCCGCCGCGGCAAGCCGGTGTGGGCCAAGGACCCCGAGACCGGCCGGTGGCGGATCGTCCAGGACCGGTGGCACACCGGGATCGTCGACGCCGACGGCACCGGCGGCCTGCTCGCGCATGTCAATGGGCGGACCGCGACCACGGTCACTGACTGGCTCATCGAGCAACCCGAGCAGTGGCGCGCTGGGGTCACCCACGTGTGTATCGACCTGTCCGCGTCCTCCCTGCGCGCGGCCACCACCGCGCTACCCGACGCGGTCGTGGTGGCCGACCGTTTCCACCTGGTCCAGCTCGCCAACGAGATGATCACCGAGGTCCGGCAGCGCGTCACCCGCGAGGCCCGTGGGCGCCGTGGTCGGAAGAAGGACCCAGAGTGGGCCTCCAGACGGCGGCTGCTCACCGGCCGCGGACGGCTCACCGCTGCGGGGTTCGCGCGGATGTGGAACGCCCTGGTCGACCAGGGCGACCTCGGCATCGAGATCCTGCACGCCTACGCCGTCAAGGAGAACCTGCGCCAGCTGCTGGCCCTGGCCCCCGACTCCCGGCACGTCGACCCCGGACCGTCGGTCATCTCCCACCGGCTGTGGCGCTTCCTTAACCTCGCCGCCGGCACCGACAGCCCCGAAGTCCACCGCCTCGCCGCCACCATCGAGACCTGGTGGCCAGCGGTCGAGGCCGCCATCACCACCGGCTACTCCAACGCCCGCTCCGAGGGCTACAACCGGCTCGCCAAGCACGAAGGACGCAACGCCTTCGGCTTCCGAAACGTCGACAACCAGCGCCGACGCATACGGTGGGCCTGTACTCGTTAACACCAACGAGCATCAGCCAACATCAGCGAGATGCCCGGGTAAGTTCGACGAGCCGTTGACCAAGGCTGGGACGACGAGGGCCTTGACGGTTCGCGTCAGCCGGCGGCCGTGGCCGGTGTCCCGGTAGGTATGCCCGGGCACCTGCGTCCAGGGCAGGTCTTTCAGCTTCGCGCGCAGCGTGGGCTGGTTGTCCTTGACGGTGAGCACGTAGCCGCCGCCGTGCTCGACGAGCCAGCTCGCAGTGTCTCGATGGCAGTGCAGGGCGTCCGCGGTGATCACGGCCCCACCAGATCGACGGCACCAAGGAGATCCTTGATCGCAGGGATCTCACTGCCCTTGTCGGCGCGGCCCGCTGCGCAACAACGACGCCGGCGTCGTGATCCAACGCCGCGAGCAGGTGCGGCATCACGCCATCGCGGGTGGCGCCGCGCAGGCTCTTGCCGTCAACTGCGATCACGCGGCGACCCTCGACGGTGCGAACGCGGGTTGCCATCCACGCCCCGATCAAGCGGTCCAGGTCGTCGTCATTCACCGACGCCAGAGTTCGAACCCATCGACAGCCGACCTCGCCAACTTCCTCGCATACGTCGTTGGCCGCTCAGCAGCCAATGCGGCACGGACGGTGGTCCGCGAGACCGAGATACCAAACGTCCTGGCGATCATCGTGATCGGCAACCCCACGTCCCGCAATCTGCGGATCCCGGCCGAGTCATCCACTGACGACACTCCCGTCCTCCTGCTTCGCCATGGGAGAGGCCGGGATCTCGGAGGGTCAGTCTTCGACACGCGACACGGGGTCAGTCTTCGGGCGCCGTCGACATGCCCACAACCACCCACCACGAGCGGTCACTCCAGACGGTCTAGTGGATCTCCATCCAGACGGTGTCCTCGTCGACATCAAATCGGTGGGAGGCGTCGCTGAGGGTGGCTGCCCACATGGCCCCGAGGCTGAGGCGCTCAGCTGCGATGGTCCCCGCCCATCGAGGGTCCGCAGGAGTCCACCGCGCACGTACCTGGGAACCCTCCCGGGCATGCTCAAGGAGGGCCACGAGGGCTGAACGGAGCGCCGTCAGCTGGGCGACCTTCGAGGACCCCACGCTGTGTTCTGTGCTACCCAGGATCACTTTCGCCCCGCGCTGGCGTGCTTCGGCGACCGCCGTTTCCACCTTCTCGTCCAGGATGACGGACGCGAGGAGATGGTCTCGTGTCGTCGCCTCGACGGCCCGACAGGCCAGGCGCGTGTCCCGCGTGATAAGCGGCTCGGCGACCAACTGCCTAAGGAGCGGTAGTGCTGTGTCCGAGAGGAGGGCCAACCGGCGGTTGCCCTCCTCCATCCGGGCTGCAGAGGACTCGCGGGACGCGATCAGCGCGATCCGACGGTCGTTTGCCGAACGCAGGCGGTCGGTTGCGCGCTCAAAAGAGCGCCCGACGATGAGCCCGATCACATAAAGGATAGGAAGCTGGACGCTTGCTTCGATGGCTCCACGAAGGTACCCGTCCCCTTGATGGCCAACCAGCGCGAGGACCACGGCGAAGCCGCCAAGAGCTAGGATTCCGGCGAGCCGCACGGAGCCTGACAGAACCAACAACAAGGCCGTCGGCGCCACCGCCCCGCAAGCCCAAAGGCGCCAATCCGAGTAGGGCGCCGCAATGACGGCGCTGACCGACATCGCCAGGCCTGTGATGAGGCAGAGGACCGAGGAAGCGGCATACACACGAGATCGGTTGCGGACGGTTAGTGCGGCTCCCAGCGCGATGAGGCAGGTGGCCGCTACTGCTTGAGCCCAAGACCGCACTACGTCGGTCAACTGGAGCCCGAGCAGGGCATGCAGCGCGACCCACGCTGGGATTAACCAGGGGTACGGCATGAGGCGAGCGGGGTCGAGGACGACAGCCCGAGGCGGCGCCGCCAAGTTCCGGCTCCACTTGAGGCGCACGGTGGTGCCCGACCCGGGAACCGAGGCCACCTCAGCGGACCCACCCACCAACGCAAGGTGACCTGGGAGTGAGCGCCGCACCCCAATCCGCTCTTCGGGTACGTCGGCGAGAACGAAGCCTCTGCCCTGATCGGTCACGTCGACCGTAGCGCTGTCAGCGGATCCGTTGAGCGAGACCACGCAGGAACGAACCCCGGAATGCTTGGCCACGTTGAGTATCGCCTCCTGCACGGCGCCCCACATAGCGCCGAGGACGTCCTCGGGCGTCCTCGCGCCCTCGGCGGAGGCCTGCACGTCCACTCCTACCGTTCGTCCGAATGACACCACCCGCTCAGGGAAGGACTCCATCGTCAACTCAAGTTCGGATCGACCTTCAAGTGCTTCCAGCGCCTCGACGGCGAGCGCTCGGGCCGTCGCCAGCGTCCGGAGGGTTGTGGCGCGTGACCCCATGAGCAGGGCGGCCAAGACTCGGTCGTGGACCAGCAGGTCCCACCACTGTCTTTGCAGTTCCTGCTCGCGTTGGGCTGCCTCCGCCTCCGCGATGGCCGCCACCTGCTCCTGGGCCTCCCGCACCGCCTCAAAGGCCTGGTTGAGTGAGCGGAGGAGCACGCCGATCGCCAGTGAGCCGACAACGGGGATGACGGTCTCCAGAACCGGGGCGACCCCGGCCGCGCTCTTCAAGCGCAGGATCAGGTATGACGTGGCGAGCAAGGTCACGACCACAGCCCGCGAGCGGCGGGGAAAGGCGATGGGGGCGCTCGTCAGGCCCAGGACGGTGAATTGGATCGCCCAAGGCGCAGCATCCCTTGGAATCTGCGGCGCGGCCCAGACGACTAGGACGACGTTGGTCGCAAGAGCGCCGAAGGCCAGCCAACGCGTGGCACGCAGGCGCCCCCCGGGCCTGAGGACCTCGACGATGACCCGCAGTGCGGCGCCTACTGTGATGAGCAATCCGAGGGCGGTGGGCCACAGCGGCGCCTGCGTGACGTGCAGGGTGGCTGAGTTGACCATGAGCACGCCGCAAGTGACGATGGTGAGTGCGACAACGCGCATCTTCGCGCGGTCGAGCCAGCTGTCCCCCTGGTCGTGGGTCACGTCGTATCTGGGGACCGGGGGAAGGACAAGAGACCGTCCTCGAGCGCGCGGATGTACAGGTCCGACTTGGTCATGGTTGGGCGCCCCACCTCCTCGTACTTGGTCCGGGCTCGCAGGAGGTAGGTCCGAACGGTGTGCTCGGCGACACCGAGCCGTCGGGCCACCGACGTGAGCTTCATCCCCGCCGCATAGAGCCGGATCGCCTCCACCTCACGAGTGGTCAGGTGCGGAGTGAGCCAGGCATCGTCCTCGATGACGATTGCTGCCCAGTCAGGTGAGAGGTACGGCTGGCCCTCGACGACGGTGAGCACGGCCTTGGCGATGACCGGCATGTCTTCGCTCTTGGACAGCAGCCCCGCCGCGCCCGCTCGAAAGGCGCGGGCGACAAGGTGGTTCCGTTGGTCCTGGGTGAAGAGGATGACCGGCCAGCCGCGGGAGCGCAGCGCGAGAACGTTCTGCGCCGGGTCGGAGCCGTCGTGCAGCTCGATGTCGAGCAGGACGAGATCGACCTGGGGGCTGGCCGCGATGAACTCCTCGACATTCTTCGACACAGGGCCGACCGTGCACCCCGGAATGTGCCAGCTGAGGACCTCGCCCAGCCCGGCCAGGACGATCGGATGGTCGTCGACCGCCCCGATGCGGAGGTGCTCAATGTCAGGGCTCATGGACCAGGGCCCTACACGCCCCGAGACTTCTCGGTCTCGAGGAGGAGCGCGGTCACGGTCTGGGCGCTGCGTTGCACTTCCGCCAGTTGGTTACCGCGAGCGAAGGCGTGCATCGCGGCGCCGCCGGTGTGGATGAAGACTCCCACGGCCTTCGCCGTGAGGAGCAGTGCGAATCCAAGGCCGCCGATGATGAGCCCCATCAGCAGTACCCCCGCGGCGACACCCTGGTAGCCGCCGAACGAGGTGAGGATGAGCCACAGACCGGAGAGCAGGGCAGCCCCGCCTCCGAGCACCTTTGTCGAGTGCATGTTCATCCCCGAGTCGACCTGCTCAACGCTCGAATGCGGTGCTGACGACATGAAGTACCCGAGCGGCACAAAACCGAAAATGGTGTTGGGGTGTCGCACAATGATGCGCTTGTCGGTCACCGTGAGATAGGTGAGGAGGTGCGGGGCCAACAGCTTCGGCGCGAAGGTCGCCTCGTAGAGCTGCCGTTCGTGAGGGAGCAGGGCGATCTCGGGAGCGGTGGTCGACGAGGTGGTCGATGTATACGCAGGGATCTCTCGCTGGCTGAAGCTCACCGCGGCCTTTGGTTCCGTAGTGACGAACCCTCCAGCCGGCGTGGCGGCGGCCGCGGCGGGTGCCATTGAGGGCTGATCGGCCGCTGCCGCGACCACAGGTGCCGGGGGCGCGGCGGGCTGATGGAGGGCTGAGCGACTCACCGTCTGGGTGACCGGGGTCGGAGCTGCGTCGGGTGGCGGCGGTACAACGAGATGGGCCACCGGTGAGCCGCATCCGGTGCAGAACCGGTCGGTGGTCGCCACGGGCTTGCCGCAGTTCGTGCACGCGCTCATTGAGGTGCCTCCTGAGGGCAGATCAAGGCACAATCACCCTCGGCAGGCGTGGGGGGCACACGACAATTGCCGCCGGTGATCGGGCGAGATGAACAACGGGACAACGCTATTGCCTGAGGCGAGCGAGGGAAGGGCAGACTCCTGAAATGCCCCCCATAATGGGGACAAGATTCCCGCCGTTCACCACTGGGGAAAGCACCCTGAGGGCACTTCTGTCCCAGGTCGAGTCGTGGCACGGGGCGTTGGCGCCGATTCGTGAACGTCCAGGATCGCCGGTGATACTGGAGCCCATGAGCACTCCCGCCCGCGCCTCCCGTCGAACCCGCGGGGGCGCAAAACCCGC
>WBZP01000991.1_pt1 | contig 36659 bp, 29 predicted proteins | sample 5204301 | NCBI WGS metagenome assembly WBZP01 (sample SAMN12412401, study PRJNA552823) | activated sludge metagenome | isolation source: activated sludge from nitrification reactor of wastewater treatment plant... | place: USA: Pennsylvania | collected 2017 | reverse complement strand
CAGGTTGGGCCTGACGAACTTCGCCGAAATCGAAGACACCATCGCTCGCTACGACATCGACTGCTGGTACGAGCGGCCCGGAGACCTGTGGGTGGCCACAGAGCAGTACCAGATCGATCACTTGCGGGACGGCTTCGACGAAGCGCTGTCATACGGCGTCGATCTGGAACTCCTCGACCAGGACCAGACCCGTTCACTGGTCGAATCCCCGACCTACCTGGCATCCGTTCGCGATCCCGATGTCGGTCTGGTCGATCCCGGGCGCTTGTGCTGGGGCCTGGCGCGGGCGGCAGAGTCACTGGGCGTGCGGATCCACGAGCACTCCCCGGTGCAGGCCATCGACAAGGACAAGTCCCGCTCGGGGTTGACGGTGCGCACATACTCCGGCGCCGTCACCGCGCAGCGTGTTGCGCTGGCCACGGCCGCCCACGAACCTCTGCTACACCGCATCAAAGCGTTCGTGGTCCCCGTGTTCGACCATGTGGTGGCCACCGCACCTCTGCCGGCCAGCGTCATGGCAGAGATCGGCTGGGGCGGTCGCGAAGGGATCAGCGACTCCGGCAACCAATTCCACTACTACCGCCTCACCCATGACAACCGGATCCTGTGGGGCGGTTACGACGCCATCTACTCGAAGGGCGAGCGACCCGGTTCGTCGTTGGAACGCGATGACTTCCTGACCGCTCGCCTGGTGCAGCACCTGCACGACACCTTCCCTTCTGTCACCGAGGTTCCGATCGAGTTCGCGTGGGCCGGCGCCATCGACACCTGCTCACGCTTCAGCGCCTTCTGGGGCTCGGCGTTCGGGGGCCGGCTGTCGTATTGCGTGGGGTTCACAGGCTTGGGTGTTGGCGCCTCGCGATTCGGCGCCGACACGATGCTCGACCTGTTGTGGGGCCTGGACACCGAGCGCACTCGGTTGAAGATGGTGCGGTCCAAGCCGCTGCCGTTCCCTCCAGAGCCCGTTCGGCAGGTGGTCATCGACATGACTCGCAGCTCACTGGCCGAAGCGGACGCGAACGCGGGTGAACGGAACCTGTGGCTGAAGACCCTCGACCGGCTCGGGCTGGGTTTCGACAGCTGACAAACGTGGGTATAGAACCGCGACCGGACGATCTGTCCGGATGATCAAGGAGAGATAGGACATGTCGACCGAACGCATCACGCATTGGATCGCCGGTCGTAACTGGGAAGGCGTCGCCGAGCGTCAGGGCGATGTCTACGACCCAGCCACCGGACAGATCACCAAGGTGGTCGACTTCGCCAGCGCTGCGGACATGGATACCGCCATCGCTGCCGCGAGCACAGCCTTCGAGACCTGGGGCCGTGCCACACTCACCAGGCGCATGCAGGTGATGTTCCGGTTCCGCGAACTCATGAACGCCAACAAGGAGGACATCGCAGCACTGATCACAGCCGAACACGGCAAGGTGCTGTCCGATGCCCTGGGTGAGGTCACTCGTGGCCTCGAGGTCGTCGAGTTCGCCTGCGGCAACGCGCACCTTCTCAAGGGCGGGTACTCCGATGGCGTATCCACCGGTGTCGACGTCTACTCGCTGCGCCAGCCGTTGGGAGTCGTTGGCATCATCTCGCCCTTCAACTTCCCAGCCATGGTCCCGATGTGGTTCTTCCCCATCGCTATCGCCGCCGGTAACACAGTGGTGCTCAAGCCTTCCGAGAAGGATCCCAGTGCAGCGATGTATATCGCCGACCTGTGGAAGCAGGCCGGGTTGCCCGACGGCGTGTTCAACGTCGTGCACGGCGACAAGGTCGCCGTCGACACGCTGCTGACCCATCCTGACGTTGCGTCGATCAGCTTCGTGGGTTCGACGCCCATCGCCAAGTACGTGTACGAAACGGGAACAGCTCACGGCAAGCGGGTGCAGGCCCTGGGCGGCGCCAAGAACCACATGCTGGTCCTGCCCGACGCCGACCTGGACCTGACGGCCGACTCCGCGGTCAACGCTGGCTTCGGTTCCGCGGGCGAACGTTGCATGGCGATCTCGGTCGTCGTGGCCGTCGAGCCGATCGCCGACGACCTGATCGCAGCGATCTCCAGCCGTATGGCGGGGCTGCGGACCGGCGACGGCCGCAAGGGCGCTGACATGGGTCCCCTGGTGACGCAGGTGCACCGGGACAAGGTCGCAGGCTATGTCGATGCAGGCGTCGCCGAGGGTGCCGAACTGGTTGTAGACGGCCGCTTGGTGCAGCCCGATGGCGCAGCCGAGGGCTTCTGGCTAGGGCCGACACTGTTCGACAAGGTGACTCCAGAGATGTCGATCTACACCGACGAGATCTTCGGGCCCGTGCTGTCGGTCGTTCGAGTCGAGTCCTACGAGGAGGGCATGGAGTTGATCAACTCTCACCCCTACGGCAATGGCACGGCGATCTTCACCTGCGACGGCGGCGCGGCCCGCAAGTTCCAGACCGAGGTCCAGGTGGGCATGATCGGGATCAACGTGCCGATCCCCGTGCCCATGGCCTACTACTCGTTCGGCGGCTGGAAGGCCTCGCTGTTCGGCGACACCCACGCCCACGGCGCAGAGGGTTTTCACTTCTTCACGCGCGGCAAGGTCGTCACCAGCCGTTGGCCGGACCCCGCTCACGGCGGTATCAACCTGGGGTTCCCGACCCACGGCTGAACCTCGACATCGACCGCCGGTCCCGGATTCCGGGGTCGGCCAGCTGTCGGACCCCAGCGCCAGAATGAGTCATGAACTCAAGCAGCGTTGATCAACCGACTGGGGTCGGGCGCCGTGTTCCTCGATGGTGATTCGGTCGACCCCGGCGGCGGTGACCTCGCCTCTTCGGGCCTCGCCTCTTCGGGCACCCCGGCCGGCGCGGCCGCCCCGCCCGGCCTCGCGGCGCGGTTGTTGGAGGGCACCGGGGAGATCCCGGTGTCGGTGAGAGAGTGGATCGAGAGGCTCGCGGCGATCACCGTCGAGCCGATCACGGGTGCCCTGGGAACCGGGACTCAGGTAGCGGGTTCGGTTGTGGCGTTGGCACGGGTGCGACATGCACTCGATGCAGAGATCGCTCGCCGCACGGAGGCCGCGGTGGCTCTTGATGTGTTGACGCATTCAGCGGGCACGACGTTGGAGCTGGAGGGGCACTGGTCCGGGCGGGGTGTGGCGGCATTGCTCGCCGCCTCTCGGTTCGCTGGGCAGCATCCGGACGTGGCGCGGGTGTGGCGGTCAGGGCGGGCGTGTACCGATGTGATCGCCGCCCTGGCCCGTGGTCTTCGGACGCTCACCGTCGAGCAGGCGGCCCAGGTGGTGAAAGCCGCGATCGAGGTTCTGCCAACACTGTCGGTGCCGGGCGTCAAGGCGATGGCCGCACGAGCTGTGGATCTGCTGCAACCAGAGGATCGCGACGCCGCCGAGCAGCGGGACTGGGACGCCCGATCCATGGTGTTCTCCCACTGCGCCGGAACCACGATCGTGCACGCCGAACTACCCGCACTCGAAGGGGCCGCTCTGGAGTCCGTGCTCACTGCCCTGGCAGAGAGTCAACGGGTCGAAGGGGATGGGTTGACCCGGGCCCAACGGTGTGCGGATGCGCTGATCACACTCGTCAACTGCGCCGCCACCCACGGTCAAGTGCCAGCGTCGTCGTCCGGGCTTCCGGTGGCCACTACGATCACGATCGGTCTGGGCGAAGCAGAACGCCTGGTCGCAGGCGCCGCCCGTCCCAGCTCGCTCACCTTGACCGACCTCGTCCGACACGCAGGTGATCCCGCTGCCCTACCCACTACCGCGGGTGGTGTGGTGACCTTGGGGGATGCGGCGGCCCGGTTCGCACTGTGCAGCAGTGACCTGACCGGAGCCGTGGTGGATGACCGATACCGGCGCGCCACCCCACTCGCCGAAGCGCTGACCCATACCCGGGTGGAGCCCTTGGCCATGGGTCGAGCGACCCGGTTGGCCACTCCCGCACAACGCAAAGCACTGGCCCTGCGTGATGGGGGGTGTGTGATCTGCGCCCGACCGGCCCAAGAATGCCAGACCCACCACATCACCCCCTGGGCCGACGGCGGCGCCACCGACCTCGACCATCTGGTCTTGCTGTGCTGGGCCCATCACAGACAGGTGGATCTGGGTCGCTGGACCTTGACCCGGAACCCGGGTCCCATCGGATCCGCATGGAACATCGCCAAGGTCCCCCGCCCCCGTTGGCGACCACGACGGTGACACAGACCCATTCGAGTGCGGTCATCACCAGTTGCGGACCCTGCTGGATAGGCTCCGCAGAACAGTGGACCCGCAAAATTCCCCCCAAGGAGTCCCCATGACCGTGCAAGCACGTCCCGACGGCTATTCCACAGTCACGCCCATGGTGATCGTCGCGGGAGCCGACAGGTTCAACGAGTTCATCGCGGCAGCATTCGGCGCCCAGCCACACGGCGCAGTGTTCCGGATGCCGGATGGCACCGTGGCCCACAGCGAGTCGTCGATCGACGGAGCCGTGATCATGGTCTCCGATGCGACCGACGACTTCCCCGCCAACACGTGTGGCCTTCACCTGTACATCACTGACGTCGATGCAACTTTCGCGGGCGCGGTGGCCGCCGGAGCGACTGTGAAACGCGAGCCGGAGGATCAGTTCTACGGGGACCGGTCAGCAACAGTCGTGGACCCGTTCGGCAACACCTGGTCTCTTGCGCAGCACATCGAGGACGTCACCGACGACATGATGGCGGACCGCATGACGGAGATGTTCGGCGGCTGACGCCGATCCGCTGCCTCAGGCCACCAGGACCCGTCCCCGAGCCTTTGCCGGGTCCCGCATATCGCGCAGGGATACCCCGATGCCATAGGTGAGGAAGTGACCTTGTGGGGCGAGTTCGAGCAGGGTCACATCTTTGACCTGGTCAGCCGGCAGGGGATCGATCAGCTTGGCGGGGACCTGCCCGGGACGCACGGAGTCCGCCGCATACATGGTGGCGCGGGCGTTGAACGTGATCGTGGCCGGCGGTATGGGGAAAAGCAACGGCAGGACGCCGCCCCTGGGCACGGTGACCGTCATGCTGACCTCATCGCCGTCGTGGATCTGGCGGGCCTTCCAGCTATCGGAGTCGACGGCGACGAATATCCGTCGATCTTGGACGGCGTACATGACGCCGCTGGTACGCGGCTTGCCCGCTGGGGTCACATGCCCCATGACGGCGAAGATGGCGGCGTCAATTGCCTTCCACACGGTCGTGGCGGTGAGAGTCTCGCTCATGGCCCCAGCATGGCACCGCAGCCCAGACTCCCGGCGAGCAGCGGGGCTGAATCTCCCGATGCCTCGGCAGACCCACGTGGCATCACCTGTTGATCGTGGCCACCGTCAATTCAGGACTACGCGTTGCGCCAGACCCAGGCCGCTGGTCACCTCGTCCAGGCTCGCCTTGCCGGCCAGGCCACCGGCGACATCCGAGAAGGTGACGCCCGAATAGAACCCCTTGGGCAGGTCGATCGCGTTGTAGTAGAAGACATCTCCATCCCAGTGCTTCAGAGGCAGCCGGGTTTGGCCGTCCGGGCCGACTCTGACCACGAGTTTCCCAGACTCCTCAGTGACTGTGACGTCACCCACGTAGTCGTTGGCGTAGGTGCCCACGTACTGCGACAGGGGCCCGGCCGGCTTCGGGTTCTTGGGCTTCTTCGTGCCGTTCACCTCAAACGTTGCCGTGGTGAAGGGGCCGAAGACCGGCTGGAGCGCCTTGAGCCAGTCCTGTTGGACCGACCCGTACTCCACGAGGTCGGCGAAAGACTGCCCGATCGCCTCGGGTACGCCAACGGGCCAACCGTTGGTCAAGACGACCATGCCCAGCTTCAGCTCGGGGATCATCATGATCCGGGTCGCCGCCCCAGCGGTGAATGCACCGGAGTGGGCCCAGCGCATGCGTCCGGTGGAGTCGGACTGGACGTCCATACCGTAGGCGTAGTTCTGAGGCGGAGTGGCCGGCTGGTTCGGCGCCGAGTTGCGGATCTGCCCGCTGAGCGCCTTCTCGAGCGAGGACTTCTTGACAACTCGGTCGCCCTCGAAGCGACCCAACTTCAGCTCCATGCGCAGCCACTTGGCCATGTCGACGACGTTGCTGCTCAGGCCACCCGCCGGAGCCTGCTCTTGCGGATCACGCGTCTCGGCCTGGACCCACTTGCCGTCGATCTCCTGGTGAAGAGCGGCACGGTTCGTGCGGGAAAGGAACGCATCGTGGGAGTACGACGACTTCTGCATCCCCAGGGGGTTCAGGATCTGATCCTTGGCCAGCCGCTCCCACGACGTACCGGCAGCCCGGGCAGCCGCCTCGCCCGCCGTGGTCAGCCCGAAGTTGCTGTAGGAGTAGGAGATCCGGAACGGTGACAGCGGCGCGAAGCGCAACCGATCGATGATCGTCGATCGGGAGAATCCGTAGGCCTCGAGTTCATTGCCGGCGTCACCGGGAAGCCCGCTGCGGTGCGAGTAGAGATCACCGACGGTGACATGGTCGCCCACCCATGGGTCCTTCAAGGTGAACCCCGGGAGGTGCTTGTCGATCGGATCGTCCCACTTCAGGATTCCCTTGCCGACGGTCGCCGCGACAGCCGACGCACCGACGGGCTTCGACACGGAGGCGAGTTGGAAGACGGTGCTCGCTTTCACCTTCTTGCCGGTGTCCACGTCGCGGACCCCGAAGCCACCCTTGTAGATCAACTTGTCCTTGTAGACGACCGCAGCCGAAATGCCAGGGACCCCGGTCTTCTTCTGCAGCTTCTTGATCACACCGGGGAGCGCGTCCACAGCGCGCATCACATCCTGTCGGCTGGGGTTCGGGATGGGAGCATCCGCCGCGGCCGCCGGTGTGACCACAGCCGCGGCAGCCGGCAAGGACAGTCCGGCTGCGAGCACCGCGGACATCAGTGGTACTGACACTTTCGCCATGATCTATTCCCTCTCAAGTTCCCGTTGCGGCAGCCTACCCGGCCTCCGGAGGGTGGGAATCGGCGGTACCGGGTCGGGGCCGGGCGGGGCGGCCGGGGCGCCCGAAGAGGCCGGGCGGGGCGGCCGGTCCGGGTGGGGCGGCCGGGGCGCCCGAAGAGGCCGGGGCGGGAAGGTCAGGCGACGGGTTGCCCGGCCGCGATCCAGGCGTTGATTCCGCCATCCAGCTCCACGACGTGGGTGAACCCGGCATCGGCCATCTGCTGGGTTGCCGTCCTGGAGCGATTGCCGCTGCGGCAGTACACGGCATAGGTCTTGGACTTGTCGAGGTCTGCGATGCCCTGAGAGAAGGCACCCCCTTCGACGTCAATGTTGGTGGCACCCTGCAGGTGACCGGCGGCGAACTCGGCCGGTGTGCGCACGTCGATGACTTCGGTGCCACTGCTGGTGGCGGTCTGGGCGAACTCATCGACCCCGACGAGGCTCACAGTGCTCTGGGAGGTGGAGCAACCGGTCACCGTCAGCACCGCGCCCAGGGTGAACAAAGCCATCACTGCCATCAGGATCTTCCGCATGACAGCGAGGGTATCAGATACCCCCAGGGGTATATGGTGATCTCATGGGAGAATCATGTTTCCTGGCCACCTTGCTGACCTGGTCCATCAGACGCTGGATCATCGCCACGGCGGCGGCAGCAGTCACGTTCTTGGCCTTGGGTGTCCCGACGGCGGTGATCGCCAACCCGGTGTTCGGAAGGACGATCGCACCCACTGATTGGGCGATGACGGTACTGATCATCACCAGCGCTCTGAGCGGCCTGCTGGTGGCCACCTACGTCCGCAACCGGGGTCTTTCGCCGACTCCCCAAGCGGCCGTGGCAGCGGAACCCGACGATCGAAGCGCCCGCAGAGGTGCGATCGGTGGCCTGCTGGCGTACGTGGCGATCGGTTGCCCAGTGTGCAACAAGCTGGTTCTGATCGCCCTCGGCTCCACCGGCGCCGTCACTTTCTTCGCCCCCGTCCAGCCCTACCTCGCCGCAGTCGGAGTCGTGGTGCTCGCGTGGGCGCTCATCGTGCGCCTGCGCGGCGAGATGACCTGCGCGTTGGGGACCGCGCCCCGGAGCCGCGCCGACCACGACACCGAAGAATCCCGTACAGACACGGTCGACGTCCCATAAGCAAGCTCGGCAGGCCGTGTGGTGTCATTTGCCCGGACGAGACCGCCGGAGTGAGTCTTCCGTGCAGCGCAGATTCTTGGTACTAGGTCGTGGCCGCTTGGGTCAGGGTGAGCACGGACATCGCCAGGACAAGGGTCGCGAAGCCGACACCCAGACTCTTCTCCGACCAGCGGTCGGACCATCGGGCAGCAAGCGCACTCGCAAGCAACACAGCGACCGCCACGACTCCGGCGGCCTGGACGTCCAGGGCTTCACCCGCTCGTGGGACAAAGGCGGCGGCCGAGTTGATCACGATGACCAGCAGTGCAGTGGCCGTCGCCCGGTGCATGCTCATCCCCATGACGAGTGCCAGAGCGGGCACCACCAGGAATCCTCCTCCCACGCCGAAGAAGCCGGTGAACAGTCCGACGGCTACGGCCGTGAGGACGATCAACGCCCACGAGCGGCGTCGGCCGTCCGACTGCACGGCTGCGTCGCCCCGATCGCCAAGGGACTTGCGCAGCATCAAGACACCCGCAACCACCAGAACCACCGCGAATCCCCAGAGCTGCAGCCGGTCGTCGGTGACCAGCGCCAACTTCGAGCCGGCAAACGCCCCCACGATGCCGATGGCTCCGAACAGCATGCCTTCGACCCAGTCGACCCGGCCGGCCCGGGCGTGGGGGATGAGCCCCCCGATCGCACCGATGCCCACGACGACCAAGGATGTGGTGCCAGCTTCATCGGTGGGGACACCGGCTGCAACCAGCAGCGGGATCGCCAGGATGCCGCCACCGCCGCCGAACAGACCCAGGGCAAGTCCCAGAGCAATGCCGATGGCGGCGAACAGCAGCAGGTCCATGGCGGCGCGTCCCGGTCAGTCAGCGTAGGCTTCGCCGAGCATCGCTGCGTGGCTGTCGTGAACGATCGGCAGGCCGGCGGCGACTGCAGCGGTGAAGTTGTCGTCGATCGCGATGACCGGGATTCCGGCGCGGGCCAGCAGGGAGGCGCCCACCGTGGCGCGGAAACCGCTGCCGCACGAGATCCACACCGTGGGATCGGCCCCGGCATGGTCGGCGGCGTCGGACCATGCCTTGATCTGACCCAGTCGCTCAAGGAAGTCGTGCAATGGCAGGTGCTTGGCGCCGTCGATGTGGCCCTCCTGCCATTCCGTGCGGCGACGGGCGTCGATGAGGATGCGGTTCGGGTCCTCATCCAACGCCTTGGCCAGATCGGGGAAGTCCACCCGCTGCACTGTTCGCAGGTCGGCAGCCTCTGCCGCCCAGTCACGCGGCCCGCCGACATTCTGACCGGCGGGCCGGTCGATGCCGATCAGAGCCAGGCTGCGTTGGAATGCGCTGATCTGCTCCTGTGTCGCACCCAGCAGAGTGACTGGGGTGCCCCAGGGGATGAGCCACCCCAGGTAAGTGATGGCGTTGCCCTCGGCGTCGAAGCTCAGGCTCCCGGCCAGGTGCTCGGCGGCCCACAGGCGCCGTTGCCGAAGGTCAACCACCCATTCGCCGGCGTTGATCCGGCGGCGCAGTTCAGCCGGGTCGGCCACGTCGGCCGGGGAAAGGTCGATGGGGCGGGCACCCTGCTCGTTGGCCGGCCCCATGTGTTTGTAGTAGGCGGGGAAAGTGTCGAGGCCCTCCAGCAGTTCCGTGACGAACTCGTGCTCATCGAGCAGCGCAGCCGGATTGGTCTCGGCCTGATGGGCGATCGTGGATTCCAGTCCGACAGTCGCAGTGGCGCTGCAGAACGATCCGAACCCGTGGGTGGGCAGGACCGCCGCCGAGGAGTCGACACCAGTGACGAGTTTGCGCACCGAATGCCACTGGGCGTGGGCCAGGCCTTCGGTCGCCTCGGGGCCGATCAGGTCTGGACGCCCGACGCTGCCGAACAGCAGCGAGCCACCGGTGAACACCGCTTCGTCCATGCCGGCGATGCTCATGGCGTACGACACATGATGCGGGGTGTGGCCTGGCGTGTGCAGTACTCGCCAGGACATGTCACCGGACTCGAAGGTGTCACCGTCTGCGGCCTCCACGGCGGTGAACGCGTAGTCATGGCCGCGGGGCACGACGTATGTCGCCGCGAGCTCGTCAGCCAGGACCAGGCCGCCCGATACGTAGTCGTTGTGGACATGGGTCTCGACCACGTGGGTGACGGTCCAACCGCGACCGGCCAGGACCGCGTGGATGCGGTCGACGTCACGTTGCGGATCCACCACCACGGCCGTCGTCCCGTGAGCCACGACGTAGGAACGGTCGCCCAGGTCGGGCGTCTCGATGATGATGATCTCTGGCTGAGTCATGACTGGTGGGTCCTCTCTGCGGCGGGGGTGGTGTCGATCGGGTATCCCTGGCGTTGCCACATCTCGGTGCCGCCGTGGACGTTGACGGCGTGGATCCCCTGCTGGGCCAGCCACATGACGACCTGTCCGGAGCGGTTGCCGGTGCGGCACAACACATAGACCGGGCTGGAGTGTTGGAACTCGTCTTTGCGCAAGGGGACCAGCGACATCGGAATCCACTGGGCTCCGGGTATGTGGCCGCTGTCGTACTCCCATTGCTCGCGAACGTCGATGAGCCGGGCCGCGCCGGTGTCGACGGCCGATTTCAGGTCGGTCACCGATATCTGGTCGATCATGTGTCACTAGGTCCTTCCGAATGGGGTGCGGTCAGGTCAGGCCAGGGCGAGGAAGAGTTTCTCCAGGTCGGCAAGGTCGACGGTGTCGGCGGATCCGTCGGCACCGGGGTGTGACACACACTCGCGCAGGCCACTGGCAACCATCGCGAATCCGGCTCGGTCCAGGGCCTTGGATACAGCGGCCAACTGGGGGATGACGTCGCGACAACCCTGGCCCGCTTCGAGCATCCGGATGACGCCGGCCAGCTGGCCCTCCGCGCGGCGCAGTCGGTTCACGATCCGGGGCAGGTCGTCGACGTTGATGTCGACGCCGCCCGGCCCGAGGTCTGCGCTCTCCCCGGGGTCGCTGCCTGTCATGGTCGGCTCACCGGCAGGTGCAGCGCTGGTCCGTGGGCACACTGGCCAGCACTTGGCTGGCGTGATTGCCGCAACCGGCGTACGTGGTCTTGTTGCAGTTTCGGCAGATGGCGGGGCTACACACGGGGCGGACCTCCTGGTCGGCTCGGATCACTTTGGAGATTCCCAATACCCCTGGGGGTATCTGATCGGGTGTCCTAACCATACCCCAGGGGGTATCAGTCCGCAAGGGTGGTGGAACAGCGCTGGGGTGCGTAACCGTCCGGTCCGCAGTCAGATGGGGATCTGGACCCCTGCGACTCGGAGCCGGTCGCAGATGCGCTCGTACTCCGCGTCAATGCGGTCCTGTTGCGCAGGGGACAAGTCCTGACGCCATCGACCTTCGTGCGCCGCATCCGAGGTCATCTCCGTGTCGAAGAACTGCCGCATCTTGGGAGCGTCCTCGATCTGCAAGTGGGTAAGGATGCGGTCGTAGTCGCTGCTGCCGTCTGGTCCGACCAGGTGTTCCAGCTGGACGGTGATGCTCTGTCCGGCCGGAATCCGGCCCATGGCTTCGTGACCGGCCATCATCCGGTCGCCCCACATCCGCAACGCCTTGTCGATGTCGTCGGTCCCCCAGCCTCGGCTGACCACAGATGCCGCCACGTCCCGGCCGTCGCGGATCATGTTGATCAAACTCAGGTCGGGGAACATCCGGTGCAATGTGTCAATGCGGTAGGTGCTGTCGGGGGTGGTGTCAACCCAGCGCACCTTGCCACGCCGCAGGGTGGTGGGATCGATGATGTCCGATGCCAGTTGGCGCCCGGCCTCGCGCGGGTCTGCGTCGAATCCCAGTTCGAAACGGTCCAGGGCTTCGTCCAACTGCTCTCGGGTCACGGCCTTGCCCAGCCCGATGTTGCGACCGTCCTTCCACCATTCCCGCGCGTACCAGAACCCCTGCATACGTTTGCGGAAGGCCGCCATGGGCGAAAGGTTGCCGCGACGAACAGCATGGAACAGCAGGCGAGCGCTGAGCCCACCGGCCTCCGCTGAGTCCACGAGGTCGCACAACCCGCCGGTGTTGGTCAGGAACCACATCTCGGCGGGACGCGTCACTGAGATGGTCGGATGCTTGTTGAGCATGTGCTTGCCCACCACCGTGGTCCCACTGCGACTCATGCCTCCCACAAAGATCGGCCGGCCCAAGCGCTCATCCACCCCCCCACCTTACGGACCGCAGAACTGGAGGGTGCACACGAACCTGACGGCTGTAGACGCCCAGATTCAGCTGTGGACCCTGATTTCAGTTCTGTGGTCGGGCACTCCGACCAGCTGGTGGGTCAGGTGCGTTGCCAACTCTGGCCGCCGTCCACCGTGCGCAGTACGGCTCCCCCGGACAGCGCGAAACCGGTGTGGGGGCCGACCATGTCAGGCTCACCCAGGGGCATGAGCCGACCGCCCGGCATACGTGACCAGCGCCAAGCGCTGCCGTTAACACTCGTCATGGCAGCACCGCGCCCCGAGGCGTCCGCCCCGGTGATGATCACCGCGCGACCAGTCGCAACGAGCCCCGAGCCGAAGAATGCGCCAGGATCTGGGTTGGGTTGCAGTGCCTGCCAGGTCAGTCCCGTGTTCCCGCTGAGGAAGACCTCGCCAGTACGGGCCCCTATCCAGAACGTGTTCGGATTGCTCGCGCCGACACCAGAGATGTCGGGGTTCCAGTACCAGAAGGGGATCTCGGTCAAGACGCGCCAACTCGACGATCCGAAGCCCACCCCCAGCAGGTAATGGCCACCTGTGGCGTTCATCCCGATGAGCGCGTGACGCGCGTCCAGAGCCACGATGGTGCGGGCGCCGGACTGCGTCAGACTGTTCGCTGTCAGTTGCCGTGACCAACTCTTGCCGCCATTGGCTGTGAAGATGACGTCGCCGCCGCCGGACATGACCCAACCCGTCTTGGCATCGGCGAATGAGGCCTGATTCCAGTTACCGCCGTACACCGGTTGCGGGTACACCCGCTTACCCACCCGCTTCCAGGACTTACCGGCATCGGTGGTCTTGTAGATGCCCGGCTCGCCGATGACCCAGCCGGTCTTTCGGCCGGTCGCTTCGACGTCGGTGTACACCTGGCCTCCGGGCAGCCAGCCCAACCGTTGCCGGGACCAGTGCTCACCGCCGTCGGTGGTCCGTTTCAGCGTGTCCATGCCGCCGACGACCCAGCCGTGTCTGGAGTCAGAGAAGGAGACGTCGAAGAGACTCTGACTGCCGACCAGCCCGACCTCATGGCCGGTCACGCCAGATGAACTCGCCGGCGCGGCAACTTCAGCCGGAACCGCGGCGAGGGCCAGGACAAGCGCCCCGCCCCAGATGACGGACGTGAACAACGAACGACGGACACCCATTCGAACCACCCCTTGGCCCGGCCAATTCCAGGCTACGCCCGGCGCGCGTCCCCGCGACTCGCCCGGGTCTCGAGCGGGTCAACCACTCTCCAGTCACGACGGACCTCGAAGTGGGGGTGGATGCAGGGAGCGGGGGCGTGGATGCCCATGATCCACCGCCCCCACCCCCTGTCTGCGGTCAGGGTCAGTCGTCGGGAACCAGGATGGGGGTGTCGTGGTGCAGGGTCTCGCCGCGGAAGAACGGCGGGGCGATGACGTTCCAGATGATCATGAACACCACACCTGCGAGTAACGATCCGATGCCCATCACAAACACCCCACCGATGTCGAACAGCACCGTGTATCCGTAGTCGGGGTCATACATGTCGATAGCGCTCTTGACGAATACCGCCGTCATGATCACGGCGCCCAGCAGGGGCAGAAGAAACAGCACCAGGAAGTCGCGCACCCCCAGGAACATGTCCTTGCGGAAGTACCACGCACAGGAGAATCCCGTGACCGCGTAATAGAAGGCAATGGCCAAGCCGATCGACAGAATCGTGTCCGCCAGCATGTCCTCGCTGATGTACTTGAAGCCCACGTAGAACACGATGGCCACCACGGCCATGATCACCGTGGAGAACGACGGGGATTTGAAGCGTGGGTGCACCTCGGCAAACTTGGCCGGCAGCGCCTTGTAGACACCCATCGCCAGAGTCCCTCGCGCGGTGGGCATGATCGTCGTCTGCATCGACGCGGCAGCGCTGATCAAAACCGCCAGGAGAACCAGGGGAAGTCCCCACTTGCCCAGCAGGGGATCGGCGACCACGGCGAACACATCGTCGGCGTTCTTCTTGGACCCGAGCCCGGACTTCTCCACACCCGCGTACATCTGCAGTGCCACCGTGACAAGCACATAGGTGCCCAGCAGGATCACCGTGCTGATGACCGCAGCACGACCGGGCGTGCGCTCACTGTCCTCGGTCTCTTCGTTGATGGCCAACGTGGTGTCGAATCCCCAGAAGATGAAGATCGCCAGCAATGCTGCCTGCACGAATGAACTGACGCTGTCGATCTGAAAGGGGTCGAACCAGGTCCACGAGAACGGCTCGGCGTCGGGGTTCTGGGAGCCTTGGGACACATGCCAGAACGCAGCAACGATGAGGGCTCCCAGCGCCAGGAACTGGATGGCCACCATGACGTACTGCATCCTGGCGCCACCCTCGATGCCCCGGTAGTTGATCGCACTCATGGCGATGATGAACGCGACGCCTATGGCGGCAACAACCGGTTTGTTGTCCGCCATTGCCGACGGGTCGGGCGCGCCGGTCAGGTTGCCGTACAACTGCACCGCGTAGATGCCCACCACATCGGCTGCGTTGGCCATGAAGATGACGCCCGCCACGGCGACCCCCCAACCACCCATCCAGCCGATGCGGGGGGTGAACGCCTTCGTGCCCCAGGTGAAGGTCGTGCCGCAGTCGGGGATGACCCGGTTCAGTTCGCGATAGGCGATGGCGATGAAGATGATCGGGATGAACGCCACGACGATGGCGGCGGGGGCGAAGTTCCCCACCTCGATGGCAAGGTACCCGACCGTGGCCGCCAACGAGAACGCCGGCGCGGTGGAGGCCAAACCGATTGTGACGCTGCTGAGCAAGCCGATCGCATTCGGCTCGAGGCCCTTCTCCTGCAGATCATCGATCTGCGGTTCCAGTATCTCTTCCACAACCCCACCTAGTGATTCCGGCAGCCGGGTTCCGTTAGTGCAACGGAACCCGTAGTCTGAGCGAAACGCAAGCAGCCGCGGGCCCCGGGCTCAGACCGGTGGCCATACCGCCCTCGGAGGAGAGACATGCGCATCCTGATGGTCGGCGCCGGAGGCGTCGGTTCCTCCGCCGCCCTGATCGCCGCCCGACGTGACTTCTTCGAACACATGGTGGTGGCAGACTATGACAAAGAGCGTGCGCAAACGCTCGTGGACCGGATCGGGGACGAGCGGTTCTCAGCGATCCAGTTGGACGCCTCCGACCCCCAAGATGTCGCCAACGCATGCCGGGCGAACAACATCACGCACGTGCTGAACGTGGTCGACCCACGGTTCGTCGTGGACATCTTCGAGGGCGCATTTCTGGCCGGCGCCGACTACCTGGACACTGCGATGAGCCTGTCGTCCAAACACCCCGACAGGCCGTACGAACTGACCGGCGTCAAACTCGGTGACGACCAGTTCGCACACTCGGCGTCGTGGGAAGCCAAGGGACGGCTCGCCCTGGTCGGTATCGGCGTCGAGCCGGGGCTGGCCGATGTGTTCGCCCGGTACGCGGCCGACCACCTCTTCAGCGACATCGACGAACTCGGGGTCCGCGATGCCTCGGACATGGTGGTCGACGGTTACGACTTCGCCCCCTCGTTCTCGATCTGGACGGTGATCGAGGAGTGCCTCAACCCACCTGTGATCTGGGAGAAGGACCGGGGCTGGTACACCACCGAGCCGTTCAGCGAACCTGAGGTCTTCGATTTCCCCGAAGGCATCGGCCCAGTCGAGTGCGTCAATGTCGAACACGAAGAAGTCCTGTTGATGCCCCGGTGGGTGGACGCCCGACGGGTGACCTTCAAGTTCGGACTGGGCGACGAGTTCATCGAGGTTCTCAAGACCCTGCGCAAACTGGGCCTGGACCGCACCGAAACGGTCAAGGTCGGCCACCACGAGGTCAGCCCCCGCGACGTCGTGGCCGCCTGCCTGCCCGACCCCATGACCCTGGGCGACCGGATAACGGGCAAGACCTGCGCCGGACTGTGGGTGACAGGAACCGGCAAGGACGGCAACCCTCGAGACGTGTATCTGTACCACGTCGCCGACAACGCCTGGACGATGCAGGAGTACGGCACCCAGGCCGTCGTCTGGCAGACCGCGATGAACCCCGTCGTTGCCCTGGAACTGCTGGCCACCGGCCAGTGGTCGGGCGCGGGCGTGCTGGGCCCCGAGGCCATGCCCAGCGAGCCGTTCCTCGATCTGCTGAAGGACGGGTACGGACAAGAGTGGAAGATGCAGGAACGCACTCCCTCGACCAACTGATCGCATCGACCCAGGTCAACACCCGACACCGCAGGAGAGCAACAGCATGAGTGAAGCGTTCGGCCCCGGTCTGCCCCAGGAGCGCAAACTGGTCACCGAGATCCCCGGTCCCAAGAGCCGATCCCTCGCCGCGCGCCGCCAGGCGGCGGTGTCGTCGGCGCTGGGAGCTGCCGTGCCCATCTACGCCGAACGTGCCGGTGGCGGCGTGGTCATCGACGTGGACGGCAACTCGTTCATCGACCTGGCTGCGGGCATCGCGGTGACCAACGTCGGCAACAGCGCGCCCCTGGTGGCCGAAGCGGTCACCGAGCAGGTGCACAAACTGACACACACATGCTTCATGGTGGCTGGCTACGAGCCCTACATCGAGGTCTGCGAGCGGCTCAACGAGCTCACCCCCGGGGACCACGACAAGCACACCGCCCTGTTCAACTCCGGCGCCGAAGCTGTCGAGAACGCGGTCAAAGTGGCTCGCGCGTTCACGGGTCGGCACGCGGTGGTCGCATTCGAGCATGCGTACCACGGCCGAACGAACCTGACCATGGGCATGACCGCCAAGAACATGCCCTACAAGGAGTCCTTCGGACCTTTTTCTCCCGAGGTCTATCGGGTTCCGACGTCGTACCCCTTGCGCGACCACCTCGACGGGCCGGCTGCTGCCGCTCGCTCGCTGCAGCGCATCGACTTCGAAGTCGGTGCCCACAACGTGGCGGCTGTCATCATCGAGCCGATCCAAGGGGAAGGTGGTTTCATCGTGCCCGCCCCTGGATTCCTCACTGCCATCCAGGAGTGGTGCACCGCCAACGGGGCGGTGTTCATCGCCGACGAGATCCAGACCGGCTTCTGCCGCACGGGTTCGTGGTTTGCCTGCGACCACGAAGGCGTCGTGCCTGATGTGATCACCACGGCCAAGGGCATCGCCGGGGGATTCCCTCTTGCGGGTGTCACGGGCCGTGCGGCGATCATGGACAGCGTCCACGTGGGCGGACTGGGCGGCACTTACGGCGGCAATCCGGTCGCCTGCGCCGCAGCGCTGGGCGCGATCCAGACCATGAAGGACGAGGACCTGTCATCGCGCGCCCAGAAGATCGGCGACGTCATGGTGCAGCGACTGACCGATCTGAAGGGCAAGACCGACGTCATCGCTGAGGTTCGCGGCCGCGGCGCCATGATCGCCATCGAGTTCGCCGAACCCGACACACACAAACCTCTCACCGACCTGCCCAAGAAGGTCGCCACCGCGTGCGCACAGCAGGGTGTCATGATCCTGACGGCCGGCACCTACGGGAACGTGATCCGGCTCCTGCCGCCCCTGGTGATCGGCGACGATCTACTTGCAGAGGCGATGGAGATCCTGGCTGACGCGATCCTGGCCGAGGCCGGCCGGTGACGCCGTTGGACAACCGTCCCTTCTGGATCGCGGGCCAGGCGCGCACCAGCCCCACAGTCGAGGACATCACCAACCCATACGACGGCAGTGTCGTGGGTCGCATCTGCATCCCGACGGCCGACGACGTCGAACTGGCCGTCGCGGCCGCGGATGCGGTTCAGGGCGAGGCCGTCGCCACCACCGCCGCCCAGCGCGCCGCGGCCTTGATGCATGTGTCACATCAGTTGTCGGACCGTGCCGAAGAGATCGCGCACTTGATCACGGCAGAGAACGGCAAGCCGTTGTTGTGGTCGCGCACCGAGGTCAGCCGGGGCGTCTCGACCTTCCGATGGGCGGCCGAAGAGGCGCGACGCTGGTCCGGCGAACTGCAGCGCCTCGACACCGACCCCGCTGCGGCGGGCCGCATGGCGGTCGTGCGCCGGTTTCCCCACGGCCCGATCCTGGGTATCGCACCGTTCAACTTCCCGCTCAACCTGGTCGCGCACAAGGTCGCGCCCGCACTGGCCGTCGGCGCCCCAGTGATCATCAAACCGGCCCCCGCGACACCGCTGACGGCTCTGCTGCTCGGCGAGATCCTTGCCGAAACAGATCTGCCCGCCGGCATGTGGTCGGTGCTACCACTGGGCAACCGGGCCACAGCCGAGTTGGTCGCCGACGAAAGACTGCCAGTCATCTCGTTCACGGGGTCCGAGACCGTCGGCTTCCACATCCAGTCCGAGCAACCGACCAAGCACGTGATCCTCGAGCTCGGCGGCAACGCAGCCGCGGCGGTCCTGGGCGACTGGTCGTCCGACGAGGACCTGGAATGGGCCGCCACCCGCATCGCCATCTTCGGCAACTATCAGGCCGGACAGTCATGCGTCTCGGTGCAACGGGTACTCGTGGACGAGTCGCTGTACGACGACCTGGTCCCGCGCCTGGTTTCCAAGATCGAGGCTCTGCCAACCGGCTCACCTCTGCGCGACGACGTCGTGGTCGGGCCAGTCATCAATACAGCCGCCGCTGAGCGGATCGAGACGTGGATCCGCAACGCGGAATCGGGCGGCGCCAAGGTGCTCACCGGCGGAACTCGCGATGGCAACACGATCGCGCCCACGCTGATCGCCGACGCCCCCGCCGACAGCGAGGTCGCCTGCGAAGAGGTGTTCGGGCCCGTCATGGTGATAGCCCCCATCACGGGCGCGGAGGACGCGTTCTCGCGCATCAACGACTCCCGTTTCGGGCTTCAGGCGGGCATCTTCACCCACAACCTGAAGACGGCCTTCACCGCGCACCGGGAACTGAATGTCGGCGGCGTGATCATCGGCGATGTGCCATCGTTCCGCGCCGACCAGATGCCTTACGGCGGGGTCAAGGCATCGGGCTTCGGGCGCGAGGGCCTGCGCTCGGCGATGGAGGACTTCACCCATGACCGCGTGCTGGTCTTCACCGGCATCGACCTCTGACCCACACGCGCGCCCGCGGGATCACCGACCCGGCGGGGCAGCGGTCGGGTGAGTCACTGTCGGCTCCGCCGGCGGGATGGACGCCTTGAGTGGATCCGCCGGATTCTCGCCGAGGCGGACCAGGACCACCCCTGTGATGATCAACATGCCGCCGGCAAGCTGGCTCAGCGTGGCCGACTGCCCCAAGAGGACCCACGACAAGGTGGCGGCGAACACCACTTCGGCAAGGGCCACGAACGATCCCAGCCGTGGACCCAACCGGCCGACGGCCACGATGCCCGTCATGTAGGCCAAGACGGTGGCCAGCACCACGAGCGCGGTCGCGTAGCCCCACCAGGGCATCGTCACGCCGTCCAGGGTTGCGTCCGAGCTGTTCATGGCGACGGGAAGGATCCCGATGAGGGCTGCCACGGCCAGCGCGACCCAACCGATGATCATGCCCGATCCGATCACCAGGGTGGGAGACAGATCCTCGGACACCTGCGCCGACAGGAGGAAGTAGACAACGACACCCACGGATGCGAAGACGGCCCACGCCACACCGACCGGGTCGACCCCCTGCCCGCTGAACGGGTCCAATACCAGGATGAGTCCGACAACGGCCGTGATTGCGCCGGCGACGGTCGCAGCCCCGGGCCGTTGGCCCCGGCGAGCCCACAACCACACCACCACGTACACCGGTGCCAGGTACTCGATCAGCAGGGCCATACCGACTGGCAGCGTCTGAATCGCGCTGAAGAAGCCCAATTGGGCTCCCGCGATGGGGAATAGCCCGTATCCGAGGAGGAATCGCCAGTTGGCACGCATCGCTGGGCCGCTACGGACAGCGAGAAGCACCGTGGGGACCACAAGCAGCAGCGCCGAGCCGCCGATGCGCACGAGCACCGCTGCACCCGATGACCAGCCGGACTCCAGCAGGGGCTTGGCCAAGGGGCCGGACAGGGCGAACAGCGCCGACGACACGATCGCGATGACCATGCCGCTGCCTCGGCGGGCCATGCCCGCGGTGCCTGCCACGGCGGTTGCCTCCTACCTGGTCAGGTGCGACCCACCCTGAACGCCTGTGACGCGGAGGTACGGCGCCGGGCGGCGCCCCACATGTCAGGAGCGAAGTATGCTGATGACCATGACACTACGGGCAGTCGAGGTCAGGAGTCAAAGTGATTTTTGCCTATGACACCGAGGTCGCGCTGGCTGGAGTGGCCGCCCTGGTCAACACCGCTGCCCGCGGCACCGAACAACTGCCCGACACCGCCGCCCTCGACCGATTTGTGGTGGATCAGAGGTGGAGCGGGTTGAGATCGGGCAGTACCCGTGAGCTGCATCAGGTCACCGAACTACGGCCAGTGCTGCGTCAGTTCTGGGAGTTCGATGAGCCGGATGCTGTCGACTTGGTCAACCGACTGCTGCGTGAGGCGCGAGCGTTGCCGCAACTCGTGAAGCACGACCACTGGGACTGGCATCTGCATGCCACGGAACCGGACGCTCCGCTGGTCACACGGATGGCGGTCGAAGCAGCGATGGCGATGGTCGACGTCATCCGCACCAGTGAGATGGGGCGCCTGCGCGTCTGCGCTGCCAGCGACTGCGACGCAGTTCTGGTCGATCTGTCCAAGAACCGGTCGAAGCGCTACTGCGACGTTGCCAACTGCGGCAACCGCGCCAACGTGGCCGCCTACAGGCGACGTCGGCGCGACTCAGGTTCTGGAAGGATCACCGCATGACGCAGCGGTACACGATCGAGCAGATTCGCGAGATCGGTCAGCCCGCCGACATCACCGGTAGGCGCAGTGCCGAGCACTGGACCGCCTCGCTGTACTTGCGGAAGTTCTCTCCCTACGTCACCAAAGCCCTGCTGCCCACCGGGATCAGCGCCAACGGCGTCACGGTGCTGATGATCCTCACCGGATGGGCGGCGGCAGCCGCTCTGCTGATCCCCGGATTGCCGGGCGCGGTGCTCGCCGCCGTGCTCGGTCAGGTCCAGATGCTGGTCGATGCCTCGGACGGTGAGGTCGCACGGGTCCGTGGCACGAGCGGGGCGACCGGTGTGTTCCTGGACAAGATCGGCCACTACACCACCGAGGGGCTCATACCCATCGCGCTGGGTGTGCGGGCCGCCGGGGGATTCTCGTTGGACAGCGGATGGATCCTCGCCGGCGCTCTGTTGTCGGTGATCCTGTTGTGGAACAAGGCCCTGAACGACATGGCCGAATCCACCCGGTATCTGACCCAGTTACCCAAGATCCCGGACACCAGCGAGAACTCCGCTCCTGCCCCCGGCATCGTCGCGTCGCTGCGCCGCTTGGCTCGCTTCGTGCCTTTCCACAAGCTCTACCACTCGGTCGAGATGACCCTGCTGATCCTTGCCGCGGCGGTGGGCGATGCCATCGTCGGCGACCTGACGGTGACCCGCGCCCTGTTGGTGGTACTGCTGCCGTTGGCTGCACTGTCCACCGTCGGTCACGCTCTGGCGATCCTGACAAGCAACCGCCTCAAGTAGCCCGTGGCGCCACATCGACGACGGGGCTCATCCCGGCCGCCGCACCGATGCCCAAAGCCGCAATGTCGACGGGGACCACCTCGACTGATGTGATGGCCTGTGCTCGGGGGCGAGTCAGCAGGTAGCCGGGATCACCGACCACATGGATCCCCGATCCCGTGATTCTGCGGTGATCGCGCTTCTGCCGCCGCAGTGCCTTCAGGAGCGCCCACTTGGGTGTCGTGATGCGCGCCTCGTCGGGCGGCGGGTTGCGCCCCTCGACGATCGCGCGAATGGCGCCGTGCCGGACGCGCTCGGAGTAGTCCTTCCATCCGATGCGATCGCGGGCGAGTTCGTTCAACCGACGGATCACCTCGGCTTCGGGCGCGGTCATCGAACGGTTGTTCCGCCCTGCAGCCCGATACGGATCCAGCCAGCCGGAGGGCAGCGCCAACAGGTCCTCGGTCGCCCGGAAGAGCAAGTCCCGATCGGCCGGGTCGAGGATGACCGCCGTGATCTGCTCGGGAGGAACGACCTTGCTCCAGCGCTGCACCAGGGCCGCGAAGTCAGCCCGGTACCAGAACCCCTTGGTGGTCGTGGGACTGCGGTTGCGAAGCACGTCTTTCAACCAGTCGCGGTAGGTCACGCTGAACCCGGTCTTCAGGTACTGCTGCCACGAACTCGGCAGCAGGTCGCTGAGGCGCCGCACCGCGAAGACGACGTGGACCCGATCGGCGCCCAGCTCGTCAACCACTCTGCGCACGGCCGCGGGCCTCATTCGCCCGAAGAACTCGCTGCTGATCACCACACGACCCTTGTGCCGACGGGCCTGTTTGACCAGCGTGCTCCAGTTGCGCGGCCGCACCGAAGTGGCCTCGTCGCCGAACCCCATCGTGAATCCGGTCACCGCCCAGGCTGCCGCGTGGTGAGCGTCATCGGTGCCGGGGTACAGGATCCCCCGGCGCTTGAGTTCGGGGCGGGCGGCTGCGAGCGCGGCCTGGAGCGCGGTCGAGCCGGTCTTGTGCACACCGATGTGCAGGATGATCGCATTCTCCGCCGCCGGGCTCATCCGATGGCCCCCTTCGGGCGAGGGACCGAAGCCTGTTGGCGCACCCACTGCACCGACGCCACCACCACCATCACCACTCCAAAGTAGATGGCGACAACGGGTACTGCGTCGCCGAATCGGGGGGTTCCGGCCAAGATCGCGGCGGCCAAGATCAGGAGCCGAAGCGGCACACCGCCACACAGCACCGTGAGCCATACCGGTGGCGCGACGCCGGCAACCGCTCGGTACAGCAAGTCATAGCGGTGGAAGGCGACGCAGAACAGCAGGCCGAAGACCCAGGGACCCGAAGCACCCAGGACAGCCGAGGCCACCCACCACATCCCCAGTTCGATGGCCGCGAGCACCGCCGGCAGGGCCCAGGCGAACCGACTGTCGGCGATCGCCTCCGTATCCATGACCGCGATCAGAACCGCGGCCGCCAGTACCGCGACACCTGCCACCTGCCAGTGCCCGATGCCCAGCCCGACGAATGCCAGACCCACAACGACAAGCGCCAGCGCCAGCACCGGGACCGCAGTCAGTTCCGACCACCTCGACCCCGACCGCCCCACCCGGTCCGGCCCATTCGGTCCAGACAGCAACCAGCTCAGAGGGGCGGAGTCGATCTGGGATCGGATCATCGCCGCCGCGCTGCGTGACCCTCGTTGGCGCAGCGTTCGCCTGATCCGGCCGACCTGCGCGTAGGCGAACGACACCGCGCCCGCAGTCAGCAGTATGGCGAACGTCCACGCCGGACCGAGCAACGCGGCCGACAGCGAGATGATGAGCCAGCGCTCGCCGATGGGCAGGAACACCGTGCGACGCAGCATCGTGGCGATGCTGCCGCCCGCGCCAGGCGGCGCCGGATCTGCCACCCCATCGGGCCCCCCGGATATCCCGCCTGGGGTAGCCGCCCGGATCGGACCGGCCGAGCTTCCTTCGAGCAGTGGCCGGACGGCGCCGGCTGCCTCCCACCCGCGTTGCACGTGGTCGAACGTGTAGTCAGTCAGGTGCCGGACGGTTTGCAGGATCATCGTGGCGGCCGCGGCCCACCACAGGTCCACTCCGGACACAGCGGCCGCGCCTACGGCCAGACCCGCGTAGGCCGCGAACTCCTTGACCCGGTCCGTCACGGCATCCAGCCATGCTCCCAGGGCACTGAAGCGCCCCGTGAGCCGGGCGACCTCGCCGTCGGAGCAGTCGACGACCAGCGAGACCTGCAGCAGGACCGCGCCGATCACCAGGGACCAGCGGGCGCCCAGCGCGAAGCACCCGGCGGCCGCCAGCCCGATCAGCAGCGAGGCCATCGTTATCGCGTTGGGCGCCCAGCCATGTCGTGCAGCGAAACCGCTCAACGGCTTGCTCAGCCGCCGCAGCACCGTCACCGAATACCAGCCGTCGTCGGCCCGGTTGGCGCGGGTGAGCCGGATCCGGTCCACGTCGGCCGGCGCAAGGGCCACGGGTGACCCATCGGCAGACCACGGCCACGGCTCCACAGGTTCGGCCCGCACGACGATGCCGGCCCGCACCAGGGCCAACACGATCCAGGCAAGAGCATCGGGACCGACAGGTTCCACAGACCGGATATCCCCGGCCGCCGCATCCAAGGCCTTCGCCGCAGCGGCGCGGTCGGCGGCCGACACTCTCAACAGGCCGACCGCGGCGGCCGTGGCTGTGGGCTCCGCGTGGCGGTCCGTTCCCACGCCCAGCACCCGGCCATGACCGGTGCGCAGCCCCAACGGAGCACCGGACGCGGCTGTCAGGACGAAGGTTGAGGACTGGCCCGCCAGGTCCGCCAAAGCCTGGTCGGGCAGGCTCAGGCCGGGGATCAGCACATCGATCGCACCGCTGTCGCCGGCGAGTGCCGCGGCCACGTCGCAGACCTGGTCGGCCACCGCACGGTCGGAGCCACTCAGCGTGACAGAGGAGTTCGCTAGCGGGGAACCATCCGGGATACCAGGCATGGACACACCGATACAGCGAGACCGGTCAGGACCGTTTGAGCAGGTTCCGCACACTGCGCGCTGGGGAACTCGCCGCCTCAGGCTTCTGACTCGCCGCAAGCAGTTTCTTCTGCTGCCGCTCGGCGGCCAGCAGCGCGCCGCTGACGGCGGCGACGGCCGTCTCCATGCTGACGGTCTCCGGAACGACGACAGGCCCATCCACATCCCACTTGACATCGGACAGCGTGTCGATGTCGCCCACGATCACGGCCTTGGACTTCTTGAGGTCGTCGGCCTGACGGCGCCCGATATCACCGGCGGCATCAGCTGCCCAGCGGGGCACGGGGATCGGCCGCCCCGGGCCGGTGTCGAGCCGGTAGAAAGCCGGGAAACTGCCCAGGCGAACCAACTGGCGGTACGTCTCGCGAGACAGCCGGTCGCGGACCATCTCGTTCACGCCTCGCTGCAACTCCGACTCTTCGAACGACATGGACCGGTTCGAACGAGTGCTCGGACTCAATCGCACGGTGCCAGCGGGCAAGCCCAGCAGCGACTCGACGACCTCGATGTTCCGGTTCGGGAAAGCCTTGTCGGAGACCGCGACGATGACATTCTCCTCGCCGACCAGGTCCCCCCACTTACGCACCTGTCGGGGGAAGTCGTTCCGGCGCCAGAAGAGTTCGTCGGGAGAGTCGACGTTGTCGAACACGTTACGCAGCCAGTCCTCGAACGAGTCGGTCAGACCGCGCTTGAGCAACTGCTGCCAAGTCGAGGCAAGGAGTCCCGACAAAGACCTGACCGTGATGAGCACCTTGACGGGCCGGCCCTTACCCAACTCGTTGACCACGCGTGTGCCCTCTTGCGGAGTCGCGCCGCAGAGGTTCTCGCTGCTGACCATGGCCCGGCCATGATGCGCCTGAACCACCCGGACGATCTGCTGCCATTGGCCACCAGGGGTGTTCTCCCCCATCAACATCAGAAGCGACTTCCAGCGGGGCAGCCACGAGGAAGGGCCACGGTAGACGATGCCCGCCTCGTCCAGCGCTGGGCCGGCCTCACGCAGGGCCTCCTGCAGGGCAGTGGTGCCCGTCTTGAACACACCGACATGAAGAAGGAGGCCGCTCTCGGGAATCGCCGGCAGAGCTGACTGCGAAAGCGACTGGGTCTCCACGTTGCCTCCCGGGCTCAGAGCTCGGAACCGAGTACGCCAGTGCCAGTCACCAACCTGATCAGAGCCGATTCACGGTATCAAGGGCCACCGAGGCAACCAAACACATCGGGCGTCAGCAGTCGGTGCCGCCCCACGCGAAGCAGCCGACCCTGACGGATTCGTGGGTGCGCACGACCACGCGTGCACCCGGACCACCGCTGTTGGGCAGGATCGACGAGTCGCGGCCCAGGTAGTGATCCAGCCGCGAGGCCGAGCCCTTACCGACGTGGACCACGACAGTCTCGCCGGGGTCGGCATAGGTCCCTGCCGGGAACTCCAGCACTTCGCCGTTGCCGACCTCGATGACCAGATAGGAGAAGTCGATCCGCTCGGCCGACGTGTTGCGCAGGTTGACCACTTCGGAGTTGGGATTGACGGCCTCGTTGCCCTCCGGATCGTAGATGACATCAATGGCCATCTTGCCGGCGAGTGGATTGACGCAGTTGATCATGCACGGATACAGGCTCCAGGCGCGCAGATCACCCTGAGGGTCGACCAGATAGAGTCCGCCGACCCTGTATCTCGAGACATCCGGGTTGGTGAACCGTTCACCAGGATCCAGGTCCTCTTCCTGGCCAGGAGCAGGGCTGTCCTTGACATTGCCCCAATACAGATGGCCGCCGCCGTCCACACCCCGGCCCTGGTGGATCAGCACCTCACCGCCGGGCTGAAGCACCGTGTTGGACGGCAGGTAGAAGCGGGCGTGTTTTGCGGTGCGCACGTACCAGCGGCCGATGTTCACGGCGGTCGCGCCGGAGTTCAGGATGCGGGCGTACTTGCCGTTGGGATTCTCCTTGTCGTTGCCATCCGCGTTGTAGTTGACCATCACGCGCAGTTGCGCGTCTTGTGCGGGGCCGACGCCGCAGGCCGTCGTGCTCCACAATCCGACACGACTGGCGGCCGCCTCTTGGGCGGTCTGCCAGTAGAGCTTCTCGTTGACCGTCTCTCGGCGCATCAGGTTGGGCAGCACCAGCCCGGACCTCAGCAGTTCCTCTTGCACGTCCTGGCCGCGCGAGTTGAACGCCAGGCGCAGCGGCCGGTCCTGGCTCTGCTCCTTGCGATTGGGGACCTTGGAACTCTTGAACCGAGCCTTCACCGTGACCGCCGACTTGCGGGGCAGCAACTGACGCAACCGATTCTGGGCGGCTTGCGCCAGGCACTCGCCCCGTTCCATGGCTTGCACGCCGGACAGGCGGATCCGAACCTTGTCCGGACCTTCCTCCGAGACTCGGCCGAAGAAGGTGTCGCCGTCCGTGACACGGACAACCGTGCCCTCGGCGGAATACGAGGCGTTGGCGGCCAGCGAAGGGGCAGCCAGAGCCGACGCCGCAAGGGCGGTACCTGCGCTCGCAGCGAGCAGAGCGCGTGAAGTCCGACGCATGGTTGAGTGTCGTCCCCTGGCTGCACATCCTTGAGCGGAACGTCCGATATTGCTCACAACCTTCACCGGAATGGCGGCACAGCGCCGCCCGTAACGCTTTGCCGGCACCCCGTGGCGCCGCCGTTTGAAGCCAGGTCGCGCGGGTATCCTGGCGCTACCCGTCTCTCGGAGGTTCCGTGGATTCCGTCGTCAAGGCGCGCCGCACAGCGCGCAAGCTGCGACGGGCCGTTCCTGCCGAGTTGAACGCCGCATGGCGTCGTTCACCCATCCGCAGCAACGTGGTGCTGTACGAGTCGTTCGGCGGCAACGGGGTGCTGTGCAATCCCGAAGCCATCTTCCGACACCTGATCGCCGACCCCGAGTTCGCGCGACTGACCCACGTGTGGGTCCTGGACGATCCCGCCGACCACCCAGGCATCGTCGCCGAGTTCTCGAGCAACCCCAAGGTCAAAATCGTCCGGCACCGCAGCCCCGCCTACGACCGCCACGTGGCCACGGCCGGGTACGTCATCAACAACGCCACGTTCCCGCCCCCCTTCAGCAAGCGCGCCGGTCAGATCTATGTCAACACTTGGCACGGAACCCCGCTGAAGAAGATGGGCTATGGCATGCCCGATGGCGCCACTGGGACGCGCAACATCGTGCGGAACTTCTTGGCGGCCGACTACCTGATCAGTTCCGGACCCTTCATGACCGAGCAGATGTACGCGGTCGACTACCGCCTGCGCAACATCTTCCGCGGTCGCATCATCGAGGAAGGTCAGCCCCGGACTGATCGGTCCCTGGGCCCTGACGCGCGCGAGCACGCCCTGGCCGCGTTGGGTGCGACCGGTCTGGATGTTGAGGGCAAGAAGATCCTGTTGTACGCCCCGACCTGGAAGGGCGACTCCTTCTACCGCCCGTCGGACACCTCGGCCGAGGTCGCCGAGGTCGTGCGCGAACTGCAACAGAGCATGGGTTCCGACTGGCTGGTGCTGGCCAAGACACACCAGGTCGTCTATGACGCCGCGGTCGAGTCGGGCAATCTGGCCGGCAACCTGGTCGACAATGACATACCCACCAACCTGACTCTGGCGGCCGCGGACGCGTTGGTCACCGACTACTCGAGCATCTTCTTCGACTACCTGTGCCTGGATCGGCCGATCTTCTTCCTGCTGACCGACCTCGACGACTACTCGGAATCGCGGGGACTATACGAACATCCGGAGCAGTTGCCCGGCGGCAAGGCCCGCACGCTGACCGAGCTGGCCGCGCTTGCCGGCGACCTGGCCGCAGGAGTCCCGGAACCCGAGGCTCACGTGGCCGCTCGTCGACGATGGCGCGAACAGTACGCACCGCTGGACGACGGCGGCGTCACGGCCCGCGTCGTCGACATCGTGTTCCGCGGCAACCGCAACCACAACCTGGTCGACATCGAGCGTGACGGCCGCGAACGGATGCTGGTCTACCTGGGATCGATGAAGTCCAATGGCATCACCACGTCGGCCCTGAACCTGTTGAGCCACTTGGACCACGAACGCTTCGACGTTTCGGCGTTTTACACCTACACCGGACGCGGCGACCAGGCCAAGAACATCGCAGCGGTGGATCCCCGCGTGCGCCATCTGCCCCGTATCGGCGGCATGAACGGCTCGAAGTTCCGCCACCTGCGTCGCGAGCAGATCGCGCGCAACGGCTTGCCGGACTCGGTGAAGGACGCGGGGTCGCTGCCCGTGGTCGGGCTGTTCCACGACGAGTGGGTCCGCTGTTTCGGCGAGGCGCAGTTCGACCACATCATCGACTTCAGCGGGTACGGACCTCTGTGGGACTTCATCCTGTTGCAGGGAACGGCCCCCAACAAGAGCATCTGGCTGCACAACGACATGCACGCCGACGCCCGCCGCGAGGTCCACGGCAAACAGCACCTGTTCAAGAAACTGCACAGTGTGTTCTCGACCTACCGGTTCTTCGACCACCTGGTATCCGTGTCGCAGGAACTGGCCAAAGTCAACGCCAAGACGTTGGCGCAGTACGCACCAGAACCCAAGTTCGGGTTTGCCAGCAACACCATCGACGACGAGCGGATCCGGGCGATGGCGGCTCAGCCCGTCGAGGATGACTGGCGCAGAAAGCGCAAGGCCGATGTCGAGAGTCCAGAAGAGGCCGTCGACCTGGGCGACGATGCCGACGGACTCACCGACGGACTGACCGACTGGGAGTGGACGGACGCCCCCGGTGTCACGACGTTCGTGACCGCCGGGCGCTTGTCGACCGAGAAGAACCACGAGCGACTCATCAGGGCATTCGCCAAGGTGCATGCCGACCACCCCGACACGCGGCTGATCGTGCTGGGCGGAGGACCTCTCGAGGCCCACCTGCACACGCTGGTCGAGACCCTGGCTCTGGGCGACAGCGTGCAACTGGCGGGTTTCCAGGTGAATCCCTACAGGCCCATGAGTAAGAGCGACTGCTTCGTCCTACCCAGCGACCACGAAGGCCAGCCCATGGTGATCCTGGAAGCCCTCGTGCTGGGCCTTCCCGTGATCGCCACCGAGTTCTCCAGCGTGCGAGGCGCATTGGCGCCGACCGACGGCATCATCGTGCCGCGCTCCGTCGAGGGCGTCGAGCAGGGGCTGCGGCGGTTCCTCGCAGGCGAGGTGCCCCCTCCCACATTCGATCCGAAGGTCTACAACGACCAGGCGATGCGCCAGTTCTACACAGCCGTCGGCGTGACGCCGAGCGGCGGGAAAGCAGGGTGACCGGAATGCAGAAACCGATCTTCGTCGTCGGTTCGATGGGGTCGGGCACGACTCTGCTGCGACTGATGCTCGACAGCCATCCGAACATCATGATCGCGCAGGAGACCGGCTTCCTGCGGTCGGCGATGGCCCAGTACTACGTCCCGTTCTGGAAGTTCGGCGGCGAGTGGTTGTCCCGCATCGGGATGACCGAGGCCGAACTCGACGAATCGTGCAGGGCCTTCTACGACGACGTGTTCAGCAAGGCCGCCGCCAAGCGCGGCGCCAGTCGCTGGGGCGACAAGACGCCGTACCACGTTCACCACATGGAACTGGCGGCCCGGGTGTTCCCCGACGCCCAGTTCATCGCGACCGTGCGGCACCCTGGCGCAGTGGCCAACAGCGTCGGCCGGTTCAAGTGGGACTGGAACAAGGGCATCGAGCACTGGACGCACAGCAACCAGAACATGACTGACGCCGGCATGACCCTGGGCGACCGATTCCATCTGATCCGCTACGAGGATCTGGTCACCGACACCGAGCCAGTGTTGCGCGAGGTTCTCGACTTCCTTCAGGAACCCTGGAAGGACGAGGTCATGTCCCACCACGAGGTCCAGACCGGTGGCGTCGCCGAAGGCGGCACCAAGTCCAACGAACCCGTGGATACGGCGCGCATGTCCAAGTGGCGCACCACGGTCGACGACAAGCAGATGGCCCGCCTGGTGCGGAGGACGGACTCGCAGGCCCGCGTGTTCGGGTACAGCGCAGCCGATCCCATGCCGATCGGCCCGTTGGGACTGCCCGGAACCGGTCTGGTCGGAGTCACCGGCGGAGGGTTGCTGGACCGGTACAACGACGCGCAGCCCGTGCGCCGCGTCAACATCAAACCGACCTTTGAGAACCGGCCCTACACGGTGGACTCGATGGCCGAGGAGTTGCGAAAGGCCTACACGGCGGGAATGGCCGGAGGGCGGGTCCGCCCCGCCTACCGCAAAGAGGTCGAGGCCGGCCTACCGCCGCGGGCGAACTCGGTGACAACTGTTGCGCGTGTCCGGCGACGCGTCGCGCGGGCCATCAACCCGGACATGTGACAGGAGGCACCGTGGCACGTCAAGCAGTCATCCTGGCCGCCGGGATGGGAACCCGGTTGGGTCGTCCGTTCCCCAAGCCGCTCACCGAACTCGCCGACGGCCAATCGATCATGCAGCAGCAGGTGAGCAAACTCCTGCATGCCTACCCGGGTGTACGGGTCATGATCGTGGTCGGGTTCAAACGCGACCTGATCATGGAGGCTTTCCCCGACGTCGCGTATGCCTACAACGAGTTCTACGACCAGACAAACACATCAAAGAGCCTTCTCAAGGCGCTGCGACTGTCCGACGACGCCGGGGTGTTGTGGCTCAACGGCGACGTGGTGTTCGACGAGCGCATCCTGCACAGGGTCAAGGACCGCATCGACGCCGAACAGAGTTTTGTGTGCGTCAACACCGCGGCCGTTGGGGACGAAGAGGTCAAGTACACCGTCGACGCGGACGGATTCATCGACGAACTGTCCAAGACCGTGCAGAACGCCCTGGGCGAAGCGGTGGGAATCAACTTCGTCAGCGCGGACGACAAGCCGGTACTGATCGAGGCTCTGGCCGCGGTGGCCGACAACGACTACTTCGAGCGGGGCATCGAAGTGGCCATCGCCGAGGCCGGGCTGCGAGTCGAGCCGATCGACATCTCGGATCTGTTCGCCGTCGAGGTTGACTTCGAGGCGGACCTGGAGCGGGCGAACCACATCGGAGACGCATGAGTGACACCGCCGGTGCCGAAGGCCCGGTCGAGTCCCAGTCTGATTCACCTCTCGTCAGCGTCGTGCTGATCTGTTTCGACGACCATTCACGGCTGCCCGAAGCCATCGCCTCGGCGCGGGAGCAGTCACTGGCCGAGATCGAGATCATCATCGTCGACCACGGCAGTACCGACGGATCGGTCGACGTGGCCCAGGCCGCCGCCGCCGCGGATCCGCGTATCCGCGTGATAGCGCTCGGGGACAACGACGGCAAGCCAGGACGGCCCATCAACGCAGGTATGCGAGCTGCCAGAGCGCCATGGGTCACGGTTTTCGCCAGCGACGACCTGTTGCGCCCCCGCGCGTGCGAACTGATGCTGCGCACCGCGGAGCAGTACGGCGCGGACATCGTGGTGGGCAGCTTGCAGCGGGTCAACATGGACACCGGCGAGATGACCCGATGGATGCCCGGAGTGACACTGCGCACCAGGGTCATCAGCAACGTGGACCAGCTGCCCGAGCTGATCCGCGACACCACAGGCGGCGGCAAGCTCTACAACACCGAGTTCGTCCGCCGGCACGGACTGTCTTTTCCCGAGGACATCTTCTACCAGGACCAGGTCTTCACGCTGGAGTACTACGCCCGGGCCGAGACAGTGGCGGTGCTGTCGAACTTCGTGCTCGACTGGCGGCACTGGCCCAGCGGCCGGCAGTCCGTCACTCAGCGCCGGACAACCCTGGAGAACCTGTCAGACCGGTTCGCGGCCAACGAGCGCATCGACGAGTTCTTGAAGAGCCGGGACCGCCAGGATCTGCTGGTCCTGAAGCAGCGTAAGTTCCTGCAGCACGATCTGAGTATCCACGTGAAGGACCTCGAAGGCAGCAGCCAGGAATATCGCGACGCCCTGGTGTCGCGGACCTCGGACTATGTCGCGGGGTTCCTGCCCGAGGCCGTGGTGGGGCTGCCACTCAACAAGTACCTGATGCTCAACTGCATCCGCGCAGATCGCCTGGCCGAAGCCGAGCGGATCACGGCCATCGCGTACAACCGCATCTCTGCGGAGTGGAAGCGGCTGTCCCACGACGGGCGCCTGTTCGTGGTCCCGCCATGGGCACCGGAGCGGCCGGATCCGGTGTTTGACATCACCATGTACCGGATCGACCAGACACCCGAGCGGTTCAGGTCGGCGCGGGGTCAGGTCGCCGTGACGGCCAAGGGTTCCGGGTTCGTGTTCGACGTTTCGCTGACGTCGGTGGGCAAGGCGGGCATCGCTCGCTCCGCAGATCTGGACCTCGTGTTGTCAGATACTCTGCGCGGCCGCCGCCTGGTGCAACGGATGAAGAAGCAGAAGGGCCACAAGGGATTCCACGTCCGCTGGACCGCAGGTGTGCGGGCCAAGGACCTGGACCGGGAGTTCGGCGGCCGACCCGGACCCCTCGACATCATGGCCGTGTTCGATCGCGGTCAGCCAGGGCAGTGGTCCGCGCAACTGCATCCGGTCGTCGACGACACCGGCGACACCCCTGACGCCGCCGAGCCCAGCCCTGCGGTGGAGCAGCTCCGCGTCGCCGCCTGGACGGCCTCCGTTCTGGAATCCGGTGTGGTCGTGGAGCGCGACCAGGAGGATCTGCCTGCCGTGCGACTCGATTCGCTGCGCAGCCGATGGGGTTCGCCTCCGCCCTCGGACGATCCGGACAGCATCGAGGTGCTGTCGCTGAGTGAGGCCAGACAGTACCTACGCGACAGCGAGATCGAACCGCGACTCGACACCATGTTCTTCGAGTCTTTCGCCGGCAGGCGCATCGCAGACGGCCCGCTGGTGGTGTCGAGGCGGCTCGCGAAGCGGCGACGCAGGGTGCGGCAGCATTGGTCGTGCACCGGTTGGGCACAACTGGATGTCCCCGACCACGCGTCGGCGGCACCACGGTTCTCGCGCCAGTACCTGGATGCCATGGCCGAGTCGTCGGTGTGGTTCGACAACGGCTGGCTGCCTTTCCGGCCAGGCAGAGGCCGCCGGCTGGTGCAACTGTGGCACGGTTCCCCGGTCATGCGGCTGCCCGCCGAGGAGCGCCAACCGGGCTGGAGTTCCGTGGCCTCGTCCGGCGACTACTTCGAGTCCTGCCTGGCCCAGACATATCCCGACCGCTTCCGGTTCATCGACGCCGGCGCCCCCCGCACGGACCCCTTGCTCGACCCGGTGTCGGCTGCGCGTCGGCGGGCCGACCTGCGCGACTCGTGGGGCCTGCGCGACCGCACCGTGGTGCTGTTCTCACCCGCACTGCGCGATGGGGAGGTGTCGCCCGCCTACCGGCAACCCGATCTGCACCGGATAGCGGCGGATCTGGGACCGGACTACTTCTGGGTGCACCGCGAGCACGACGATGACGCCACAGGACGGCGGACCGGGTCCATCGCCGATGATCTGCGGTGGTTCGCCGCCACTCCCAGCGGACGCGTCGACATCTGCGACTACCTGCTCATGGCCGATGTGCTTGTCAGCGACTACGCCCCGGTGATCTCGGACTTCGTGCTGACCGGACGCCCGATCATCCACTACGTCACCGATCAGGAGTTCGTCGAAGACGTCGCCCCCACCACCTACTTCGGGCTGTCCGAGCACGCAGCTGGCCCGATCGTGGGCAACGACCAGGATCTGGTCGCGATGATCCGGGCCAGCGCCGGCCATCCGAGTGGTCCCGGAGCAGCCTCGTACGCGCGTCATGTGGCGCCGCTGGACGCCCGGCCATCGGTCGATGCGCTGCTGGACTGGCTCGAACTGTGACGCCCTGAACCTCGAACCAGGAAATCGAGAAGAAAGTTCCCAAAAAGCGTTTCGCACCGGCTGTCTCGTCTGTCTCCCCTATGAAGGCCCACACCAGGGCCCACCAGACAAGGAGTCATCATGAAGAACCCAGCCCTCACCACCGCCACCGTCGCTGTGGCCGCCGCCGCGATCGTCATCCCCGTCCAGTCGGCACAGGCCAAGGTCAACTTCGGGTCGGAGTTGAACCCGACCATCCAGCCGTCCAACTCACTGCCCGGGCTGGCCTGTGACCAGATGGACCCGTCCGCGACCTGTTCGTTCGTCATGAACGAGGCCTACGGCCGCCCCGACGGTGGCGAGCGGGCCCCCGTTGCCGGCACGCTCAAGCGCGTTCGCGTCATCTCCGGCGGTGCCGGCTCGTTCCAACTGCAACTGGTCAAGGTGCGCGAGGTCGGTGGAGTGTGGCAGGCCAAGGTCAAGGCCGATGGCCCCGAGATCACCCTGACCGGCCAGAGCGCCGGCAACTGGGACACCGACAGCTACAAGGTGGAGTCGTTCAAGGTCAACATGCCGATCAAGAAGGGTTGGCGGCTGAGCATGAAGTCCACCACCACCTCGGCGGTGCGCTGCTCGTCCGGAGGTGACAACACCCTGCTGTTCCAGCCGCCGCTGACCTGGGGATCCGACTTCCGGCCGGCCACCGGTGACGACGGTTGCTGGACCCTGATCGAGGGCGTCATCAAGTAACAGTCCGTCCGGGTGCGGGATCCGACGATCGGGTCCCGCACCCGCTTGCCGGGGCACGGCCGTGCCGCTCGGCTCCTATGCTGGTCGCACCCGAGGGAGATCCGGTGCCTGACAACTCCGACATCGCCGGCGACGTCCAGATCGTCGAGGCGCTGCGTGCTGACCGCGTGGTGGGATTCGACCTGCTCTACCGGTCATACGCCGAGCGTCTCAACGCCTATGCGATCACAGTGGTGCGCGATGCGGCCACGGCGCAGGATGTTGTGCACGAGTCGCTGATGTCGGCGGTGGCCAACATCGACAGGCTTCGCGAATCATCACGGCTGCGGCCCTGGATGTTCGCCATCACCCGAAACCGCTGCCTGACGGCGGTCAAGGAACGCAGCCGTTTCACCCACGACGAGGAGACCCTGGCCATGATTCCGGTCGAGGAGGACCACTCGGCGGGCCTCGCCCGCGAGGACTCCACCGCGCTGGTCCAGGAGGCATTGTCGGGTCTGGCGCCGGCCGACCGCGAGGTGCTCGCACTTGCCCTGCGCCATGACCTCGACACCGCCGATGTGGCCCTGGCGATGGGCGCCGACCCGTCCACCACGAGAGCCAGGATCTCCCGGGCCAAGGCGGCCCTGACGGGTTCTGTCACGGCGCTGTTGCTGGCTCGCGAAGCAGCGGCCTGCACCGGGCTGGGCGGCGCGATGGCAGGTTTCGACGGCGAGTGGACCCCGCTGATCCGCAAGCGGGTGGCCAAGCACGTCAAGTCCTGCGCCGACTGCGACGAGCGCGGCACTCGTCGGGCCACGGCTTATGTGTCCGGCTTCGTCCTGCCGGCGGCCATTGCCCTGTCCCTGGGAGCCCGTGCCCGCGCCGATGAGATGCTCGCGGACCTGGACCTCGACCTCGCCGCTCAGTCGGGGGCGGGTTCGTGGACGCCCGAGGGATGGCCACGCCCGGTGGCTTCCCCCCGGACCGGCACCGGCAGCCGCACCGGCCGAGGTGCCGTGGCGGCCGGGGTGGCGGCCGTCGTGCTGCTCGCCCTGACCGGGCTGGTCGTGTGGCAGGTCAACGCCGACGAACCGGTGGCCTCGGCCACGACCGCCACGGGCGCCGTGGTGGCCGGGGCGTCCGCGCAACCGTCTGCCGCACCGACGACGGCCACATCCGAGGCCAAGAAGACGCCCGATCCCACGGATCCCGCGTCGCCGACGCCCACCGCCACGTCGACCCCGAACGAGGGCGCGACCGCCGGCACCAGGAAC
>WBZP01000990.1_pt1 | contig 36687 bp, 33 predicted proteins | sample 5204301 | NCBI WGS metagenome assembly WBZP01 (sample SAMN12412401, study PRJNA552823) | activated sludge metagenome | isolation source: activated sludge from nitrification reactor of wastewater treatment plant... | place: USA: Pennsylvania | collected 2017 | reverse complement strand
TGATGATGGAGGAGGTTGAGCATGTGTTTCGGATCGTACATTTTCTCTTCATGGAATTCCTCACTCATCACTCATAACTCATCATTCTCAACTATCCATTCTCAATTATCCATTATCTATGTCAATCATCGCCAACATTTCGCTCGTAGTACATGATTACGATGAAGCGATTGAATTTTACACCCGGAAACTGGGCTTTGAACTGCTGGAGGATACTGCCTTAAGTGCAACCAAGCGCTGGGTGCTGGTGTCGCCGCCGGGTGCAACGGGATGCAGGTTGCTGCTGGCGAAAGCCGCCAATGAAGAGCAGCAAAGCCGGGTGGGTAACCAAACCGGCGGACGGGTTTTCCTGTTTTTACATACCGATGATTTCTGGCGGGATTATCAGGCTTACCGTGCTCAGGGAGTGGAATTTGTACGCGATCCCGCAGCGGAACCGTACGGTACAGTGGCGGTGTTCAGGGATTTGTACGGGAATTTGTGGGATTTGATTGGGAAGGAAGGTGGAGTGGATAATTGATAATGGATAATGGGGCGCATCAGGGGCAGAGGTAATACATGATGCGGGAAAATCGCAGCTGGCAGTATTATTAATAATGCTCATGCTAAATATTCAATATTCAATATTCAATTTTCAGTTCGTCCCATCCTACCTGTTTTTGCTTAACTTACCGCTATGAATCACCTCAAAATTTACGGGAAAGACGACATTCTCTCGCTCACGCGTATCCGCCGGTTTGAAACCAAACTGGGGGAAAGGATTCAGCACCTGCAGCCGGGGCAGGACTGGCAAACTGGCCTGCAGCAGTCGGCGGCACCCTATGTGCTGATCGGTATACCCGAATCCATCGGGGTGAAAGCCAATGAAGGAGTGGGAGGGGCGGAAACCGCCTGGCTGCCCTTCCTGAGCACATTCCTGAATGTACAAAGCAATGATTTTTTCTCCGGTGAAGAACTGCTGCTGCTCGGTCATTTTGATTTCGGGGATGTGCAGTACCTGATTGATAACAATGCCTACGGACCTGATGAACGCACCGATGCTTACCGGCACGCCGTTAACCTGATTGATGAAGAAGTGGAGCACCTGATGAAGGCCATCGCGGCTGCAGGGAAACTGCCGGTGGTTATAGGTGGTGGGCAGAACAATGCTTACCCCATTATCAAAGGAGTTGCCAAGGGCCTTCATAAAGCTGGCCGTATACCTCTTGCGCAGATCAATGCCATCAACCTCGATGCCCATCCTGATTTCAGAGTGACGGAAGGCCGGCACAGCGGTAACCCCTTCCGGTATGCCAATGAAGACGGCTTCCTGGGAAAGTACTGCGGCATAGGTCTGCATGAGAATTATATTCCCCAGAATGTACTGATGGATATTCACAACGATCCGTTCATCGAATACATCACCTACGAAGAAATTTTCCTGCAGGAGCGCCGTAATTTCATCCAGGCGGTTGCCCATGCCACCGGTTTTACCGAAGACAGCTATGCAGGCATTGAACTCGACCTCGACTGCGTGGAAGGTGTGCTCAGCAGTGCGGCTACCCCTTCCGGACTCACCGCCCTGCATGCCCGGCAGTATCTGTACTTCGCGGCACAGGATGCGAAAGTGGCTTACCTGCATATTTGTGAAGGTGCGGGTCAGCTGGCTGACGGCCGGCGGGATGAATCTACCGGCAAGCTCATCAGTTACCTGGTAACGGATTTTATAAAAGCGCATTTGCAGGACTGAGCAGATGCATTCTTTTAATCAAGAAACAATAGCTATGCTGCTTTCAGTTATTCCCAAACTGCCTATGCGGGATCCGGCCCTCACCCGCGACTATTACAGCAGGCTGGGTTTTCGTGTTACAGGTGATTACGGCGATTACCTGTTAATGGAAATGGAAGGGGCGGAGATTCATTTCTTTTTATTCAGGGATCTTAATCCCGGGGAGAATTACGGACAGGTGTACCTGCGTACAAATGCGGTGCATGATCTCTACCAGGCATATCTGCAAAACGGGATTGCGATTCATCCCAATGGCGGACTGTCTGCAAAACCCTGGGGTATGGAAGAGTTTTCATTGCTGGACCCGGATCACAACCTGCTCACCTTCGGTCAGGAAATACCCGGGCAGTGAGTTGGCTTCTCCATCAGAAGCTAACCTGGGAACCTGGCTTCTCTCCAATCTTATAACTGCGTTGCTATTTCCGCTTCAGTGGCCACACCCTCTTTGCGCCAAACCTGTTGTCCGTTTTTGAAGATGATAAAAACAGGCAATGCCGTAACGCCATAAGCCTGCAGCACTTCCTGGTCGCGGCCTCCGTCTACTTTGATCAATGTGAATGCGCCAGCCTTTTTTTCCGAAAGACTTTTCAATATGGGTTCCATGGTGCGGCAGGGCGGGCACCATTCAGCGCCGAAATCCACCAGTACGGTACCTGTTGCCGGCAGGCTGGATTGAAATTGCTGCAGGGTGAGTCCGGGTTCTGCAGACTGACCTTCGAGGGGCTGCTGCGCGGCTTTCCAGGCATTGATACCCCCTTTCAATTCAATGACCTCTTTAAAACCATTGCTGCGCATCAGTTTTGCGGCAGCGGCACTGCGGCCTCCGGCCAGGCAGTAGATATACACGGGTTTGTTTTTATCAATAAATGAAATCCGCCGGTTGAATTCTTCGCGGTTATTCCAGTCGGCCAGCAGGGCTCCTTTGATATGACTGCCCGCATATTCACCTGGCGTGCGCACATCCAGGATTTGTGCCGAACTGGTTTGGGTGATACCCTGGCTGAAAGAGGCGGCATCAACGGAGTTGCCTGCCTGCTGGGCTTTGCAGGAAAAGAAGAGTGAAAGCAGGGCGGTAATGCAGAGGAAACGGAATGGCCTGAGCATGGTGCTTTTTTTTTGCAAATTTCCGCGCAGGCCGGCAGATTACCAATTATTCTTCATTTAATAAGATGCCATAATTTCTCATACTTGATATCATTGAATTAAAAAATTTGAAGCAGTTTCTTTGATAGAAAAAGTATTCAATTCACTGTTTTTGCCTCCACTGCCCCGATACGTGTAACACTATCGGGACAGCGTCAGTGTCCGCGCTCCACCCGCTTCTTTCGAAAAATATGCTGCGCATTTTTCGAATCCCCACCTGCGGTGTGGACCGAACCGGCTGAGGCGCTCCCACAGGTACTGATCAAAATAGCAATTAGTCTGATTAAAAAGTCAAATATGGTGCTACCATACTCTAAAGATTTGATTAAAAAATGCAGGAAATATGCAATTCTGCTTAGTTTTTAAAATATTAATCTATGGTAAAATAAGTACTTGATCTATATAGACTTCTATACATCTTTCCGGAAACCCGTGGCGGTTTTGAGGGATTCCATCACATTGAAGATGATCGGGCAGCTGCCATAATGAAACATCAGCGCAAAGAGGCGACGGGTAAAACCGGGCAGGTGAAGCGGAGGGAATTCGCGGCAGCTTTCAAAACGGTTTTCGTAGATACTGCAGCGGGTGCCTTCGAGAAAATGACAGGGAATTTTGTTTACGATCAACTGGCCGCCACTGCTCTCTTCCAGGTATTGCTCTTTGAAACAATCTTTATCCATCTCCTTCGCGATGGCCGCGCGGGTTACTTCCTCTTCGCTCACCTGTATCATCAGCGACCGGCAGCAATTGCCGCATTGGGTGCAATCAATCCGGGGACTGATTCTTGCATTCAGCGCCTGTACCAGCTGGTCGGTGGCTTCTGGGTCACGGTTGCGCAGGAAGTCACGAAAGGCTTCATGCTCCGGCTCCCGCTCCTGGGCAAGTTGCCGGATGCGGGTGAGATCGGTAACCGGGGTGGGTAACTGCATATGGAAAGATACCGGTTAATGCGGGATCGTCAAAACCCGTCAAAGGGGCAGGGCAAAGAGTTTACGGGCGAAAAAATGTTCCAGGGCTTCGGCAACACCGTCCTGGTGATTGGTGGCCGTGATATAATCGGCCAGTTCCTTGATATCGTCCGGGGCATTGCCCATCACCACGCCGGTGCCTGCAAAGGCAATCATACCCGCATCATTGTAATTGTCGCCAATGGCAATCACTTCTTCGGGTTTCCAGCCGTACTGATCCATGATGATTTGCATGGCATTGGTTTTGGAAGCATCGGGATGCATGGCTTCCACGTACCGGGGCTGCGATTTGTAGATATTGAGGCGGCTGCCGAGTTGCTGCAGCAGTTGCTGTTCCAGTTCCAGTATTACGGTTTCATCACCCGCCATCAGCACTTTGTTGGCGCTGCGCTGTTCTTGCTGCCATTGCTGAAAAGAGGTTTCAAATGGCTGAATGGTAACGGGTACCGGCGTAATCTTCTGTTCTTTCCGTATTGCGGGCGTATCGGCGCCGGCGAACCAGTCCATCCCGCTGTAATGCATGGAAGCAACCGGGTATGCGGAAGCGATGGATTGTACGGCGGCTACATCGTCCAGGGGCATATCCAGCTGGTGTACAATTTTTCCGCCCTGCCAGATATAGCTGCCGTTCAGGCTGACTACAGGCATATCATCCGGAAACAAAGTTTCTGTGATATGCAGCATGCCGTGAAGGGGCCTGGCTGAGATGGGGATGATGTGCACGCCCTCTTCCAGCAGCAGTTCAATCACTTCGCGGGTACGGGGGCTGATGGTATGGCCGGGCGTGAGCAGGGTGCCATCCATGTCTGTAAATACAGCTTTGTACATAGTGCAAATATATCTGCTTCTCCGGCAACAGCGGTATGCAGGGTGTATGAAAGGTGGTTAACGATGCATCAGAATCCAAAAAACGAGAGCGGATTCAGGCGGCGGGCCATACTTTTTTCACGGGCCAGTTTTACAGGGCGCATATCAGCTGCAGCATCCTCGCGGCCGGCAACCAGTTTCAGTCCGAGCGAAGGAAGGTGAACGGTCAGGCCCTGGTGACGGATGCTCAGCACCTGGTTCTGATACCCGCTGATGCTTTTTTCAATCACCCTTACTTTTTCCTGGGTGCTGACTGTGGTCTTTTCTGTTTGAACAGAGAGATAATTTTCGCTCAGCATCCGTACGGCATTGATTTCTTCGAGGCTAACCACAGCGGGTTTGTTTTTCCAGTACATCAGGTTCACCACACCACTGATTTTAACCAGTGAAGAGAGGGTTGCTGCATCAGTATATACGAATACCTGGCCGGGAAAAAGGGGCGCATAGGCTTTAACGGTACGGGATACTACTTTTTCTTCGCGGTAAGTGAAGGGGCAAAGATGTTCGATGCCTTTTTTGGCGAGCTGGCCGGCCACTTTTTGTTCCTGGTTTTTTTGCGTACACAGGATGAACCATTGACGGCTGGTGGCTGACTGGGAGAAGGTGGGGCTTTCAACTGGGGTAACTTGCATTTTCATAGTACTTTTTTTGGATACGTTGTTTAAATAGGGTTCGTTCGCTCGCCGGTTAACTTGTTGTTGCCGGCATAACAGGTGATACGAACCCGGTGCCAAAAAGAAAATGGCTGATAATCAGAGTTTTGTAAAAGGGATTCGGATAGGATATTCCATTTTCCGGAAAATGATTCCGGTGATGGGTCTTATTTTCTTCCGCTCAGCAGCAGGTAGAAATTAAACAGGGAGAAAGCGAAGCCGACAATGGAGAGCACCAGGGTAAGCCAGAAGCCAATGAGCCGGAAATGGGTAAGCCGCAGGCGCGATTCCAGCAGTATTTCTTTCTGGTGATGTTTTTCGTTGTGATGTTCTTTGGTTTCCATTCCTTCTCTGAGATAAGCGTTGTAACCGCCATGGATCATCCAGTAGCGGCCAAAGTTTGTGATGGCAATACCGGAGTGTTCAGGTCCGGTAAATGTTGCCAGTTTTTCCTTTACCAGGCGGTTAGCCGCGGCGCGTGCTACATTCATCGCATCCGGATTGCCGGGATGAATTCCGGCGGTGAAGTCATAGAAATTGACTTCCGGCTCCCGGAATGTTTCCGGTAACAACTGTTCACACAATTGTTCCGTTGCCAGCGTGATATCAGTTACGTCGGGCATGCCTGATAAAGATTTCCTGTTGCTGATCAGGGCCGGAGGTTAAATCATAGAATTCATCGAGGTAGCGGATCATTTCATCGCGGTGAAAGCCCTGCAGCATCCGGCATTCACGTATCAGCCGGGTAAAAGCTGTCCGGTACCACTGCAGGGTATCCATCACAAGGGTTATTTCGGCTTCGGTTCGGGGAAAGCCACGGTACACGCGGTCTTTCACCGATTCAATGCCATAGTCTTCGCCTGGTACGGCATAGGGTGCATTCACGAGACCGGCATAATCGAAATCATAGGGAACGATCCAGGGGCCGGCTGTTGCATTGTTCAGGGGCTGGAGCAGGGTAATGTTTTTCAGGGTGGGTACGGCCCAGTCGAAGTTACCGGCCATGTACTGGAAGATGGCTACCAGGGTGGTATGCCGGCGGTGGGTGGCTTCGGTGTGCATGCCTGCGTTCAGTACAACGCATTGATTGCGGGCGGCCAGCAGCTCTTCCGGTTCCAGGAAAAAGGCATACTGGGTGTAGCTGTGGCGTGGATTGTCTGAATCGGTGTACCGGACTTCAGACAACCGTACCCGGTAGCTCAATGGTGTCAGCAGGTTATACAACCGGTACACGAGGTACTCGCGCAGCAGGTATTGTCCGTCATCAGAACTGTTGCCACAGGCGGTGACCAGTTTGAGTTTGCCCAGCCGGGGGAGTCCGGCTGCTTTCCTGAAATCCGTGAGCAGGGGCGGTGTGCTGCAGATGGCCCTTCGTTGCGACCCCCGGACCCGGATACGGATGGAGCCGCTGAAACTGTCTTTCCCCAGCCTTAACCGGCAGAATGCAGGTATATATCCCTTGTTATCATCCGCATAAAGCTTACTGAAAGCTGCTTCTAGGTGCAGTTTGCAGGTATCGGTGGATTGAAAGAACCAATGGACATCCTTCACTTGTGCAGTGAGGGTACCGGCCAGCAGGAGCGTGAAGAGGAAGCCGGTGGTTATCCGTTTCAGTGACACGGTTTTCATGTTCATGTCTAAGATACCTTACGCAGCGCCGCAACTCAATGAGGATGATCAGGGTAAAAAGTCTTCGCGGTCAGGAAGAAACACGAAGGAGAGTTGAAGGTTGAAGGTTGAAGGCGCGTTCTCTGAGGTTCTTCCCCGCCATCGGCCAGCCGCCAACTGCCATCTGAACGCCGAACAGGGAACAAGGAACAGGGAATATCGAATAACCTTCTTAGAATGTTCTTCCCGTCAACCATCAACCATCAACCGTCAACCATCCTCCCGTTATCCCCACCTTGTTAACAACCCTTCCTCCCCGCCGGTGCGGCAATCAATATATTTGCCCCATTCGCATTTTACTAAAAATGTTAGTAACTTGCGGGCTTTCCGTCAGGCTGCTGATTGCTGCACTCCTGTACAAGTGTGCGACGCCACTGAAGCGGAGATATGTACAGCAGCCCGGACCCAAAAAATTGAAAACAAGCGCATAAGAAATGGCAGAGAAAGAAATCAGGTATGATGAAGACTCGATCCGGAGCCTGGACTGGAAGGAGCATATCCGCCTGCGCCCGGGGATGTATATTGGCAAACTTGGCGACGGGAGTAGTCCGGACGATGGTATTTATGTATTACTGAAGGAGGTGATCGACAACTGTATCGATGAACATACCATGGGCTACGGCAAGCATGTGGATGTTACGATCAGCGGCAAAGAGATCACGGTGCGCGATTATGGCCGGGGTATTCCCCTGGGCAAGGTGGTGGATGTGGTGAGCAAAATCAACACCGGTGCCAAGTATGACAGCAAGGCTTTTCAAAAAAGCGTAGGACTTAATGGCGTGGGAACCAAAGCAGTAAATGCTCTCAGTAACTATTTTAAAGTAAGTAGTTTCCGGGAGGGAAAAGAGAAAACAGCGGAGTTTGAGAAGGGCAACCTTTTGAAAGAGCACAAGGAAGTGGCCAGTAAGGAGGAGAACGGCACCCGGGTATTTTTTATACCCGATGAGAGTATTTTCAAGAATTTCCATTTTGTACAGGAATACCTCGATAACCAGTTCTGGAACTATTGTTACCTGAATGCCGGCCTGGTGATGAACCTGAACGGCAAGCGCTACGTGAGTAAAAACGGCTTGCTGGATCTGCTGCAGCGGAAGACGAATGAGGATGAAATCCGTTACCCCATCATTCACCTGAAAGGAGAGGATATTGAAGTAGCCATTACCCACGAGAATACATACGGGGAAGAGTATTACAGTTTTGTAAACGGCCAGTTTACCACGCAGGGGGGTACGCACCTGGCGGCGTTCCGGGAGGGGTATATCAAAACCGTACGGGAGTTTTTCAAGAAGGATTATGATGCGGCAGATATCCGGGGCAGTATTTGTGCCGCCATCAGTGTGCGGGTGCAGGAGCCGGTGTTTGAGAGCCAGACCAAAACCAAGCTGGGATCGCAGAATGTATTTGAAGGCGGCCCGTCGATGAAGAATTTTGTGGGTGATTTTTTAACCCGTGAACTGGATAATTACCTGCACCGAAACCCGGCCATCGCCGAAGCGCTGAAAAAGCGGATTGAACAGAGTGAACGGGAGCGGAAGGAGCTGAGCGGTATCCGGAAACTGGCCAATGAACGGGCGAAGAAAGCCAACCTGCATAATAAAAAACTTCGCGACTGCAAGTACCATTACAATGAAGAGCCGACCGGCAAGGACAAGGAGGCCATGCTGGAGAAACAGCGCGAAAGTACCATCTTCATTACGGAAGGCGACAGCGCCAGCGGCAGCATCACCAAGGCCCGCAGCGTGGATACCCAGGCGGTGTTCAGTCTGCGTGGTAAACCCCTGAACTGCTATGGCCTTACCAAAAAAGTGGTGTATGAGAATGAGGAGTTCAACCTGCTGCAGCACGCGCTGAACATTGAGGAAGGTTATGAAGGATTACGCTACAATAATATTGTGATTGCTACCGATGCTGATGTGGACGGGATGCATATCCGCCTCCTGATCATGACCTTCTTCCTGCAGTTCTTCCCCGACCTGGTGAAGAATGGCCATGTGTATATCCTGCAGACGCCGCTGTTCCGGGTGCGCAACAAGCAGCAAACGATTTACTGTTATGATGAAACGGAGAAGCAGGCGGCCATCCGGCAACTGGGCAGCAAACCGGAAATCACCCGTTTTAAAGGGCTGGGAGAGATCAGTCCGGACGAATTTGCCCGCTTCATCGGCCCTGATATGCGCAAAGACCCCGTGATGATGCTGCCCGATACCCATATCCAGCAGTTGCTGGAATATTACATGGGCAAGAACACGCCCAGCCGCCAGGATTTTATCATTGATAATTTACGGGTGGAGGTGGATTTGGTAGAGGAAGGGGTAAGTTAGAAAGTAAAAAGTAAAAATGCAAAAGTCAAAAAGAAAACCCTTCATATAAAAGAGCGCCTTTTTTACTTTTTAATTTTGACTTTTGATTTAACAGAGTCTGTCATTTTAGATTATTTACCTTGTTCGAATTCCATACCGATAAACAGCGCTACTTCCAGATGCAGGCAGAGAATGCCCGCCGCTATGTAGTGCCCTTTGTGGAGGCGTATAAACCCCTCCAGCCCGGCATGCGGGTGCTGGAGATCGGCTGTGCGGAAGCCGGCGTGCTGAAAGCTTTTATTGAAAAGGGCTGCACGGCCGTGGGGGTGGAGCTGGAGGAATCCAGGCTGGTGCTGGCCCGCGAATTTATGCAGGAAGAACTGGCGGCGGGGAAAATCCAGTTTATATCGAAAGATATTTACAAGGTGGAAGCTGCGTCAGAATTCGGTGGACGCTTTGATATCATTGTACTGAAAGATGTGATTGAACATATTCATGACCAGCAGCGGCTGATTGGCTGGATGAAGAGTTTTCTGCTTCCCGGCGGGGTGATCTTTTTCGGATTTCCGCCCTGGCAGATGCCTTTCGGCGGTCACCAGCAACTGATGAGCAATAAATTTCTCGCCGCATTGCCTTACTATCACCTGTTGCCCATGCCTGTGTACCAGTGGATATTAAAAATGGGGAAACAGGACGTAGCAGGTTTTTCGGAAATTAAGGAAACCGGTATTTCCATTGAACGGTTTGAACGGATTGTGAAAGATACCGGATACAGCGTGGTCAACAGGCAGCATTATTTCCTGAACCCGATTTATACCTACAAGTTCGGGTGGAAGCCGCTGAAGCAACTGCCGCTGATCAGTGCGATACCCTGGGTGCGGAATTTTTTCACGACCTGTGTGTATTACCTGATTACACCACGGAATTGAACCACGAAGGCAGGAAGACAGAAAGGGACACGAAGGAGAATTTACTTTGACCGGATACGCTCTTTATAGAGATGACATTTTTTGAACGATTGATTGAAACAGCTTTTTATGATTCATGTAGTTTTTAATGAAGCCGATGTAAAAGTGCTGGCCCAGGCGCAGGAACTGGATGAGAGTCTGGCCGGAGAAATCGTGCTGATCCGGGATGATTATGCGGTGGGCCCGCTGGGAAACCTGTACGCGGGTGAAGACATTGAAACACGCCGGCAATGGTGGCGCGATGTGCTGGCCGGTGGAGACTTTGAAGGGAAGGCTGACAGCGGGGAAGTGGATGATTATGCCACGGTCGCTTCCCTGGTGGGAACCATGCGCCGGGAGGAACCGGAGATCATCTGGATCTGGGCCGCCCAGAATAAACACGATGTTTGCGGGTATTACTGGCTGCTGAAGTATATGCAGGAGTTCCAGGGCAGGGTATTTATCCTCTATCTGAATAACCTGCCCTTCATCAACGAAAAGGGCAATATTTTTTATCCCAACTGGCTCAGTGAAATTCCTGCCAAAGAATTCCTGAAGGCCAAAAAACTGGCCCGGGAAATCACCCTCAGCGAGTTTGAAGTGGATCCGGATGAGTGGAACCGGCTCTGCCAGGAAGGCAAAGGCGTGCGGATTCTGGAAGGTGGTAAAAAACTGGTGCAGTACGATTATGATTTTTACGACGGGGAACTGAAAAAATCCATCACTCCCGACTGGCAGAAAGCATCGAAAATCATTCACCAGTTTCAGCACAAGGCCAAACATACTACCGGGGACGCTTACCTGCTCTGGCGGCTCAAAACCCTGATCGCGATGGAGCTGTTTGATGTGCAGGGCAAACTGGGGAATATGAAGGATTTTGAAGTGAAGACAAAGTCGAAGTCACCGGGGCCTGCAGAGGAGTAAGGCCGGTATAACCGGAGGGTTGTCGCAGGCTAATGCTGTTAGGATGAATGTTCAATATTCAATACTCAATGTTCAATGATCAATTTTCTGAACCGGAGTAAACATTGAATATTGGTTATTGAACATTGATTATTGAAAATTTTATTTTTCCCAGCAACGTCTCCCTGTCGGAATCAGATAGTTTGGATTATTCCGGTGACGTTGCTTACTAAGGGATTGTTTGAATAACTGGAGACGCAACGTCCCGTTCCGGAGACGTTGCTGGAAAAAGGAATAATGCTGTTAGGATGAATGTTCAATATTCAATACTCAATGTTCAATGATCAGTTTTCTGAACCGGGGTAAACATTGAATATTGGTTATTGAACATTGATTATTGAAAATTCTATTAAACAGGAGATGGCAAAAACTAATAAAGAAGAGTACGCGCACAAGGATACCGGACTTGATGGTCAGTATAAAAACTGGTTCCTCGATTACGCGAGTTATGTGATCCTGGAGCGGGCTGTACCGGCGGTGGAAGACGGGCTCAAGCCTGTACAGCGCCGGATCCTGCACGCCATGAAGGAAATGGATGATGGCCGGTTCAACAAGGTGGCCAATATTATCGGCCAAACCATGCAGTACCACCCGCACGGTGATATGAGTATTGGCGATGCACTGGTGAACCTGGGTCAGAAAGACCTGCTGATTGAAACACAGGGTAACTGGGGAGATGTGCGTACCGGTGATGAGGCGGCTGCCTCCAGGTACATTGAGGCGCGCCTCAGCAAATTCGCGCTGGAGGTGGCGTTCAATGCCAAAACCACCGACTGGGCCCTCAGTTACGATGGCCGGAAGAACGAGCCCGTTACCCTGCCAATGAAATTCCCGCTGCTGCTGGCACAGGGCGCGGATGGGATCGCAGTGGGTCTCGCTACCAAAATTCTGCCGCATAATTTCTGTGAACTCATTGAAGCGTCCATCAAATACCTCAAGGGACGGCGCTTTGATATTTACCCCGACTTCCAGACAGGTGGCACGGTGGATGTTACAAATTATAATGAAGGAAAACGCGGTGGTAAAATCCGCGTGCGCGCCACCATTGAAGAGCAGGATAAGAAAACCCTGGTGATCCGCAGTGTGCCGTATGGCGTTACCACCACCCAGCTGATGGAGAGCATCGTGAAGGCGAACGACCAGGGAAAAATCAAGATAAAAAAGGTTACCGATCATACCGCCGCCGAAGTGGAGATCATTGTGGAACTGGCAGCGGGAATCTCACCGGATATTACCATCGATGCCCTGTATGCCTTTACCGATTGCGAAGTGAGCATTTCCCCCAATGCCTGTGTGATTGTGGAGGAGAAGCCCCGCTTCCTGGGCGTAACAGAATTGCTGAAGCTGGCAACCGACAATACCCGTGAACTCCTGCGCCGTGAGCTGGAGATTAAACTCGCTGAACTGCAGGAGAAATGGCACTATACGTCGCTGGAAAAAATCTTCTTCGAGGAAAAGATATACAAGGAACTGGAGAAGAAGCATGAAACCTGGGAGAAGGTAATTGAAGCGATTGACAAAGCATTCGTTCCATTCAAAAAGCAATTACGCCGTGATATTACCCGGGAGGATATTCTGAAACTCACAGAAAAACCCGTGCGTCGGATTTACCGGCTGGATATTGATGAGCTCAATGAGCAGATCCGCGGACTGGAAGCCGAGATCAAACAGGTGAAACACGACCTGGCCAACCTGGTGGATTTTGCCATTGCCTATTATGAAAACCTGCTGAAAAAATATGGGAAGGGACGCGAACGGAAAACCGAAATCCGCGAATTCGATACCATCCAGGTGAAGCAGGTGGCCATTGCCAACACCAAGCTGTATGTGAATTACGCGGATGGCTTTATTGGTACGGGACTGAAGAAAGATGAACTGGTGGCCGAGGTGTCGGAGTTTGATGATATCATTGCCTTTACCAAGGGAGGCATCATGAAGGTGGTGAAAGTGGCGGATAAGGTTTTCATCGGGAAGGACATCATCCATGTGTCGGTGTTCCAGAAAAACGATGAACGCACCACTTACAATATGATTTATGTGGACGGGAAAAGCGGCGTGAGCTTTGCCAAGCGTTTCAATGTGACCGGCGTTACCCGCGACAAGGAATACGTGCTCACCAAGGGAGAGGATAAAAGCAAGGTGCATTATTTCACGGTCAACCCCAACGGCGAAGCCGAAGTGGTAAAAGTGGTGCTGAGCCCGAACTGCAGTGCACGCATCAAGGAATTTGATTTTTATTTTGAGGAACTGGAGATCAAAGGGCGGGGTTCGATCGGTAATATTGTTACCAAGTACCCCATCAAATCAGTGAAATTCAAGGAGGCGGGCCGTTCTACGCTCGATGCCAAGAAACTCTGGTTTGATAATAAATTCGGTCGCCTGAATACCGAAGAGAAAGGGGAGTACCTGGGCAAATTTGAAGCAGAAGACCGCCTGCTGGTAGTGTATAACGACGGCAACTACGAAATCACCGACCAGGAACTCACCCAGCGCTTTGACCCGGAGAAAGTGTTGCTGATGGAGAAATTCAATGCTGAAAAAATCATCACGGCCGTTTACCTGGATAATGAAAAACTGCAGTTTAACATCAAACGCTTTAAAATTGAAACCACCACGCTGCATAATAAATTTTTCTTTATCAAGGAAGGAGAGGGGAACCGGCTGGAAATGGTAACTACCGATCCTGAACCGGTTTTGATTGTGCAGAGTGGAAGGGGACAGATGGTGCGGCGTGCCAAGTTTAAAGTGCCCAAGCTGGTGGAAGTGATGGGCTGGAAAGCCGTGGGCGCCAAACTCACTGAATACTCAAAAAGCGTGGAGATGGAGTGGGAGAAGAAGGAAGAGGCGGCGAGCCCGCAGGGGGATTTGTTTGAGTAGGAAAGTAAAAATTCAAAAGTGAAAAGTTAAAAAGGGGAGTCTTCGGGTGAAGGCTCCTTTTTTGTTGGAATCCTCTGTACTGGTATGCGACAAAGGGTGGCAATCTTCAATTTTCAATCTTCAATATTCAATGCCACTGATGGCCAGTGTGTGTAGGGAAGTAAAAATTCAAAAGTAAAAAGTCAAAAAGGGAGTTTTCGGGTGAAGGCTCCTTTTTTGTTGTAATTCTCTGTACAGGTATGCGTCAAAGGGTGGCAATCTTCAATCTTCAATTTTCAATATTCAATGTTCAATTGTTTCTGGCGCAGGTCTCCCGAGGTAACTATATACGTGTTAGACCATAGGATTAAAAAAAAATTAAGCAAGTTTGCCTGCTATTTGAGCTAATATAGTTTGTTGTGCTGGTGTTATCATGTCTCCATCTTTGCCATCAGGAGTGTAAGTAAAGGCATCGAAACTGGCATCGGACGATTCGACCAAATACCTTTTATTCCCATCTTTACCGGGTGGCACTTCATTTATCAGTGCGATACTTCCATCTTTTAGTTTTATCTTAATTTCTTCCATAATTGAGTTTTTAGTTGTTTGCCGGATTGAATATTTCTCCTTCGTATTCATCTGGGGGGACATTCGTGAAATGCAGTCTTTCCCCATTACGGGAGATTATAAGAGTATCAAAAACGATTACGTCAATAATATCGTAATCATGGGTTGTGCCATTTATTTCTGTTAACCTGAGTGTATAATAACGGTTTTTCGGTATTTGAAGTATGAGATAAAACCCATCTATAATATCCTCCGTTTCCTTTGTTTCAAGAAAAAATGTGTTATCCAGGCTAAGTACTAATTTAAAATTTCCGCTATCCCAAATGCCCGGAATGCTTTCCCTGATATGGGTTAAAATATCACTCATTGCTATGCCTTCTTTTTAGCTATCTTCTTTGGCGCAGGTTTAGGGTTCCCTTTTACCGCGGCCACCATAATATTATGAAAGGTATTTGATGCCTCTTTGGCTGATTTCCTCTTTGCTTTAGTCATAAATAAAATTACAAATTCTATTTTAAATATAACTTTTGTCATAGATAATGGATCTGGATTTTATTTTTATGTCATAGTCTATGGAATTAAATCTAATTCTGTCATATCTATTGGATTTAAGCATTGGTATTTTGCACCCATAATTAATTTAAGTGAATTTAGAACCTATATATAAACGCTTTAGAAATCAGAGTGAATGCATTTCATTCTTAGAAAAAGTTTTTTGGGACGGTTCTCCAAAGTGCCCATTTTGTGGGTATAAAAAATTCAACACTATTAAAACTGAAAACAGATATAGATGTAAGTCATGTAAATCTCCATTCACCGTAACAGTACTTACTCTGTTCCATAAGACCAAGATTGATTTACAAAAATGGTTTTTTGCTATTTCTAATGAACATTTGACATGCAGAAAGCTGGCAACGAATATTAATGTAACCAAGGATACCGCACATTTTATGTTGCAGCGTATTTCTGTGGCTCGGCATAAAATACCTGGCATTATAAATAAAATAAAAATGGAAATATATGAGCAATATTATCAAAGCAACCCATGAAGGAAAGCTTACTATTGGAGAGCTTGAAATTCCTTGCGCTGTTTTGGAGGATGGCACTAGAATCATAAGCTATAGTGCTGTATTCAAAGCTTTTGGTCGTACAAAACGAGGATCACAAGGTGATGCAAGTAGGGTGCACAATATGCCCGCTTTTTTAAATTCAAATAACCTACAACCCTTTGTTGGAGAGGATTTGAGGGGGGTGCTCAAAAAAATTGATTTTATAGATAAGAATGGTAAAGAAAATCAGGGGTTTAACGCTCTTATTTTACCAATGCTTTGTAAGGTTTACTTAGATGCAAGAGCTGCAATAAACCCTAAAACAAAAAAGCCAATTTTATTATTATCGCAAATCCCATTAGCAAGAGCCAGCGAAATACTTCTTGTTAGCCTATCAAAGGTCGGTATCATTGCTATGGTTGACGAGGTTACTGGGTTTCAGGAGCAAAGAGATAAAACTGCATTGCAGGAGTTTTTATCCAAATTCATTAATGAACAGAGAGGAGTTTATGTTCCTACATATCCCGATTATTTTTTTGAAGCGTTATTTAAAATGAGAGGATTGAATTGGTCTCTTGCTAGTAAGGGTAAAAAACCTCAATACTTTGGACATTTACTGAATAATTATGTATATGAGAGAATAGGTCCAAAAGTATTAGATGAATTGCGGAGAGTAAATCCAAAGGACGATGTAACTGGTAAAAGAAAAGCAAAACATACTCAACACATTGACGAAAAGTATGGTCATCCAAAACTTAAAGAGCATTTAATTGTCTTGACTGCTTTAGCAAAAGCATCTGGTTACAATTGGAGCTCATGGGAAAGAATGGTAAACAAGGCATTGCCTAAATTCGAATCAGATGGAACTCAAATACAAGAGTTAGACTTTCCTGAATAATGTACCAGAGAGGCGGGGGTGAAAACTGGTCTCATTAGCCAGCCGTAGCCGAGTTTGGCATACTCACCCCGCCTACTTTTAATCAAAGCTAAAAAATAAATTTTGCTTATAGTAAAAGTTGCGTTACATTTGTCTTACAATGAAAGACAATAAAACAGTATCAATCACCTTTAGAACCACGGAGGAAATTAAAGCTGCTTTGCAAAGAATCGCAGAAAGAGAGAAGCGTACGTTAAGTAACTATATAGAACTTCTTTTGGAAGCAGCCGTCAAGGCAGAAAAAAAAGAGGGGTAATTTTTTTTACCCATTATGTATGACATTGTAATACATTAAAATGAAAACATTCAAGTCAATATTAGAATTTCAGAAAGAGTTCAGCACAGATGAAAAGTGCCGGGAATATTTGGAGCAACAACGCTGGAGCGGCACCCCAGCCTGTCCGTTTTGTGGCTCGGTGAATGTGCATCGGTTCCCAAATGGGAAGATATTCAAGTGCAGGGAGAAGGGCTGCCGCAATAAGTTTAGCGTAACCGTTGGAACGATCTATGAGAACACCAAAATACCCATAACTAAATGGTTTTTGGCTACTTATATCTTATCTGTGCACAGCAAAGGCATCAGCAGCCTTCAGCTTGCTTCATGGTTAGGGGTAACCCAAAAAACTGCATGGCATCTTAACCACCGTATCCGTGAAATGCTGACAGATAAAGCCCCGGAATTACTAGAAGGCATTGTAGAGGTTGATGAAACCTATGTAGGAGGTTCTGAAAGCAATAAACACGCCAGCAAAAGGAAGGTTAAGGGCGGCACGGCCAATAAGGCTATGGTATTAGGTGCCGTTCAGCGTGATGGCAAAGTAAAAACCAAAGTAATACCTCAAACAAATATTGAAAACGTTGGGGAAGCAATAGAGAAGTTTGTAGCCCCTGGCAGCACTATGGTAACAGACGAACATCATGCTTATAACAAGGTTTCCCACAAGTACAACCACAAGCGGGTTAACCATAGGAATAAGGAATATGTTCGTAAGGAGGATGTACTGGTACACACTAACAGCATTGAAGGGTACTGGAATATCCTTAAAAAGCAGATAGACGGAATCCACCACAGCGTTAGCCAAAAGCATTTACAACGCTATTGTAACGAAAGTGCATTCAGGTTTAATAACCGTAAGACTTTTCAGGATGAAAGGTTCGCCGCTGCATTGGCTAATTGCAACGGTTCATTGAAGTATAAAGCATTAATCGGCAAATAATGAGTGACGGATTATTCTTAAAAGAAATGGGGGCTAAAATAAAGGTCCACAGGGAAGCAAAAAAGCTATCTCAGAGGCAGTTAGCAACTATGTGTGGCTTAGACCCTACCTCTTTTTGGAGGATTGAAGTCGGGCAAAAGAACTGTTATTTGCTTACGCTGCGAAGGATAGCTAAAGCACTTGAAATAAGCGTAAGGGAATTGCTCTAAAGCAGAGTTACTTATTTGTCATGTATTAAATTTTGCAATTGATTTAATAGCAATTTAATACGAATAATTTAAAATTATATTTAAAGTGGGTGTAGTAAAATAATTTTTTAGTACTTACATTCGTGTTAACAATACCTGCCACGCTTCCCGCAAGATCAGCGCACCCGGGCGGGTTTTCTGTTTATATACATGCTATGCAATTCCCAAAAATCGCTACAACATTTTCTGAGCAAATCAGCAAATTAAAAAACAGAGGGCTAGAAATTGAAGATGATAAGAGGGCTTTAGATCATCTATCTAACATTAGCTACTACAGATTAAGTGCGTATTTATTATCATTTCAGAAATACAATCAACCCAATCACGAATACATGCCGTGGGCAACATTCGACAAGGTTATAAAACTTTACGTTTTTGATAGAGAATTACGGAACATAATTTTAGACGCAATTGAAAGAATTGAGGTTGCGCTAAGATGCAGAATTGTATACGAATATTGTCATAGACACGGAAATAATTGGTATGAAAACAGTTCTCTTTTCTTGAAAAATCATGGGGAATTTTTGAAAATGATTTACTTCGAATTAGGTAAATCCAAAGAGCTTTTTATATCCCATTATTACAGTAAATACACGATACCAAAGCACCCGCCAGCTTGGATGGCTGTAGAAGTTATGTCCTTCGGCCAATTGTCAAAGATGTTTTCAAACTTAAAAACAAATGACGCAAAAAAAGCTGTAGCATCTCATTTTGGTTTATCTCAATCTATTTTAGAATCATGGATTGAACATTTAGTATATATCAGAAATATATGCGCTCACCATAGCAGGCTTTGGAATCGTACAATGACCATAACTGCTACAATACCTAACAACACTTCAAATCAGTGGATTACTATAAATCCAACAAGAAGCGACAAGCTTTATACCACAGTTTGTATAATAAATTATTTACTGATAACAGTAGCTAAAAACTCTCCATACGCAGGTAAATTAAAAACCATTCTTCATAGATTCAGTAATTTAAATAAAAACGCTGCGGGATTCCCCAAAAATTGGGAACGAGACATATTTTGGGAAAACACAAAAATTGGATTTACGCATAAAATTCGAATTATATTTTTCAAGGCAAAGAGTATACTTTATAAAAAGATGCATCTCAGTTGAATTTGCACATGGTCTAACACGTATATAGTTACCTCTCCCGACCTGTGCCGCTGCGTCGCTGAACCACCCCATAGCCAAGGTTTGTGTCTTCACGAACCTGGCATCAGTATGAATGGGTGATGTGTTGAAGGTTATACAGAATAAAAATGAGAATGGTTCGTGAGGACACGAACCAGGGCGGCGGAGGCATGCGACAGAAAGTTTGAATTATGCAGGCACCAGTTCCATGGTATAATCAAAGTAATCTTCCCGGGCGATTCCTTCTGCATAGGGAATCGATTCGGGTGCCTGGTACCTGGCCAGATAGGCTTTGCTGATCAGGCGGTTTAATTCCGGATCCTCCTGTTTAATTCCACGGATATACAACTGTTGTTCACCATACCTGATTTCACCGGTTCCTTCGGTAAGGAGGGCAGTGAACCAGCTTCGCCGGCTCTTCCCCCAGCTGCGGGCAAATATGCGTCCCTGCACTTCCACCATCCAGATATCCAGAAATGCATGATGTTCCTTGCCAGCCCTTATGCCGGTAAGCGTTTGTTGCTGAAGATGTCTATAGAAATCATCCGGGAAAGTTTGCTGAAGCATCTGGTTACATTTTAAGCGATTCTGATACGATGTTTTTCAAGTAACCCCGGCAGGCCGTCTGCTGAAAAGCAGGCATTGGTGAGAGGATTGCGGTCGGGATCAATCCGGATATGCTGAGCATGGCGGAAATCTGCGCTTTTTAACAGCGTGTTGTCGAATACCGCGTCTTTCAGATCGGCATGGGTAAAATCAGCAGCTTCCAGTTCCGTTCCGGCAAAGTCAGTTTCATGCAGGATACAGTGGGTGAAGCACTGCTTTTTGAGTTTCATATTGTAAAAAGACGAAAGGCTGAGATTACAATGTGTAAAGCTCACGGAAAAGAGGGTACTCTTGCAATGATCAAAGTGCAGGCCGGTCATTTTGCAACCGGTAAACTGGCAATCCCTGAATGCGGTTTGTACCAGTTTTATAAGGGACAGGTTACAGTCTTCAAACCGGCAGTCAATAAAAGTGAAATGGGAAAAGTCGGCGCCTGCAAAGTCGCAGGTGCGGAAACTGCAGTCTTCGTAGTCACCCGGCAGCAGGGCTGCCTCCTTAATTTGTTCGGGATTGAAAATTTGTTCCGTGATATATACTCGTTCCAAGGAGGTGAATTTTAGTAAAAGAGTGTTGGATTTTTAAAATATAAACAGTGCGTAAACCAGGGTCATCAATAAGAGTACAGCCAGTTCTGCAACCCACAATTTTTTGGTGCTGAACCTGAAAAAGAACCGGAGTGCCAGGGATGTCAGCACGAGCACGAGTAATGCCGGCAGAAAGATCATCACTACGATCAGGCTCCAGCCCTGTGATTGATTCAGAGCGGCGAGTCCGTTGAGAATAATCACTCCGATACATACAGAACCGATCACTGCGGGTGAAAGCATTCTCCACCATTTTTCTCTGCCCTGGATTTTCATATTCCGGCAAACTTATAAATCTCCAAATTTCACCAGTTCATATCCGGGAGAACATTCAAACAGCCACTTCAGAATAGCCACATGGCCGGCGCCAAAAATCACCAAAATCCGGTCGTTGCCATTCGTTTTTATTTTTTGAATATTACGAAAGATGCGCAGGTTTCGGTTGATCCAGAACATGGATAATGCATCCGGACCTTCTTTCTCATCTGAAATAAACTGACCGCCCGCAATATAGGCGCCAAAATAACGGTTCAGTACTTTATCGCTGTTCAGGTATCGGAAACCTTCCAGCAGCGTGTGTCCGGCCTCATACTTTTCTTCGTAATCGTAAAATGCTGCATAGCGCTGCTGTATGCTGTCCTTTCCACCGAAGTAATGACGCTCGTAAATGTCCCGGAGGTATGGTATGCCGCCAAGAACACTGTCATAATGCAGTTGCACCAGCAAAGGCCAGTCATCTACACCGTAAAGGGTATCCAGCTGCAAGCGCTCCATCAGCCTTAATCCGATCTGGCTTCGTTCACTGGCAGATAAATTTTCTCTGCCGGCTTTCCATTCCCGGTAATTATACAGCAGGTAGCCGGTATTGGCGCCAGATTCCACCATGATTTTGGTAGGCTTGAACCTGGCGATGTAATCGAGCAGCTCAGCCAGTTCCTGCTGCCGCTTCGGCGAATAGATATTGATCCGGTTCTTCTCTTCTGTAACGTGTGCATCCAGGCCGGGATAATTAAAATGCCAGCTGCCCACCAATAAAATTTTGGGCTGCTTTTCTTTCCCCGAAAGGAATTCATCCGGATCGAGTGGCTTTTTATTCTGACCCATCACTGCAACAGGCAGCAGAAAAAACAGCAACAGGTAAAGGCAGGCTGGAGTAATTTTCATCCCTGTGTATTTTAATGTAATTAAAATGCTCAGCTCTCCATGGTGATATATTCAAGTTTGCCGTTGTCATCGGTAAACAATACCACGAGGTACTGGGTATAATCCGGACCGATGGAATAATCGAAAATGGCAAACTGATCTTCATTGCCCGGGTACAGTCCCATCCTCACCAGCCGGAACTGTTTCAGTAGCTGGATTTCAGGGCTGATTTTTTTATTGCCATCATCAATCAGTTCATCCAGTTCATCCTCGCCCAGTTCGTCCAGGTGGTGTTCAATATATGTTTTAACTGTATCGGCGGAGGGATCCTGGAAGTCCTGTTCAATTAATTTCTTATTCCTGAAATCAAAATCAGGCAGTTGTTCAATAAATCGTTTGGCAGTATCCAGCAGGGCCGTGTCTACCGTATTGCTTTCAAAATTGAGGTCAATCTGGATTTCAGTATCGTTCATAACAATGGATGCCTCGTAATATTCTTCCAGGTTGTCTGTGTCGAGCTGACCAAAATGCGGGAGTATATATTTTGCCATGAAACAAAGGATTGGAAATGCCGATATTAGCTGAGGCCCTGGATGCCAAAATTTTCAAGTTCAACAATTGGCAATAAGCGTGAATCTTCTAATGCAGCAGTTCTATGTCCTATACCTTTTAAATATTCTGGATGAGATGCAAATGATATAAAACTATCTACACTTGTTTGTCGAATGAGCATCACGGCATCCCAGATTTCATAACTCGGGCCAATCAAAAAACTCCCTCCTTTGCCAAAAAATAATATTTCGCCTCCCGTTTCTTTTAAAAATGGCAAAGTATGCTGCATATATAGTTGATAGGCTTTTTCACCAGTAATGGAAATTTGAGGAGAGAGTTCGGGAGATGCTGTATAATCAGCCCTTTCCTTAAAACGAAGTAAGTTTAACATTACCACGTTACCAGATATTTTACGATTAATAAAATCTCTGCCTGATTCCTGAGTTGGATTTAAATATTTCTCCGGCATGTATACAGTCTTTTATTGGTTTCAGCTAATAATACGATTGGTGCGCTCCAATGGTAAATTGTAAATCACTAATCCTGCATCATTCATCACTCATTCTTCCTTCCCGCCACCTTTCTTCTTTTCATCTTTCTTCACGGGTGCAGGTGTTTCGGCTGCCGGTACATTGTCTTTCAGTTTATCATCCATCGTGCGGCCCTGGGCATCTTTTACGGGCATGGGCATGGGTTCTTGTCCCAGTGGCGTAATCTGATCAAACACCTTATCCACGTGCACCCATTTTCCGTTTTTCCATTTGAATCCTTCATAATCGCCGTCGGGGATGTAGGTCCATTTTTTCTGCGGCTCGCCGGTTTCAGATACGAGGTGTTCAAAAATGATCATCTTCAGGTCATCATCATAGGTGAGGCGGGCGCCGGCTGTTTTCCGGTATTCCATGATATACCGGCTCTGGGAATTGCGGAAGTCCGCATCCTCTTCAAAACTGAACAACCTGCCGCCGAAGCGTGGCGCTTCATTCTGGAAACTGAGCACTTCAATAATTTTACGATGACTTTTCAGGTTGTTTTCATCATAGCCCAGGAGGGTATAAAAAGGGGTATTGCTGCTTTTGGTGAGGATGATGCGGTAGTACACGGCGCCGATCCAGTTGAGGTGGCCACCCTCCGCGTCTTCCTGCCGGTCGGTGATATCGGATTTATCAATCAGGGGAAACAGTTTCAGGGAGCCATCCGCCGTGCGGAGTTGAATCGCTCCGTGCTGACGCGTAAGGTTATCACTCACCACCATCTGCCAGGTAAAAATGCGGAAACTGCTGTCGGGGGCATATAACCGGGAGATGGTTTGCAGCGAATCAAACGGGTATTGAAACGAGTAGGGGGTTTTCAGGGCTTTTACCAGGTGTCGGGTGAACAGGCTGTCGTTGGTAAACCGGATCGCCGCGCTCTGACCGTTGATGATTTTGAAGGCGAGTGTTTTCAGACTGTCTTCCTGTGTCCTTAACAGCCGGGTATTTTCAGTTGAAATCTGCGCATTCCCCACCAGGACACTGCCGCAGCAGAGTGCTGCCGCCAGTAAGCATTTTGTCATGGCTTAAAATTAGTGTTTGCCGCATAAACTGTTGCAGATGGAATGCTAAAAATCTGAAAATTATCCGCTTTGCGCCGCCGACAGTCCGCAACAACGGATCAGGATGATACACCCGGCATCGTTTCCGTAAGTTTTAACATTCCTTAACGGGGTCTGGTATAGTTTTGACTGATAATACGCTGTATGAAAAAAATACTGACCGCGCTTGCACCTCTTTTCCTTTGCATTTCCGGAATGATCTGTTCTGGCGTTTATGCCCAGGGACCAGCAGTCCGTGACATCGCTTATTATACAAAAGCAGCCCCTTTTACCATGCCGGTGGTGCCGCTGCCATCCATTCCAAAAAAAGAGTTCAATCTGAAAGATTTCGGTGGGATTGCTGATGGAAAAATCCTCAATACAGAAGCCTTTGCCAAGCTGATCCATGCCTGTGAACAGGCGGGCGGTGGCCGCGCCATCGTACCTGCCGGCACCTGGCTGACCGGGCCCATCGAAATGAAAAGCAATGTGGAGCTCCACCTCGAAAAAGGCGCGCTGGTACAGTTTACACCCGACCGCACGCAGTATCCGCTGATGCGGTTTGGTGATAGTAAAACGGTAATGGTAACCTCACCGCTGTGGGCCTTTAATGCACGCAATTTCGCCCTTACCGGCGAAGGGGTGTTCGATGGTGCGGGGGAAAGCTGGCGCCCGGTAAAAAAATCCAAAGTGAGCGCGGAGGTGTGGAAAGACCTGTCGACCCGCGGTGTGATCAGTGCCGATGGAAAAATCTGGTGGCCCAGCGCTGAAGCCATGAACGGGGAAGCATTGGTGAAAAGCCTGAAAGAAAAACCGGGTACTACCGATAACGAGTATATCCCTGCCCGCGATTTTCTGCGTCCGCATATGGTGTACTTCGTGGAATGCAGCAACGTATTGCTGCAGAACGTGACCCTCCGCAATTCTCCCAAATTTGTGTTCTATCCCAGCCGTTGCAACAATCTTACCCTGAATGGTATTACGGTGCTGAACGACTGGTGGGCACAGAACGGGGATGGTATCGATATCAGCGCCTGCCAGAACGTGGTGGTATACGGGTGCCGGGTGAGTGTGGGTGATGACGGTATCTGTATGAAAAGCAGCCGGGGTGCTGCTCCCAAAGTGGAGGGCGCCCTGCTGAAGAACATCCTGGTGGCCGGCTGCACCGTGAACCGGGCACATGGCGGCTTTGTGATCGGCAGCAATACCGATGGCGGGATGGAGAATATTTATGTAGCTGACTGCCTCTTTGATGGTTCGGATATCGGCATCCGGGTTAAAAGCAATCCCGGCAGGGGTGGACTGGTTCAGAAAATTTATATCGATGGTATCCGCATGAAGAACATCATTAAGGATGCGATCCATTTTACGACGGTGTATGAAGATGTGCCGGCCGGAAAGGAACCCGGAACAAAATCAGATCCTGTAGCCGGGAAGATTCCGCAGTTCCGGGACATTGAAATCCGGAATGTGGTGTGTGAAAGCGCCACCCGGGCCATCACGATTGAAGGCACTGACGTGGCGCCGGTAACCGACCTGTTCATGGAAAACATGACGATCAAAGCGGGTATCGGTATGCGGGGAACCCAGGCCCACCGCATTCGCCTGCTGAATACCACCCTTGACACGCCGGAGCCGCTTTTCAAGCTCAGCAACAGCAGTGAAATCAGCCTGAACGGCAAACCGGTGCTTCCCTGATCCCTTCCTGAAATTCCAGGTATTTAACGGCAATCCTCAGCCAGGCCGGAAGGATTGCAGGCAGCCTCTTATCCTGCGGTAATCTGCCCCAAATCGCCTACCTTCGCAGCCTTGAAAGCGGCCTGTGCCGCCAGAAACTGTGAACGCATGAAGAACATCCGGAATTTTTGCATTATCGCCCATATTGACCACGGAAAAAGTACCCTGGCCGACCGCCTGCTGGAACATACCAAAACCATCAGCGAGCGGGATATGATGAACCAGGTGCTGGATGATATGGACCTGGAAAGGGAGAAAGGCATCACAATCAAGAGTCACGCCATCCAGATCAACTACCGCCACAACGGGCAGGAGTATGTCCTGAATCTGATCGATACCCCCGGTCACGTTGATTTCAGCTATGAAGTGAGCCGGGCACTGGCTGCCTGCGAAGGCGCCTTGCTGCTGGTAGATGCCAGCCAGGGAATCCAGGCGCAAACCATCAGCAATCTTTACCTCGCCATCGAAAATAATCTGGAGATCATCCCGGTGATCAATAAAATTGATATGGACGGGGCCATGATTCCGGAAGTAACCGACCAGATAGTGGAACTCATCGGCTGCAAGCCCGAAGATATTCTGCTGGCGAGCGGAAAGAGCGGCATTGGTATTGAAGAAATCCTGGTTGCCATTGTGGAGCGGATACCGGCTCCTTCCGGTGATGAGCAGGCGCCCCTGCAGGCCCTGATTTTCGACAGTGTGTTCAACTCTTTCCGGGGCATCATCGTGTACTTCCGCATATTTAACGGCATACTCAGAAAAGGGGAAAAGATTAAATTCTTTAATACCGGCGGCGAATATTTCGCCGATGAAGTGGGTATCCTGAAACTGGGAATGGAAGAAAGGAAAGAAGTGCGTGCCGGTGATGTGGGCTATGTGATCACGGGTATCAAGAATGCCAAGGAAGTGAAAGTGGGTGATACGATTACCAACGTGGTGAATCCCTGCAGCGAATCCATCAAAGGATTTGAAGATGTGAAGCCGATGGTATTCGCCGGTATATTCCCGGTGGAAACAGATGCGTTTGAAGAACTGCGCGACTGCATGGATAAACTGCAGCTGAATGATGCCTCGCTCACTTTTGAACTGGAAACTTCCCAGGCACTGGGCTTTGGTTTCCGTTGCGGATTCCTGGGGATGCTGCACATGGAAATTATCCAGGAGCGGCTGGAGCGGGAGTTCAACCAGACGGTGATCACAACCGTACCCAACGTAAGCTTTAAAGCCACCACCACCAAAGACGAAGAAATCGTAATCAACAACCCGGCCGAGATGCCCGACCCCGTACGGATTGATCATATTGACGAACCTTATATCAAAGCACAGATCATCACCAAGCCGGAATATATTGGTAATATCATGACGCTCTGCATCGGCAAACGGGGTATCCTCACCCATCAGGGTTACCTGACGCCCACCCGCGTGGAGCTGAGTTTTGAAATGCCGCTCACAGAAATTGTGTTTGATTTCTACGATAAACTCAAGAGCATGACCCGCGGGTATGCTTCATTTGATTATCATCCCATTGGTTACCGGGAGAGTGATATCGTGAAGATGGATATCCTTCTTAATGGGGACAGGGTGGATGCACTCAGTGCCCTGATTCACCGCAGCCGGGCGCAGGATTTTGGTCGTAAGCTCTGTGAGAAACTGAAAGAGCTCTTACCCAAACAACAGTTCCAGATTGCCATCCAGGCGGCCATCGGCGCCAAAGTGGTGGCCCGCGAAAACATCAGTGCGATGCGCAAGGATGTAACCGCCAAATGTTATGGGGGTGATATCAGCCGTAAACGCAAACTCCTCGAAAAGCAGAAGGAAGGTAAAAAACGGATGAAGCAGATTGGTAATGTGGAAGTGCCGCAGGAGGCTTTTCTGGCGGTGCTGAAGCTGAACGACTAAATAAGTTCAAGGTTCAAAGTTCAAGGTTCAACGTTGAACCTTGAACTTTGAACCTTGAACTTTAAACCTTCATTACTGCCCTGATTTCTGATTCACTTTCGCCTTCCCTTCCATCTGTTCCTTCACAATCGCGGCTTTTACTTTTTCACGGTACAGTTCGTTGGTGCTTACCCGCTGTGTTTTCACATCTGTCAGCTGTTGCTGAAGGCTGGCAATGCGGTCGAGCTGCAGGTTAGAGGGTGCTATTTCCTGGTTGCAGATCGATACATATACATCTGAAATATCTTCCCGCAGTTTCTTTTCATCCGCGAAAATGGAGGTTTGTTTCGTGGCGAGGCAACGGCTGCGGAGTTCTTCCAGTTTGTTGTTGTATTCATCCACCAGTTTTTTCACTTTCGGATTTTTGGGGTCGCCGGCCAGTGATTTCAATGCTTTCTGATCAGCGGCAATACTGTCAACCTGTTTGGCCAGGTCTTCGTGCATATTGAACAGTTGCATAGCCGCGTCAAACTGGGCTTTCATGCCCTCCAGGCTGAGTTCGCTGGTGGGGTCGCGTTCCAGGCTGATTTTATTTTCGTGTGTTTTATTACCCACTTTGATTTTAACGGTGTATTCACCCGGCAGCACCATAGGCGCCACCAGTCCGCCGTAATCAAATTTGGAACCACCGCCTGCAATCTTAGGCGGTGCATACCGCATGTTCCAGCGAACGATGTTCAGGCCCTTGCGTTTGGTTCCGGGCAGGCTCTGCACCAGTTTGCCGGCAGCATCATAAATTTCCACCCGCACGTTGCCAGTATTGAGGCGGTCGCGGAAATAATAGGTGAGGGGTGCTTCCTGCGAAGGATTCGGGCCAACATATCCTTCAAAATTATTCGTGCCCACACCATATTTACCCATGGTGATCTGGTAGGGTTTGGGCTGAATGATCACCACTTCCTGGGAGGCTACCTCACTGGTCATGGTACGCATGGGAGCGATATTGTCAACAATGATAATGCCGCGGCCATGGGTGGCTAGGATCAGGTCATTGGTTTCGGGTTGAATCTGGATATCCCGTACCAGTGCTTTCCAGGGAATATTGTTTTTCATCCGGAACCAGTTGGCGCCCCCGTCCAGCGTGGCAAAGAGGCCCATTTCTGTTCCCAGGAAAAGCAGGTCTTTATTTACCAGGTCTTCCTTGATTTTATGGGCATAACCGGTAAAGTCTTTGTGCTGCAGCCTCGTCCAGGTTTTACCCATATCCGTCGTTTTAGCCGCATAGGTTTTCATATCACCATACATGTGATTATCGAACGTGGCGTACACGGTCTGCGGATCAAAAGTGGAAATTTCAATACTGCTTACCCAGGTTTGAGCCGGAATACCGGTTTTGGCATAATTGGCGGACACATTGGTCCAGGTTTTACCCCCATCGGTGGTGTACTGGATATTGCCGTCATCGGTACCAGCCCAGATGGTATTTTCATCATGGGGTGATTCAGCCAGGGTAAAAATGGTGCAGTGGTTTTCGGCAGAGGTATTGTCGGCACTCAGGCCTCCCGATTGTTCCTGGTTCTGTTTGGCTTTATTGTTGGTGGTGAGGTCGGGGGAAATACGTGTCCAGTTTTTACCCATATCCGTCGACTTATACAGGTACTGGGCCGCCATATACAGGTTGGCTTTATTCTTCCGACCGGTTACAATCGGCGTATTCCAGTTAAAACGCAGTTTTTCTTCATTCTTGGTGGCCTGGGGTTTGATATTATAAGTGCGGCCCATTTTCAGATCAGCACGTACGGCTTCGCCGCCCTGGGATTCGAAATACACCATATCCGGGTTGGTGCCGTCAATCTGCACCCAGAAGCCGTCGCCGCCGCCGAGGTTGCGCCAGTCGGCATTCTCCACACCCCCTGCACTTTGGTTGGGGGCATACCAGTTCTGGTTATCCTGCAGGCCACCATACACCTGGTACGGTTGTTTGTGATCGTAGGTTACATGATAGAACTGCGAAACGGGAAGGCCGGCCAGCATTACCCAGGAAGCGCCCCGGTCGGTACTCATGTACACGCCACCGTCAGTGCCGAGGTAGAGCTGGTTGGTGTACTGCGGGTTGATCCAGAGGGCATGGTGATCAGCATGTACATTGCCGGCCACATCAGAAAATGATTTACCGCCGTCGTTGCTGTAGCTGAACATGAAACCCGGCCGGTACACCCGGTTAGGTTCTTTGGGATCCACTACGAGGCAGGAAAAATAGAAGGGACGTGATTCCACATTCATCGTGGTGGTTTGTTTCTGCCAGTTCTCACCGCCATCGGTAGACAGGTAGAGGCCGGTTTTTTCCGCTTCCACAATGGCAAAGATGCGGTTGGGCTCACTCGGTGCAAGCGCCAGGGCGCTGCGACCCATGGGTTTGGAAGGCAGGCCGTTGCGGAGTTCTTTCCAGGTTTTACCGCCATCGGTGCTTTTATAGATGCCGCTGTTCATACCCCCGGAATTGAAGGAGTAGGGAAGGCGTCTGAACTCCCACGTGGAGGCATATACGATTTGCGGGTTGGAAGGATCCACCGCCACATCGGCCACCCCTGTTTTTTCGTTGATGTACAGAATCTTTTCAAAAGTGGTACCACCATCGGTTGACTTGTACAGGCCGCGGTGTTTGCTGTCGTGCCAGAGCGGCCCGGGGGCGGATACATACAGGGTGGAGGCATTCTTGGGGTCAATCACAATTTTGCTGATGTGTTCGGTGCTGTCAAGCCCGCCAATGCGTTTCCAGTTATCCCCGCCATCCATAGTTTTATATAAACCTTCGCCGATGGATACGGTGTTGCGCATATTGCTTTCGCCCGTTCCTACATACACAGTCTGCGGGTTTTGCTGGTCAATGGCGATGGCGCCGATGCTCTGGCAGTATTTATCAAATATGGAGCGGAAAGAGGCACCTCCGTTCGTGGTTTTCCATACACCACCGCCGGCTGCGCCGATATAGAGGGTGCGGGGTTCGTTGTTGATTCCGTCAATGGAAGTGATGCGGCCGCCCATTACGGCAGGTCCTATCTGGCGCGCTTCCATCATACCAAAAGTGGCGGAACTGATCTGTGCCTGCAGGGAAGAAGCCAGGGTGGTGGCGCTGAGCAGACAGAGTGTCCGGAACATATATTTCATATCCAGTCTTTTTAAGTTGTGCAATAATTATTTACCGGGGCGGAAGAGTTTATCATCCAGCGGGGTATTTACTTCAATACTGTTAAGCGTGATATTATCGAACGTATGCGGGAAAAGATACCCGTCTTTGGTGGTTTTGAAATCGTAGTAATCCACCGCGTTCCGCTGCTGCTGCCCGTTGCTTTCCTGCACCGTTTTGATGCGGATCACATAATACGTAGAGGGATCTACAAAATAGTACTGGGTCTTTTTCGGACTGATGGTGATTTTGAGCTGGTAGGCATCCACCCCGTCCACATCTTCATTGTCCAGCAGCTCCACCTGGTAGCCTTTGGCTTTATAATCCAGCAGAATGCTCTGCTGATCCAGGTCGCTGCGTGACAGGGCTACATCTTCCGCTGTCATTTTTTCAGCGGTTCGCTGTCCCTGGAAGGGATTGAAGTTGAATCCGGAATCACGGGTAACAATTACATAGCCCGTCATTCCGCTAAAGGTAAAATCGGTGCGCATGGCCGTTTTATCCACGCCATACACATTGAACGGAATTTTCAGTCCGGAAAATTCAAGGAAGCCATTCATCTTCACCGTTTTGATACTCAGCAATTTTTCGCGGCCGCCCTGGGCGCGGATAATATTGCTGATGACTTCATCGGCGGTGGTCTGTGCCTGCAGGGAGGCCGTGAGGGCACAGGCCAGCAGGAAAGTACAGAGTCGTTTCATAATTACCATTTGAATTGATTTTGCGGCGGTAAGATAGTCAGCTGATTTCAATTGACCACATTTTTTACGGGAGCGGGCGTGAGGCCGTATGAACGTAATCGAAGCATATACAAAGTGAGTAGCTACCTTTGCGCAAAAATTACAGTGGCCCGCAAAGAAACTTACCGGTCTAAATTCCTGCGCACACAGGGTGAACGGCCAGCTGAACAGACTGTCCGGCCGGAGATTGATCCCGCTGTGCAGCAAGCCTACCTCGAAGGCAAGGTATTACTGATAGATAAGCCGCTGCACTGGACGAGTTTTGATGTGGTGCGGAGGCTGCGGAGTTTGCTGCGGATCAAAAAAATCGGTCATGCGGGCACCCTGGATCCGCTGGCCAGCGGCCTGCTGATTGTATGTACCGGTCGTTTCACCAAACAGATCAATGATTTCATGGCAAAGGAGAAATCCTATACCGGTCATTTTGTGCTGGGGGCGGTAACGCCCACGTATGACCTGGAAAGTACGCCTGAGCAGCTGAAACCTTTTGAACACCTTACCCGTGGGCAGCTGGAAGCCGCCACCCGGCCTTTTACGGGCAGCATCCTGCAATACCCGCCAGTATATTCGGCCATCAAGAAAAACGGGCAGGCCTTATATGAACTGGCCCGCCGGGGCGAAGCCGTGGAGCTGGAGGCGCGCCCGGTAACTATTTCTCATTTTGCCATCACCCATATGAATCTTCCGGAGGCAGGCTTTGAAGTGACCTGTTCAACGGGAACGTATATACGCAGCCTGGCACACGATTACGGGCAGGCTTTGGGTTGCGGTGCTTATCTCGGTAGCCTGCGCAGGACGGCCATCGGCGAAATGAAGGTGGAGGATGCCATTACGCTGGAGATGCTGGAGGCGGAACTGCGGCAGGCCAATACGGCCGCTAAAATGCGTAATTCAGACCAATCGTAAAGTTGAAATTTTCGTAGCGCCATTTCCGGAATTCATCATTGGGCCCTCGTTTGAAAAGTTTGTCGAACAGGTCATCGAAGCCGATGGAGGGCAGTTTCCACCCGTTGTTTTCCAGCAGTTCGGGTCTCTTTACCCGGAATGCCAGGTCGAACCGGAGGACTACATAATTAAAATCAAACCGGAAACCTGTTCCCACATTCATCCCGATTTCCTTGTAAAGATTTTTAAAACGGAACTGGGCGCTGTCGTATCCGCCCCCGGGAACGGTATTGCGCAGGTTCCATACATTCCCGATATCTGTGAACAGGGCCCATTTCAGGGTGAGGGTGTTCGGGATAATCTGCATCAGGTCTTTCCGGTATTCGGCATTCAGTTCCAGGCGCAGATCGCCGGTACGGTCGCTGAGGCCCGGCTGGTTATAGGGAGCCAGTTGTTTGGAGCCCGGACCAATGCCCCGGATAGGCCATGCCCGCATGCTGTTGGGCCCGCCACCGAAATATTGTTTGAAAAACGGAAGGGTGGTATCGCTGGAGCCGATGGGTATGCCCACCCCCAGAAAACCCCGGAAAACCAGCGCTGATTTCCGTCGGTTGATCGTATATACCGCTTCTGCATCCGTTTTGATAAAACTCCGGAGGTCTTTATTGAGAAAAGAAATATTGTTCAGCGACAGGGCCGACAGGAACCAGCCCGATTGTTCGATATTCAGTTTGAAGGCCAGGGTGCGGTTGGGATGTTTGGGGAAATAACGGATACTGCTGTACCCAAAGGAGCTGCCCATTACCAGCGCGGTGTTAAACGAATAACGCAGGAACGGGTTTTTCGAAAGGGTGGAATCAAAGGCTTCCGACCGGTTGTAGAGGTTGGAGTATTCAATATTGATCAGTTTCAGGGAAAAAGTTTTGTTGGCTTTCGGGCTCCATTCATAGCCGGCGGATAACCCGAATGAATTCAGTTTGAATAATCCGATCCGGTTGGTATTGGTGGCACTGAAGCTGAGAAACGATTGTTTGGAGTAGAGGTTATCCAGTTTCTTTTTCCGGTTGAAATAATGCTGCAGGTTTTTGGGCATGAAGAAGGAAGGTGCAGCCAGGGTGAGGTTGTATCCCACGTCGCTTGAGTTGATAAAATTTTCCGCGTTGGGGCGAACGTTCAGATTCAATTCCACACCGGTTCGCAGGGCATGGGTGATTTTAATGCCTTGTCGGCCGGCGTTGCGGTTTTGCAGTGATACGTTACCAGAGAGGCCGAGCAGGTTGCCTGCGTTGGCCAGGCTTACACTGTTGGTGTTGCTGTTGGCGGAGTAACTCGCTTCAATCTTGGTTTCAAAACCATATTTCACTGAAGGCAGGAGTTGCACAATCATATCCAGTTTACCGGGCTCCTGTTTGTTTTCGAGGAGCTGCACATTTACATTCTGCCAGATACCCAGCCGCGAGAGATTATTAATGGTTTTGGTGAGGTCATCCTGCCGGAACAGATCTCCTTTTTTCATCCGGAGCTGACCGAGCAGGAAAGCTTTTTTAACGATGCTGTCCTGCCAGCGGATAAAATACTGACCCTGGAGGGTATCTGTGAAAAAGTTTTTTCCGGCGTTGTTGTCACCCCGGTAATCAGGATAGAGAAAGGTGTTATGAATGAAATACTGCTTCAGCCGTGAACTGTCGGCAGCCGGGTCAATCACCAGTGCCAGTTTAATGGTGGGGCTGTCGCGTTTTTTCTCGGCTTCCGCGAGTATGCGCAGGGTTTCAAAGGGATCATCCGATACGGCAGTAAGGGCAGCGATGCTGGTATCGCCGCGCATGCGCAGATCATCAGCAGTAAATTTATAATAGCCGTTGTTACGGAAAAGTTCCACCAGCCGGTTGATTTCACCCAGTACATCGGTTTTGGTAACCGGGCTGCCGTGTCTGATCAGTGAGGATTGGCGGGAACTGTCGGCCAGCCGCTGCAGATCGGCGACGCGCAGTTTATAACTGAAAGTGTCAATCAGGGTGGGAGGGCCTGCCTCCACCCGGTAGGTAACCGTTACCCGCCGCTGCTTTTTAAATTCCACCGTATCAGCCTTCACTTCAGCCGTGGCGGCATAGTAACCCAGGTGCCGCATCAGTCCCTTCATACTGGCAGCAGAACGGTTGCTGTAGGCCGTGTCATAAGCAGGAGGAAAGCTGATGGGATGGAACAGGAAAAATTTACTTCCCTTGTTTACGCGGGAACTGTCGTTCAGTTGACCATTGAGCCGTTGAACCAGGTTTACTTTTTCATCCTTGCTGAAACGGCCGCCTTTGAATTCAATGCGGTTATCATATAAAAAAGGCTTGCTGGCATCATACTGGTTCTTTTTAGGATATGTAAAAGTTTGTTTCAACTGGGCGCAACCCGTCAGCAGGAGCCCTGAAATCAAAAAACAGCCTGTATTTTTGATGAAGGTTAAACGAAGCCGGCGGGTAATATCCATACAATTCTTCTTCAATGCTTAGCAAAACACATTCCAAATATATCCAAAGTTTGCACGGTAAAAAATTCAGGGAGTCGGAAGGGCTGTTTTTTGCCGAAGGCAGCAAAGTGGTAACAGAACTGATCGCTGCCGGAAATTTTACCTGCCGTGAACTGATTGCGACGGAAGAGTGGCTGACATCGCATCAAAACTGGCTTCAGCAATACAGCCAGGTATCAGTACAGCAGGCAGAAACATTTGAGATGGAAAAAATTTCTGCTCTGTCAACCCCTCCGCCGGTACTGGCCGTGTTTGAACAAAAAGCCAATGCAGCGGTGCATCCTGAAAACAGACTCAGCCTCGTACTGGATACCATCCAGGATCCCGGTAACCTCGGAACGTTGATCCGCATCGCCGACTGGTTCGGCATATCCGGTATCCTTTGTTCTGAAAACTGTGCGGATCTCTACAATCCCAAAGTCGTGCAGAGTACCATGGGCAGCCTCGGCAGGGTACAGTTGTATTATACCGATATTGAAATTTTTATCCGTAACTATCCGCAAATTCCGTTGCTGGCTGCTGCACTGGACGGACTCCCGGTGAAAGAAGCGGGCACCATCCGGGAAGCTTTCCTGGTAATCGGCAATGAATCCAAAGGCATCAGGCCCTCCCTGCTGGAAGCGGCCACCCGGCGGATCACCATACCCCGCCATGGTGAAGCGGAGTCACTCAATGCGGCGGTGGCGGCGGGGATTATTCTGTCTCACATTCGATGAAGGTTCAAAAGGTTCAAGAGGTTCAAGAGGTTCAAAAGGTTGGCTTCGTAGTGGCTTTACATTGAAAATTGGGTATTGAGCATTGAATATTGATCATTTGTCCCGGCGGGGTTTTCGCAACGGAAACATTCGGGTTAGCAGCGGCATCCGCGCAACCCCGACGAGTTCGGTAGGCCGGGGTTGCGGGAAGAAGTATATCAGCCCGCAGCATCAGAGTTCGAAAACCCCGGCCGGACGATTAGAGGTTCCAAAGGTTTAAAAAGTTCAAAAGGTTGGCTTCGTAGTGGCTTTACATTGAAAATTGGGTATTTAGCATTGAATATTGAACATTTCTTCCATTTCGTGATGCCTGGGTTGCCCCTAAACCTCCCTAAACTTTCCTAAACCTCCCTAAACCAGCTAAACCCTACACACTAAACCATCAACTAAACCGGATCGCCCGCACAGGCTGCACTTTTCTCACCAGCCAGGTGGGTATGATCAGCATGGCGAAACAGATGGCGAGGGTTACGGCGTTGACGAGGATTACCTGCCACCAGACGATCTGTGCATGTGCACGGCTCATATAATAAGCTTCTTCATCCAGTTTAATAAAGCCGGTGCTTTCCTGCAGCCAGCAAACACCCAGCCCGAGTAATGTACCGGCGAGGATACCGGTAACGGCAATGAGTAGGGTATTATAGAGGAATATCTGCTGGATCGTCCAGTTGCGGGCACCCAGCGCTTTCAGTATGCCGGTCATGCGGGTACGTTCCAGCACAATGATGAGCAGGCAGGTGATGAGGTTCACCAGGGCCACCACAATCATAATACCAATGAGGATGGTTTTGATGCGGCTCTGCAGGGCCAGCCAGTCGAAGATATTCGGGTTGATTTCCCGGTAGGTTTTGCTGTTCCATCCCTGCGGCGTTTCTTCGCGTATCTGCCGGTCGAGGTTTTCGGTAAGGGCCACATCCTCCAGGAATAATTCGTATCCGCCAATCTGGCGCGGGCTCCAGTCGTTCATCCGGCGGATGAGGTTGATATCACAGATGCCAAACTGTTTGTCATACTCATCAATGGATGTTTTAAAAATGCCAGCCACTTTTACTTTCCGCGGCCGCTTGCTGCCATCAGCCTGGATAAAAAAAGCGATCAGCGTATCATTGGTTTGCACCTGGAGTTGTCTGGCTGTGTAGGCAGAGAGATTGATTTCCTTGCTGTACCCGCTGTCGGCAAAGGATACCCAGCTGCCTGATTGTAAGAAAGGTTGCAGACGCTGGTAGTTAAATG
>WBZP01000989.1_pt1 | contig 36701 bp, 30 predicted proteins | sample 5204301 | NCBI WGS metagenome assembly WBZP01 (sample SAMN12412401, study PRJNA552823) | activated sludge metagenome | isolation source: activated sludge from nitrification reactor of wastewater treatment plant... | place: USA: Pennsylvania | collected 2017 | reverse complement strand
TGGTATCTCGATGGCTGGTGCCACCTGAGGAACGACATCCGCAGCTTCGCCGTGGATGCCATCGGGCACATCGATATCCTGGAAAGCCGCGCCAAGGACGTCCCTGAAAAGCATCTCGACGAGGTGCTAGGCGCCGGCTACGGCATCTTCTCCGGCAAGGACGTGAAGTGGGCCAAGCTGCGCTTCACCCCAGAGCGGGCGCGCTGGGTAGCCAGCGAACGCTGGCACTCGAAACAGAAAGGCGCGTTCGAGCCGGACGGCAGCTACCTGCTGGAAGTGCCCTTCTCCCACCCGCAGGAGCTGATGATGGACATCCTGCGGCACGGGGCGGCGGTGGAGGTAGTGGGGCCGGCTTCGCTGCGGAACAGGGTGGCGGAAGAGGCGTTGGCCATCGCCGGCCGGTATGGCAAATAAGGCATGGAGCAGATGAACGAGCCCTGTCCGTTCTGCGCCCTTCCCTCCGGGCGCATCGTCATGGTGAATGATCTTGCCGTGGCAATACGGGATGGATTTCCCGTATCTCCCGGTCACACCCTCATCCTGCCCAAGCGCCACATCGGTTCGTTCTTCAAGGTCACGGAAGCGGAGCGCAGCGCGATGATGGCGCTGCTGGATGCGGCCAAGGCGGGCCTGGACAACGAGTTCCGGCCGGACGGCTACAACGTAGGCATCAACGACGGCCCGGCCGCCGGGCAGACGGTGCCGCACCTGCACATGCATCTCATCCCGAGATACGCCGGTGACCAGCAGGATCCGCGCGGCGGGATAAGATGGATCTTCCCGGAAAAGGCAAGATACTGGCCATGACTCGCAACGAAATCATCCAGGCATTCGACCGCATGCGCGTCTGGCAGCGCGGAGACCAGCGCGCGCCCCACAAGCCCCTCCTCGTTTTGTTCGCCCTGGCAAAAGTCAGTGTCGGCGACACGGCGATGATCGACTGGAACGAGGCCGAGCCCCGCCTCAAGGCGCTTCTGGAGGAATTCGGCCCGGATGGTTCCGGCTCAAGTCGCCACTATCCGTTCTGGCACCTGAGGACGGATGGCTTGTGGCAACTGGACGGTCCCGCCAGCATCCTCGGCCGCCCGCCCGGGGCGACACCGACGCTGTCCGAGTTGCGCGACAACCACGTCCGGGGCGGCTTCCCGCCGGCCTTGCGCGATGCGCTACGGAGCGACCCGCAATTGGTGGCTCTCATCGCCCAGCGCATCGCGGACGCGCACTTCCCGGAATCGATCCGCAACGACGTGCTCGCGGCGGCGGGTTTTCCTTCGGATTTGTCCGCTGCAACTCCGGCCGGGGAAGCCGCCCGCCGGCGCGATCCGGCCTTTCGTGAAAAGGTGCTGCTCGCCTATCAATACCGCTGCGGCGTCTGTGGCCACGACCTGCGCCTCGGCAGCCAGACCATCGGCCTCGAAGCGGCACACATCAAATGGTTTCAGGCACAGGGGCCGGACATCGTGCCGAATGGCCTGGCGCTCTGCTCGCTGCATCACAAAATCTTCGATCTGGGCGCCTTCGCGATCCTGCCGGAAACTTATCAGATGGTGTTCAGCCAGCACCTGAACGCCAGTGACGAAACCGCACGGCGCACGCTCGCCTATCACGGCGCGGGGCTTATCCTGCCACAGAGCACGGAATACCTGCCGCGTCCGGAGTTTCTTGCCTGGCACCAGAAACAAGTATTCAAGAACCCCGCTAGGCAATGAAGCGAAGCGAACAATTGTCGAATTCTTTCCTGGTCGATTCAATAAGCTGAGGTATCGTGGATTTCGCTCCGAAGTGCCTCAGCCTCGACATCGAGACATCCGCAACGGATGTTCTGGACATTCGCAAACTGGCTGCCTGGCGTCCCGATACGGGGAAGCAGCTCAGCCTGGGCGATATTGGCAAGGCCGGGAATGTTGCCGAAGCTCTTGACGCCCTGACAGAAGGCGCCGCTTTCGTACTCGGCCACAATCTGCTGCGTCATGATCTTCCGGTACTCCAGTCCCGATTCCCTCAACTCAAGCTGCATGCATTGCCGGTCGTCGATACGCTGGAACTCTCTCCAATCGCTTTTCCTCAGAATCCATATCACAGTCTCGTCAAAGATTACAAACTGGTCAGGGATTCACGCAGCGATCCGCTGAAAGACGCCAAGCTCGCATACAGACTCTGGCAAGACCAGTTTCAGGCATTCGCGGCGCTGAAGGAAACCGCTCCTGATCTGCTGGCTTGCTATCACTACCTCCTCACCCGCGATCCGCGCAATGGGGTGGCCAGTTTTTTCGCAACGCTTCGACGCGCCCTGCCTCCGGCGCCGGATCAAGCTCTCGATATCGCGATCGCAATTTCCCACGACAAGGTTTGCGCCACTTCGATGCGCGAGGTGCTGTCGGCAGCAATCCAGGATACCGACATCAGCAAGCCCCTAGCCTATGTGCTCGCTTGGCTCAGGGTGAGCGGCGGCAATTCCGTCTTGCCGCCCTGGGTGCGTTATCAATACCCGGAGGTGCGCAATTTAATTCACAAGCTGCGCGAGACCTCCTGTAATGATCCCGCCTGCAGTTATTGCACCACCTATCTCGACCCGCGCAAGGAGCTCGAGCGCCTCTTCGGCTTCTCCGCGTTCCGCCCCGAGCCGGCCAACACGTATGGCGGCTCGCTGCAAGAGGACATCGCGCTGGCGGGCTATGCCGAAAAATCTCACCTGGCTATCTTGCCCACCGGCGGCGGCAAGTCCATCTGCTTCCAGCTCCCCGCGCTGTCCCGCCATTGGCGCAATGGCAGCCTGACCATTGTCATCTCGCCACTGCAGTCGCTGATGAAAGACCAGGTGGACAACCTGGTCAGGCAGGGCATTTTTACCGGGGCCACATTGAACGGATTGCTGACCATGCCAGAGAGGCGGGACGTGCTGGAAAAGATCCGTCTTGGCGATGTCGGACTGTTGCTGGTCTCGCCCGAGCAGTTCCGCAACAAGGCCTTCACGAACGCCATCCGCCATCGGGAAATCGGCGCCTGGGTATTTGACGAGGCGCACTGCCTTTCCAAGTGGGGCAACGATTTCAGGCCAGACTATCTTTATGTTTCCCGCTTTATCCGGGAGCGTTATCGGGAGAATCTGGCGCCCGTATGCTGCTTTACCGCCACCGCCAAAAAAGAGGTCGTTGCGGACCTGCGCGAGCACTTTCGGGAATCCTTGGATATTGAGCTGGAAATCTTTGACGGCGGACACGAACGGGAGAATCTGCACTATGAGGTGATGGCTATTGGCAAGGCGGAAAAATTTCCTCTCATCCATCGGTTGCTTGAACAGGAACTCAAGAACAACGAAGGCGGCGCCATCGTTTTTGCTTCTCGCCGCAAGAGTTGCGAAGAGATCTCCGCCTACCTCAAGGACATGGGCTGGCCCTGCGCCCATTTCCATGCCGGCCTGGATGCCGGCGTAAAGAAGGACGTACAGCAGGCGTTCATCACAGGCAACCTTCGCGTGATCGCCGCCACCAACGCATTCGGCATGGGCGTGGACAAATCCGATGTGCGCCTGGTCGTACATGCCGAAATTCCCGGTTCCATCGAGAACTATCTGCAGGAAGCCGGGCGGGCGGGACGGGATCGTCACGGATCGCGCTGCGTGCTGCTCTACGACGAGGAAGATGTCGAGGCTCAGTTCTCTCTTACCGCTCGCTCGCGCCTCTCGCGCCGCGACATCGCAGGCATCCTGCGTGCCCTGCGTCGCTATTCGAGGCGTACCAAAAGCACGGAAGTCGTCGTTACCCCGGGTGAAATCCTGGCCGACGAGGAAATCGAAACCTCGATCGAGGCCGAAAGGCCGGATGCCGATACCAAGGTCAGGACGGCCATTGCCTGGCTGGAGCGCGCGCGCTTCCTTCAGCGGGATGAAAACCATACCCGCGTCTTCCCCGGCAGCCTCAAGGTCAGTTCCCTGGATGAGGCGGCAATACGACTGACCCACGCCAATCTTTCCGATGACATGCGGCGGAAGTACCTCGACCTCTTGTCGCTTCTCATCAACGCTCGCGAGGACGAAGGCATCAGCACGGACGAGTTGATGATTCATCTCGGTCTGCCAAGCGACGAATGCATCAAGCTCCTGCACCAGCTGGAAAAGCTCGGGGTACTGACCAACGATCTGGCCTTGACCGTGCTTCTGAGCAAGGGCGTAAAGGACGCCTCCCACGACCGGCTGGATCGGCTGGCCAGGCTAGAAGCAGCCCTTGTCGAACTTCTCCCCGAATTTGCGCCGGACGCGAATGACGGGGAATGGAAAGACATGCACCTGCGTGCCGTCTGCCAGGAGATCAGGCTGCGCACTGGCTTCGATTTTCTGCCGGACCAATTGCTGACCCTGATGCGGTCGCTGGCGCGCCCTTTCGGAGAAGATAGCCACGGCCGCCGCGCCTTGTTCGATGTACGGATTCAGCGACGGGAAGTGCTGAGGGTGCGATTGTTGCGCAACTGGTCGAGCATTCGCGAAATTGCCTCGCGACGAAGGCAGGTTGCAGCTGTTTTGCTGGGCGCACTGCTCTCCCGGCTCGAAACCCGCCTTAAGGGAGTTGATTTGCGCGTGGAATGCAAGATGGGGGAACTTGTAGAGGCGCTACGCTCAGATCTTGAAGTCGGCCCGACGCTGAAGGACGAACCGGCTGCAGTTGAAGCTGCCTTGCTGTACCTGCACGACAACGGTGTGCTGATTCTTGACCGCGGCAAGAGCGTGTTCCGCTCGGCGATGACTATCCGTATCTTCCCCGAAGAGAGCACGCGCCGTTTCACCGCGGCTGACTTTCAGCCGCTCGACGAGCATTACGGCGAAAAAAACTTCCAGGTTCACGTCATTCAGGAATACGCGCGTCTCGGCCTGAAGAAGCTTTCGGACGCCCTCGGCTTCGTGCTGGCCTATTTCACCCTACCCAAGTCGGATTTCATACGCCGCTACTTCGGCGGGCGTCGCGAAATGCTTGAGCGCGCCACAACAGAGGAGTCCTATCGCCGCATTGTCGATAACCTGAAGCACCCCCTGCAGCAGAATATCGTGGCGGAAAAGCGCGAGACGAACCGCCTGATCCTGGCTGGGCCAGGGTCAGGCAAGACGCGCGTCATCGTGCACCGCGTGGCCTATCTATTGCGTGTGCTGCGGGAGCCATCCTCGAGCATCGTGGTACTCGCATTCAACCGCGCCGCCGCCTGGGAGATCCGTCAGCGCCTGTACGGTCTGGTCGGCAACGACGCCGTCGGCGTTACCGTCCTGACCTACCATTCCATGGCCCTGCGACTGACGGGGAACAGCCTGGCGCGTCTTGCCGAAAGCGGCCTGGAAGCCGATTTTGACCGGATGCTGGAAGATGCGCTGGCCTTGCTGGAAGGCCGCGGCAAGGCGACGGATAACGCAGATGAGTCAGACGAGCTGAGAGATCGCCTGCTGGCAGGCTACCGCTATATCCTGGTCGATGAATACCAGGACATCGATGCCAGGCAATATGCCCTGATCAGCGCGCTTGCCGGCCGCACCCTGAAGGACAACGACTCCAAGCTCGCCCTGCTCGCCGTCGGCGACGACGACCAGAACATCTACGCCTTTCGCCATACCAGCAACGAATTCATCCGGCGCTTCCAGGAAGACTACCAGGCCAAGACAGATTATCTGGTCGAAAACTACCGCTCCAGCCGCAATATCATCGACGCAGCAAACCTGGTGATTTCCGTCATCGCGGAGCGGATGAAAAAGGATCACCCGATTCGCATCAACCATGCCCGCAGCGCGGATCCCGCGGGCGGGCGCTGGGATCGGATCGATGCCCTGAGCCGCGGTCGAATCCATATACTCGCCGTGCCGAACGATGCCATCGCTCAAGCCGAGATCATCATGGTCGAGATCAAACGCCTGAAGTCGCTCGACGCCAATTCAGATTGGTCGGATTTCGCCGTCATGGCACACAACCGCATCACCTTGGAGCCGATACGCGCCTGGTGCGAATTGCAAGACATTCGCTACACCTCTACCGACCGCGATTCCGGCCAACCCCGCCTGCACCAGACTCGCGAAGGCCAGGCCCTGCTCACACAGATCAAGAACAAGCCTGGCCGCCGCATCAGGCAGACCACGCTATCGCGCTGGTTCTCGGCTCGCTTCAGGGACGGCGATCCCGACAATCCCTGGCAGACCCTGCTGTCACAATTCATCGAAGAAGTCCAGGGTGGCTGGCCGGATCGGGAGATTCCCAGCGCCGTGCTCTCCGATGCCTTGTTTGAATTCGGCAACGAGGCGCGTCGCTCCGAACGTGGTCGCGTCGTGCTCTCGACGGTGCATGGTGCCAAGGGGCGGGAGTTCAAGCATGTCGCGATCCTGGACGGCGGCGACTGGCGCCAGGCCTCCGACGAGGAGCGGCGCCTTTACTATGTAGGCATGACGCGGGCGAAGGAAAACCTGATCCTCTGTGAAGCTGCCTCGCCGAATCCCTTTTCGCCGGGATTGGAAGGCCCTCATATCTGCCGCACCCCGCTGCCCGCACAGATTCCACGCCGCAAGGAACTGGGTTGGCGTTATCTTTCCCTGGGCCTTGCCGAGGTAGACCTTGGCTTCGCAGGAAGACACAAGGCCGCAAGCGCCGCACATAGCGCTCTGGCTGCCTTGCGGGTAGGCGATCCATTGCGGATTTCACGCAATAAGAACGGATTGGAGCTTGCCGATGAGCATGGGCAGGTTGTGGGAAGACTTGCCAGGAAGATATCGCTGCCAGTCGACAAGGTGATTCGTGCAAACGTCGAAAGCCTGGTATGGCGCACACGCTCGCAAACCACCGACCCGGCATACCGGGACAGTATCAACGTCGATGGCTGGTGGGTGGTTCTGCCTTTGATCGTGATGCATTCGGCGGTTTGAAAATTATCGAGGGGGCGTCTCAGCCTGTACCCGGTATTACGTTCCCTTAACATGCAGATTTCCTGGTAAGTACGTTGGAGAACTTAGACCGCCGAACTGAGGCGTATCGGGCCCCATCTCGGGCAACTCAGGGGCCGCGCCTCCCATGGCCACCGCCAGTTGCGGGAACTCATCAACGAACTCCTGGTGTTCTTCCGCGATCCACATGGGTACTGATGGCGCGGCATGACAAAGCACGCGCATCCCATGTGTCTCAATCCAACCCTTGGTCAGAGCCTGGACCATGGGCAGGCGGGCACCGCCTCCAGTCAGGACTACGAGTACACCTGGCTGTTCGAACATCCGCTTGATCCAGCTTTCATGTACTCCATCGAAGGTCTTCTGCACCGCATCCCTGAGCCCCTTGCTAAAGCGCGCTACCTCAGGACTGTCGAGAAACTCGGGTAGCGATAAGCTGCCTGGTGTATCGTCCGCGAGACGGTAAGCCAAGGTGCCATCGCGGAACAGCGTTTCCTTGTATCGCCTGATGTGAAGATTCAGCTCCGCCCCGATTCTCATTCCATACGGGCTTTGCAGGTCGACATGATGCTTCTTGAGAATAATCGCTCGCAAAAAATTGTCGATCGTGTCACCTGCCTGCCGGATACCATGTATTGATCCCGGAAGCCTGAATATTCTTGGTGCACTGATCCCTTTTGGCTGGATCACGACAAATAGTCCGAAATCGGTGGTGCCTGCACCGACATCAATGACGAGAAAACCAGGGTGTTGCCTTTCCTCATGGAGAACTGTGCTTGCAGCAGCGGCTACCGGTTCTTCGACACCGCCGGCAATCAGGTAAGTAGGCAACGAAACCGAATTCAATTTATCGAATACCGCTCGCACTGCACGAACATCGATCCCACCTTGCCAACGGCCCGTGAAGGTGTCAGCAAGAATCTGCGCTCCGCTCAGCATCCGCTCCAGCAATTTCTCGGCCCAGGCAGTACGTTGCGCGTCCCAACAAGGACGCGCGAAGCGGCGGCGTACATAACGCGAAAGCTCGTGTCCTTCCCCTAATTCCAAACAAGCCATATCAGTCAGGTAGCCAAGAAACAGCGTTATGAGTTCTTCCTTGGTGAAAGGAGTCTCCGTGGGGTTGATTGCTTTGGGAACATGTACCGATGAGAGATCGGCCGTAGTACCCTGGCTTAACTCCTGCTTAGGTGAATCGAATCGTTGTCGCCCCGGGGTCTCGTCTAGGAGGCTTTGCGCTATTGCCTCGTGGCCGAGGTAGATGCGGCCTGTTCCGGAGATAAATACGGATGACGGCAGCGCATATACTGATTCGGTATAGCCTGATCGTTGGCCAACGGCCAGATCGATTGGATTCAGGGTATCGCCGTCTATCGCAAATGCTTTCGACATGGCCGTACCAAAGTCGAGACACAGCATGACCGAAGGATTCTCCGGGGCACTCAGCTCTATTGATTTGAGGACGAGAGGGATGTCCGTAACAACGGGCGTAGCAACTGGAATGTGAGAACCGGTAATCGCGTCACCAATCTGTGAACCCAGGTGTTGCAACGCGGCGATCAGCGCATCTCTTTCTCCTGTGGTAATAGAGCCGTTTAATTTCCAGTTGCCCCCAACCGGATCACGTTCTATTCGCTGAAAAAGATTCTCCAGCGCCCATTTCGCCTTTTCGTTATTCACTCTAAGCCTCCCATAATTCGCTGCGCTATTCAGATTGTGGCATCAGCCCTGTTCCAGCTTCAAAGGGCTTCCACCAAGCCTTTCAACACCACTTCCCCAGGCTGCCCATCCTCCCCCAGTCTGACCACCGCCGGGCGCGTAACACGAACGCGCAATCCCGCGCTGCCACTGACGGAATCAAAATACTTGGGTGCAAAGTCAATTTCCTGGCCTAGCGTGCCGAATATACCGAGACGACGCTGCCTGCCAATGTCTGTTATGTCGGAGATGAGAGACTCTGCGCGAGCAAGATGTGATTCCAGCATGGATACCAATGACGGATCATATAGCTGCATAGCCGGGGCTATCTGAGTCCGCAGAGTTGAAACACTCTCCGTCAGGCGAACGGCATCCAGGATGGCCTGGGCAACAATGGGATCGGAACGTAAATCCTGGCTTGCGGTCACGGTTTCGCGCGTCACAGCGCCAGGCTGACGCTTTTCCTTCCGCATCCAGGCGCGCACGGGCTCACCAAGCTCGGGGTGTCCATTAGCCAATTCACGCAACATCGCATCAGCACGCAATCGATGATTCACCAGAATCTCAAGATGCTCAACCAACGATGGTGCAGTAATGCCCTGCTTGGCCAGCAGGAGTATTGCCTCAAGAATGCTATTCGCCACACGTTGAAGGTCTTCGCGCAATTCATCAGGCCAACTCGCCCCCCCAAACAGACGTTTTGCGGCTTTCAAAGCCATATAGGTGTCTGCGTCCGTAGCAAGCGAAAAGCGCGTCCGTACCAGATCGTAAGTGCACAACACGATTTCCCTGGCCAGCCATAATTGCCGCTCCTCCTTCGTTGGCAAGCCCGTAACGGAAAGAGGAAGGCGTATCAACTCCGCCAGTTTTTCGCCGGGAAACTCCCCGGGGGGGAGGGTCGATGTAACAATGGCAGTGCGCAAGACAGCAACAATGCGAGCTAGCCGGCCGGACATCGAATCAGCCGGCGACTCGGTGTCAAAACGAAGCGACGTCGCCGCCATCTGTACCTTGAAAAATATCTCTGCAATGTTGGCCGCGCGTGAAAATACGATATCCGCGAATTCGGCGCGGACCGTCTCCCCGGTATCCTCTATGGCCATCCCTTCTATGGCGTAATCCAAAACCCATGGAGCGGATGACCAGCCGCATGCTTTAGCGATATAACCGCGATCATCGGCCTCCTTGAGTGATTGCACCGGGACTAGAGGATCATTCAGGAGCGGAGTGACCTCCTTGCGTATTTCCCCGGCAATTGTTTTCGCCGACTGGGATATCCGCACCAGTTGAACCAAGGCCGCCAAACGGTCATCGCCCACGGTGGAATGACGTAGCACATCCATCAAGCCGGCGACGCCGCTCGCAAAATCCTTCGACTTGGCGACCTTCTGCAACGCCTTGTCTGCTAGCAAGGCAGTCACGGCTGCTGCACGCTCCTGGGTTGTCAGGCTGCGAGCAAAGCGTAACAAAGCCGGATGATTGCTGAGATCCTTGATAGTCATGACATCCACATATCAACAACGAACGTCGTACGCATATTAAATTGCTTCTTTCTCATTCCGCCAGCGCTTTCAGAAGCGCATCCCGTGAATCCTGGTAAAACTCGATGTCGAGTTTCGTCGCCAGATCGTCGGAGAGATCAAACAACTGGCGGCGGCATGAAACCGGCAGCAGCAACGACTTCGCACCTTTCTCCGCGGCAATCTCTGCCAGGCTGACGGCGTTGTGGATCGGCTCGATGGTGCCGCCGAGGGTGACCTCGCCGACAACCACCAGGCCGCCGCGCACGGACTTGCGCAGTAGCGCGCTGCAGAGCGCGATCAGCGATGCGACGCCGGTCTTGGCGCCGGTCTTGGCGGCGTCGAATCCACGCAACTGCACCGAGAATTCATGGGCGCGCGGATCTCGGTCGCCGACGAGCTGCATGGCGCGGGCATAAAGATTCTGTTCGGCGCAGCGGATGGATTCCTGGAACGCCTGCGGCACGGGTTTGTTCAACACCCGCACGCCACTGCCCGGCCCTTCGTTGATTTCGAGTCGGAACAGGCCGGGATGCTCGTCTGCCCCGCCGGGGGACAGCGTCCAGACTTGTCCGGCCTCCAGCGGCTCATCGCCTATACCACCCTGGCTCTGTAGCTCAGGCGTCGAGACGAATTTCTCGACCCCCTCCGCCCCGAGCGTGTAACTGAAATGCGTGTTGCGGAACTCGGCAGCGCCAATGCGCTTTTGCTGTTCCTTGACGCGGCGGCGCACTTCCAGCGCCAGCCTCACCGCCCATTCGAGGTCTTCGTCTCTGACTTCGGCATCCTGGCCGGGGTGGATCAGTTTCAGCAGGCCGCTGATAGTCTTGTTGACGCCGTTGATGTCGCGGCCCGAAAGTGCGCCGCCGAAGAAGACGCGGTTTTGCAGCTCGGCCAGGCGGCTCTGGTTGCGCAGTTGCGTGAAGCACTCGGAGAGGAAGTCGCTGACCAGGCCAAAGTGATCGGTGAAGATTTCCGGCTTGAGCTTGGGCACGTCCCAGCCCGGCAGGTAGCAGTGGATGCGGTCCATGAAAGCCGTGTCGTCGCGCATCTCGGGCGGCAGCGGCTGAAATAAGTGGCCGATACGTTGCTGGTGTTCGACATCAACATCGAAGTTGCCGACCATCACGATGGAGCCGTCGGCACGGATGCTTTCCTTGCCGCGCGAGAACTCGCCGGACTCCATATAGCCCTTCATTATGTTCACGCCATCCTTCTGATCGAAGGAAATGCCGGACACCTCATCGAAGCACACCACGTCGTACTGGCAAACCAGGCCGCGCTGGCCGTTGGCGTTATTGACGAACATGCGCGCCACGGTGGCCTTGCCGCCGGAAACCAGGTGCGCGTAGGGCGAGACCTGCTGGTAAAGGTGCGACTTGCCGGTGCCGCGCGGGCCGATCTCGACCAGGTTGTAATTGCGCTCGACAAAGGGAATCATGCGCAGCAGGATCGCGTCCTTGTGCCGCTCGGTCAGTTGCGCCGGTTCCAGGCCGATGGAGCGCAGCAGGAAGTCCTTCCATTCCGTCGTCGTCAGCTTGGCCCGTGCGGCCGACATCTTGTCGAGCACGTCGCGCTGGGAGAGCTGGATGGCGCGCAGGCCGTCGATGCCGAAGGGCCGGCCGCCCTTCTCCTGCGCGATGGCGGCGTCGTAGCCGAGCGTCACCTCGGCGTAAAAGCCGCCGGTCAGCATGCGCTGGTGTTCGGTGACCAGTTCCGCCGAGATGCGCACATCGCGCAGCTTGAGCGAGGGCAGTTCGGCGACATAGGAATCGGTCTTGGCGTCCAGCCGCGCCGTAATGATGTCGATGATCTTGACCTGCCCCTTTTCCCTGGCGGCCGATTTGATCAATTCCTCGTTGCCGGCGCGCACCGTGCGCTCGGAAAGCTGGCGCTGCACGATGCCCAGACCCTCCTCGATCTCCTTCTCATTGGTGGTCGCACAGTAGCGCCCCAGCATGAACTCGACCACATAGGTCGGCACCGGAAACTGGCGCGAGAACTGCCGCACCAAATCCTTGCGGACGATGTAGCCATCGAAGGCGTCCGCCGCCTTGCGATCCAGCGCATCAAGCTCCATGCCATGCCTCTCCGAAGACCAAACGCTCCTCGGCCACTTTCTGGCCTTCGCGGAGCAGCACTACCGAGATCTGCTCGCCGATCAAATCATCCACCTCCTCGAAGACCACGCGCCCCTTGCCATCGGCATCGATGCGCTCGGCTTCTCCTATCATTGTACCGAGACGCTCCAGGGCCACCGACAACTCTGTCGCATCGCTCGTCACCACCGAACAGATGGTCTTGCGGGTATTCCACGACACGGACCTCAGCCGGGGTTGTCCGACAACCGGGCCGGTACGGCTCACCTTCATGAAGGGCACCACCGATTCCTGCAAGCTCAAACCACCGTGGTCGTATTCGCGGCCACTGGAAAACGCCGAGATGCCGGGCGCCAATGCGACGCGCACGGCGGGGTCGAAGCTCCAGGGCAACACCAGCCAATCGTGGTCGCCCGCCGAGTCCTTCAACACAGCGCAGCGGCCCCACTTGGTTTCAGTCAGCTTGGCCGGCAGTTCCGCCTTGGGCAAACCAGCCGGCAGCAGCAGCCATCCGTGATCGGTGACCACCCAGACTTCCTTCCAGCCGGCATTCAGCAGGCGGCGTATCGTTTTCGCCAGGTCGTCCAGATGGGCCGCCACGGCGCGTGCCAACTTCAACCCCTTGTTATGGCCGTCGCTGTCAATATCGCCGGGGAATTCGGCCCAGCCCTTGCCGTAAGCGAGGCTGGGGTTCTCGGTATCGACGAGGGCAAAGGACTCGGCCTCAATCGCCTTGCGCAGAATGCTTGCCGTATAGGAACCCTTCGGAAGCTTGGGCTCGAATCCAGCTCCATTTCCGCCTTTGGCCAGCTTGCAGGCGGGAGACACCCAAACCTTGCCGCTGCTGGTCACGGAGGGAATGCTGGTAAAGCCGTGCTGTAGGGCGACATCCAGGCCGTTGTCGGTCTGGAGCTGCGTTTCAAGCTCGCGCGCCAGGTCGAGTCGCAGGCCATCGACGAAAAGCACGACAGCGCCATCCGGCACCTCGGGCAAGTTCCAGTGCGGATAGCCATCCTTCCTGACCAGGCCCTGAAAACCTTCGGCCTGCTTTTCCAGCCAGCGCCGGTAAAGCGTCTCCAGCACGGCATAAATGGGTTTTTCGAGCTCGGCTTGCTGGGCGATGGCGATAGCCGCACAAGCGGCCTGATCGATGCACCAGCCGCCCTCCGCGTAGCGTTGCGCGGCCTCCAGCGCATTCCCGCCCGCCAGCGGTTCCAGAGTCGCCTTGGCGATACTGGCAAGATGCGAGAGGGCCATCGCCAGGGGCGCATGCCCCATGCGCGCCCACAGCGTCTCGCGTCGGGCGGCATGCTTGACCTCAGCCGCCAGCACGGCCTCGGCGGCGGCGACCGGCTCCAGCGCAACAGCTTTCAGCAGTTCATCGGCAAGCTGCTTTTCGTCGGCCTCGTTTTCACGCGGATAGCGCTCCGCGCCCTGAAAGAGATCGGGGGGAGCGATGGCACTGAACACCCCGTAGGCCTGCGGATAGCTTTGCCAATGGGCGCAGTATTTTTCCCAGAGCGGGTAGGCCGCATCGCCCGGCTTGCTCGCCAGAATCTTCTGCGCCAGCTCCATCGCCCCCCTGTTCAGATCAACGCCGAAGCGCGTACGGGTGGTGGCGACGAAACTCTCCCAGGCCGATTCCTTCTCGCTCCTGATCGCCTCGGGGTCCGTCAGCCAGCGCAGCACGGTTTCGTCGGGCGCGGGGTTGATCAGGTCGTTGAGGGTGCGCTCGTCGATGGCCTGGGCTTCGACTGCAGGCAGGTTCTGCATCAGCAGCTTACCCAGCGCTGCTTTCAAGGTTTGCAGGGTTTCCTGATTGCCGGCAACTTTCAGCCCAAGCCCGCCGCGCCTGGTTTCGAGGAAGGCGCGCGGCGTCCAGTCCTTGCCGTTTTCCTGCCGCCAGAAGCAGCCGCGGAATTGCAGTTCCGCCAAGGGGGCGAGTTGCGGATCTTCCTTCAGGCCGCGCAGATCGGTGCGCAACTGGCCGTTGCCGACGCCGGGCAGATACAGAATCGCCGTCTCGCCGGGACTGACTTTGCCGGCATGGCCGTCGGCCACCATGCGCAGCCAGACACCGGGGCCGGTACGCTCGTCCGGCGCATAGTTGCCCAATGAAAACAGTTCCGGCAGCGCCTCCTTGATCCTGGGCAGCACGCTTTCCCATTCGCGCCTCTCGTCCGTCCAGAGGATGGCGACGGGCGCGGCTTCGAGCGCCGGGTTGAAGCGTTTGGCCTGCTCTTTGAGGCGAGCGATCAGCGCCGCCAGCACGGTAGTCGGTTTGGCCGTCATCGCTTCGCCTTCTCTCTCGCCGCCTTCTTCTCGGCCAGCGTGGTGTGGTGGTCGTTGATGCGGGTGCCTTCCGGTTCGCCGACGGTCGGGCCGAGCTTGTACCAAGGCGCGGAGGCGACATCCTTGCCGCGATCGGCTTCCCACTTGATGCCGATTTTCGCCCTCGGAATACGCAGCACACCGGCCTCGACGAAGGGGCGGATGTTCATGCGCACGCCGTCGTTGATGTCCGGCTCCCAGCCGAGCGGTTGCTGGTGCAGCGGCTTCCAGCGCACGAAGATGTCGTAGGGCGGCTCGCCTTCGAGGATGGCTTCCAGTTGCGCCTTCAGCGCCTCGGCCTTGGCGAGCTTGAGCGTGGCATCGCTATTCCCGGCATCGACGGCGCGTTTCTGCTGGGTGATCCAGTCGCCCAGGTAGAGGTTGATCAGGGTGTTGAGCTTTTCGCGCGTCAGCAGATGGTAGTTCACCAGCGCCGAGAAGCCTTCCTTGTGGCCGTCCCAAACGTGCCAGATGAAGGGGCGCTTCTGGAATCGGGCGACGTGCTGCTCGAAGAACTTGTCGCGCAGCCATTGCGCCAGCGGCAGGCCGTCGCAACCGGCGTCGCGCAGCGACTGACTTTCCCGCGCCGCCGACCAGTCGCCGCCGAAGGCTTTGGCGAGTAGCGCACGCAAGCGATCCACCGCCGCCGGTTCGCCGCGCACGGCAGGCAGGCAGACGATGCCGTCATCGTCGATCAGGCCGTCGAGGTCTTTGCAGCGTGCGATCCAGGCACGTGCCTCGTCCGAGAGTTCCATCTCGGCATCCGACTCCGCCGGCCAGCGGTAACCGAGCAGACGGGCAACGGCGACTTGCAGCGGATCGGTGGCCGGTTTCGGGTGGCCGTGGAAAATCCACTGCGTCGGGTCGTCGGAATAGGGTTTGGGCAGGCCGTTGGGGTAGCGTTCGGTGGCGACTTTTTGCCAGTGGGCGAGATCGAAGGGAACCTTTGCAAACGTAGCGGCTGTGACGTTGATTTTCTGGTCGATCTTCCTAACCTCAGTGGAAAAATCTGGTGACGAACAAAATGCCCAAATCGCAGCTAGATGTGAGGGGTTGGTTGGGGTAATAACACCAACGTTATTGTCAAACCGGTCGCCGAGATATAGGGTGCATTCCAAGCTTCCCATTGAACTTACGACTACTCCCTTCTTACCCCATACCTGCTGGCCACTTCTCCATCGCTGTACAGCCGTATTGAGATGCTTCACGCTTTCAGCATACTTGTATAACTGTCCAGTTCCGTCCTCCCATAAGACAACTTGCGAACGTCCGCCAAATGGGGTCGTCTTGCTGACAGTTCCTTGCATAAACTCCCAATCGGGATGAACGCATTTCGGCTCCCAGAAAAAGCCGCAGAAGTGGTTACCATCACCGGTCAGCATGCCTGCATTCGAGGATGCAACGGTCTGGAGCAACGATAAACCCGCCCCCTCGGAAAGGACAATTCGGAAATCGGGGTCGCTTAGAAATTGCCTTTGCTCAACTCTGACTATGACCTCTTCCTGAATGGCACGGGCTTTCTCGCTTGGTGTGCGTACCGAACTGACGTCAAGCCCGTAAAGACAGGCATGCATCGAATCAGCACAAGGCTCACGATTGATGGTAACCATGCATATGTTCGTAATGTTGCCCGGGCCGTCCTCAAATGATTCAGCTCCACCGCCAAGTTTGACCAGTAGCTTCAAAGAGGCTGCTGTAAGCAGGTGCTTTCGTTGTTGCTTAAAGCTAGAAAGAAATAGCCAGTTCTGGGGCATAACAAACGACACAGAACCGCCGAGAACACACAACTTGAGGCTGCGATCTAGAAAGACGTTCGCAAGGTCATTCCTTGATGCATGGTAGTTCTCCTCGCAAAATTCCTTGAGAAGAAGGCTGTGCTGCCGGGTACCTAAATATGGCGGATTCGTGATGACCAGGTGATACTTCCGCGTCAGGATGCGCGAGGCATGCACCATGCCCTGCGCGGCAACCCGCGCTTCGATTTCCTGCTCGTCGCCCTTCTGCGCCAGTGCCTGCTCCAACCGTGATTCGAGTTCGACCCAATGCGCATCGAGCAGGTCGCCGCGCGTGGCGGCCATCGGGTCGATCAGGCTGCCGAGTTCCGGGGCTTTCTGAAACAGGGCGTAGAGCGCGGCCATGCCGCCTTCGAGCCGTTCGTCGCCCCCGGCGAGCTTGAGCCAGTCGGCTTTCTTGCTGCGCGGCGCGACGCCGACGCAGGCGATGTTGAGGCGCGGCAGGGGGCGGTATCCGATGGGCTTGCCGTGCTCGTCCGGATAGCGCCAGGCGGCGAGGGCCAGCGCGAAGGCGGCGATCTCGACGCAACGCGCATCGAGTTCGAGGCCGTGCAGGTTGTCGGCCAGCACGCGGTCGATGGCATCGCGCACCGAGAGCTTTTCGGTGGCGCGGCGCATCGGCACCAGGTAGTGGAAAGCCGAGACGAGGAAGTGGCCGGAACCGGCGCAGGGGTCGAGCAGCTTGAACTGGGCGAGGGTGTCGGGCCAGGCAGGGAAGGTTCCGGCGGCAGGAAGTTCGCCACCCTCACCCCGGCCCTCTCCCGCCCCGGCGGGAGAGGGAGTGAAGCGGAGGTAGGGCATCTCCACGGGCAGCTTCATACGCGGGTGACGGCTCTGCCACCAGCCGCCGAGGGCGTTTTCGAGCAGAAAGGCGACCATGTACTGCTCGGTGAAGAGTTGCGTCACCGCTGGCAGTTCGTCGGCCCCCACCTTGGTACCCGCCTGCTTCATCTGCCGCTGCACTTCTTCCTTCTTCGGCGCCTGCCAGAACTGGTAGCTCCAGCCCAGGCTGTCGTCGGCCTGGAAGACGGTGACTGGCAGCCTGGCGAGCAAGGCTTCGAGCGCCTGCTCGGTTTCCAGCGGCAGTTGCAGCGCCAGCGCCGGGCTGTCGGGGCGGAAGACATTGGGCAGCATCGCCGAGGCATAGCGCCCGGCCACTTCCCATTCGCTGCGAGCCGGGGGATCGAGACGCTCGGCGTCTTCCTTGCAGTCGGCCAGGCTGACGGGGTAGCCGTCCGGGTGCATGAGCAGATCGCTCTCGGCGAGGAAGCGCGCAAAGAGCATGCGGTGCCAGTGTTCGTAGGCGATTTCGGTGACGAGGTGGTCGATGGCTTGCGTGTCGTCGGGGCGCAGCAGATCGCCGAGCGCCCGACCATGGGCACGCAGGCGCACGCGCAGCTTTTTCTGGGCATCGGTGGCGTGGGCGGGTGCTTCTTTGGCGGCGACGGCGAGCGCCTTGAGCGCCTTTTCAGCGCCGGCTTCGACGGCGGCACGCGCCTGGGCAACTGTGGTTTCCAGGATCTTGCGGTGCTCGCGGGAGAGGATGGTTTTCATAGCGGTGCGAAGTCGGCGCGGATGCCGGCGGTGGTCTTGTCGTCCAAGCCTGCCTCGCGGGCGAATTTCGGCCAATCGGCGACGGCATGCATGACCTTGTCGATGATCTTGGGCGCCGGGCCGACGGCGAACCGGTCGGCGACGCGCAGCAGGTCGTCGCGCGTGATGCCGCCGAATTTGCCATTCACGCCCATCAGGTGCTGATAGGTCCATTCGCCTTGCGGGTTGTGGGCATGGGTGACGTCGTAAGACGGGGCAAGGCGCCATTGCCGCTGTTCGTGCGGCAGCAGGAAGCTGTAGTTCTTGCTGTGGTCGTCGCAGTTGGCGGCCGCGACATTGAACACCATGCGGCGGAAGGCTTCGGCCTGCGCGTCGTAGCCGAGCTTCAGGCTCTGGAGGGTCAGCAGCAGTTGCGCGTAGTCGTGTGTGGCCTTCTGCTTGTAGTCGAGATGCGCCATGGCGCAGAGGCTCTGCATGTGGTGCTTGACCGTCTTTCCCTCGGCGTCGATGTCGCGGTCGAAACGGCGCGTCATGAAGTGGGCGCGCCCGCCTTCTTCCAGCAGCCGGCAGGGCGCCATGTCGATGCCGGCGGCGCGGGCCATCAGCGAATAGGCGTATTCGATGCGGCCGTAGTCCCGTGAGAGGCCGAGCTCACGGTCGGCGCCCATGCCGTCGAACTTGAGCAGCCAGTGCTCGAAGCCGGGATCGGCATCGAACTGTCCGGCGCGGATTTCATGGGTCTGCGGATTCCAGAGGATGGCGGCCTTGGCGCGCGCGCCAGCGGCGCTGGTGCCGACCTGGATGATCTGCGCCAAGGCGGCCTGCGCGTGGGGATCGGTATCGATCTGGCCCTGCACCACACGGCGCGCGCTTTCGACCAGGCGCCCCAATTTGATGGCCGTGTGGCTGGCGACATTGGGGCCGCGCACCGGACGGAATTCGAGCGCGCCCATGCCACGCCTGCCCATGTAGGCCAGCCGGTCGAGCGGGGTGATGGCGCTCTTGGCAATGCCTTTGGCGGCCATCCACATGTCGATCAGGGCGTTGCCGAAATCGTCGGGCAGGGCATCGGCGAGCATGGCCGGCAGGCGCTTGTAGGTCAGTGTGGGCAGATCGCTGAAGACGAAGGGCTCGCCCGCCTGCGCCAGGGGCATCGAGAGGGGGGCGACCTCGATGCCCTGCCTGACGAAATCCGGGGCGTACTCGAAGGCGTAGAAACCGAGGCGCGGATCGAGCGCGACGGCGCCGACGCTCCGGTTCCACAGGCGAACCTCGACGGCGGAGACCGGTTTATGCATCGCCAGCGTCTTTCCCGGCCCGACGGCGCGAGGCGCGCTGGCGCGCCGGCTTGGCCTTGAGCATCTGCAATGGACTGATACTAACCGGTGGCGCGAGGCTTGAGAGCCAATCCGCGCGGTCGAGCACGCGCAGCATTTTGATCAGCGTCTTGAGGGTTGCACCCTTTCCCGATTCGACGTTCTTGACGGCGGTCAGGCCGATTCCGGCCCGCTCGGCCAGGCTGATCTGGTCGAGGTTGGCGCGCAGGCGCAGGGCGCGCATCTGCTCGCCCAGGACGAACTCCCACTCTTCGACCGACTTTGCTGTCTTCATTTTTAGATGCAATTAAATCTATATTAGAAATAATACACAATTATAGATGCTTTTACATCCGTTATATCTGCACAGGGCCGTTGCGAAGCTTTTCCATGATCGACGTGCGCATTTCGGCCAACCAGGCATCGAGATCGGCCTCGTCGCGCAAAATGCGGTGCGGCGGGGTGACCGGCTGCACCTTGGGCTCCAGCTTCTGCGCAGCCAGGGTCAGAGCGCGGGCCAGTTGGCCGCCGAGGGCGTCGCGCTTCTCTGTCCAACGCTGTGGCGAGCAGATGGCCAGCGAGTCGAGCAGTTCGGCGAGCGTACCCAGCTTGGGCGTGTTTTCCGGGGCGGAAAGCTGGACATCGCGCAGGATGGCAGCGCGATCCTCCGGTGCAAGCTTGCCCCATTGGGGCGCGGCTTCGAGTTCCTTGGTGCAGCGGTCGTACTCGGTGCGGTAAGCGCCGACGTGCTTGTTGACGGCGGCGCGCAATGCGTCGGCCGCGCGATGGACGAGCGGCGCGACCTTGTCGGGGTCGTCGAGCAGAAGGCGGCCATCGCGAATGGCGTCGCGCTCGGTGGTGAGGGCCGCCGCCTCGGACAGCCCGTTCATGTGGTTCAACAAGTCATTCAGTTGCTGCCATTGCGGCTCGCGCTGGGCGATCTTGGCGGCCTGGGCTTCTAGGCCGGCCAGCAGTTGTGCGGCGGCCTTTTCTTCTTCGGCCAGGCGTTTGACCAGGTCGCGCCCGAAGGTGGCGGCGAGTTCGTCGATCAGCGAGCTGGGCCGTGCTTCGGGGCGCGGCGCGGCGCCGGTGGCACGGTCCAAGGCATCCTTGAGCTTGGTGACAAACTCCGGCGCGCGCGCTTCGGCCTCGTCCCGCTTGCATTTCACCAGCCGGGCAATGGCGCTTTTTTCTTCGTTGGAAAGGGGCGAAGTCTCGCGCGAGAACGTGCTGGAGGTTACGTCGCGGACAATGAACTTGCCGGGTGGCCATGGCGCGCCGCTGGCATTGACGATGCGCAACTGGCCGACGTGGAACAGGGTGGCGAGCAGCGCATCGACGGCATCTTGCGACCAGCCGTAGGGCTCGCCCATGAAGCGCTCGCGCAGCTTGCTGCCCTTGGGGGCGCTCGAACCGATGAAGGCGAGAATTTCTTGTGCCGCCGGATGGGTTTCCGGGGCGCCCGCATGGCCAACTTTTTCGAGCGCATTGGCGAGACCGCGCTGGGCATCTTCCAACGCCTTGCCCCAGCCCGGGGCATCCACCATGTTGAACTTGCGGAACAACCGTGCCGTGGCGTCCGTTCCCGCTTTCTTGAGGCGATCATCGAGCGTATTGCCCTCATCGACGACCTGGCCGCCACCCTGGACAACCTGGGCCTGTTCGAGCGCCTGCCCGATCAGGGCATCGACGCTTTCATCCGCATCGTGCTTTTGCTTGGCGAGCGCGTTGCGCGCTTCCTGGCCTTCGGGAGTCTGCGGCTCGCCGAAATGGCCGAGGGTGCGTTCAGCGGCTTCGCGGGTGATGATGGCGCGCACCAGCTCGTCCTTGCGCGGCAGGGCAACGTGGGCAAAGACGATGGCGGAGTTGATGCCGGCGCGGGTGGCGTCGGCCAGCACTTCCTTGGCCTGGGTGCCGTCGATGTCGGAACGCAGCCAGACGGGAATGTCGCTCTCGGGCTTGGGCGCGGCGATCGGATCGGTGTGTATCTTGAGGCGGCGAATCTCGCGGCTGGTGCCCTGCGGAATGGCCAGCTTACGCACCTGCTCGCCGGCCAGTTGCATGAGTTGCTCGCGGATCTTGCTCTCGTAGGCGGAGGGATCGCTGCGCAGCGCATCTTCCTCGCCGCGCTGGTAGGCAAACCAGTCGGCGCTTTCCTTGGTTTGCAGGCGGTATTCCTCCAGGCCGCCGGCGGAGACGCGCATCAACAGGCGGTCTTTATCGACCAGTTCATCCAGCGCGGTGGTAACGTTGCCGCGCAGCGTGGAGCTGTGGCCGGTGAGGTCATCGACCAAAACGTCCGCGATGCTCTGGGCGTCGGTATGCAGGCCGGTGTCCTGAACGCTATTAGTGATGCGGGTGAGCAGGAAGACGGCTTTCAGGACGCGCGCCTTGAGCCGGGAGCGCTCGTCCTTGGCGCCGTCGAGCCTGTCGATGGCGTTGGCGGTTTCGGCGCTGATCTGGCTGGACTGGCGCAGGCGCATGCGGATTTCGTCGTAAATGAAGTCGCCGCCGACGATGTGGCCGAGCAGCGCATCCTTGCTCTTGCGCACGGCGTCGAAGGCCAGGCGCAACTGCGAGCGCAACTGCACGCCGGTGCCGGTGGTGTCGGTGGTGGCCAACACGCGTTCCCACAAGCGCTGACGGGTCGGCAGCAGGGGGTAACTGGGCCCGAGCAAGCCCTCGTCATCGCGGCGGTGAGCGAAGGCGCTGTCACGCAGGTGGGCGGCGATTTCGCCCAGGCAGCCCGACGGGCTGAACAGGTCTTTGAGGGGCTGGCTGGCGGATGCCTTCTTCTTGAGCACGGTTTCGCGCAGGACTTCCTCGACATCGGAATCGGACAGCTGCACCTGCACCGGGAAGCGGCCCAGCAGCTTGGAGAGGACGGGCGTGCCGGTCAGGGCGCTTTGCCCGGTAGCAATGACCATGACGCGGCCGTCGAAATTCTTGCTCAGGCTCTCGATGACTTCCTGCACACGCATGGCACGCTCTGCGCTGTCAGCGATGTACTGTTGGAGTTCGTCGAGCACCAACAAAAACACCGGCATCTCGCTATCGCCGCTGGCCGCCTCGCGGAAATAGGTCAGGAATTCGTCTTGCGTGATGTCGCCCTTGACGGCGAACTGCGCCAGCTTGTCGCCCAATTCGAAGGCATCCCGCGCCAAGCTCGGCTTGGCGGCCAGGATGGCATCGTGCAGATGGGAGGAAACCGTCAGGTCGCGCAGCTCGCGCACCAGGTCGCGCCCCTTCCCGGCGAGCGCATCGCGCACGGCATTGTCGATGCTTTCGTGGTGCAGCCAGAGCAGCGCCCTGGCTTCGTCGAACTTGGAAGGGAGGCCGACAGCCTTGAACACGATGCTGAGCACGGCCTTGCGGATGCTGTCGCCCTCGCCCTGGCTGAGCGTGCCCGAGGCGGCGCGCAAGATTGTCTTGCGCTGGCGTGCGAGGGTGTCGAGCTCCTTGAGGGCGTCGGCGACCGAGGCTGGCAACCGGGCAATGTCGCGCGGGGTACGGCCATCGGCAAAGGCTTCGTTCGTCCACAGCGCACGCGCCATCTTGACCAGGTGCGACTTGCCGCTGCCGAAGAAGCCGGAGACCCACGCCGGGGGCGATTCGTGTTTCTTGCGCAGGGTGTCGGCGAAGGATTCGAGAATGCGATGCAGACCTTCTTCGTAATGGCCCTTGCAGACGAAGGTCTCCAATTCGAAGCGCAGGGTCTGCATCTGCTGCTCGTCGAGCGCCTCATCGACCTTGGCGACCCCCTGGTTTTCGAGGGAGAAGGCGTCGATGTCCTTGTCGAATACGTCGCGGTTCTTCATGGTGGTGTCCGTTTTGGGTTCAGCAGGTGATGGGCACAGCCAGGTAACCCCAGCCGTCCTTGGCGCCGAGCAAGCGGTAGCTATTGTTCCTGGCGTCGTGTTCGCCGGGGAAGAAGATCACCAGGCGGCCCGGAAAATGGCTCTCGATGCACTCGATCAACGTCGAGACGCTGTGCAGCCCGAACAGGCCGCCGCCGCCAACCAGTGCCAGCACGTCGTTGCTGGTGAGGGTGCTGGCGGCTTCGGCGATGTTCTTCACCAAGTAGTCCTCCAGGCCGCGCACATTGCCGGCATCGTCCCAGAGCCGCTCGGGACGGCTGAGGTAGCGGTCACGGTATTCGTACTCCGCCAGCCAGGCGGAAAACCCGGTGGCGAGGTCATATTCATTCCAGCCGTGGCCGGTGGTTTTCATCTCGCTGGCGAACTCGCCTGACTGGATCAGGCGACGCAGCTTGCGCTCGTCGCTGGGCGGGTAGACCACCATCACGACGCGTTCGCGTGGGGAGACGTTTTCGGGCCACGGCAGGGAGAGATGTTCCTTGAGGCGGTCGAGTATGGTCTGGGCCAGGGTCATGGGGCGAGCCTCGTTTCGTCATTTCTCAGGAAACCACGGAAATCCAGGTGGAGCACGCCGCCTGAGTAAGCCGCCTTGAGCAAACCTTGGCGGCCTGCCGCCGTAAGCAGAGCAATGTGCTCATCGGTGCCGAGGTCGAGCGCCTTCGAATAGCTGCCTTGTAGCAGAGAAACGCCGCTCATGCCTTGCAGCCAGTCGAGGAAGGCGGCGTAGGTGGCGGAGGCGATGCCGACCTTGGGGCGGACACGACTGCGCGCCTTGCCAATGGATTCGCCCAAGTAGCCGAGTTGGTAGAAAGAGGCGTAGAGGTTGTGGCTGAAGCTCATAAACATCGCCTCGGAATATTGGCCGGGAGCGTGCTCCCTTATCCAATTTTCGAATTGCTGCCGGCCCAGGCTTTCGCCGACGGGGGTTCTCAGCACCAAATCGTGACATTGGCGGAGAATCGGTTCCCGTGCCATGGCCAGCAGACCGGCGAGAAGGCGGGAGTCATCGGCAGCGAAGCGTTGCAGACGGCGCATTTCGCGGAACAGACAGATGCCTGGATCAAGGGCGTAGAGGCGGCGCAGGAACTTGAAGGTTTTTTCGCGGTTGGATGCCGTGGCTTTGTGCAGCACATTGTCTTCGAGGATCGCCCGGCGATAAGCCTCCGCCGTGGCATCAGGCGGAACAACGGCCACCAGGGCCTGGAATTCCACCAGCATGGCCGTGCGGGAACTGAGGGCACCCCCGGTGGAAAACCCCAGCCGAGAATTGTCTGACCTGCTTTTGTTCATATTTGGCGCCAATGTTACGCCGGTTGCCAGATTCGGACTTCTCATCGGCTTGAATTCTTCACGCCGAAAGGAACATGCCCGGCCGCTACATGGTTCGCTGCCGATTCGCAGTGCCGCGTCTGGTCGTCGAAGAAGATGTCGGCGCCGAAGGCCTTGAGGAACTCGCCCTTGTCGAGTCCGCCCAGGAACAGCGCCTCGTCGATGCGGATGCCCCAACTGCGCAGTGTGCGGATCACCCGCTCATGGGCGGGGGCGCCGCGCGCCGTCACCAGCGCGGTGCGGATGGGTGAGGCGTTCGCGGGGTAGCCAGACTGGATTTCGTGCAGCGCTGCGAGGAACGGACGGAAGGGGCCGCCTGAAAGGGGCCGGTCTTTCGCCTCGGCCTCGTTGCGGTTGAAGGCATCGAGGCCGTCGGTCGCGTAGATCCGCTCCGACTCGTCTGAGAAGAGGACGGCATCGCCATCGAAGGCGATGCGCAGCTGTCCGTCGGCGTTCTGACCGGTTGCCGAGGGCAGGATTGTCGCAGCCGCGATGCCAGCCTCCAGCGCCTTTCTAACGTCCCCGGCGTCGGCCGAGAGGAACAGGTGGGCGCCGAAGGCGCCGATGTAGCGGTAGGGGCTCTCGCCGCGCGTGAAAGCGGCGCGGGTGATGTCCAGACCGTGATGGCGGATGGAGTTGAAGACACGCAGCCCAGTATCGGCGCTGTTGCGTGAGATGAGAATCACTTCTACCCTGGCTGTCTCGGGACTGTTCAACGCCAGGAGCTTTTTCGCGAGGGGAAAGGCAACGCCGGGGGCAAGGGGCTCGTCTTCCTTCTCGATCTGATGGCGCGAGTAGGCGTCTTCCCCGCCCTGCTCGAAGACGCGGTGGCTTTCGTCGAGATTGAAAAGTGCACGCGAAGAAATCGCCACCACCAGCCTGGCGTCCTGCGGCCTGACGTTTCCCGATTCGAGCCTGTTCATGGTCTGCTCCAGTCGTTTGAGCCAAGGATAAGACGTCCCAAGCTCACCGGATGAGACTTCGTTCTTGTAGAGTATGCTCCAAGAATACCGAAAGCCTCCCGATTCCGCCATGTCAGCCCGAAAACCCGCCTCCCCTGCCCCGCAGAGGCAGTACCGGCTGTCGAAGTCCCGCCTGCTGTCCTACCTGCAGTGCCCGAAGCGGCTGCACCTGGCCCTCCACCGGCCCGATCTGGCGGAGGAGGACGAAGGCGCCGCCCGGCGCATGGCGGCCGGCCATGGGGTGGGCGATATCGCGCGCAGCCTGCAGCCGGGCGGGGTGCTGATCGGCCACGACGACGACCTAGGCGCTGCGCTGGCGGAGACCGCGGAAAGGGTGAAGGCCTCGCCCCGCGTCCCGCTGTTCGAGGCAACCTTCGAGCATGAGGGGGTGCTGGTCCGCGCCGACCTGATGCTGCCGCAGGAGCGTGGCTGGCGCATGGTGGAGGTGAAATCCTCCGCCTCGGTGAAGGACTACCACTTGCAGGACTGCGCCATCCAGACCTGGGTGGCGCGGCACGCGGGGATACGGGTGCATTCGGTGGCCGTGGCCCATGTCGACACGGCCTTTGTCTATCCGGGCGGCGAGGATTACCGGGGCCTGCTGAAGGAAGTCGACGTCGGCGAGGATATCGAGGCTTTTGCCAAAGAGGTGCCGGGTTGGGTGAGCGAGGCCAAGGCGGTGCTGGCCGGACCGGAGCCGGCGATACCGGTGGGGGACCAATGCGATGACCCTTTCCCCTGCCCTTTCCACGCCCACTGCAGCCGTGGTCTGCCGCCCGGCCCGGAATACCCGGTTGAACTGCTGCCGGGTGTCGCGGGAAAGCGGCTGGCGGCGGCGCTGAGGGCCTCCGGCATCGACGACCTGCACGATGCGCCGGAAGAGCGATTCGAAAACGATCAGCTTCGCCGCATCTGGCAGGCGACGATGTCGGGCGAGGCGTTCCTCGATCCGGCGGCGGCAGAAGAACTGAAGCGGTTGGGCTGGCCGCGGCACTACCTGGATTTCGAATCGGTCCAGTTCGCCGTGCCCATCTGGGCCGGCACTCGCCCCTATCAGCAGGTGGTGTTCCAGTGGTCCTGCCATACGGAAACCAAAGACGGCAAGGTGATGCACCGGGAGTTCCTGGAAACCGGCGGCCTGGATCCGCAGCGCCGCTTCGCCGAAACCCTGGTGGCCACGCTGGACGACGACGGGCCGGTATTCGTCTTCAACCAGAGCTTCGAGGCAACGCGGCTGAGGGAATTGGCCGGGCTGTTTCCGGACTTGGCCGTAAAGCTGACGGGGATTGTCGGGCGCATGGTGGATCTGCTGCCCATCACGCGCCGCCACTACTACCACCCGGAGATGAAAGGCTCCTGGTCGATCAAGGCGGTGCTGCCGACCGTGGATGGCGAGCTCTCATACGATAACCTGGATACGGTGGCCCATGGACAGGAGGCGCAGGCCGCCTATCTGGAACTGATGGCGCCCGACATTTCCGATGAGAGAAAGGCGAAGCTGGAGCGCGGATTGCTGGAGTATTGCAGGAGGGATACGCTGGCGTTGTTGAAGCTCACCCTCAGGCTGACTGGCAAGAACTGAAATACTTGTACAACCCGTGAAAACCGTTTTAGGCATAGATGCGGCATGGACACCCGGAAATCCGAGTGGCGTGGCCCTCGTGCAGGGCGTCGGGCGAAAATGGAAATGCCTCGGTGTTGCGCCCAGCTACGAGAGTTTTATTTCCCTTGCCGATGGCCGTCCGGTCGATTGGAAGATGAATCGTTTCGACGGGACCCCGCCTGACGTCAGCCGCCTGCTGCAAGCAGCCAGGGAGCTCGCCAAAAGGGAAGTCGACCTCGTTGCCATCGACATGCCAGTCTCGAACGCCCGGATCACGGGCAGGCGGCGTGCGGACAATAGGGTTTCGGAAGTCTTCGGTGGCAGAAACTGTGCCACCCATTCACCGTCCGCGGAACGCCCGGGAAAGATGGGGGAGAAAATCGCCAAGGGTTTTGCGGAAGCCGGTAACAAGCTTGTTACCGAAATGGATTCGCCTCCCACTTCACCCGGACTGATCGAGGTCTATCCTCACCCGGCTCTCTTATCCCTGCTCAAACTCAATGAGCGAGCAATGTACAAGAGTTCCAAGTCGCGCAGCTATTGGCCAGAGGCCAGCCTGGATGAGCGGATCCGGAACCTGATTGCCATGCACAAGAAAATCAAAGACGCCCTCTCGGAAAGATTCGAAGGCTTGAATGGCCTGATTTCGATCCGTAAAGTCGAAAGCCTTTCACATCTGAAAAAAGTCGAGGATGCCCTGGATGCACTGATATGTGCCTGGGTCGGCATTGAATACCTCGCCGGAAGAACGGTGCCGCTGGGTGACCGAACCGCAGCGATCTGGTGCCCGGCTGATGTGGTGAATTCGCAGCAGCCTGCATAGGTCGAGCAGTCGGGCAGCGAGATTGATCGCGCCACATCTTCAGGCAAGAAGATCCTCCTTCAGCGCGAGCGAGATTGTGTCGGAGGGATTTATCGTCAGCGCCTTTTCTATCCATGCCAGCGCCGCTTCTCTTCGTCCCAGCGCACGCAGGCTGGCCGCCATGTTGGCGGCGGCGCCGGGATTGTCCGGTTCGATTTCCACCGCTTTTTTTGCCGCCGCAAGAGCTTCTTCCTTTTCGCCCAGCTCGCCCAGACACCAGGTGAGCTCCATCCAGCCGCCAGCATCACCGGGCTCACCCGCCAGATACAGCCGCCACAGGCGGGCAGAGAGTTTCCACTCCTGAGCTATCCTGGACAGCAATCCCGCAAGCCAGAGCGCCTTGCTCTCGATCGGTTCGACCACCTGGGCGATTCGCTCGCACTCGAGCGCTGCTTCGCGCAACTGCGCCCTGTCCTCCTCCGGCAACCCATGCGGATCCCGGTCCGCCAGCCCGCGCATCGGCGAATACCTGTCCCAGTGCGCCTTCAGCCGCCAGCCCAATATCAGCATCAGGCTGTCGCGGTTCACAACGCCGATGTAGTTTCGTCTGCCCGTCTCCTCGTCGAGGAAGGTCGCCACGGAGTCATCGACGGACAGGAACTTCATCCGCCTGCCACAGGAATCCGGATCGACATAATGCATGTCCGGCTCGGCCTCCGGGGACCAGCCAAACGGCCCGGTCAGCGGCGTGTCGGGCGCGCTCTTCAAGCGGGCTTCCGCCCAGTGGTCCAGGCGGCGGAAATCGAGCCAGCTGCAGGGCGTGGTGAGGCCCTCGTGCGAATCGGCCACGACCGCGTCGCGTTCGGCGCCCTTTTCCGGAAAACGGATGCCGGCCGGCTTGAGCGTTCGTTGCACCCAGCATTCGACGTCGCCGGGCGTCATGAACTCGACGGCGGTCAAGTGCCCGTCGCAGCGGTAGGACTTGTTCGGCGCGGCGGCACGATAGCCCGCCTCGCCGCCCGGCCACTTGCGCTCGAGGACTGCGACGGGAACGAGGACGGCGCGGGTCAGAATTACTATGGCCATGGGGTGTTCCTGTGGCTCAGTGTTTCGTATCAAGGTCGGCGGGCAGGCTGCGCTCGTCCATCGCCTCGATCTCCTCCAGCCGGGTGATGAACCCGGCCAGCCGCGGGTTCTGGCCGACGTAGCAGGCGATCTTGGCTTTGTGGAATTCGAAGTCGAAGTCCCCGCTGAACAGATGCTTGGGGATGTTGTGCAGGGCCTCGCCAAATGCGACCGCCCAGTCGACCGTGGCCTGAACCTTTTCGAGATTGTTCCAGTCATCCTGGCTGTCCCAGAAGTATCCGTAACCGGGGGAACGCAGGAAGACGAAGGCCTCGTAGAGCAAATCCGCCAGGGCCTCCCGCTGGGCCTGAGTCAGATCGGGCCGGTCATGCTCGGCAGCCATTTTTCGATCTCCAGTAATTCAATCAGGAGGCTGGCGACCCGGCGCCAGAGTGATTCTTCCCTGTCGGCATTCTCCGCCCGCCGTAGTTCGGCCCCTTGCGGCTCGGCACGCCAACGCTCGTAGCGGGACAAGGCCTCGTCGGTGCAGGGCCGGGTTTCCCCGGTCCAGCGGTCTAGCACCACGCACAGTTCCGTACCCAGTGCGCCGTCTCCGGGGATGACGACTTCGTAGCGCAGGAACTGCGCGAGTGCCCCCATAAAAGTCAGTCCCGCCAGGACGGCGGCCAGACCCGCGCGCAGGCGATGGCTGTCGTTGTTCAATGCCGCCGGATCCGCTTGTCACGGTGGCCGACGGTGATGACCTCGCCGTCGCCGGTCACCACGGCATAGGCGTCAAGGTGGCGCTCCAGCGCTCGGTCGAGCTGCTTGCGGGCAAGGCGGCGACGCGCCGCCTTGTTGAAATAGAGAACGGTGGCTCCCCGGTGGTCGTGCTCGCCGCGCCCATAGGCCACCAGGGCTGCGACGACGACGGGCGGAATGGCCCGCTGCTGCATGCGGGCGCGGGCATGTTCGGTCAGACGCAGTTCGGTCATTCGGGCCTCCTGTTTGTCGCGGATGGCCCATTGTTGCAGGGGGCAGTCTCAGGGCGTGAGCCTGGCCCGCTCGGCTCCTGACTTTTCGTACAGGCGCTCCAGGACGTCGCGCATGTCCTTGGGCAGGCGCAACCAGCCCTTGCGTCTGATCTCTTCCGGTATGCCGAAGCGCAGCTCGGCGATGGGGCCGGCGATGGCCGCCAGGGTGTCGGCGTCCCCGCCCAGCGAGACGGCATTGCGGATGGCGTCCTCGAAGCTCGTCGCTTCCAGCGCGCAGACGATGGCCTGGGGCACGGTGTCCTGGCAGGTTTCGTTGAAGCGGTAGTCCGGCCGGATCTCGTCGACGCTGCGGGAGAGGTCGTAGCCGAATTCCTTCCGGATCCGGTCCCGAATGGCTTCGGGCGATTCGCCCTGCCGGGCCAGCCAGATGGCCGTGACGGTGGCCTCCGCGCCCTTGATGCCTTCAGGGTGGTTGTGGGAAACCGCCGTGACATGGCGGGCCAGGGCGAGCGCCTCGTCGAGGCTTCTGGCCAGCCAGGCGGCGGGGCTGACGCGCATAGCCGCGCCGTTGCCGTAGCTGTTGTAGGGGCCCATCCCGGCGTCGCGCAGCCAGACGGAAAAGCTGCCCCCGTAGCCCCGGCCGGGATAGCGATAGCCCCACTTGCGCAGCGAGGCAGCCGGGTCGCCGCAGTCGAGCAGGCACTCGGCCACGGCGATGGTGCACACCGTGTCGTCGGTGAATTCGGATTTCTCGCTGAAAAGCGGGAAATCCCGGCTCTTCCAGGCGTTGAACTCGTAGACCGAGCCGATGATGTCGCCGATGCAGGCGCCGAGCATTCACTTTTCCCTGAAGAGGTCGTGCTTCATCAGCTCCAGCATGCCGATGAAGTCGAGCGGGTTGTCGACGGGCGTCATGAAAGGCCTGCACTGAGCTTCCCTCTGTATTTCGCGCCAGGAACAACGGCCAGGGCTACAGCATTCGGACTTCGTCATCCTTCCGAATCAGCGACTTCAATGCAACCCACGCTCCCGACGTCGTTTATCGCCTGCCGTTCGCTGACGGATTGACCTTCCAGATCGACCAGGCCTTTGGCGGCCTCATCACTTCGCACACGGCGCCAGACGAAGGGCAGCTTGCCGACGAATTGCTGACTGAATCTGGCAGCAGGTCGAACGGCGACATTCAAATAACCTGCTGGTCAGCCAACCGTACTTAGTCAATGCAACCTGCCCTAACCATCAGAAGAATCTGCATTTATCCTGAATAACAAAAATACAGCAATTTCAGGATAAAACATATCTTGTCAGCACATTAAGCTCATGGACAAACCATCGGCACCGTACCGGTCATCGCGCAAACTTGCTTCTTGAGGTCATCCCAAGAGACGCTGGGTAAGGCAATCGGCTTCCCGATCGCCGCCGCCGCCGACTGGTAGGCATTTTTCCAGTTGCTCATCGCAAAGGCCGCGAGTTCTTCCTGAGTCGGCACACGCACGCCGCAGACCTTGCTTTCGTCTTCAGGTTCCGCTCCTACAGCGCGGCTCATTTCGTTCAGATCTTTGAGGGTATCGCAGGCGTCCTTCACGTCCATGTACACCATGCCGGCAACGATTGCCGTCCCGATCACGGGAAGCGATTCGCCCGCGGCGCCTGCCACGTTCCTGGCCACGCTTCTGGCTGAACGGGCAGAAACGTTGCCGACCGCTTTTTTCGCGGCATGCCGGGTCCGGTTTTCCATTTCGGCTTTCTCCCTGCTCACCGTGCCAAGTCTGTCATTCAGCTTGCTGTTTTCCGACTCCAGGAGTTTCTTATGGGCTGTTTGGTTCTTCATCGTCAAAGCCAGATCGGCAACTTCCACGCCAAGAATAACGGCCATCATCGCCAGCTGCTCTTTTGCCAAGGCAAGCTGTTCTTCCAATTGCCTAGCCTGCATTTGCTCAGTCTCGGCTGGCTTCCTGAAGAAATCCCGGAAGCCGTCATTGAAGAGCGCCAGATAGTTCGTCAGGCACAGCGTCGCGATAAGCAAAAAGAAAACAGCACGAAACCCAGTCGAATTCATCTCTTGCCTCGCTGTTGTATCAACGGATGCCGCATGTCGCGGCTTGATAACTCCAGTTCTGGACGATCCAATACCACATCAAGACGCCCGTGCTATTTTGATTTCCGCTTCACACTCGCGCCCTTGTCTGAGGAGTTCGATGTATTTGTTTTAATCCTCTTAATTTTTGTGCGCGTTTGGTCCGCCACTTTTCCTGCAGTTTCTTTTACAGTCACATATGCGTCTGAAGCAAGATCGACAGTCCTGTCGACGGCCACACCTGATTTTTTCCTGAATGCCCCAAAGGAATCGCTGACGACATCAGTGATCTTGTGCGTTACATCGCCAAGCGTTTTCCCAAACGTTGCTGCAGCCGCCGCGATGAATTTTTTCATTTCCTCGATGTTTTTCGAGCTCAGCAACTCCTTGGTTTTGTCGACAATGAAGTGCACTATGGATTTAATCAGCTCAATCCCTACCTCAAGTCCGTTGCTAAGCTTGTCAAGTATTTCGCTGCGCTCAACTTCTGTCAGTGCCCCCCAGCCATAGTAGATTGCCCCAATTGCCGCACATGTCATGGCTATCGGATTCGTAAAGGTCGCTGCCGTCACGACAGTTACAGCCGCTGATAGTGGATTGCCGAGGAGAAGCTGGCCTACTGCAATAACAATGACCGGGGTGATATATCCAATTCCAAAACCATACTTCGCCATTTCCAGCACCCTGCCCGTTCGAGCAATGGTGGGATTCTCTGAGCTTCTCATCTCTTCAATATGTTTATCCAGGTACTCGTTGATTTCCTCAGCCATTCCGTATAGCGCCTTGATGGCTTGGGCAATGGTGCTCAATGCGGAATGAGGACCTGCCATAGGTACGGTTGAATAAATCATTCTTGATCTCCTAGAAGTGCTACACCTGACGACAGATTCCTGATGACCTTGTTCAACTATTTGCGTGAAGACAAAGCATTTTCGATTTTTTTGTCTGTCTTATATTGTGCAAGCGAATACACCGCCCATAATGCAGCTGGTATCCAGCCGATCAGGGTGATCTGAAGAAGAAGGCAAACAATCCCGGCAATTGGTCTGCCAATCGTGAAGAAAAGCAACGAGGGAATAAAAATGGCTAGGGCCTGTTCACAATTGACTCGTCCGCATCACGCAAGCCAGATATAGGCGCAAACGAGGTTGAGCATCGAGAAGAAGTTCTGTGCCAGTTTTTCATAGCGCGTGGCAATGCGTCGGAATTGCTTGAGTCGGTTGAAGAAGCGCTCGACAAGATTGCGGTCTTTGTAGATATGACGATCATAGTCTCGCTGTTCGATACGGTTGCTGCGCGGCGGAATGACCGCCTGAGCACCTTGCGCCTCGATCTGGCGAACGAAGGCGTCGGCATCATAGCCCTTGTCGGCCACCACGGTCTGCGCCGGCACGTCCTTGATCAGCGCAGGCGCCTCGCTGATATCGGCGACTTCACCCGCGCTCAGGCGCAAGCGCAGCGGGTTGCCCAGGGCCTCCACCGCAGCATGTATCTTCGTCGTCAGCCCGCCCCGCGAGCGACCGATGGCTTGCGGGCCGTTTTTTTTAGCGCTCCGGTTGCATGCTGGTGGGCGCGGACAATCGTGGAGTCGATAAACAGCGCTTCCAGATCCGGATCCCTGGCCAACTCCTCGACCAGGCGTGCCCACACGCCCTTCTGGCTCCAGCGCGAGAAACGCATGTATACGCTGTGCCAGTTGCCGAACGCCTTGGGTAGATCGCGCCACGGCGAGCCAGTTCGCGCGATCCACAACACGGCTTCCACGAACAATCGGTTGTCCTTGGCCGTCACGCCCCGGTCGCTTGCCTTGCCAGGACATAGATCGCCTATGCGCTCCCATTGGTCATCCCGCAATATCTTTCGTACCATCCCGATCTCCGCTCAAAGATCAGGATGTAAACACATTATTTCAATTGTGAACAGGCCCTAGGGCCTGTTCTCAATTGCTTTGTCGGATGCGTTGCGGCCAAAAGCGCCGGCTGCGGCGTTGCTCGCTCCTTATTGGGAATGACCCAACCGCGTCCCACGGGATTTCCTCCGGTCATCGCTCGCGCCTTGCCCTGCGCCCTGAAACACCCCTTCGCACTGACAAAACAATTGTGAACAGGCCCTAGTCATGGTTGATTTCTGTGCGGGCCGGCGGTTCGGAACGTGCGACTTCCTCCCTGGCAGACCAAACAACATGATTCACACGCTCGATGTCCGTCTTGGACGTTAACCGGCAAGGTGGTGGCAATGGGCCATCGTCCCCGATGAAGAGCACCCGGTAGCTCCGTTGGCAGGAGCTGAACCCAGGTGGGCAGGGGTGGATCTACGAACAGCGGCTGGGACATCGACACTTGAGACTTGATGTCCGCACGGGACGCGATTCCGGAAACAGCTGACCCGCGGCGCCATGTGATGGATGGCCGTGGACGGACGGATCGGGGGGCTGAAATATACCCCGGGGTTCCTTCTTTGAGGGTGCTCCTCGCCATGTGATGGTGACCCCGCTTCAGCGCTATGAGCGTCTGGACGGCCGATCTGGGTAGCGCGCGATGCGATCGTGTAGCTACTGCCGCTCTCTCCGCAGAAATGTGGAAGACGTGCGCCAACCGTTTGACCTTTCTTAACGCCAAGCCAGTACCCCACCGACCCGAATTCGAATTGCACCGTGCGCCGGCTCGCGCGCGGGGGAAGAACTTTGCCTGTCGCCGGCGAGACCGCCGCCGGCCACCAACCGATCAACCACATTTAGGAGCAGCCATGAGCAACGTGTCCATGCAGTACCGCTTCGAGCAGCACCCGCTTGATCGCATCGTCCTCACGCCGATCCCATCCGTCACGGACGGGATGCAGGTCGTTGAGCACGACATCGAGGAAATCACCCTCGTCGTCCCGGACTGGGATGAGGAGGAGTACCTCGCCATCCTTCACTAGAGAAAGGAAACCACCATGAAGTCCCTCGCAGACAAGTACCTGCCGGCCAAGTTTCTGAACGAGCTGGACAGGCTCCTCAACGGTCACAACGGCTTTCATGCCACTCGCAAGAAGGGTAAAGCGTCCAGCAAAACCCGGCTCGAGCGGGCCAGCTTTTACCGGCTGGCTTTCGCTCAACTCTTCGAGATGGGCTACCGCCTGGCTTCGCCGCGCAACCTGGGCAGCCGCCACATCGAGATGCTGGTTCAGCGCTGGTACCAGGAAGGCATAGCCATTATCACCCTGCATACCAGAGTGTCCTTCCTGCGCACCTTCTGCGGCTGGATCAACAAGCCCGGCATGGTCCAAGACGTGCATGACTACCTGCCCAACAAGGACGTGCGGCGCCGCACGGTCGCCCAGCGCAATCGCGCCTGGCTGCCCAACGGTGTCGAGGCTGCGGGGGTGATCGCCCGTGCGCGCGAGATAGATGAGCGCCTGGCGGTCATGCTGTCCCTTGAGGACGCCTTCGGCCTGCGCATGAAGGAAGCCATCGAAATGCGTCCGGCCTGGTGTCGCACAGAAAGTGGTACCGCGCTGAACATCCACGAAGGCACCAAGGGTGGTCGCTGGCGTCAAGTTCCGATCGACACCGACTATAAGCGTGAGGTGTTCGAGTGGGCGCTGCGCGTGGCGGCCGCCGGTAAGACGGGGCGCATCCGCTGGCCGGGCCGCACTTGGACCCAGGCCAAGCGCCGCTACTACTACCTGCTGGCGGAAAAACTCGGGGTCAATCTCAACGACCTCGGGGTGACCAGCCATGGGTTGCGGCACGGCTACGCCCAGGAGAAGTACCAGGACCTGACTGGGCTGCCGCCGCCGATCGCCGGCGCCGATCCCAAGCAGGTCGACCTGGAGAAACACCGCGAAGCCGGCATCGAGGTATCTCGCGACCTGGGCCACGGGCGTCTTGCCGTGACCACCAGCTACTACGGCAGCCATGGGCATGCCATGCGTAAGAAGGATTGATCAAACAGTACGAGACGACGAGACGACGAGACTTCCTTTTAATATTTTAGGAGTCAGAAAGTGAACAACAAGCGTGGATTGAAAGTGTTGAGAGCGAAGGACGTGGTGGAGATGACAGGCCTATCGAGGAGCTCTATCTACCAAAAAGTCACATGCGACCAGTTTCCGAAGCAGATCAAGCTAGGTGCGAGGGCTGCGGGATGGATTCGCGATGAGGTGGTCGACTGGCTGGATCACCAGATAAAGATTTCCCGTCTGTGACAGTGACAGGAACTGTGATGTAACTGTGGCAATAATCTTTAAGAGGACCCCAGCACCTATTAGGTGCTGGGTGGCCTCTCTTGAAGGAAGTCTATCGCTCGTTCATAGTAGATCCATCTGGTGTGGCCATCATGTGTAACTGTAAACTCCCGAAGATAATCACTACCAAAATGAGCTTCTCAAAGTCGGCCAGAGCGGTCATTTACGCTCAGTTAGCTGTTGGAGCATAAGCGCCATTTGACTGTGTTCGCCTTGGGTATGTATTGGCTCAACAATATTGTTCGTGACAATGGCGTAGATATATGCCTCGTTACTCTCCATTCTGAACAGCAACCCAATGGGCGGCTGCCCATTTAGCTTGATTGAGACTCCTGGATTTCCGTTTGCCGAAATGGCTTTAAGTGATTCGATGGCATTATTTTCAAATAACAGCCCCAACCACTGGGAACATGGCATCAGTATTAGCCATTGCCCCAGGTAATTCACGTACAAATTGGACGCCACGAATTTCGATGGAAGTCTTAGCTCGCTTATTTTTTTTGCGTTGCGTGAAGCAGCCCCCTTTTCATATTTAGCTTTTTCGTTTGCCG
>WBZP01000988.1_pt1 | contig 36703 bp, 37 predicted proteins | sample 5204301 | NCBI WGS metagenome assembly WBZP01 (sample SAMN12412401, study PRJNA552823) | activated sludge metagenome | isolation source: activated sludge from nitrification reactor of wastewater treatment plant... | place: USA: Pennsylvania | collected 2017 | reverse complement strand
GGCACAGCTCGCCAAGTATCGCCGCATCCTGCGCAGCATCGGTGCGCGTCCGGGCGACCGCATTCTCGAAATCGGTTGCGGCTGGGGCGGTTTCGCGGAAACCGCCGCGCGCGAAGCAGGGGCCGAAGTGCACGGTGTCACCCTCTCGCCATCCCAGCTCGCCTGGGCCGAGGAGCGCCTGCGCGTCGCCGGGCTCGATGGCCAGGTGCAGCTCGAACTCCGCGACTATCGCGATCTCTCCGGCGAGTACGATCATATCGTTTCGATCGAAATGTTCGAGGCTGTCGGCGAGCGCTGGTGGAGCACCTACTTTGGCCAGCTTTCCCGCCTGCTCAAGCCCGAGGGGCGCGCACTGATCCAGACGATCACCATCCGTGACGATCTCTTCGCGCGTTACCGCCGGGGGACCGATTTCATCCAGCAGTACGTCTTTCCGGGGGCATGCTGCCGTCGCCGGCGGTGTTCGCCCGGAACGCGCAGCGCAGCGGCCTGGCCGTGCGCGACGCCTTCGCCTTCGGGCCGGACTACGCGCGTACCCTTGCCGGCTGGCTGGCCGCCTTCGATACCGTATGGCCGGAAATTTCGCGCCAGGGTTTCGATGAATCCTTCCGCCGCCTGTGGCGCTTCTATCTCGCCTACTGCGAGGCGGGATTCCGGAGCGGCTGCACCGACGTCTACCAGTTCGAACTGATGCACGACTGATCATGCGCCAACTGTCCTCCCTCCTCGCACTGGGCCTCGCGCTTTTCTTGCCGGCGGCACCGACGCTGGCCACCCAGGACATGCGTGCGCTGCCGACGGCTGCGGCGCACGCCGACTGGCGGCAGTGGGGCAGTGGCGAGATGCGCTGGTACGGCTTCGCGCTCTACCGTGCCACGCTCTACGTCGCCGGGCGCGAACCTGTCGCTGCTGCCGGGAAGGGGGCCGACGAATCACCCTATGATTCGCCATTCGCGCTGGCGCTCGAATACCGACGCGACATCCCCGGTGCCCGCATCGTCGAAGCAAGCGTGGTCGAGATGCGCCGCCTCGGCGCAGCCGACAGCGATCTGCAGCGCTGGGAGGGCGAGATGAAGCGACTCTTTCCTGACGTGAGGAAGGGCGACACGATCACCGGCTTCTTCCTGCTCGATCGCGGTGCCCGTTTCTACCTTGGAACCCGGGCGCTCGGCGAGATCGCCGATGTGGACTTCGCGCGTCGCTTCTTCGCCCTCTGGCTCGATCCGCGCACCGCCGCCCCGGCTGTACGCGCAGCCTTGCTGCGACTGCCGCCGGGCTGAGGGCTTCACGATGCCGACCCGGCAATGGCTGGCCTACGGGCTGTTTGGCCTGCCCCTGGCGATGGCGGCGCTGCCGGTCTATGTCCATGTGCCACGACTCTATGCCGATGCCGGCATCAACCTGGCCTTACTCGGCGGGCTGCTGCTGGCCACCCGCCTGCTCGATGCCGGCATCGATCCGTTGCTCGGCTGGTGGGCCGACCGCACGCCGCGCCGTTCGCGGCTGGTCGTCGTCGCGCTGCCCTTCCTTGCGGCGGGCATCCTGCTGCTGTTCAATCCGGCGAGTGTCGGGAGTTCGTCCCCGCTGCTCTGGCTGACGGTGGCGCTGATTGTCACCTACTTCGGCTTCAGCCTGGCGAGCGTTGCCTATCAGGCCTGGGGGGCAGAGATAGGGCGCGACAGCGGCGAGCGTACGCTGCTCACCGCCAGCCGCGAGGGCTTCGGACTCTTCGGCGTGATCCTCGCGAGCCTGCTGCCGCTGCTGCTCGCGGCCGATACGGCGGCCGGTCTGGCCCGCCTGTCCTGGCTCTTCGTGCCGCTACTGGTGCTGGCGGCCGTCGTCACCGTGCTCGGTGCTGCCGGTGACAGGCAGCGCCTCGCCCGCGTTGCCCCGTCCCGTCCCGCTACTCCGCCCACATCGCTGACGACGCTGCGGCACGCCTTCCGCGACCGACGCTTCGTGCGCCTCGTCGGCATCTTCCTGCTCAATGGCATCGCTGCTGCGCTACCGGCGACGCTGGTGCTCTTCTTCGTTGCCGACGTCCTCGCTGCGGAGGCGATGAGCGGAATCTTCCTCGCCCTCTACTTCATCGCCGGGGTTGCCGGCCTGCCGCTGTGGGTGTTCCTTGCCCGGCGTATCGGCCGCATCCGTGCCTGGCTCGTGTCGATGGCGGTCGCGTGCATTGCTTTCGTCTTCGCACTCTCGCTGGGCGCTGGCGACGTCGCGGCCTTTGCCGCTGTCTGCCTGCTCACCGGCCTTGCGCTCGGTGCCGATCTGGCGCTGCCGCCAGCCTTGCTGGCCGACATTGCCGAGAGTCCGATGGCAAGCGCCGGGGCAGGGGGTTACTTCGGCTGGTGGAACCTCGTCGCCAAGCTCAATCTGGCGATCGCCGCCGGCCTCGCCCTGCCGCTGCTTGCATTGCTCGGCTACGAGCCGGGCGGCGATGCACGTGGCGGTACAGGTGGCGATGCGGGACTGCAGGCGCTGGCGCTCGTCTATTGCCTCCTGCCGGTTTTCTTCAAGGCTGCCGCTGCCACGCTGGCCTGGCGCTGGCGCAACGAACTGGAGGTGTGCTCATGAAAACCCGACGCTGGTGCGCGCTCGCCGCCTTCCTGACCCTCGGGCTGGCGGGGTGCGCCGGCGTTCCTGTCGAACGCTACCGGGCCGAGCAGCCGGTGCTCGATCTCGCACGCTATTTCAACGGCACCATCGACGGCTGGGGCATGTTCCAGGATCGCAGTGGCGAGGTGATCAAGCGCTTCACGGTCGTGATCGAGGCCACCTGGCAGGGGAATGTCGGCACGCTGGACGAGCATTTCACGTGGGCCGACGGCACCACATCGCGACGCGTGTGGACGATCACGGCAGATGGTGAGGGGCGCTATCGTGGCCGCGCCGACGACGTCATTGGCGTGGCGACCGGGGAGGCAGCCGGCAATGCGCTGCACTGGCGCTATGTGCTGGCCTTGCCAGTCGGTGAAAAGGTCTATCACGTGGACCTCGACGACTGGATGTTCCTCATCGACGAGCGGGTGATGCTCAATCGTTCGGCGATGAAGAAGTGGGGCTTCCATCTCGGCGAGGTGACACTTTCCTTTACGCGGCGATGAATGCTCCGGTCACCCACTGGCGCGGGCGCCGCGTCTGGCTCTTCGGCGTGTCGAGCGGCATCGGCGCCGCGCTGGCGCGCCGCCTGCTGGCGGAGGGCGCGCGCGTCGCCATTTCGGCACGTAGCACGACGCGACTGCGCGCCGTCGTCGATGTGGCGCCCCAGGCAATGGTGCTGCCCTGCGATGCGACCGATGCCGCGGCGATGGCGGCGACCGCAACGACGATCGTCGATGCCTGGGGCGGTATCGATACGGCAATCTATCTTGCCGGCGACTACGTGCCGATGCGTGGCTGGGAGATCGATCTCGCGGTCGTCGAGCGCACGCTGGCGGTCAATGTCGGCGGTGCCTATGCCTTCGCTGCCGCCGTCGTGCCGAACCTCATCGCGCAGGGCTGCGGGGACATAGCGCTGGTGGCGAGCGTCGCCGGCTACCGTGGCTTGCCGAAGGCGCTGGCTTACGGGCCGAGCAAGGCGGCACTGGTCAATTTTGCCGAATCGCTGGCGCTCGACCTGCAGCCGCGCGGTGTCGGCGTGCGCCTGATCAATCCCGGCTTCGTCGCGACGCAGCTCACCGCGAAAAACGATTTCGCGATGCCGGCACTGCTGACGCCGGAAACCGCCGCCGACGAGATCATCGCCGGCTATCGCGGCAAGGCCTTCGAAATCCACTTTCCAAAGCGCTTCACGCGCTTCATGAAGCTGCTGGCACTGCTGCCGGCACGAATCTATCTGCCGCTGGTGCGGCGCTTTGCCGGAGGTTGAGTCATGAATGCCCAGTCAACGCTGGACCGCCTGATCGATTTCTACCAGACGCTGACGCCGGAGGGTGTGGCGCGTTTTCCCGAGTTCTATGCGGACGATGCGTACTTCAAGGATCCGTTCAACGAGGTGCGCGGCGTGGCGGCGATACAGGGGATCTTCCACCACATGTATCGCCAGATCAGCGAGCCGCGGTTTGCCGTTACCGAGCGTATCGAGGCGGCGAACGGTGTGATGCTGGTCTGGGAGCTGTACTACCGGATGCGCTTCACCGGCAGCGAGATGCAGGTGATGCGCGGGGTGACGCACCTGCGCGTTGACGATCGCGGCTACGTCACTTATCACCGCGACTACTGGGATGCTGCCGAGGAGCTCTACATGAAGCTGCCGGCGATCGGCTGCCTGATGCGCGGACTCAGGCGGGCCATCGCCGCTTGAGCCGCGGGTTGGCTATCGCTACTGGACCGGCGCCGGTTGCTGCGTGTTGCCCGAGTCCGGTGGCGGCACGTCGAGCGACTTCGCCTTCTCCGGCGTGATGATCTCCATCACATTGACGACTTTCTTCACGCCGGCGGTGGTGCGCGCAATCTCGATTGCCGAGTCGGCCTCCGGGCGCGTCACCATCCCGAGCAGATGTACGGTACCTGCCTCGGTGACCACCTTCACCAGATTGGCGCGGAACTTGCCGCCATCGACGAAGCGCCCCTTGACCTTGGAAGTGATGTAGGCGTCGTTGCTGCGGTTCTGGAAGGTCGAGGGCGGGCCGATCTGGAGTTCGTTCCAGACGTCCTGGACACCGGAGATTCCGCGCACCATGCGTTCGATGTCTTCCTTCGTCTTCTCGTCCGGGACCTCGCCGGTGAGCAGCACCTTGCGGTTGTAGCTCGTCTGGTTGACGTGCACCTTCTCGCCGTACTTGTTCATCAGGTTGCCAAGGATTTTCCACTCGATGCCTTCATCCTCGGTCTGCGTGCCGAAGGTGCGACGATCGATGACGGCGAGTGCGCCCGCGGTGGCGCCGGTGGCGACTGCGGCGACGCAGCCGGAGAGGGTGGGGGCAATCAGCGCTGCCAGCAGGGCGGCAATCAGGGTTTTCTTCATTCTTCAACTCCCAGTAGCAGACAGTCGATGCCATCGCACAGGCAATGGATGGCGAGCAGGTGGGTCTCCTGGATGCGCGCCGTCCGCTCGGCCGGCACGCAGAGATGGATGTCGCCTTCGCGCAGCATCTGGCCGATCCTGCCGCCGCCCTTGCCGGTCAGTGCGACCACGCTCATGTCGTTGTCGTGCGCGGCCTCGATTGCCTTGATGACGTTGGCGGAGTTGCCCGAAGTCGAGATGGCGAGCAGGACATCGCCGGCGCGGCCGAGCGCGCGCACCTGCTTGGCGAAGACGACATCGAAGGCGTAGTCGTTGGCGACGGCAGTGAGGATGGAGCTGTCGGTGGTCAGGGCGATGGCGGCCAGTTCCTGGCGCTCTGCCTCGAAACGGCCGACCAGTTCGGCGGCAAAGTGCTGTGCGTCGCCGGCGGAGCCGCCGTTGCCGCAGGCGAGGATCTTGCCGTCGTTGACGAGGCAGGCGACCATCGTCTGCACGGCGTCGGAAATGGGGGCAGCGAGCAGTTCCATTGCGTCGAGCTTGGTCTGGGCGCTGTCCTGAAAATGCTGGCTGATGCGTTCGATGAGGTCCATGCGGAAAGGCTTGTAGCGAGTAATAAATGTCGGGCGATTCTAACCCGGATTGCCTGTCGGGCGGCCCGGGGGGCGGTCACGACCTTCGGGCCATTGAGCAATCGAGCCGTTTCAGAGGACCAGGTACACCTCGAATTCGACGCGCTGCCAGGGATTGCGGTGCCGCTTCAATCTTGCCACCCGCGCCTCGACCTTCTCGCCGCGATCCATTGCCGCTGCCAGGGCCCGGTTCTCGGCGCGCGGCACGAAGCCGAGCTGGTGACCGTTCCATTCGACACGGATGGCATTCGCATCATGCCGGTTCTCCGGTTCCCTTTTCAGTAACAGTTTGTCACCGGTGCGGATTTCGCCCCAGACGGAGGACAAGGCGTAGTACTGGCTGCCGGCGAGCGGTGAGCTCTGGACGAGGACCTTCACCTCCTCCGCACGGGCGTGGGGGAGGGTGAGCAGGAGACTAATGATCAGCGTCGGCAGAAAACGCATCGCGGATCCATTCGATGTCGGTGTCAGCGAGTCCGGACAGCAGCACGCAGTCGAAACGGCAGGGGGTGTCGGGCACGTTCGCCAGATAGTGGCGTGCAGCGAGAATCAGTCGCTGACGCTTGGTTTTCGTGATGCTGGCTGCCGCCCCGCCGTAGCCGGCATTGCGACGCAGGCGCACTTCGACGAAAACCAGTGTCGTGCCTTCGCGACAGACGAGGTCGATCTCGCCGCCACGGACGCGGAAATTGCGCGTCTCGATACGCAGGCCCTGCCGGCTCAGGTAGGCGGCGGCAAGCGTCTCGGCGCGGGCGCCGTCCGTGGTATCGTTGGGCTTCGAGAAGAACATCCGTGTCATGACAGAAGAATTCCCTGCATTGTATGTGGTCGCCACGCCGCTCGGAAACCTCGGCGACCTCACCGTGCGCGCCGCCGAAGTCCTGCGTCGCGTCCCCTGGGTCGCCGCCGAGGATACCCGCCACTCGGCTCCCCTGCTGCGCCATCTGGGTTCGCCGGCGCGCCTGCTGCCGGCCCATGAGCACAACGAGGAAGCCGCGGCGCAGCAGGTGATCGAGCGGCTCGCGGCAGGCGACCCGGTGGCGCTGATCTCCGACGCGGGGACGCCAGCCGTTTCCGATCCGGGTGCCCGGATCGTCGCCCGCGTGCGCGAGGCCGGCTACAGGGTCGTGCCCTTGCCGGGGCCCTGTGCGGCGGTCGCGGCGCTCTCGGCCTCGGGTCTCGGTGCGTCGCATTGGCTGTTCCACGGGTTCCTGCCGGTGAAGGTGCGGCAGCGCGAGGAGACGTTGCGCGAGCTTGCGGCGCTTCCCTGTGCCCTCGTGTTCTACGAGGCGCCGCATCGCATCCTCGAAACGATGTCGGCGCTTGCCGACACGCTGGGCCCGGTGCGCCGCGTCGTGATCGCGCGCGAACTGACCAAACTCTTCGAGACCATCCATGTCTGCCCCCTTGGCGAGGCGCTCGCCTGGCTGGAAGCCGATGCCAACCGGCAGCGGGGAGAATTCGTGCTGATCATCGATGCGCCCGAGGCAGAGGACGATGACGATGTGGAAGCCGGGCGCGTCCTCCAGTTGCTGCTCGACGATGGCCTGCCGGTCAGGCAGGCGGCAAAACTGGCCCATGCGATCACCGGCGCACCGAAGAACGCGCTCTATGAGCGGGCGCTGGCGCTGCGTGGTGACAAATAGCCTAAAATTGCGGAATTGCTCCGCCTGAACGCCCCATTTCCTCCCGACCATGAAAATCACGCTCACCCGCCCCGATGACTGGCACCTGCACCTGCGCGATGGCGACGCCCTCAAGGCTGTCCTGCCGCATACGGCCCGCCAGTTCGCGCGCGCCATCGTCATGCCCAACCTGAAGCCGCCGGTCACCACAGTGGCGCACGCCGCCGCCTATCGCGAGCGCATTCTTGCCGCGCTGCCGGCGGGCATGGCTTTCGAACCCTTGATGACGCTGTACCTGACCGATGTGACGTCCGCAGAGGAGATCCGCGCCGCTGTCGCGTCCGGCTTCGTCAAGGCGGTCAAGCTTTATCCGGCTGGTGCGACAACCAATTCGGATGCCGGCGTCACCGATCTCACCCGCTGTGATGCAGCGCTCGCCGAGATGGAGAAACTCGGCCTGCCGCTGCTGGTTCACGGCGAGGTGACCGATCCTGCGATCGATCTCTTCGACCGCGAGGCGGTGTTCATCGAGCAGGTGCTCTCGCCGCTGCTGAAGAGGTTTCCTGCGTTGCGCGTCGTCATGGAGCACATCACGACGAAGGACGCTGCGGAATTCGTTGCGGCTGCCGGCGCCAACGTCGGTGCGACGATCACTGCGCACCATCTGCTCTACAACCGCAACGCCATTTTCCAGGGCGGGGTGCGGCCCCACTGGTACTGCCTGCCGGTGCTCAAGCGCGAAACCCACCGCGAAGCACTGGTCGCGGCAGCCATTTCCGGAAATCCCAAGTTTTTCCTCGGCACCGATTCGGCGCCGCATGCCCGCGGCGCCAAGGAGGCCGCCTGTGGTTGTGCCGGCTGCTACACGGCAAATGCCGCAATGGAGCTGTACGCCGAGGCCTTCGAGGCCGCCGGCGCACTCGAGCGGCTGGAGGGCTTCGCCAGTCATTTCGGCCCCGATTTCTACCGCCTGCCGCGCAATGCCGGCACGGTCACGCTGGAGAAGCGACCGCAAACGCTCCCGTCAGCGTACGATTACATCCCGGGCGACACTCTGGTGCCGCTACGTGCCGGCGAAACGCTGGCGTGGACCTTCGTCGACTGAGTCACTTCGAGACCCTGCCATGAGGAATATCGCGCTACTTGCCCTGCTGCCTCCGCTCCTTGCCGGCTGCATCAACGACGGCATCGGCATGCGCATCGACGGCCCGGAACATGCCGTCTCGCTGGTGCGCGAGCAGAAACTGTTCTGGGAAAAGCGCATGGACCTCGAAGTGATCGTCGCCCGGCTGCCCGACTGCCAGCGCCGCCACAAGCTGCAGTCTGCCGCGATCAGCCCGAACTTCAAGGTTGAGGTCTATATGACCGCGCCGAACAACTTCCTGCTCGAACAGGGGAAAAACCTGTACTCGGTCGAGACGCAGACCTGCCAGAAATTCGCGAAGCTCGACGAGCCGCCGAAGGAAGGCAAGGGTGAACTGGTCGGCGTCTTCCGCGAGGACAAGGGCAAGCTGGTCTTCGTCGCCGCGCAGCCGGCGACGCCGCCGGCCAGGTAATCTTCCGGGGCTGCTCATGCAGCCCTTCTTCTTTCGTCTGTCCGCCGTGGCTGCCACCCCCTTCGCCAACCCGCTCTACTTCCCGCTCGCGCCGCTGCTTGCGCGTCTGCCGCCGGCGCCGGACACCCTGGCGCTGGCCGAACTCGCGAGAAACCTGCCCGTGCATGCCGCCTCCGGGCAGGCGCTGCGCTTCGTCCCGCCACAGGACGACGGTCTCGGCTACGAGGCGCGCATTGCTGCGCGCGGCGAGGTCGAGACCCGGCCGGACAACTGGCACGACTGGTTCAATGGCCTGGTCTGGCTGACTTTTCCCCGGGCCAAGGCTGCACTCTCCGCGCGCCATGCGGCGGAACTGGCGCAACACGCGGAGGCGCGCGGCGCTGTCCGTGATGCGATGACCCATTTCGACGAATGCGGGGCCGTGGTCGTTGCCGAAGATCCTTCGCTGCTCGAACTGCTCGCCGGCTTTCGCTGGCAGTCATTGTTCGTCGAGCGCCGCAGTGATGTGATCGCCGGGCTGCGTGTGTTCATCTTCGGTCACGCCACCTACGAAGCGCTGCTTCAGCCGTTCCGGGGTCTTACCGCGAAGTGCGTGCTGGCCCCGGTGGCGCCCGGCTGGCTGCAGATACCATTGAGCGAACAGTTGAGCGAGATCGACGGCTGGCTGGCGGCCGATCTCGCGGCGGGGATGCATGGTGATCCGCGCGGGCTGCAGCCTTTGCCCCTGCTTGGTGTGCCCGGCGTCGTGCCGGACAGCGAAGACCCCGCGTACTACGACGACGTCTGGCAGTTCCGGCCGGGGCGTCAGCGTGGTAGTACGCGTGCGCCGTCGCCGTTGCCTTCGATATAGACCTTGTCGCCCACCCGCAGGCCGCTGTCGCCCTGCTGCGTGACGGAGACAAGCACGCCGTTGCCGGTGCGCACGACGATCTGCTGCCCGGCGACCGGCTGGTCATGCTTCTTCTGGATCTCGTTGCCGGCATAGGCGCCGCCGATCGTGCCGAGGACCATTGCCACGTCGCGGCCGTTGCCGCCACCGATGAGGCTTCCAAGGCCGAGGCCGACGACGCCGCCGACCACGGCGCCGATGCCGGTCTGATGCGTATTCGAGATCTGTGCCGGATAGATATGTTCGACCGTGCCGGCGCGGATTTCCATTTCGCCGGGGCCGCCGCCGGGGGCTGCACAGGCGGTGACGAGCGCGACGAGGGCGGTGGCGGTAAGCGCTTTCATGGCGTGCAGCATCTTTATCTCCCTGAGAGTTCGCGTTGTTGGGCTTTGTTGCCCCTATATAATAGCGTCCGAAGCTGGCCAGGCAACCGCCGGGTGCGCAAGCACCGGGAGGAAAGTCCGGGCTCCGCAGAGCAGGATGCCGGTTAACGACCGGGCGTTATAAGGCGCAAGCCCCAAGGCGACGGAAAGTGCAACAGAGAACAGACCGCCGATGGCCCATTCGTGGGATCAGGCAAGGGTGAAACGGCGAGGTAAGAGCTCACCGCGGACGTGGTAACACGGACGGCACGGCAAACCCCATCCGGAGCAAGGCCAAATAGGGAAGCGTACGGCGTGGCTCGCGCTGCTTCCGGGTAGGCTGCTTGAGCGGCGTGGTAACACGTCGCCTAGAGGAATGGTTGCCCACGACAGAACCCGGCTTATCGGCCAGCTTCACCTCTCGACGAAACCGGCGACGCCCACCACGGGGTCGCCGGTTTTTCTTTGCCCGGGAAATGCCATGCGGGTGCGTCGGGCAATTACGCCCCACTTCTAACAAAGCACTTTAAGTTGTGTTTCGCGATCACTGTTTTTTAAGGGATTTTTTTGCCAAAATTCTCTTTGAAAACGCTCGTAAGTCCTTGTCCCCATTGAAAAAAATCACAAAAACCGCTTGACCGGTGTTCTGTTGTTGTCTTAAAGTGGGAAAAAGTGGTGCGAAGTGGGTTTGTTGAAAAAATAACGGGGGCAAAACCCCCGGAGAGGATGAGGTAGGGAGCACATGTTCTTCGGCGCAGCAGCACTGAGTCTCGATGCGAAAGGGCGTCTGGCCGTTCCGGCCCGCCATCGCGAGGCTTTGCTCGCCGCCGCCAATGGCACCCTGGTCCTCACCGCACACCCGCACCGCTGTCTCCTTCTCTACCCCAATCCCGCCTGGGAGCCGATCCGCGACAAGGTCCTGGCGGCACCCAGCCTCGACCCCCGCTCGGCCGCGATCAAGCGCCTGCTGGTGGGTTTTGCCCGTGACGAGCAACTGGATTCGGCCGGCCGTCTGCTGATCGCGCCCGAATTGCGCCAGTTCGCCCAGTTCGAGAAGCAGGTCTGGCTGGTCGGGCAGGGTTCCCATTTCGAAATCTGGTCGGATGCCGGCTGGCAGAAGCAGCAGGAGGCGATCTTCGCCCTGGGTGATCAGCTGCTGCCGCCCGGTCTCGAGGACTTGGCCTTGTGAACGCCCCCGCGCAGCACCTGACGGTTCTGCTGCGCGAGGCGGTCGAAGCGCTGGCGATCAAGCCGGCCGGCGTCTACGTGGACGCCACCTTCGGTCGCGGCGGGCACAGTCGGGCGATCCTCGAGCAGCTCGGTCCCGAGGGGCGGCTGCTGGCGCTGGATCGCGACCCGCGCGCGATCGCCGCGGCCGCCGCGATCGGCGATGCGAGATTGAAAGTGGTGCATCGCCCTTTCGCCGAAATGGGCGAGGCGGTGCGCGAAGCAGGATTCGGCAGTGTGGATGGCGTGCTGATGGATATCGGCGTGTCGTCCCCGCAGCTGGATGAGGGGGAACGGGGGTTCAGCTTCCGTTTCGATGCGCCGCTCGACATGCGTATGGATACGACGCAGGGCGAGACGGCCGCGGAATGGCTGGCACGGGCCGACGTAAGAGACATTACACAGGTGGTGAGGGACTATGGCGAAGAACGGTTTGCTTTCCAGATTGCAAAGAAGATTGTGGCTGCTCGGAGCGAGCGGCCTGTTGCAACCACAGGGCAGCTCGCCGCGCTTGTACGCGAGGCCGTGCGGACCCGCGAGCCCGGCCAGGACCCGGCGACGCGCACCTTTCAAGCTTTACGGATTCATATCAATCAAGAGCTCGAGCAGCTTGCGCTAGCACTGCCGCAGGCTCGCGACATGCTCGATCCGGAAGGGCGGCTGGTGGTCATCAGCTTTCACTCCCTCGAAGACCGCATCGTCAAGCGCTTCATGCGTGACGAGGCGGCGCCGGATTCCCTCCCGAAGAACCTTCCGCTCAAGGCCTCGCAACTGCCGCCGCCGCGCCTCAGGGTGATCGGCAAGCCGGTCAAGGCGAGTCCGGCCGAGGTCGAGGCCAATCCCCGTGCGCGCAGTGCCGTCATGCGCGTGGCGGAGAAGTGCTGATGCTGCGCACCAACATGGTCCTTCTCTTCTTCATCGTCTTCTGCGCGCTCGGGGTGGTCACCTCGCAGCACAAGGCGCGCAAGCTGTTCCAGGCGGTGGAGGCCGAGCAGGAGCGGGCGAAGCAGCTCGACGTCGAATACGGCCAGCTGCAGCTGGAACTGTCGACCTGGGCGACGCATCCGCGGATCGAGAAGATCGCCAAGGAGCGTCTGAAGATGCGCGTGCCGGAAGCGAAGGCCGTGATCGCCGCCGTGCCGCGCGAGGTAAGGCCATGATCCGCGGCAAGGGTGCGCGCAGCCATCGTTTCGCCGAGAGCCCGGTGCTCAAGCTGGCGCTGCCGGCCTGGCGTTCGCGCCTGGTCGGGCTGTTCCTGCTCGGCGCCTTCGGCGTGCTGATCGGGCGTTCGTTCTACCTGCAGATCATCAACAACGACTTCCTGCAGGAAAAGGGCGAGTCGCGCTATCGCCGCGACCTCGAAATCTCGGCCTCGCGCGGCAAGGTCACCGACCGCAATGGCGACGTGCTGGCCATTTCGACACCGATGAAGTCGGTCTGGGCTATCCCGGCCGATGCCAAGCTGTCGCAGGCGCAGGCGCAGCAACTGGCGAAGCTGCTCGACATGGAGCAGAAGGAACTGGCGCGCCGGCTCGCCTCCGACAAGGGCTTCGCCTGGGTGCAGCGGCAGGTACCGCCGGAAGTCGCCGACCGCATCGCCGCACTCAAGCTGCCCGGCATCTACCAAAACAGGGAATACCGCCGCTACTACCCGACCGGCGACATGACGGCGCATATCGTCGGTTTTACCGGCGTGGACGACAAGGGCCTGGAAGGAGTCGAGCTGGCCTTCGAGAAAAGCCTGATCGGACACCCGGGCAGCCGCAGCGTCATCCGTGACCGGCGTGGCCAGATCGTCGAGGATGTCGGCTCGATCAGGCCGCCCCAGGACGGCAAGGACGTTCGTCTCGCGCTCGATTCCAAGCTGCAGTACATCGCCTACAGCCAGTTGAAGCAGGCCGTCGCCGACAACAAGGCGAAGGCGGGCGGCGCGATCGTGATCGACGCCAAGAGCGGCGAGGTGCTGGCGCTGGCCAATTGGCCGACCTACAACCCGAACAACCGCGAGCACCTCTCCGGCTCGCAACTGCGCAACCGGGCGGTGACCGATACCTTCGAGCCGGGCTCGACGCTGAAGCCCTTTACCGCAGCGCTGGCGCTGGAGCATGGCAAGTTCCGCTTCGATTCGATCATCAATTGCGCGCCGGGCAAGCTGACGATCGGCAAGGCGACGATCTCGGACGCACATCCGCACGGCGCCCTGACGGTCGCGCAGGTGATCCAGAAATCGTCGAACGTCGGTGCCGCCAAGATGGCCGCCACCTTCGCCCCGCAGGAGATGTGGGAAATGTTCGATGCGGTCGGCTTCGGTCAGGCGCCGCGCCTCGGCTTCCCCGGCGAGGTCACCGGCCGCCTGCGCCCCTGGAAGGGCTGGCGGCCGATCGAGCAGGCGACGATGTCCTACGGCCACGGCATCTCGGTGTCCCTGATGCAACTGGCGCGTGCCTACACGGTGTTCGCGCGTGACGGCGAACTGCTGCCGATCTCCCTGACCCGCATCGACGATGGTCCTGTCACCGGCGCGCCGGTGTTCTCCGCGCAGACGGCGCGCGAGGTTCGCGCGATGCTGGAGATGGCCGCCGGTCCCGGTGGCACGGCGCCCAAGGCGCAGGTTCCCGGCTATCGCGTCGCCGGCAAGACGGGGACCGCGCACAAGCTCGAAGGCGGCCTCTATGCCAACAAGTACGTCTCATCCTTCGTCGGCTTCGCACCGGTCTCCGATCCGCGCCTGATCGTCGCGGTCATGATCGATGAGCCCGGTGCCGGCCGGCACTACGGCGGCGACGTCGCTGCCCCTGTCTTCTCGGCGATCACCGGCAACGCGCTGCGCACGCTCGGCGTTGCACCTGACGCCAACATGACCGTCGCGCAGGCGCCGGGGAAGGAGAAGCTGTGAGCGCCGCGGCCGAACTGCTCCGCCAGCTCTCCGCCCGCGGGATCGAGCCGGTCAGCGTGACCGACGATTCCCGGATGGTGCAACCCGGCGATCTCTTCCTCGCCTATCCCGGTGATGCCGTCGACGGCCGTCGCTACATCGACGATGCGATCGCGCGCGGCGCGGCAGCTGTCCTCTGGGAGAGCGAGGGGCACGACGCGGCAGCTCCCTCCGTACCCGGGATCGCCGTCAGTGGCCTGCGTGCGCTCGCCGGCAGCATCGCGCATGCCGTCCTCGGCGAACCGAGCGAGCGCCTGTCGCTGATCGCACTCACCGGAACCAACGGCAAGACCAGCTGCTCGCAGTGGATCGCGCGCGCGCATCCGCGCCGCTGCGCAATCATCGGCACCCTCGGCGCCGGCTTCCCCGGCGCGCTGACCGAGACCGGTTTCACGACGCCGCAGGCAACGACGCTGGCGCGCTGTCTTGCCGACTTCGTCAGGGCCGGCGGCGACGCCTGCGCGCTCGAGGCAAGCTCGATCGGCATCGCCGAAGGGCGCATGAACGGCGCCCATGTCGACATCGCCGCCTTCACCAACCTGACCCGCGACCATCTCGATTACCACGGCACGATGGAAGCCTACGCCGCCGCCAAGGAGCAGCTGTTCCTGTGGCCCGGCCTGCGCGCTGCGGTGCTCAATCTCGACGATCCGTTCGGCATGCATCTGGCGACCAGCAGCAAGGCACGCCTGAAAATCGGCTACACGCTGACGAATGCGACAGCCTCGGTCGACATGCTGCTCGCTGCCCGCGACATCCGCCCGGCGGAGCGCGGCCTGCGCTTTACCCTGAGTGCCCCGCAGGGGGAATGCGACGTAAGCAGTCGCGTCGTCGGCCGCTACAACGTGGCCAATCTGCTTGCCGTTGCCGGCGTGCTGCTTGCGTCCGGTCTCTCCTTCGAAGCCCTTGGCGAGCGCCTGTCGGCGCTGGAAGCGCCGCCGGGGCGCATGCAGCGCTGCGGCGGGATTGGCAAGCCGCTGGTCGTCGTCGACTACGCCCACTCGCCTGACGCGCTTGCCAACGCACTGGCCGCGCTGCGCGATGAGGCCGTTGCGCGCGGCGGGCGTCTGCTCTGTGTCTTCGGTTGCGGTGGCGATCGTGACCACGGCAAGCGCCCGCTGATGGGCGAGGTGGCGACCCGACTGGCCGATGCGGTGCTGCTCACGAGCGACAACCCGCGCCGCGAATCGCCACGCGCGATCATCGACGAGATCCTCGCCGGCGCTCCGGGCGCCCGCGTCATCGTCGATCGCCGCGAGGCCATTGCAAGCGCGATCGCCGAGGCCAAGCCGTCCGACGTGATCCTGCTGGCGGGCAAGGGGCATGAGGGATATCAGGAAGTCGCCGGTGCCTTCCATCCGTTCTCCGATCTGGCGGAGGCCGAGCTGGCGCTGATCGCTTACGGGAGGGCCGCCGCATGAGCATGATGAAACTCTCCCTCGCTGCTGAAATGCTGGGCGCGCCCCTGCACGGAACCGATGCCGAGCTGATGGCCGTGTCGACCGACAGCCGCGCCATTGCCGCCGGCGATCTCTTCATCGCGCTGCGTGGCGAACGTTTTGACGCGCACGAATTCGTGCCGCAGGTGGCAGCGGCCGGAGCTGCGGGGGCCATCGTCGCGGTTGACGCAGTTGCCGGACTGAAGGATTGCGGCCTGCCGCTGATCGCCGTGCCCGATACGCGCCTTGCGCTCGGCCATCTCGCTGCCGCCTGGCGTGCCCGGCATGCGCTGCCGCTGATCGCGGTCACCGGCTCCAACGGCAAGACGACGACCAAGGACATGATCGCCTGCATCCTGCAGGCCGCCTTCGGCGATGCCGTTCTCGCGACGCAGGGCAACCTCAACAACGACATCGGCCTGCCGCTGACGTTGCTCAAGCTGCGCGCACATCACCAGGCGGCGATCGTCGAGATGGGAATGAATCATCCCGGGGAGATCGGCTATCTGACCCGCATCGCCCGGCCGAGCGTAGCGCTGGTGACCAATGCCCAGCGCGCGCATCTCGAGGGAATGGGCTCGCTGGAAGCCGTGGCGCGCGAGAAAGGCAGCATCTACGACGGCCTTGGCAGCGATGGTGTCGCGGTGGTCAATGCCGACGATCCTCAGGCGGGACTGTGGCGCAGCATGAATGCCGGCCGGCGTGTCGTCAGCTTCGGCCTCGATGCCGCCGCCGATGTGCACGGCACCGTCCGTCTGCACGGCCTGGAGAACGAGTTGCAATTTACGACGCCGGAAGGCGCAGGGGCCGCGGATCTGGCGTTGCCTGGGCTGCACAACGCACGCAATGCGCTGGCGGCGATCGCCGCGACCTTCGCGGCCGGTGTTCCGCTGGCGGCCATCGACCGGGGTATCAGGGCCTTCAAGGGCGTCAAGGGGCGGTTGCAGCGGCGAGCGGGGCTGAACGGCGCCGTCGTGCTCGACGACACCTACAACGCGAATCCCGATTCGATGCGCGCCGGTATCGACGTGCTGGCCGCGACCATCGGTCGCAAGGTCCTCGTGCTCGGCGACATGGGCGAGATCGGCGAAGCGGCAGGGCAGTATCACGACGAAATCGGCGGCTACGCCAAGAGCGCCGGCGTCGACGTCCTGCTCGCACTCGGCGACGCCAGCGCGATCGCTGCCCGCAATTTCGGTGACGGCGCCCGTCACTTCAGGAAGATCGAAGAACTCATCGAGGCGTTGCGCCCCGAACTCACGGCCGGCACCACGGTACTCGTGAAAGGGTCGCGCTTCATGCGCATGGAGCGCGTGGCTGATGCAATCGCATCGCCAACGGCGGCTTCTGCCGGGGAGAAAAAGTAATGCTATTGATGCTCGCCCAGTGGCTGGGTCAGGATGTGCGCGCCTTCAACGTGTTCGGCTACATCACGCTGCGCACGGTGCTGGCGGCGATGACGGCGCTGGTGATTTCGTTCATTGCCGGGCCGCGCGTCATCCGCTGGCTGGCCGAGAAGAAGATCGGGCAGGCGGTCCGCACGGATGGCCCGCAGACCCATCTCGCCAAGTCGGGCACGCCGACCATGGGCGGCGTGCTGATCCTGATTGCGATCGCGGTCACGACCCTGCTCTGGGCCGACCTGAGCAACCGCTACGTCTGGGTCGTGCTGATCGTGACGATGGGCTTCGGCGCCATCGGCTGGTACGACGACTGGAAGAAGGTGGTCTATCGCGACCCGAAGGGTCTGGCCTCGCGCTGGAAATATTTCTGGCAGTCGGTGATCGGCGTCATCGTCGCCGTCTATCTCGGCATGACGGCCACCCTGCCGGCACAGATCGAGCTGATCGTGCCTTTCTTCAAGACGGTGGCCTATCCCCTCGGCGTCATCGGCTTCATGGTGCTCACCTACTTCGTCATCGTCGGCACCTCGAATGCGGTGAACCTGACCGATGGCCTCGACGGCCTGGCGATCATGCCGGCAGTGATGGTCGCTGCGGCGCTGGCGATCTTCGCCTACGTCGCCGGTAATGCGGTTTACGCCAAATACCTCTTCGTTCCCTACATCCCGGGGGCCGGCGAGCTGTGCATCTTCCTCGGCGCGATGGCCGGGGCCGGGCTTGGCTTCCTCTGGTTCAACGCCTATCCGGCCGAGGTCTTCATGGGCGATGTCGGGGCGCTGGCACTCGGGGGAGCGCTCGGCACCGTCGCCGTCATCGTGCGCCAGGAAATCGTGCTGGCGATCATGGGTGGCGTCTTCGTCGCGGAGACGCTGTCGGTTGCGGCCCAGGTCCTCTACTTCAAATTCACCGGTGGCAAGCGGATCTTCCGCATGGCGCCGCTGCACCACCACTACGAACTCGGGGGGTGGAAGGAAACGCAGGTGGTGGTCCGCTTCTGGATCATCACCATCATGCTCGTGCTGTTCGGGCTGTCGACGCTGAAGCTGCGCTAGAAACGGAAAATGGACGTCAAGGGCAAACTGGCACTGGTACTCGGCCTCGGTGAAACGGGGCTGGCGATGGCGACCTGGCTCGCGCGCGAAGGCGCGCGCGTGCGTGTCGCCGACAGCCGCGCCCTGCCGCCGAACGTCGATGCCCTGAAGTCGGCTGTGCCCGATGCCGAACTGGCCGTCGGGCCGTTTGCTGCAGCGAGTTTCGCTGATGTCGATTTCATCGCCATCTCCCCCGGCCTGCCGGTCCAGGAAGCCAATGTCCAGACGGCACTTGCGCGTGGCGTGCCGGTGGTGTCCGAGATCGAGCTCTTCGCCTGGGCCGTGCATGCGCGCAGCCCGGAAGCGAAAATCGTCGCCATCACCGGCAGCAACGGCAAGACGACCACCACGGCGTTGACGGCGCATCTCGCCAATGCGGCCGGCGTTCCGGCGGTGGCCTGCGGCAACATCTCGCCGTCGGCACTGGATGCACTGATGGCGGCGATCGATGGCAACGCGATGCCGGCACTCTGGGTTCTGGAACTGTCGAGCTTCCAGCTGGAAACGACGCAGACGCTCAACGCCGATGCTGCAACCGTGCTCAATATCTCGGAAGATCACCTTGACCGCTACGCCGGTCTCGACGAATACGCAGTCGCGAAGGCCCGCATCTTCAAGGGCTGCCGGCGCATGGTGCTGAACCGTGATGATGACCGCAGCCTTGGCATGGGGCGCTGCGGCAAGGCGCTGGTGACCTTCGGCCTCGACCGCGCGCCGCGCGCTGCCGACTATGGTCTCGTCGACGGCTGGCTGATGCGCGGGTCCGAGCGCCTGCTGCCCGCGGCCGAGATGAAACTTGCCGGGCTGCACAATGCTGCCAACGCGATGGCCGCGCTGGCGCTGCTCGAAGCGGCCGGCATTGCGCCGCAATCGGTGCTGCCAGCGCTGCGCGAATTCCGTGGCCTGGCCCACCGCGTCGAGTTTGTGACCAGCGTCGGCGGTGTTGATTACTACGACGACTCGAAGGGTACCAATGTCGGCGCGACACTGGCCGCGATCAACGGCATGGGCAGTGGAGGCCGCAAGCTGGCGCTGATCCTCGGCGGCGATGGCAAGGGTCAGGATTTCTCGCCGCTGATCCCGGCTGTTGCAGCACATGGCCGTGCCGTGGCGCTGATCGGGCGTGACGCCGCCGCCATCGAGCATGTCCTGAAGGACTGCGGCGTGCCGCTGCTGCGCTGTGCCGACATGGATGCAGCCGTCCGTTTCTGCGCCGGCCAGGCCGTCGCCGGTGATGCCGTACTGCTGTCGCCGGCTTGCGCCAGCCTCGACATGTACCGCAACTACGCGCATCGCGCCGAAGCTTTCGTCGCGGCGGTGAAATCGCTGGAGGCCGCCGCATGCTGATCCAGGCCCTCGACCAGCCGCGCCGCATGCCGACCGAAGTCGATTTCGTGCTGCTCTGGAGTGCGCTGTTCCTGCTCTTCTTCGGCATGGTGATGGTCTATTCGGCCTCGATCGCGATCGCCGAGGCCGGGCGCTTCACCGCTCACCAGCCGGCGTACTTCCTGCTGCGCCATGCGATCTTCCTGACCATCGGCATCGTCGCTGCCGCCGTCGCCTTCCAGATTCCGCTGGCGGCCTGGCAGAAGGCGGCCCCGTTGCTGTTCTTCGCCGGCGTCGTGCTGCTGATCGTCGTGCTCATCCCCGGCGTCGGCAAGGACGTCAACGGTGCCCGCCGCTGGCTGCCGCTGGGAGTCGCCAACCTGCAGCCCTCCGAACTGATGAAGCTGTTCGCTGCGCTCTATGCCGCCGACTACACGGTGCGCAAGATGGCGGTCATGCACGACCTGAAGAAGGCCTTCCTGCCGATGTTCGGCGCCATGGCCTTCGTCGGCGTACTGCTGTTGAAGGAGCCCGACTTCGGCGCCTTCGTCGTCATCACCTCGATCGCCATGGGCATCCTCTTCCTTGGCGGCATGCGTGCGCGGCTCTTCGCCATCCTGATCGTGCTGCTGCTCGCGGCCTTTGCCGTGCTGATCATCGTCTCGCCTTACCGGCGCGACCGCATCTTCGGTTTCATGGACCCGTGGGCCGATGCCTTCGGCCGCGGCTACCAGCTCTCGCACGCGCTGATTGCATTCGGCCGCGGCGAGATCTTCGGCGTCGGCCTCGGGGCGTCGGTCGAAAAGCTGTTCTACCTGCCCGAGGCGCATACCGATTTCCTGCTCGCGGTGATTGCCGAGGAGCTGGGCCTGGTCGGCGTGATCACGGTGATCGTGCTCTTCGGCCTGCTCGTGCATCGTGCCTTCGCCATCGGCCGCCAGTCGGTCGCGCTCGACCGCCTCTACCCCGCACTCGTTGCGATGGGCATCGGCATCTGGCTCGGCGTGCAGGGCTTCATCAACATGGGCGTCAACATGGGCCTGCTGCCGACCAAGGGGCTGACCCTGCCGCTGATGAGCTTCGGCGGTTCCGGCATCCTCGCCAACTGTGTCGCACTGGCGATCCTGCTGCGCGTCGACTGGGAAAATCGGCAGTTGATGCGGGGGGGCAAGCTGTGAGCACGAATGTGGCAGAAGCGCGCACCCTCATGGTCATGGCCGGCGGCACCGGCGGCCACGTCTTCCCCGGCCTCGCCGTTGCCGACCTGATGAAGGCGCGTGGCTGGCACGTCGTCTGGATGGGCAACCCCGAGGGGATGGAGGCGAAGCTGGTGCCGAGCCGCGGCTATGAGATCGTGCCTGTGCGTTTCGGCGCGCTGCGCGGCAAGGGGCTGATGAAGAAGCTGATGCTGCCCTTCGCGCTGCTTTCCGGCTTCTGGCAGGCTCGTCGGCAGATCAAGGCGGTGCGCCCGGACGTCGTGCTCGGCATGGGCGGCTACATCAGCTTCCCCGGCGGCATGATGGCCAGCTGGCTGCGTACGCCGCTGGTCCTGCACGAACAGAATTCCGTCGCCGGGCTGGCCAACCGTGTACTCGCTGGCGTCGCTGACCGCATCCTGTCCGGCTTTCCCGGGGTGCTCAAGGGCTGCATCTGGGCCGGCAATCCGGTACGCCCCGAGATCGCCGCGCTGCCGGCGCCGGCTGAGCGCTATGCGACACACGACGGTCCGATCCGCTTGCTCGTGCTCGGCGGCAGCCTTGGCGCGCAGGCGCTGAATCAGATGATCCCGCAGGGGCTGGCGCAGATTCCGGAGGACGAGCGGCCGCTCGTCGTTCATCAATCCGGCGAGAGGCACCTCGCCGCGTTGCAGGCGAACTATGCGTCGACCGGGGTGCAGGCGCACTGCGTGGCCTTCATCGAGGACATGGCGGGGGCCTACGACTGGGCGGACCTCGTCATCTGCCGCGCCGGTGCGCTGACGGTTGCCGAACTGGCGGCGGCCGGCGTCGCCAGCGTGCTGGTGCCTTTCCCGCATGCGGTCGACGACCACCAGACCAGTAACGCGAAATTCCTGGCGCAGACCGGCGCTGCCGTGCTGCTCCCGCAATCCGAACTGACGCCGGAGAGCGTCGCACTGATCCGCAACTACAGCCGCGAACAGCTGCTGCAGATGGCCGAACGTGCGCGCGAACTGGCCAAACCTGATGCTGCGGCGATCGTCGCGCAAGCCTGCATGGAGCTGGCGAAATGAAACACAAGGTCAAGCACATCCACTTCGTCGGCGTCGGTGGCTCCGGCATGAGCGGCATCGCCGAGGTGCTGGCCAACCTCGGCTTCACGGTTTCCGGCTCGGATCTCGCCGAGAGCGCGACGACCCGGCGGCTGTCCGGCGCGGGTGTAAAGGTCTGCATCGGTCACGCCGGTGGAAATATCGGCGGTGCCGATGCCGTCGTCGTGTCGACAGCCGTCAAGTCGGAGAACCCGGAAGTGCTCGCTGCGCGCGAGAAGAAGGTGCCGGTGGTGCCGCGTGCGCAGATGCTGGCCGAACTGATGCGCCTGAAACAGGGCATCGCGATTGCCGGTACGCATGGCAAGACGACGACGACCAGCCTGGTGGCCTCGATCCTCGCCGAGGGCGGTCTCGACCCGACCTTCGTCATCGGCGGCCGCCTCAATGCCGCCGGCGCCAACGCGCGACTCGGCAGTGGCGACTTCCTCGTTGCCGAGGCGGACGAGTCGGATGCCTCCTTCCTCTTCCTGAATCCGGTGGTGTCGGTGGTGACCAACATCGACGCCGATCACATGGAAACCTACGGCCACGATTTCGAGCGCCTCAAGACCGCCTTCGTCGATTTCCTGCAGCGCCTGCCGTTCTATGGTGTTGCCGTGCTCTGCGCCGACGACCCGAACGTGCGCGAGATCCTGCCGCGCGTGCCGAAGCAGATCGTGACCTACGGGCTGGACGCGGCAGCGAACGTGCACGCTGAAAACGTCCGCGCCGAGAACGGGCAGATGAAGTTCGACTGTGTGCGGGTGAACGGCAGCATCAGCCGCTTCCCGGTGACGCTCAACCTGCCGGGCATGCACAACGTGCTCAATGCGCTTGCGGCGATTGCCGTCGCGACCGAGGTACAGGTGCCGGATGCGGCGATCCAGAAGGCGCTGGCGGAATTCAAGGGCGTCGGCCGTCGCTTCCAGCGCTACGGCGAGGTGGCCTGCCCGGGCGGCGGCAGCTTCACGCTGGTCGACGACTACGGCCATCACCCGGCCGAGATGGCGGCGACGCTGGCCGCGGCGCGTGGTGCCTTCCCGGGGCGTCGTCTGGTGCTGGCCTTCCAGCCGCACCGCTACAGCCGCACGCGCGACTGCTTCGAGGATTTCGTAAGAGTGCTGAACGGCGTCGATGTGCTCTTGCTCGGCGAGGTCTATGCCGCCGGCGAAGCGCCCATCGTGGCGGCCGACGGTCGTTCGCTGGCACGCGCCGTGCGCGTCGCCGGCAAGGTTGAGCCGGTCTTCGTCGAGGACATTGCGACGATGCCGCAAGCGATTCTGGATGTCGTCCGCGATGGCGACGTGGTGTTGACGATGGGCGCCGGTTCGATCGGCAGCGTGCCCGGCAAGTTGGCGAGTGCTTGAGATGAACGCTATGGAATTCGGAAAGGTCGCTGTCCTCTTCGGCGGAACGTCGGCGGAGCGCGAGGTCTCGCTGAACAGCGGATCGCGCGTGCTGGCGGCCCTGCGTCGCCAGGGCGTCAATGCCCATCCGTTCGACCCGGCAGAGATGCCGCTCGACGCGCTGCGGGCCTTCGATCGCGCCTTCATCGCGCTGCATGGCCGGCATGGCGAGGACGGCACGATCCAGGGGGTGCTCGAGCTGATGCAGATCCCCTATACCGGCAGCGGCGTCATGGCTTCCGCGCTCGGCATGGACAAGTGGCGCACCAAGCTGCTCTGGCAGGCCTCGGGCTTGCCCGTGCCGGCCTATGCACTGCTGGCCGCGGACAGCGATTTTGCGGAAGTCGAGGAGGCGCTCGGCCTGCCGATCTTCGTCAAGCCGGCCTGCGAGGGCTCATCAATCGGCATCAGCAAGGTCAAGCGCTGCGGCGACCTTGCTGCGGCCTATGCCGAAGCCGCACAACACGATCCGCTGGTGATCGCCGAGCAGGGCATCCTCGGTGGCGAATACACGGTCGGCATCATCGGGCAGGGCGGCCAGCTGCGCGCGCTGCCCATCATCAAGATCGAACCAGCCACCGAGTTCTACGACTACGAGGCCAAGTACAACCGCGACGACACGCAGTATCGCTGCCCCTGCGGCCTGCCGGCCGAGCGCGAGGCGCAGATCCAGAAGCAGGCACTGGAGGCCTTCCGGGTTCTTGGCGGTCGCGGCTGGGGGCGTGTCGATTTCCTGATGGATGAGGAAGGCAACGCCTATTTCCTCGAGGCGAACACGTCGCCGGGGATGACGGATCACTCGCTGGTGCCGATGGCAGCGCGCGTCGCCGGCATCGATTACGACCACCTGGTGCTGCAGGTGCTGGCCGGCGCGACGCTGGGTTGAGAGATGAAGAATGTGGAACCGACCGCAACTGCTGACCGCAATCGCCGACCTGCTGCTGGCTGCAGCAGCTGCGGCCTTGCTCGTCGCCGGCACGGTCTGGGTCGCGAAACGGCCGCACTTCACGCTGTCGGAAGTCGTGGTGATGCACGAACTGAAGGAGGTGCGCCGTGCCGAGGTGGAGCGGGCGCTGGCCGGCCTGCTGCGCGGCAATTTCTTCAGCGTGAACGTCGAGGCCGTGCGCCAGTCGCTGGAGCGGATTTCGTGGATTCGGCATGCCGAGGTGCGCCGTCGCTGGCCGTCGAGCCTGGAGCTGCGCATCGAGGAGCACGAACCGGCAGCGCAGTGGGGCGAGGGCGCAGGACAACTGCTGAATACGCATGGCGAGGTATTCACGGCGGTGATGGCGCAGCCGGTGCCGCTGCCGGTCCTGCACGGACCCCAGGCAGTGGCGCCGGACATGCTCGGCTACTACCGCGAGGCGGTGGATATCCTGCAGCCGCTCGGACGCCTGCCGCGCGTGCTGACGGTTTCGCCGCGGCTGGCCGTGCAGCTGCGGCTGGACGACGGCATGGTCGTCGAACTTGGACGCCAGCAGCCGAAGGTGCCGGTGCGCCTGCGCCTGCAGCGCTTCGTCGAGCATTACCCGGCGGTGCTTTCGGTTGCGAAGCAGCGGCCGTCGGTGGTGGACATGCGGTATCCGAATGGTTTTGCGCTGCGGGTGGCCGCGGCGCAAGTGCACGTGACTGAGAGCAAAGGGAAGCAATGAGCAGAGACACCAAGGACCTGATCGTCGGCCTCGATATCGGCACCTCGAAGATCGTCGCGCTGGTGGCGGAGGTCAGCCCGGAGGGGCGGCTCAACGTGATCGGCATCGGCTCGCAGGAGTCGAAGGGGCTGAAGAAGGGCGTCGTCGTCAATATCGAGGATACCGTCGCAGCGATTTCCCGCGTCGTGCAGGAAGTCGAGCTGATGGCGGACTGCAAGGTCAAGGATGTCTATACCGGCATCGCCGGTAGCCACATCCGCAGCTTCAACTCGAACGGCATGGTGGCGATCAAGGACAAGGAAGTGTCGCCGATGGATGTCGATCGCGTCATCGAGACGGCGCGTGCGATGCCGATCCCGGCCGATCAGGAGATCCTGCACATCCTGACCCAGGAATTCATCATCGACGACCAGGACAGCATCCGCGAGCCGATCGGCATGAGCGGTTTCCGTCTCGAAGTGAAGGTGCACATCGTCACCGGCGCGGTGTCGGCGGCGCAGAACATCGTCAAGTGCGTGCGCCGCTGCGGCATCGAGGTGAACGACCTGGTGCTGCAGCCGCTGGCCTCGAGCTACGCAGTGTTGTCGGAGGACGAGAAGGATCTGGGTGTCTGCCTCGTCGATATCGGTGGCGGTACGACCGACATTGCGGTCTGGACGCAGGGCGCGATCCGTCATACCTCGGTGATTCCGATCGCCGGCGACCAGATCACCAACGACATCGCGATGGCGCTGCGTACGCCGACGCGCGAGGCCGAGGACATCAAGCGCCGCTACGGATGCGCGCTGTCGCAGCTGGCCGATGCCGAGGATGTCTTCGATGTCGCCGGCGTCGACGACCGCCCGAGCCGCAAGCTGTCGCGCCACGCGCTGGCCGATGTCATCCAGCCGCGCGTCGAGGAGCTGTTCGAGCTGATCCAGGCCGAGCTGCGCCGCGCCGGCTTCGAGGAGGTGCTGTCGTCTGGCATCGTCCTGACCGGTGGCACCTCGGTGATGCCGGGAATGATCGAGCTCGGCGAGGAAGTCTTCCACATGCCGGTGCGACTCGGCATTCCCAAGTATTCCGGCGCGCTGGCCGATGTCGTCCAGTCGCCGCGTTTCGCGACCGCCTACGGCCTGCTGCTCGAAGCGCAGGTGCAGCACCGTCGCGGCATGAAGGTACACGAGACCCGCAGCTTCAAGGATGTCCTCGGCCGGATGCGGTCGTGGTTCGAAAAGAATTTTTGATTGATCAACTTTTAACAGGTTTTTTGCAGAGGAGGCCCCACCATGTTTGAAATCATCGATATCGAAGAAGTGAGCAACGACTGTGGCACCGTGATCAAGGTCATCGGCGTCGGCGGCGCCGGTGGCAATGCGGTCGATCACATGATCCGCGAAGGCGTTAACGGCGTCGATTTCGTCGCCGCCAACACCGATGCCCAGGCGCTCAAGCGCAGCGGCGCATCGATCAAGCTGCAGCTCGGCAAGAGCGGTCTCGGTGCCGGCGCCAAGCCGGAAGCCGGTCGCGTCGCTGCCGTCGAAGAACGCGAGCGCATCGCCGAGGCACTGAAGGGCGCGCACATGGCCTTCATCACGGCCGGTATGGGCGGTGGCACCGGCACCGGCGCCGCGCCGATCGTCGCCGAAGTGGCGCGCGAACTGGGCATCCTGACCGTCGCCGTCGTCACCAAGCCGTTCGGCTTCGAGGGCAAGCGCATGAAGGTCGCGGAAGCCGGCCTCTCCGAACTGCAGAAGCAGGTCGATTCGCTGATCGTCATCCTCAACGACAAGCTGATGGAAGTACTCGGCGACGATGTCTCGATGGACGAGGCCTTCCGTGCCGCGGACAACGTGCTGCGCAACGCGGTCGGCGGCATTGCCGAGATCATCAACTTCCCCGGCCTGGTCAACGTCGACTTCGAGGATGTCCGCACCGTCATGGGCGAGATGGGCATGGCAATGATGGGTTCGGCTTCGGCCGCCGGCGTCGATCGCGCCCGCATCGCCGCTGAACAGGCCGTCGCCTCGCCACTGCTCGAGGGGATCAACCTCTCCGGCGCCAAGGGTGTGCTGGTCAATATCACCGCGACTCGCGGCCTCAAGATGAAGGAGGTGAACGAGGTGATGAACACCGTCCGCGAATTCGCTGCCGACGACGCCCACATCATCTTCGGCGCGGTTTACGACGAGGCCATGGGCGAGGAAATCCGCGTCACCGTCGTCGCCACCGGCCTCGGCCAGGCGCAGGCCAAGCGCCAGACCTTCGAGGTGATCAATACGCCGGTGCTGCAGGCCACGGGTACGCACGATGCCGCCCCGGCGATGGTGTCGCCGACCGTCAATTACGATGCGCTGGATACGCCGGCGATCATCCGCAAGCGCCCGGGAACGACGGTTGAAGCCCTGGCGAACAGCGGTGTCGATCGCTACGACATTCCCGCCTTCCTGCGCAAACAGGCGGATTGAGCGGGTATTTAACGAAGATGTAATGCCTCTGCAAAGGGAGGGCAGCACATGTTAAAATGTGCCGCTTTCCCATATTTTTCAGACACATGCTAAAACAACGCACGCTCAAGTCCCTGATTCGCGCCACCGGCGTCGGCCTCCATTCCGGCGAACGCGTGAACATGGTGCTACGGCCCGCTGCGCCCGATACCGGTATCGTCTTCCGCCGCGTCGATCTCGACACGCCGGTGGATCTGCCTGCCTCGGCGCTGATGGTCGGGGATACGCGCATGTGCTCCTGCCTCGAACGCGATGGCGTCAAGGTAGGTACGATCGAACATCTGATGTCGGCCTTTGCCGGGCTGGGCATCGACAACGCCTGGGTCGATCTGGATGCGGCCGAAGTGCCGATCCTCGACGGCAGTGCGGCACCCTTCGTCTTCCTGATCCAGTCGGCCGGGATCGAGGAGCAGCCGGTCGCCAAGAAGTTCATCCGGGTGAAGAAACCGGTTGAAGTGACGGACGGCGACAAGTGGGCACGCTTTTCTCCCTACGACGGTTATCGCCTGACCTTCTCCATTGTCTTCAATCACCCCGCCATTGACCGCACCGGACAGGAAGTGAGCGTTGACTTCGCCGAGAACTCCTACGTCCGTGAAGTGGCCCGGGCGCGTACCTTCGGTTTCATGCAGGAAGTCGAATGGCTGCGTGAAAATGGCCTGGCCCAGGGCGGCGGTCTCGACAATGCAGTCGTCCTCGACGAATTCCGTGTCCTGAATGCCGATGGCCTGCGCTACGGCGACGAGTTCGTCAAGCACAAGGTGCTCGACGCGATCGGCGACCTCTACCTGCTCGGCCATCCGCTGCTGGCGCACTTCGAGGCGCACAAGTCCGGGCATGCGCTGAACAACCAGCTGGCGCGGGCGCTGCTCGACGCCAAGGACGCCTGGGAGCTGGTCAGCTTCGACGAGGCGGAAACGGCACCGCTCGCCGTTTCCCGCTGGCTGGCGGCCAACGCCGCCGCCTGAGCGCCTGCTTCCCGTGTTCATCCTCCGCCTGCTTGCGGTCATCGTCGTGATCGCCGTTGCGGGTGGGGTCGTTGCGTATCTGCTGACCCGCAACCAGAAATACCTGCGCTTTTCCTGGCGCGTCTTCCGTTACTCGCTGATCGTCGCGCTGCTCGTTTTTGCGCTGATGGTGCTCGAGCGGGTAGCGGTCATTCCTCTCTGAGCGAACGCTCAAGCAGTTGCTCTATCGCGTCACGCAGGGGCGATGCGGGCATTCCTTCGGCCAGCTGGCCCAGGTTCTGGCAGGCCCCCGCAGGCAGGGCTCGCCCGACGGGGGTTCTGGATTGGTGTGATATATCAAGGGCTTGCACTTTTACGGTGACGCCAGTACACTCGATTCCCCTACTAGAGAACTCGCGCGTCAGCGAGGGCGCCATCTGCCTCAGCTTGACCGCGACTGCGCCGTTGTCGGCGTGGATAACGACCGTCCCCGACTTGTAATTGGCCACCCGGCTGGCTGCGCCGAGATGATCCGGCAGCGTCTGGCCATAGATGCGAGCCAGCTTCTGCAACAGCTTTGCATGGGCCATCAGACTGCCGGCACCTTCTGAGTGCGACAGGAAATGGTCGAGGGAATCGGGAAAACTGGGGAATTTACCGGGCACGGGACGGATCACTTCTGTCCATTGTTCAGGAGGAGTTTGGCAGGTGCATATTATTCTCGTCTCGAATCGGCTGGCAACCGCCCGCACGTTCGTCATCACTCCCCGCTTCGTCCTGGCGGCGATCGCCGTCGCCTTCGCAGCGGTGTTTTCGCTTTCCGCGCTGTTCTCGTGGCTGTCGGTGCAGTTCCGCCTGCCCTTCCTCGAGCACATGGTCCTTTCGGTGCATAAGTCCGAAACCGCCCGCAGCGACGCCTACATGCGCGACAACCTCAACGCCATGGCGACCAAGCTGGGTGAAATGCAGGCCCAGTTGCTGCGCCTGGACTCGCTGAGCGAGCGTGTATCCAGCCTTGCCGGCATCAAGCCGAGCGAGCAGCCGCCCAACCTGCGTGGCGCCCAGGGTGGCCCGCTGCTGCTGGCACAGCCGCGTACGGCTGACGAACTCGACAACGCGCTGTCGCGCATCGGCCAGCACCTCGATGCACGGGCGGATTCGCTGACGGCAGTCGAAATGCTGCTGCTCGACCAGCAGGTCAAGCGTGCGCTGCTGCCGACGGTGACGCCGATCAACGCCAATTATGTCGGCTCGGGTTTCGGCTGGCGCGTCGACCCGTTCGTCGGCGCCGGTTCCCTGCACGAAGGCATCGATTTCGTTGCGGACATCGGGACGCAGGTCGTCGCTGCCGCCGGCGGGGTCGTCATCGTGGCAGAAAGGCATCCGCAATACGGCAATCTGGTCGAGATTGACCACGGTAACGATTTCACGACCCGTTACGCCCATCTCTCGAAGATCTCGGTACGTGAAGGCCAGGTCGTCAAGCGCGGGCAGAATCTGGGGCTTTCCGGCAATACCGGCCGTTCGACCGGGCCGCACCTGCATTTCGAGGTCCGTTTCAAGGGCGTTGCCCAGAATCCGGCGCGTTTCCTGCAGCAGGGCGAGCAATTTGCCCAGTTGCCGCGGCGCAAGTAATCCGTTTCCCTGTTCATTTCCCTTGATTTGGCGCATGCCGGGGCGAGCGCGGGTCCCTGCCTCCGGCATGCTAGAATCCGCCCTTTCGTGAATTGCCGGCCTCGGCCGCACCCATAATGATTTCCGGCCTCCTCAAGAAGATTTTCGGCAGCCGCAACGACCGGCTGATCAAGCAGTATTCGCAGACCGTCAAGGCCATCAACGCCCTCGAGCCACAGATGTCCGCCCTCACCGACGAGGCGCTGCAGGCGAAGACCGGTGAGTTCAAGGAGCGAATTGCCAAGGGCGAGACGCTGGACCAGTTGTTGCCCGAGGCCTTCGCCGTCGTCCGTGAAGCGGGCAAGCGCGTCCTCGGCATGCGCCACTTCGATGTCCAGATGATCGGTGGCATGGTGCTGCATTACGGCAAGATCGCCGAAATGCGGACCGGCGAGGGCAAGACGCTGGTGGCGACGCTGCCCTGCTACCTCAACGCGCTGTCCGGCAAGGGCGTGCACGTGATCACGGTGAACGACTACCTGGCCAGCCGCGACGCGGAATGGATGGGGCGTCTGCACCGCTTCCTCGGACTTTCCGTGGGCTGCAACCTCTCGCAGATGGATCACGAGACCAAGCAGGCCGCGTACGCCGCCGACATCACCTACGGCACCAACAACGAATTCGGGTTCGACTACCTGCGCGACAACATGGTCTACACCCTCGGTGAGCGGGTGCAGCGCAGCCTCAACTTCGCGATCGTGGACGAGGTCGACTCGATCCTGATCGACGAGGCGAGGACGCCGCTGATCATTTCCGGCCAGGCCGAGGATCACACCGACCTCTACGTGCGCATGAACCAGGTGGCGCCGATGCTGACGCGCTGCACCGAGGAAAACGGCCCCGGTGATTACTGGGTCGATGAGAAGGCGCACCAGGTGCTGCTGACCGAGGAGGGTTACGAGCACGCCGAAGCCGTACTGGCGCAGCTCGGCATCCTGGAGGAAGGCCGCAGCCTCTACGAGGCCGCCAACATCCTGCTCATCCATCACCTCTATGCCGCACTGCGTGCGCACAACCTGTTCCACAAGGACCAGCAGTACGTGGTGCAGAACGGTGAGATCGTCATCGTCGACGAATTCACCGGCCGCCTGATGGCCGGCCGCCGCTGGTCCGATGGCCTGCACCAGGCGGTCGAGGCCAAGGAAGGCGTCGCGATCCAGAACGAGAACCAGACGCTGGCCTCGATCACCTTCCAGAATTATTTCCGCATGTACGGCAAGCTGTCCGGCATGACCGGTACGGCGGATACCGAAGCCTACGAATTCCAGCAGATCTACGGGCTGGAAACGGTTGTCATTCCGACCAACAAGCCCGTTTTGCGCCAGGATTTCAACGACCAGATCTTCCGCACCACGCCGGAGAAGTACAACGCGATCATCGCCGACATCCGCGACTGCCATAAGCGCGGCCAGCCGGTGCTGGTCGGCACGACTTCGATCGAAAGCTCGGAAATCCTGTCGCAGCTGCTCGACAAGGAAAAACTGCCGCATCAGGTGCTCAATGCCAAGCAGCATGCCCGCGAAGCCGAGATCGTCGTGCAGGCGGGCCGTCCCGGCATGATCACGATCGCCACCAACATGGCCGGTCGCGGCACCGACATCGTGCTTGGCGGCAACGTCGAAAAGGGCGTCGCCGTGCTCAAGGACGACGAGAGCGTGCCAGCCGAGGAGAAGGAGGCCCGCATCGCCGCGATGCGCGAGGAGTGGAAGCAGTTGCACCAGACCGTCATCGCTGCCGGTGGCCTGCACATCATCGGCTCCGAACGCCATGAATCCCGCCGCATCGACAACCAGCTGCGTGGCCGCTCCGGTCGTCAGGGTGACCCGGGGTCCTCGCGCTTCTACCTGTCGCTCGATGATCCGCTCCTGCGCATCTTCGCCGGCGAACGCCTGAAGGCGATCATGGAGCGCCTGAAGATGCCGGAGGGCGAGGCAATCGAGCACCCGCTCGTGTCGCGCTCGCTCGAATCGGCGCAGCGCAAGGTCGAGGGCCGCAACTTCGACATCCGCAAGCAACTGCTCGAATACGACGACGTCGCCAACGACCAGCGCAAGGTCATCTACGCGCAGCGCAACGAACTGCTCGAAACCGAAGACATCTCGGAGACGATCACCGCCATGCGCCAAGGGGTCGTGCATTCGCTGTTCCGTACGCATGTGCCGGAAGGCTCGGTCGAGGAGCAGTGGGAGCTGGCTGCGCTCGAGCGCGCACTCGAAGGCGAACTGATGTTGTCGGTCCCGGTGCAGGAATGGGCGAAGAACGAGCCCAATCTCTCCGACGATGAAATCCTCGAGCGCATCGTCGCGCAGTCGGACGAAGCCTACGCGGCCAAGATCGAACTTGTCGGCGCCGAGAATTTCCACCAGTTCGAGCGTAATGTCATGCTGCAGAGCCTGGATACGCACTGGCGTGAGCATCTGGCGGCACTCGATCACCTGCGTCAGGGCATCCACCTGCGCGGCTATGCGCAGAAGAACCCGAAGCAGGAATACAAGCGCGAGGCCTTCGAGCTTTTCGAGAACCTGCTCGAATCCGTACGCAACGATGTCACTCGCCTGCTCGTCACGGTGCAGATCCGCTCGGCGGAGGATGTCGAGGAAACAGCGCCGCACGCCGATGTGCAGAATGTGCAGTACCACCACGCCGACTACGACGAGGCGCTGGGCAGCGGCGATGCTGCCGGGGCGACTGCACCGCAGCCGGCCCAGGCTGCGCCCAAGGTCGGTCGCAACGATGCCTGCCCCTGCGGTTCCGGCAAGAAGTACAAGCACTGCCACGGCAAGCTGAGCTGATCGCCGGCGGCGTGCAGCAGGAGGCACAGGGGTAACGTTAATGCGTTATCCTCTGTGCCTTCGTCATTTCCAGTCCCTGTTTTTCCCGACCTGATCATGCCCGTCAATTACACGACCCCCGCCCCTGAAGCCCTCCATCCCGTCGCCGGTGTCCGGCTCGGCATTGCCGAGGCCGGTATACGCAAGGCGAACCGCCGCGATCTGACGCTGATCGCGCTCGATCCCGGATCCACTGTCGCCGGCGTATTCACCGAGAACCGCTTCTGTGCGGCACCGGTGCAGGTCTGCCGCCGCCACCTCTCGCTCGCCAGCGAGATTCGCGCGCTGGTCATCAATACCGGCATCGCCAATGCCGGTACCGGAGAGCCCGGTCTCAAGGCGGCCGAAGCGAGTTGCGCCGCGGTTGCGAAGGAACTCGGAATTGTCGATGCGCAGGTGCTGCCTTTTTCGACCGGCGTCATCCTCGAGCCCCTGCCGGTGGACCGCCTCGTCGCCGGTCTCCCCAAGGCCGCAGCAGACCTCAAGGCCGACAACTGGCATGCGGCGGCGCGCGGCATCATGACCACCGATACCGTTGCCAAGGCCGTTTCGCGGCGCGTCGACATCAATGGAAAAACCGTGACCCTGACCGGCATCTCCAAGGGTGCCGGCATGATCAAGCCGAACATGGCGACCATGCTCGGCTACCTCGCCACCGATGCCGGTATCGCGTTGCCGCTGCTGCAGGCGCTGGTGCGCGAGGCGGCCGACGAATCCTTCAACTGCATCACCGTCGACGGCGATACCTCGACCAATGACTCCTTCATCCTCATTGCCACAGGACAGTCCGGCGCCAGCTTCGCTGACGCGTCTGCAGCCGGCTACGCACAACTGCGCGAGGCCGTGATCGGCGTGGCCCGCGAACTCGCGCAGGCGATCGTCCGTGATGGCGAGGGTGCGACCAAATTCATCACCGTCGCCGTGCAGGGCGGCAATGATCGTGACGAATGCCGCAAGGTCGGGTACGCCATCGGCCACTCGCCGCTGGTGAAGACGGCCTTCTTCGCTTCCGACCCCAACCTCGGCCGCATCCTGGCCGCGATCGGCTATGCCGGTATCGCCGACCTGAATGTAGATGGCGTGCGCGTCTGGCTCGCCAGCAACGGCGAGGAAATCCTCGTCGCCGAGCAGGGGGGGCGTGCCGCGAGCTATCGCGAGGAAGACGGTTCGCGCATCATGAAGGCGGCCGAGATCACCGTGCGCGTCGATCTCGGCCGTGGCGCCGCCAGCGCGAACGTCTACACCTGCGATTTCTCGTACGACTACGTGAAGATCAACGCCGACTACCGAAGCTGATGAATGCCGGTCGCAATGATCCTTGCCCTTGTGGGAGCGGCAGGAAATTCAAGCACTGCTGCCTCAGCCGTAGCGCAGTTGGCGTGCCCGGCGGTGCGAACTCGATTCCCAGTGGCGATCCGGCTTCACTGGTAAGGCTTTTTCACGCTGGACGCTACTCAGAGCTTGATCGTCTCCTGAAAACCCTGCTGGCAGGTCAGTCAGATTCTGCATTCTTGTGGGGTTTGCTTGGCGCTTCACTGGAGGCGCAAGGGCAAGATGGGCGAGAGGCGTTGGTTCGGGCGTGTGCACTCGATCCTAAGAATTTCGATGCCAATACCTCGCTGGGTATGGCGTTGAGGGATCGAGGGGATCTGTCCGGCGCTCTGGTTGCGTTCAAGAGGGCCCGCGCGACACATCAGCAGAATCCAGTCGCGCAGTTTAATGTTGGGGAAACGTACAGATTACTCGGTCGAGTTGTCGAGGCCGAAGCTGTTCTCTCTCAATTGATCAAGCACGATCCGAAAATCGCTGAGGCCCACATCTCTCTTGCTGATGTACTGGCAGATCTTGAGCGGTACAGCGAGGCTGTCGATATTGCGCGCCGGGCTGCAGTGCTTTTGCCTACCTCCCCCGTGCCACATTTCTGCCTTGGCACTGTTCTACAGCGTTATGGAGATTCCTGCGGAGCGAAATCTGCGTACCAAATGGCAATTCGCATGGATGCAGGGCATGCTGCTGCACATGACAGCCTAGGGTGCATCCTGCAGGAACAGGGAGCTCTGGTTGAAGCGGAGAAATCTCACCGCGAGGCGCTAAGGTATGCCCCCGGTTTCGTGAATCCATTACGTAATCTCGGCAAGCTTTACGAGGAGTCCAATCGGTTTGCCGATGCGGAGGCGGTTTATCGAGAAGCATTGGTGCTGCTTCCGGGGGATGCTGTACTCCATGAACGTCTCTCGTATGTACTCCATGAACTTGGGCGTGACGACGAGGCAGAAGTGCATCTCGATGAGGCTATCGATCGCGGAATGAGTTATGCGAGGCTGCTTTTCGCAAAGGCAATGCTGCCCCTGCCCGTTGTCGTTCGCAATGATGTTGCGGCGGCGAATGTGTGTGGCCGCTTTTCGGCTGCGCTTGATCGCCTTGCGAGTCAGTTGGACCAGAGGGGGCTCTCGCCGTTGTCGATTGCTGAACTTGCCGAGATGCCTCTACCCTTTTCTCTGGCTTATCGAAACGGAAATCAGGCCCCCCTTCTGGGGCGTTTTGCCGATCTTTGTACCCGCCATTTGGATTGCACCATCTTGCCGCGGCCTAGTCGTGCGCGAACTCGGCTCCTCGTGGTGACTCACCATGTCCGACGCCATTCGGTTTGGGATATTGTTCTCCGAGGAATGCTGACGAATATTGACCGTTCGAAGTTCGAGATCGTTATCTACCACCTCGGAAATCAGGAAGATGAGGAAACGTCTTATGCGCGTTCACTAGCCGACACTTGGCGTGACCGACGGACCATTTCAGGTGCACGAGATTGGTTGAATGCGGCGGTTGCCGAGCGTGCCGATGCTATTTTCTATCCTGAGCTTGGCATGGCTTCGCTAAGCTACATGCTGGCTGCACATCGTTTGGCACCCGTGCAGGTGGCCTCTTGGGGGCACCCAGTCACATCGGGTTTGTCCACCATCGACCTTTATTTTTCTGGTGAGTTGCTTGAACCAGAGGACGCCAAGTCCCACTATCGCGAGCGTTTGGTGTTGCTTCCCGGCACAGGGTGTTGTACCGAGCCGCTACCGATTGCCGAGGTGCCGCTCAGTGACGAACTCGCAAAGAAGATCTCCGGGCCTGGCCCGCGCTTTCTTGTTGCTCAGCGTGCGATGAAATTTGACCCTGCTGATGATCAAATTTTTGCGGCAATAGCAGCCCGGGTGCCTGATGCCATCTTTGCCCTCCTCAGTGATCCAGTATCTCCGTGGGCGAGTGACGTCGTCTGCGATCGCCTGCACCGCGCGTTTCTAGCGTCCGGGGCGAATCCTGAACGACAGATCGTCGTTCTTCCGTGGTTATCCATAGGTATGTTTATGGCGCTTCTCGATCTTTGCGATGTTTATCTGGACTGCCCTTCCTTTTCCGGCTATACGACTGCCTTGCAGGCCGTTCGTTCCGGGCTGCCCGTTGTTACCCTCGAAGGTGCTTACCTCCGCCGTCGGCTGGCTGCAGGCCTGTTGCGCCAAATTCGATGCGCAGACACAGTGGCAGCCTCGCCCGACGAATACATTGATATCGCCGTACGTATGGCGAACGAATCCAGAGTCTCGACAAATTGGTCTGTGCGCCGTAACAGTCTTCGCTCGGCGGCTACACTCGCAGACTCGAATCTCGAAGCGGTTCGCATGTTCGAGCGTGAAATCCTGGCGACACTCGACCATCCGGTGAAAGATTATGGAAAAGCCGAATCATGATTTGACTCGTAACGTCCTCGCGGTTGTCAGCATCGCGGGTCTTGCTGCTGCATCATTATGGATTTTTCGCCCCTTCCTCGGTGCGACGATCTGGGCGGCGATGCTGGTCGTGGCAACCTGGCCGCTGTTCCGGAGGCTCGAGCGGGTGCTTGGTGCGCGACGCGGGCTTGCGGTGACGCTCATGACGGGTGCGTTGATGTTGCTGCTGGTCGTCCCGATGTGGGCGGCCATCGATACTATCGCCGATAAC
>WBZP01000987.1_pt1 | contig 36719 bp, 30 predicted proteins | sample 5204301 | NCBI WGS metagenome assembly WBZP01 (sample SAMN12412401, study PRJNA552823) | activated sludge metagenome | isolation source: activated sludge from nitrification reactor of wastewater treatment plant... | place: USA: Pennsylvania | collected 2017 | reverse complement strand
TCGCCCGGGCACACTGGCAGTCCCACATGGGTGGGGACACGGCGGCGGGTGGCGGATCGCCAACGCCGGTGGTGGAGTCAACGTCAACCAACTGATGAACTCAGCCCCGGATTCATTGGAGCGGTTGGCCGGGATGGCGCTTCTCAACGGGGTGCCGGTGCGCTTAGAGCGGGCGTCGTAAAGACTTGATGCAATCTCGCCTGCATTGACTGGAGACCGGGCGCAACCCCGATTCTCGACCTACCATCGATTCCAAATGCGGCGACAAGGGTCGCCACAGAAACGTGAGGAATCATGATGGGCATTTCAATTCGGGGAGTTACTGCGGCCACGGCGGCGGCGCTAATCATGGCTCCCAGCGCAGCATGGGCGGGCACTATTGCTCACGCAGACATGGCAGCCGACATGTTCGACCCCGCCACCGGTCTGACTGTTGCAGCTACCAATGGTGACGTCACCAACATTGGCGTCGACTACGGCAAGAAGGTCATGACCACCACGGTCTCCTTCACCGATCTTGATGTGTCGGGCGTCAACGCGGTTGACCTGACCGTGCTGATTCGCACCAAGACCAAGAAGTTCTTTGCCTTGAACGCCTCGGCTGACGCAGCCGGTAGCACGCTTCGTTACGCGAAGTTCGTCGGCAAGAAGCACACCAACAAGAAGTGCGCACGCGCCACGCTTGCCGTCGACACCGACGCCAACACCATGGTGATCACCATGCCGAGCAGCTGCCTCGACAGCAGCAAGAAGATCAAGATGAGTGCCGTGAGCTCCAGCACCGACGGTTCCGTCACCGCTGAAGGCTCGCCAATCATCGCGTTGGATGATGTCTTCACCGATGGCTCCGCCGAGTTTGACGGCGTCAGCGACGTCATCGTTCGTGGCTGACCTAGAACTACCTCGACTGTGGTCCCCCGGGTTTCCGGGGGGCCATGGTTGCTTTTGGACACCTAGTCGAGCAAGCACTCCACGGTAGTTGCCCACGAAGGAGTGGGCAGGAATCTCTCACCGGGTCGGCCAAGCAGCGCGATGATCACGGTGCTTGAGGGCGGCGCGAAGGTCGGCCACGGGGTGTAGGAGTCGGTGAACACGACGATCACATCGGGGCGCGGGCGCTCGGCCGCTGCCATCGCAAGACCGACCCGCATGTCAGTGCCTCCCCCACCCGCGAGTCCAACATCGCGAGCGCGCCGCACCCGCTGCACGGTGTGTACGGCGGCGTCGCAGGAGTAGGTGCTCACTTGACCACCCGAAACTCCGAGGGCTTGAAGGGCTCCATCCACTTCACCGAGGGCTCGACCAAGCAGCCTGTCATCGACTGACCCCGAGGTGTCGATCACGATCGCAACCTTGGGGATCGCTCGCCGCATGCCAGGGAGCACCACTCCGGGCACACTGCTGGCTCGTCGTGATGGGCGAGAATAGGTGAAGTCGCCTCGACCCGCTGCCCACCCGATCGCTCGGCGCACTGCACCGGTGAGCAGTGGCTCCCAGGCGATAGTCGGGTCGAGGATCTTCTTGGCCCAGCGCATCGCATCACCGGGTTGGTCACCGCGGCGTTTGGCGTGCTCGACGTACTCAATGGCGACGAGTTTGCGGATCTCTCTGGCCTCGTTGAGATCGACGCCTCCGATGTCGAAGTCGGCGGGCAACTCGTGTGAGCGAGGCACTCCGTCACAGCCCGATCCACAACCTTCATCGGGCTCAAGCGGCCCACCTCCTGAACCGGAAGGTGGCAGTCGGCTCAATTTGGCGTAGATCTCTTCGGTGCTCCAGGTGCTCGGCACGCCCAACTCGCCAACCGAGCACAGACCTGCCGGCACCAAGGAGTCGGGTTTCAAGGTTTCGGTGACGCTCGCGTCGGCCGCCTTGCCCCAGAGTTTCGCGGTGCTGGAGTCGACGTCGAGGCTGCGCGCGCGGTCGGCATGCTCGGCGAGCAGGTGCCAGGTGACGTGGGCCAGTTGCTCGCCAATCTCGGGCACGCTCGCGGCATCGACCCAATGGGGGTTGAGGTAGACCCGCCAGTGTTCATCGACCGTGATCGTGGGCACCTCAAGGCTAGGCACCGCGACGAGTGCATAGAGGGCGTGACCGAGGTAGGGCTGGTCACGCGGTGGCGAGCCCGATGCGCCTGGGTTGGGTTCGCTGATCAGCCACAACTTCGCGGCAGCGAGTTTGGTGTAGTCCACGGGGCTCAGGCTCCGGGGAGCAAGCCCGCGAGTGCCAAGGCCGGTGCGAACACCGCTATCTCCGAGGGCACCGGCGCGCCGCTTGGTCGCACACCGTCGCGCAGCAACGCGCGCACGGCGGGCACCGCCGGATCGATGCCGACCTGCTCGGCGGCATAGGCGCAGAGTCTGATGGCGTCGGCCCAGCGCTGCGCGGTCGGGCGGCGTACGACGGCAGCCAGCACTGCCTGCAACATCACGTAAACCCGATCAACTCGAGCGCCCACGAACGGCAAACCGGTCGGCATCGACAACAACTCCTCGGGGTCGATGAGGTCTTGCGCCGCGACCCAGTTGAGGTATTCGTGGGCAACCGTCTCACCCACACACCCACTGATCAGCAACCGTCGCACCTGCTTAGGGGCATCGAGCGCGAGCGCCCAGCCGGAGAGTCGAGCGGCGTAATCCCACGTGCGCGGGGTGGGGAACGCCCGCCCGCGCGAGGCCGCATCTTTGGGGATCGCGCTCAGTTGCGACTCCCGAGCACGCAAGAATCCGGCGACCATCACGAGTTCGGCAGCCACCCGGTCGGGGAGGTCTTCGGGCTGGTCATACACAGGCAGCGAGGGCCACAGGCCAGTGACCAAGCCTTCGGCGTACACCTCAAGCGGCAGCGACCAATCAAGGTGCACAAACCGCGAAGCAGTCGGTGCCGCCAACTCCCACCCGGCCACAGCGACATCAGCCGGGTTGGCCGCCGCGACGAACGACACCGTCTCGGGCAGTTGCAGCGAACCCACTTCGTAGTGCGTCAGCGGCCGCAGCGCGGCCGCCTGCAGCGAGGGCGAGGCCGTGGAGAACTCGTCGAAGAACGCGATCGCCGGGCCATCAATGCTGGCAAGTCGCTTGGCCCACTGCGGTGGCGCGAGATCGACGGTGCCCTCGGGGCGAACCACGGGTAGACCCGCGAAATCCGACGGCTCATAGTGGCTGATGATCAGCGTTTCGACGTGCCAACCGAGCTCTCGGGCCGACTCGATCACCGCCGTCTTGCCCTCACCTGGGTTGCCCCACAGCAGCACCGGGATGCGCGCACTCACGCAAATCCCCACCGCCTGCAACGCCTGCTCATATGCCGCCCGAGTCCTGATCCCCGCCATGCCACTCACCCTCCGAGTCCTAGCTCCACGTACTTCTCTACTGTCGTCACGCCTTTGTCGAGCAACCGCATGGCCGGCGAGGTGCCACCGGCCAATGCCAGCAGCACCCCCACGTCGGCACGGGCCAACGTGCCCCACGTACGCCGCCGAGCGATGAGGTCGTCGATCGCCGTTGCCGACGGCGGTCGGCTCGCATCGAGTCCTTGTGCGGCCAGTGCTTGCAGGTGCGTCAGGTTGACCCGACACCCCACCTGCGCCCAGCGACTCACCACGCCGATGGCCCACCTCGGCGAGCGACGCATGGCCCGCGCGAACGCATCAATGTCGTTGGGAGCCGCGCCGACCGCAATCAACGAACTGACCACACTAGGCGAGACCCCAAGCTGGAGCCATTGACCGCTCAGTGTCCCGGTGTGTGGTCTGGTCTGCGCCGCCAACCACGTGGCTGCCTCGACTGTGGGCACGTAGGCGAGGTTCTGGCTGAACCATTCTTCGTCGACGTCGCCGTACACAAATGAGAGGAAGAACCGCACCGGCAGCGCCGCCCACACCCCAGCACTTGCCGCCAATGCAGCAATTTCGAGCACCCGATCAGGGTGCACGCCGGCGTCCCACATTTGGTCCAGACCGCCGTACTCCAACACGTGCTGGCGTGCCTCCGCGTTGCGACTGGGCCGCTGCACCTGCGCACCCCAGGCCTGCAAAACCCCCTCGGCCACCAACTTGGTCTGGCGCAGATTTGCCTGGTGCTTGTGCGCAATGTGCTCGATTTCTCTGGCGTGGGTGGCTGCCGCTGCAGCCGTTTGCCAGCCCGTCTTTCGCTGCGAGCATCGACAGCGCTCCACCCCTTTGATGCGCCAGTCATCGCGGGCATGGCGCACCACTCCCGGTGGCACGAGCCGTGCTCGGAGCCCGAGCAGTTCGCGTACGGCGGCCATCGCCCCCTCCAACTCCAAGCAGGAGGTGTATCCGCCAAACGCTGCCGCCACTCGCTCGGCCGCCAAGTCGTGGGGGGTCTCAAAACTCCAGTCGGGGTAGATCGTCAGGCCGTGCCGCTTGCCCCGTGTGGCCGCCCGCGAGGTACGGCACTCCACCTCCATCACCAGCATCCCGCCGTCTGGCGTCGGGGCAGGGATCGAGGTCATCGCAGAGTCTTACCAGAACCCTCCGACAGGTTTTCAATGCAGAGGTGAGCTCGCCAGTCCGACAGCCACGACCGCTGCTTAGGGACTAACCGAGAACCTTCTTGCTGAAATTCACAATCATCAGCTTCTTGCCGCACTCCTTTGGCACTCGCAATCCACCATCGAGCCATGCTGAGGCTCGTGTCGTATCAGTGGGCCAACCCATCACCGTGCGGTCACCTGCGTAATAGGTCCTCGACTTGTAGCGAACCCCCGGCACCCCGTCACTTCTGACCACGAGCACCGAGCCCTTGGGCCACACCGCAGTAACTCCGCCGATCTGTATGCAACCCGCTGGCGATCTAGTTATGTATGCGTTGATGCCGATCCGGGAGCCATCTTCAACCCCGGTGCGCTGAACCACCGCGATCGCGCCGCCGGCTCTCTGAACTTCCCATTGGACTCTCGACACCCAGATGACACCAAAGGTGAGCATGAGAACAGCCAGCGCAACCACCACCCTGTAGCGGCGAATCCAACGAGTCATGCGAACTCCTTTCGCGCGCACAACGCGGGCGCGACGCCTGAGATCTTGGTTTGTAGGCATTCTGACACCGTGGCCAAATCTATTGCGTCCAATGCACTCTTGACCGACCTGCGGTGGGACTACAAACTAGCTTTGGCCGTCAGCTACTTCGAGAAATGCGCACCAGGAGCCCTCACATGGGAAACATCGCCCTCGTTAAAGACCGAGTTCAGGAGTGGCTCGCCGCTGATTTCAACAGCGTCACCCTGACCCAGCAGGGCGGATACACCATGCAGTTCGGATCTTCTCGGGTATTCGTCGATATTGAGGATTTGCGACCTGAGGACCCCGAGGGCCTGGTTATGGTTCGGGTAACCGCCCCGTGTGTTTTCAAACTGAAAGAGTCCCCTGAGCTTTACAAGTACGTCGCACTTCACTCAGACGATTACCGATTCGGGCACATGTACATTTCAGCGGCAGCCGACGGGACATTCACCGTCGGATTGACTCATCAGATCCTTGCAAACTACCTGGATCAAGATGAGTTGAAGTACGCAGTCGCGTTTGTCGGCGGCGCCGCCGACGAGGTCGACGACGTGCTTCAAAAGGAGTTCGGTGGCGAGCGGTTCCACGAGGACTGAGGGTGCTCGATAAGGCTGCGGTCGACTCACTGCACCAGGCAGCCAAAGCCGAGACCAAGCGTTGGGGCGGGCAAGAACCCAGCTTGGTACACGTTGCATTCGCCGCATCTCGCAAGTGGACCGAGGAGTTCAGAGCCGAATTTGGCGAAGAAGGAGCCTCCGGTGTGCTCAATCTTCTTCAACGGAAGCGTTTCCTGGGCACGTGGGCAGACGCTGAGGTGCTCTTCACCAAGGCAAGCTCAACACGCGACTTCATTAAGGCCCTTCACAACGAACTAGGGCCTGAACTCACTGCACAAGACGAGACTGCGGCGACCGAAACCTCATCCAGCTCCGATCCTGTGCAGGGAGCTGCTTCGGGTGCCAGCGAATGGCCAAAACGAACCGCAGAACTTCTAGAGCGGGTTGAGCCTCGGACCGATGTGCTGGCCCGCGACAATGAAGTCACTGAGTTGCTGGCACAACTCACACGCCCCACACCTGTACTCGCTGCGCTAGTCGGACGCCGCGGTGCCGGTCGTACCACCGTCCTTTCTGCGTTGGCGGCCCACCTGGAAAGTGCCGATCCCGTCAGATCTGTGTGGCGGATTGCCGGACATGCCGATGTTGGCCCCAACCAGATTGCGTGGCTCGGCGTTGACGCTCCAGCTGGTTCGGTAGTGGTTCTTGATGACTTTGACTCTCTGGCAAGGCTCGACACGAGTTTCCCGGCTCGAGAGCTACTTCAGGCGGCGATCCAGCTGCGTGGGGCTACCAACACCCGATTCATCTTCGTTCTCGACGAACGTCACGTGGCCAAGCTCGGCGTCGTACACGCCGAACTCGGCGAGACATTGGTACCAGTAACCCTGGCGGAATTGCCCAGGGAAACCGTGGAAAGAGTTTTCGCTAAAGATGCGGCTGTGGTGGCGGCACAGCTCGGGGTCAACCCGACTCCCGAGCTGACCACTGCCGCGTTGCTCCCGCCCACCCCGAAGGATTTCCGAACTCATCCAGGTCTGGCAATGGCCCGATTGGAACCTGCGCTAGCGAGAGCGTCGGTCGCAGGCGTTCAACAGGCAGAAATCGGACACCTGTCCAGAGATGCTTCCACGGATTCAGTGGCAAACGTGGCGGCAAACCTTTCCGCAGAGCTGGCGGTTCGCATCAAGGGTCAGTCCGAGGCCATAATTAAGGTTTCCGAGCGCTTAGCGATCACACGGGCCAACCTCGATTTACGTCCCGAGCGGCCTAACGGAGTGTTCTTGTTCGTGGGGCCGACCGGTGTTGGGAAGACCGAGCTAGCTCGGGAAATCGCACTGCACGAGTACGGCGGGTACGACCACCTCATCCGGCTCGACATGAGTGAGTTTGCCCAGGAGTGGGCAATTAGCCGCCTCGCTGGCCCAATGCCTGGATATGTCGGATCCGATGAGCCATCGGAGTGGCTCACCACCAAAGTTGCGGCAAAACCACGCTCGGTCATCTTGCTCGATGAAATCGAAAAGGCCCATCCACGGGTGTGGAACATCTTCCTTCAGGTTTTCGACGCAGGTCGCTTGACCGACTCTCGCGGCATCACAGCAGATTTCCGCGACACGGTTGTCATCCTGACATCCAACTTGGGGTTGATTGAATCCAACACCAGCGGGCTTGGATTCACCTCCGACAAGGCGGCCGGCGCGCGGCTCTCGGGCCGAATCCTTCAGGTTGTCAAGGAACAGATGGCGCCTGAGCTCGTGAACCGGATGGACGAGCTCATCGTGTTCAACTCACTCTCAATGGAGGCGATCACCGAAATCGCCCACGTCGAGATGGATCGCGCCCTCGAACATCTCGCGGCGGCAGGTTGGTCAGTCACCATCGCCGATGGTGTCATCGATCACCTCGCACAGACGGGCTATGACGCGGCATTCGGTGCTCGCCACCTGCAGCGAAACATTGAGCGAGAGTTCCTCTCGATCCTGGCAAAGTCCGCGAGTCGGAAGGTTACGGTGAGGGTCCAGGATGGGGTGCTAGTGGGGATCGCATCCCCTTAGGTCAGCGTCAAGACCCAAGCAAGCTTCTACATCACGTCGTTAAAAGCGACAGTTGGGCTCTCAGCTGCCGGAAGATTCCGTGAATGCAGCGTACAAACTCATGACGCCTAGTACGCCGAGAACACCAGTCAAGATCCAGCCAGGATAAAAAGTGAGGTTCACAAGTAGGTCTTGAAAAAAGCCAAGAGACGACGGGTAGGTGGAATCAAACATGCTGCTCCCACACCAACTCTGAATCAGGGAGCACACTACAAAGACTGCCAGTGACGCGCCCAGAAACATGAGGCCAACCTGGACATAGTCTTTGGCCTCGTTCTTCTTCTTTTCCTCGTTCTCCACAGCTCTCACTTCCCTCATGCCGCGACTCGTTCACTGTTAGCCACAATTAGACCAGTCCCCCAATCGAGGTTGCAACCATGTGGCGCGCAAAATTCTGCTGAAACCTCCTTATCACTTCAATAGACCGGCTTTCTCCAAAATGCGCGCCGTTACTGGAGATGGGGTGCAAAAACTATGGCGGGTTTTGCGTGACAAGCACCATCGACACGGTCTAGCGTTTGTGCGAAAGAACTCCATCTTCGCGCCCAAGGGGAATTGATGACCAACGCAGGAGGCAACACAACACAACCCGCACCCGGGGGAGAAGCTGCGATTATTCCTCGGAGCCTTGTGATTTGGAGCGCAGCCGGAGCCCTGTTTGCCATCGTAGCTTGGAAGCTTGTTGGTCCGCTCAGCTTGCTACTAGACCTAATTGCCGTCGTTTTGGTCGGAGTTTTGTCATACATGAGCGTCCCGCCCGACTTCGACGGTGAGCTTGAAGGGGCTCTGACAACGGCTATTTCTCGGTGGAAGATGGATATCGCCAAGTTTTCGACCCCCCTTGTCGTTGGCCTATTGACTGCAATCGGCGCCGGGCTCACCCACACGGATCGCACTGACCTGTGTGAGGACTACAGCGCGATGATTCAGGAGGGTGAGAGCGTTGGATACTCCGACAATCCCTACTTCCGTGCCATCTCAGCTCTGGCCGCGACTGCGCAGGATTACAAAGATGAGGATGACTTTCTAACCGAAGAAGTCAGAGCTGAAGGCGATTCACTTGAAACCATCGGTGACAGCACTCGCACGACGACCGGAGAGGTTGCTGCTGCGTCCGGAACTATCCAAGCCATTTGTAGTGGGGAGTAATTATGTTGAAACGCCTGGTCCTTATAGCTGCCTGTAGTGCAGCGATGATGACAATCGGCTCGTGTGGCACGCCGGAGTTGTCGGCCGACTCCAGTTGCAAGGACTTCATGAACGCTGACTCTGCATCACGCGACGAAGCTGTTCGAAAGGTTGCGACCGAGAAGGGTGCCGGAAATGCAGTAACTCCGCTAGGTCGGCCGAACGTTGATTATATGTGTGTGAATAACCCCAGCAAGACCCTTGGCTGGGCCATCGAAAAGACGGGATGACAGTAATGACAACTTCTGAGAACGAGCCCACACCCCCTAGTAGCCAGGCTGGTTCCACGGCAAATAAGGCTCTCCACACTGCCGGCACCGTTTTGGACGTCGTCGGCACCGGTGCCAGCATCTTCTTGAAGGTCATGGTTTCGGTCGGCTACCTAGTTGTGGCGTACTTTTGTCTCTTTGTGGCGCCAGCGCAGGGCTGGTGGATCGGCCTTATCGCGGTCGCATACTTGGTCTATCTTTGGGTGTTCAAAGGAAGCTGGCTTATTTGGTAGTTGTTGACCGCAAAGCGGCCTTTTGGTGGTGCTATTCGCGGGTTTATGACCTGTGTTGGGACACCGACGTAACAAATGCGCTGGCTTTGGCGGTTGTGGAGCTATGCGATCCGGCGCGGCCTGTGATTGAGGTAGGTGCAGGTACGGGGCTTATCTCCATTCATCTCGCGGAGCACCGCAACCTTTTGCGAGTTCACGAGCCGTCTGCCGCAATGAGGCGCAGACTGCAAGCCAGACTCCCTAACGTTGAGGTGGATGCCGCCGGCATATACGACCTCATTCCCTCCACTACTGGGGTGACTCTGGTTGCATGCAACGTGCTCCACCTCATGGACGACCCTTCAGATGCCTTGCGCTGGCTTCGGCAGGCGGCGGGGCGCGGAGGCAGTGTGGTTGTTGCCACTCCCAACGTGAGCAGCACTGTCGGGCACGTTGCATCGAGTCTGAGACGCAGCGGTGTGTCAAGACCTCGTGTGGCACTTTTCGTGGTGTCGCACGCATGGCTCATGCTGCTGGCAACAGTGTGTTCGATACGTGTCAATGAGCTGGAGACCCCGGCTGAGGCTGTGTGCTCGCCCTTTCCGAACCCCCTTTACACGCTGCTCCTCGTGCCCGGGCTGTCCTCGACGGGCGAGCGATAGCGGATCACGACTAGGTCTTGCAGCGATCTCCGCATGCCCGAGTAACGCTCTACCTGCGGCTTCTAGTGCTCCCCTCCACGGGGCCGTTGGTGAGTAGTCGCTTTGCGTAGCAGTGACTCTTGGGGAATCCCTCTTGGGCACACCAGTTCAGCACCGGTTTCGGCGCGCCGTACGGAGTTGCGTTGATGGTGACCCAGTAGTCAGGGTAGGTGAAGGATCCGTAATCGCCACTCCACACCAATCGGGCGTCGGGGTAGTCAATCCGGAGCCTCAGGGTCTCTGCATATATGTCGGTGTAGTTGTAAGTGTGTTGGTCGATCCGGTCGAACGTGCCGTTCTTTTTCGCGGAAAGTTGAGGAACCCACGAACCTTCAAGCTCCTGGACTGAATCTCTATCCACATCGGCGAGTCGTTGGAGTGCTTCGAGGCTTGCCTCCTCAGCAAGCGATGACTCGGGATCGGCTTCGAAGCCCGTGACAGCTGGTACGTCGGTGGTCGGCTCCGAGGGTGCCTCGTCGTTTCCAGACTCTGAAGTGGAATGCTCACAGGCAACGATTACAACATTCGAATCCAGTGCTTGCTGGAGTTCGTCAGGCGTAGCGAAGGCAGTCGTTGGGGGATAGACCACGGTTACGGGCACACCTTCGCCATCACCGAGCGTGTCCGGTCCAAGCCACACCGGTGAGGTTGAGAAGTCAAAGGCCCCCGAAGCGAGCGTGGAAGTTCCATTCGACAGTTGGAGGTTCACCCCAGCCCCGTCTACCCATTGACCATCTGGACAGACAGCGTGGAAGACATATTGAACCTGGATCTCGCCGTCGACCACCTGAGTGTGCGACGCAGTGATTTCCGGCTCCTTCCCACAAGGTGTTTCGTACGTCGTATCAGCCTGCGCCGTCGTACTGCGCGCAGAGAAGCCGGTGTAGCCAGTGATCAACCCGGGCAATGTAGCCACAAGCGTTGAACCTGAGTGGCCGACGTACTCACGGCTGTCGTCGGCGAGGTACGTATCAGTTGTGAAGGTACGGCTCCAAGCAAGATCCGCGGTTGGGGTGTACGCGCTGAGCGTCGAGCCATCAAATTGGATAACTGCGTGAGGTAGGTCGTACGGAACGCGTCCGTCAAACGGGATCGAGTTCGGAAGGAGTTCACCATTGAGATCCCAGTCATGATTTTCGCCCGCAACCACCCCGGCCTGGCTCAACACGTACAGCTCAGACTCGTCGTTCGCTTCGAGGATCGGTTGCCAGGTCGCGGTGTCGAAGAGGGTGCCGCCGATCGACAGCAATTTCCCGTCCTCTGATTTGTCCCAGTCCAAACTCGGCCTGGACACCAGGCTCTTACTGTCCTCGAAAATGTCAATTGTGTCCCCGTGCGCCCTAAGCTTGACTCCAGGTTTCAGCAACACGTCCCAGGCGTCGTCATAGTCCATGGTTGTCTGATCAATAAGGCTTCCGTCGTCAAGGTTGATGAGGAACTGTGCCGGTCCAATGTCCACCAGCATTGAGCGACCAAAGATCTTGCCCGACACAGGTTGAGTTGGAAATATCTCAGTGATCGCTTGCTCCCCTGCAGACACCGACATAGTCGAATATTTCGTCAGGTCCTCAAGGGTGCCGTGCGCGATCTGAACCTTAGAGACGAGGAAGTAGTCGCCGCCTTCGTTCATGGTGCGCCCGATCTTGACCGAAACAGTCCCACCTTTCCCATCATCGAGAATGGCGTCGAACTGCCCATCTTGAGGGGTGCCTACTTCTTCACCCGAACGCTCGTCGACGAACACCACGTGCTCGTCGTCATGGCAGGCAACGGCGTGTGAGCTGACCAATTCGTCGCATGCACCAGGCAGAAATGGCAGAGACCACATTAAGCGTCCAGAATTGGGATCCAGGCCAAGTGTCGAGCCATGCTCATCGTCCTGTGCTAACCCGACCACGACGACGTCTCGACCATAGAGAGGCATTGCGCCGTCTAACTCCGAATAGCCGTACGGACGGGCGTCAGAGAATTGACTGTCGCTAGGCCCAAAGTCTCCTGGCGTCACGGTCCACGAACTTGTGGGTTCGCTCGAGAAGGACACATCTGCCTGAGCCACCTGGCCGTTTACGCTCACCTCACCCCCACCGTCCCCTGGTGCCGACGATGCGCTGGTGCTGGAGTGACGCGCAACCAGCGCCCATGTGATCCCACCCAGGCCAATGAGCACAGCCAACGACAGGAGCGAGATCAAGAGTTTCCTGGTCTTCAGATTCCTGGGGGCGCGATCAGGAGTGTGAACCTCTATCGCTGGGGGCACCGCAGAGCGCTTCGTCAACGAGATCCCCGGAGATGTCGCAGATTGCTTAGTCAGCGAGATCGATTCAGAACTGCCTCTTGAGGAACAGTTGCTGCAGACCTCACCGCTGAGTAATTCCAGAGACTCATTCCCGCAATTGCCGCACACCATAAATCAAGTATCGTCTTCATGCGCGTCGCGAGCAAGAAATGGTGCGCCATCTCAGCCCAGCATCTCCCCGGCATCCGTTGACAGGCGCACTCCAAACCTACCTTTAGTTTGCCCCTGGAGAAGACGGACCGTATGCAGTTTATTGCTTGGCAGCGATGTGAGCTCGTTAAGAAATATCCACTCCATAGTCGCGCCCTAAGCCTGCGAGACCACTCTCGTAGTACTGATCAATCATCCTGATCTTCCATGACTCTCTGTGTCTATATATTTCGCACAGAATCGAGCACGTCGTTGCCTCGGGCTGAATGATTGGCTCATAAGTGGCCACAACATTACCGTCAGCAAGATCGATTACCGTGACCCTCGTGCGGCCCATTGCTTGGAGTGTGGTGTTGGGTGCGATTGTGGAGAGGCTCACAAATATATTGGTGACTGCTGACTGCTGGGCCTCGAGGTTGACCAAGAGTTGTGCACGGTGCTCTACATCGGAAGCACTCCCTGGATGGGCGGCCCGAATGAAGGCATCACCGGTGGGGGAATCCATTTGATCCCAGAATAGAAAGTGGCTGTCGGTGAGAACTTTCTTGTCCTTGCCGCACATCAAAGAACATAGATCAATATCGGGTTCGATATTTTCCCACGCGACCCCAACCAGAAGACGACGCGTTCCAGTGCCCTCGGGCGACTCCAACACTAGATTTTCGCCGCGCCTGAGCTCCGTCATAGGTGCACGCCCTTGAGTCGAAAGAGTGCCTTAGGGATGTCCATGACACGAAACGGGCTAATCCCGCCATGCGCGACTGTTTCGGTCGTGGGATGCATGCCGAGCGCGGATGCAACGAAATAGAGTGCGGGCATTCCGCTTTCGGCCACTGCTGTTTCGATGAGTTCTAAACCTAAGGCGGACATGAGACTGTGCATTTCAGAGTTGAGGAGGTCGCCGTCCACAATATCTGCCTCCATGCCCCCGGTTCCGTTGTTCCTCAGCGTCGATGGATCGCGTTGCATGGTGGAACCAGGCCGGTTCATGATCGACTGCCACGGTGCGGCTTCTTTAGTGGCCAGAAGCTGCAATGCGTCAAATTTGTTGAATGTTATTGCAAGACCTTGGAGCTTGGGCTCCGCACGCTTGTGCGCAGCAATAGCTTGCAGGACCCTCTGCATCACCTGAATGTCGTCTCCACCGTCCAGAGGCAGCGGGACTAAGTCTTGCAGGATTGCGGTAACTCCCGGCACCTTGAGCGGATCGATTAGCGAGACGACTAGGTCGACCATACCCAAGTACGAGAAAAGTTCATCTTGGGGCGGACGATCTTGAAAGTCCTCGCCGGCGGCATCGATCAGGCACAAGGTGTACCGGATTCCGTTGATCGACAGCCGCCACAACATGGGGGTCAAGGGGTTCGCCGTCGTAGCAACTGGTGTGGATCCCGGAAGAGACCGTTGGACGTACAACGGTTCCATGTAGATTTCTTGGAAGTGGGTTGCTGTATCACCAAGCGGGTTGAGAAAGCTCTTATGCCGCTTTTCGAGATAGTCCTTCAGTTGGACCATCATGACGGCAATGAGAACGGTCTTACCACTCTGCCGGGCTCCCGTCAGAGCGATTGATACCTGCTCGTCGGTGAGCCATTCGAGTGGCACTTCAAACTGGCAATTGTCGCAGGCTCCAGGGCCGCGCACATCGCGCGTGCAACGTGGGCAGATTTGTAAACCCATCTACCTCACCACTGGGTATAGCGCGTCGGCCAATTGAGGCGCGAACCCCGCCGTCCCAGAGGGGTCACGGACCCCCACTAGCCGATGCGCTGCCATCAGGCTAAGTGGGGTCAGTGCATCCAGCTCTTCTTCCCAGGGTTGTGCGGCGGCGAAGCCCCCGTGAGGCTCAAACCTCGATCTCCCCAGTGCAACCATAAGGATGCGTCGATCTGTCTGCCTGGCAAATTCGAGCAGAGCTTCGTAATCCGCAGGGACCCCGTCACACAGCAGAAGCACGAGTCCTCCTCTGTCCAAGTTGCTAGCTGCAGCCTCGACCGCCGCTGTGACTTGTGCAACGGGGCTTGGTAGCTTCCCAAGCATTGAAACCCAGTCGATCGTGCCCGCTACATCGAGCGCCTGTGTCTCGTCACGTGCCGAGTGCAGCTGGGTGCACAGAATCTTTGTGGCTGGTTGACCTTGTGCGCTCGCGACTATGCCGTACAGATGTTCCATGAGCGGCTGAACATCCCCTGTGTTTGCCTTTTGAGTGAAGGAAACTGAGTTGTCGATTACCCAGGACCACGGCCCGGGGATGGGTGCCAAATCGCTGTGGTGCGCGTGGTAGGCCTCCGCGCCAGCGCGTTGCCAATCTGGGAGATTGCGCTCCTGCTCGCCCATGAGGTCGACGATTTCAATGGCACCCTCGCGCAAAGCAAGGCTTACTAAGGCAGCTTCTCCCCGCCCACTGAGATCCACCGGGGGGCGCATAGTGATGTCACCAGCTCCATTCGGGGGGGCTAATCGCAAGCCCACCTCAGTTCCAGATGGGAACGTTCCGCCGTTCGTCGGTCTAACAACGATTTGGATAGGTTGAGCAGGAATCGCGGGTCCCGGGATGTAGAAAAGCTCGGTAGCGCTCCGCTGCGCGAGCTGAACAGTTTGGTGCGAGCCACTTTCCCTCGCGTACAGCGTGAGGCCAGTTGTCGGCGTCAGGCTGACAACCAGCGGTCCGGCGACGACCGTAACTAGTCCACCGTTATCAATGTGTGTGATCGCCATGATGTGGTCTCTCCAATGTTGTTGTGCGACTTGTCGGGTGGCCCCATGGGGTGGGCTCAGCAATCAAATTGTGACCAGGCGTCAGCTGTGCAAGGAGTCGCGAGACTACTCCGGCGAGCGATTCCCCCCCTGCAGTTCTTAGCGACCATACCGATGAGGACGGACTTTCCGAGAGACAGCGCCTCATGGCTGCCGATAGATCACCGCGCACTCGGGCCATAGCGTCAAGGTGAACTGCTAGGGGTAGCGCCTCGTCCTCCCCAGCCCGAGATACAAACTCGGCCAGGTCCGCAAACCACGCCAACTCCTGCGTTTCCAAATGCCACGGCTGTGAATCGGGTGTTAGGTCCGCGCGAGCGGCCAGCAGCAGTACCGGTGCACCGATTCGGTCAAACTCGCTTCCTGCCGGAAGACGCGCAAAGGCACGGCATAGCTCTTCTCTGGTGGGCTCCCAATTGTCGGCCTGCGACACCACATGTAGCACTGCAAGGAGTTCACGACCCCGAAGTCGTGGCAAACGACTGAGCCATCCCTTTCCGAACACCAGTTCCGAAAGATCCCAGCCAGCGTCTGCGAGCACCACCGCAGCACATAAGGCTGAGGCCGCGTTGGGTAGCGGATATTTCTCCACTAAGTCGCGCTCGGCTGGCGTTTTGGGCTCTTCATCTGGTGGCGGAGAAAACGGTGGTTTGGTGATGTCTACAAACTCTTCACGATGCGACCCATCAATTTCCTGCGGGTCGTCCATCGAGGTCGTCGGCTCAACTGATGGTCCCGCCAACGGAGATTTGGGCCATGAGTAGCCCACTTCTCTCGCCAACTCATGTGCTGCGACGAGGTGGGGCAGGTGTGTGGGCCAACGCTCCAAGAGTTCGATTGCCAATTCGTCTCGTCCCGCCAGTGTGGCACCTGGAGTAACCAACATCGACAGACGGAGGACCAACTGCGACACCTCGAATGGCGACACCCCAGCTGAGCCCAGAAGTTCCATGCCCAGTTGGTCACGCTGGGCGAGTACGGCGCTTAGCCTCTCGGGCGAGAGCCAGATGAGATCGAGGGCAGCTGTCGACCAATATGTTGCCTGGAAGGTCGCGCCGCTAGCGAATACCCACAGTCGACGTTGTTGATCCAATTTCACTTGCTCATTGAGGTCCAAGACCACGGCCGCTTGCGGCACCTGTATTGGACCTTCAGTCTCAGGAACTGCAACGAGGTGGAACGTCCTCAGAGAAGCCGATCTCACGGATCGGGCATCTTCATAGGTTGAAAAACTTAAGAGCGCGGCTGCTTCAGCATCAAGGAGCCAGCTGGTTAGCCGAATCCAGTGGGCCGCCTCCGCACTAGTGGTACGAAGGACCACCTGCGTGCCAGATTCAACAAGGGCCATCACCGCATCAAGCAACCACGGTAGTTTCGCGATCTTTTCTGGTTCGCTTTGAACCCAATCGAGAGTGTTCCTCAGCGCATCTAGCTTGGCGGGTCGAAATTCATCGCGCGTCAACGCAGTGCGAACTTCCTCCGGCCCAAACGGCGTTAACCAGTCCGGTGATTCCAGCCAGTCGATTGGTCGCATGCCGACGAGGTGAGGAACGAGAACCGCGTGAGTGAAGACGTTGCCGGCGCGCCCACTGTGATCTGGCCCGGCCTCGACTGAGCGCCAGAGCAGCGAGCTCCCGAGAGCATCACCGGGGAGTCGTCGGCACCTCACTGGACGCTTGCGCAATTCTTTGTCTGAAGAAAACGGCGTGACCGTCGTCGGCAACCACACAGACATGTGTTCCATCATCGCGTGACGAACACCATCGCCTATACCCGCAGTTTCCGCGAGCACGCCCCATCCCCCAACTGCACGTCCCTCAACGCCGTCGGCCGATCCGTATGTCATCTGAGGACAAATCACGCCAGATTCACCTTGAGTGTCTCCAACGGTGGATCCAGCACGGCAACTCCTCCGCACATGCTGGGGCCAAGGTTTACGAAGAGGCGTATTGGTCCCGACTTGGGCCCTGCTTGCAGTGTCAAGAGCTCCTGTTCACCCGTCTCTGGAGACAAGTTGAGGTCCCGGCTAGCAACAATGCGGCATTTGGGATCTTCCGGATAGAGCGGAATGTGTCTGCGTGACTGCACGACAGCTAGTGGAAGTGACATCAAAGTCTCGTCACACTTGACCATGATTCGGTATGCAGTGATATGCCCGTCCCTCTGAACGGGTTCCACGCGATACGCGAGTCGTACTACACCCGGATAGTCAATTGTGTGCGCGGGTGAAAGATGTCGCTGGCCTTGATTGAAGACAACAAGAAAGAGATGAAGGGCGCACCCGCTTGCGGGTAGCGACTGGTCAAGGATTACACCCCCCCGGGCCTGATATTCCTGTTGCGTAATGTAGGCGAGTACGTGGCTTGGGTCGGGATTTGTAAGCTCCTGACCTCGCGGACTTTGATAGATCTCGACCCGTGAGTCCGTATGCGCCCACTCGAGTGCTGCATTTGCACTCGGCCAGCCAAAAGTGACGACCTGCGTATCGACACGCTCAATCACAACTCCATGTGTGGGAGGCTGAGCCCTTACAACGGTGTGGGTTGGTCCAACAGCCACTCGATCATCCCTGACCTTGTGTGCCGCGACAAAGTGCCCTTTGATCCAGGACGGATCGAGTGGCACGTCAACCATTGTGCGCTTCGAGCCCTCGATCCTGACTGGATGAGCCAGGCAGCACTCTAAAGCCAGTCCGTAGCGCTCTAAAACCTCCATGGTCCGGATCTGGTCACCTAGGCCGCTCTTAGGTTGTTCGGCTGTCAAAAAGATGAGCACGTCACCATGGTCAGGTTGCGTCCAACTTAGGCGATAGCTTCCAGCTCCTGCGTCAGTCTCTCCGACTTCAAGGGAAACAGCTTCGGCTTCTGCCTCCACTTCGGCAGTTTCCACGACACCGGCCGACACCCTTCGCGAATTATCGGGAAGAGTGGCGATGGAAAACGCGCCGTACTGTACTGGTCGGCCAATAGGTGGGTTCTTGTCAATAAAGCCATTGCTGCTCACGTCACTGCCTGGCAACGACTCACCTGTGTCGTATGTCAGTGCAAAAAGACCAGCCCGTCGCCGCACTTCAACGGTGCCTCCTGGGGCGGCAATAAAGCTTGCCGTTACCTGCCTGGCAGGATTGACACTCAGGCGCAAGTGCGTTGGCGGCCAAACGTGTTGTCCTTGAGCCACCAAAACCGGCTGGGACTCTCTGGCAGAAGTCTCGTCAGGCCCGGTGTTGGCCCACACTGCGAGGTAGGCGACTGGGCTGTCTGCTACCAGCTCAACCAGACACTCAGTGCTGGTTGTCACTCCCAATAGTTGCCCGCCGGGATAGAGTGTCGGCCACCTCTTGTCGTCGTAGAAGACGCGGTAAAGCACCACTGCGGCGTCATCGGAGAGAGCGGGCCAACTCACTTTCAGGCCCTGGTCACTCTCCCTAATTGCCATCTTGTGAGGTGCGTCGAGAAAATCAGAGGTTCCCTCGGGCCATTGATAGTCGGCGAATATTCCGGCTTCGGGCAGCCATCCTGCTGCCAGGAAATCCTGGGGTGCGGAATCCGAAGTGACCACAATGTCGTCTCCTTCAGATCGGTGCCCAAGAACTTGAGCAATCTCCGATGCGAAGTGAGTAAACAGGTCGGGGGTTTTGGTGCGCATGGCAAATATCCGAATGCCAGCAGGATCATTGAGAATGAGATTGTTGGCTAATCTGAGTAGATCACTGTCGTCAACGTTCTCTAGCTCAGGGTTGGAGCTTTGAGCTCCATCCAGCCAATGACGAAGTCTGGCCGCACGTGTCTGGGCGGTTTCGACGTCCTGGCTTGATCCCTCACCGATGCTCTCCACTTGGACGTCGTCAGTCGGCGCTGGCACGGGTGGTTCCGGAGTCTCGACCTCCTCTGGCGTTATCACAGCCTCCGCAGAGCGTGTTGCGGACTCAAACGGCGGCCAATTCGTAAGAACTAGATTGCGATCGACCCAGATGATTTGACTTGCCGACGCCAGGGGCATGGGGCCCATCCCGCGAATCAAACTCGAGTCCGATCCCCCGATCCCTGGGGTAGCGTCGGGCCAGTCCCCAATTTCACCCAGCGATGACCTGACGTCCACCGTCTTTACCAACCTTCGATTTCCCACCGACCGTGTTCGGACGGTGGCGCCACATCCCCTGAGCCTGCATTGGGCGGCGTTGGGCTTACATTCTCTATGGCTGTGCGCTTTAACGCTGCGCCTCCACTCACGGATTGGACGCCTCGCCCGTTGGAGTATGCAGCCCAATATGCACCCAGGAGGCAGGCAACCGCCGATGCCGCAGCGATCCAAGTTCCGATGAAGACTTCCACCTCCGCGTGTGCATGGCCCGCAGTGAGGTTGCCAGTGGTGCGCCCAAGGTCATCGAGCCCGATCGCCGCAATCAAGGACATCGCCATGATAGATCCATAGAGTGTCGCCGATGCCACCATCGGTGCTGCGTAGCGCAGGCCCCCATGCAAGTAATAGCCAATCGCTAAGGCAAGGGTGCTTACCGCAAACAGCACCACGAGTGTGCTTCCGAATGTGGTATCACCCATACCCAGCCCGATACTCGCCTTCTGCCCCTCCATATCAGCGTCCGCGCCGACCCAGTCATAGCCCAGTGACACGAGTGACAGCGCCGCTCCCACTCCAATCAGCACTAGCGTCAGCAACCCACGGGCACCTCGCCCGCCATTGCCCGGTTTAAACGTGCCCTTTCGCAACATGGCCAATGGCACAAGGAGCCCCACCCAGGGAAGAAGAAGGGGCGGAAGTAGCCCAACTGCCCCAGGACGGCCATTCCTTCTGGCGAGGGAAAGCCCCACTAGCCCGGAGCCAATTCCGTTGATGAGGTGCCCCGTGACGTACGCAAAAAATAAACCCGAACCCACTTGAGCTCCTTAAAGGAAAACGCTTCGATTACGCTCTTCATCTTGCCCGGGGGCGTCATCCCCGTCATAGAGCGCGCCACTGAATTGATCAATTGCCGCTGGTCCGCCGAACTGAAGCAGCACCGTGGCTTGAGTCATGCCTCGATATTCGGTGTTAAGGAATGTTTGTCGAATCTTGCGCAAGTCTGGATTCGGAGATCGTTGTGAGAATATTCCGTCAAGAAAGACCATGTCGAAACCTTCATAGGTCTTATCTAAGCCGGATAGGAAGGCGCCGCGGCCAACCACTTCGGCCTTCCCTGTGGCTGGATCTCGGACCTCCACCGTAGCGAGCAATCGTTCCTTCGCCTCTATGTCTAACCCTGTCTGGTCGGACACGCGTGCAAGGAAGGTGGGAGAAGGCGCTCGATGGGAGGCCTGTTGGGCGGCCGCCGCACTCCAGAGGCTAAGCACCGGTCCAGACCCATGGTTTGGATCCTTCAGCAGAATCCCCCGGTCGCGTTGGACGTCGTATTTCAGATCGCCAAGGGAGTCGGGAACATCTGCGAGAAATTCGGTCCAGCAGTCAGAAAGCCAGCCTGACAGGAAGAGGCTTGGTCGCCACAGTGCGCAGACCTGATCTATTGCATCCTTGTCGACCACGGCGTGACCGACCCGAATACCGCGGGGCAAACCCTGGCCAACCAATAACTCTCCCGGATGTGATTCAGGTTGACTGCCAAGAGGAGAGTGGACAAACGCACCCAAAGCTCGCGTCCAGTCCAAGAATTGGCGATAGGCGCGGCCGAGTCGTCTCAGATCCTCGACCGCCTCCGCGCGATGGCGTTGAAGCGTCGCGAGCTTCGTTTCAGCCGTCTCAAGGCGGTGGAGAAATTGATAAAGCCAGCGTTGACCCTTCATATAGGTGACCACGGACCCAAAGAACCAGACGAGCGTGCTTACGAGTGCCGCAATGGCACCGACCAGCCATGCAATGACATTGAAGCCAACGAGCGCCCCGAGTGCGACCAGCACTAGAACGTTCCCCCCGGCAAAAAGCTTCAGCCGCCGTGCAAGCCGTGATTGCCTCTCAGCGATTTCATCGGGCAGTTCGGTTTCCGCAAGAAGAGCTTCCAGCCGCCTTGATAGCTCTTCGACTTCATCTACCGTTTTGCGGAATTCGTCTCCAAGCTTCTTGCCTACGCTCCCAGAGTACGTTTTCAACGCGCGCGAGTGCCACGCGCCCAGCCGACGCTTTTCGGTTGCAACCGCGAGTGCTTGGTGTGGCTGACTCGTGGCCAGTGCGTCGAGTCGACGGTTAAGGCGCTCGGCCTGGATGTCATCTCCAGCTGCCACTTGCCAGCCAGGCAGGTGCGCCGCGACCGCGGGTGACAGCTCGAAAATGTCATCACGCTCAGGGGCGATCCAACTCGGCGTGGTGACGATCGCAGCTTGAGTGCCCACTCTCCTTGGCTCCAGGCCTACCGCTCGGCTTCCGGCATCAAGTAGCGTCAAACCCCCGTCGACGTAGTGGACCCAAAAGCCCGGGAGCTGTGGCGGGGCTCCTTGTTGGGCCCCGGGGTTAAATCGAGCCACAACGGCATCGAGGCCTACTTCAAAGTCGCTCCAGCTCGAGGGCGAACCGTCTGGGCGGACCCCGCTAACCACGACAACGAAACCACCGTCTTGACCGTAGATGGTTGACGTGGCAATCCTGGCTATGGCCGCAGAGGCGTCACGTGTCAGCCTCTCTGCCAACCGCCGTGGTGCATTGCGCAATGCATTCATGAGGAAGCGGAAGAACTCGCGCATCGCGCGGCCAAATGAAATCGGCTTGGGTTTTGGTGGCGCTGGTGCAACACGTTCCCGTGCCATCATCTCCGGGTGTAGCTCAAAGAGTGCATGAGCCATTCCGATTGAGGCCGCGCTCTGTTCCTCCAACGCAACAGCACTCGACCCAGCATCATTTGGTAGGGGATACCGTCGGCTGACATCCAAGAGTTGGGAGCGAAGCTCTTGCTCAACGTGATCTGCATAAAGGGATCTCGAGAAGGCACGCATCGGAACCACGACTCCCGCGGCGGGAGACGGGGTATCGTCCAAGACGCTGCCCAGTTGTCCACGCCAAATCCCCATGAGCGAGCACACAGATCCAGCAACATAAAGCAGCCAGCGGGAGTCGTCCTGGGCGGCGTCAAGTTGTGCAGCACCCTGCTCGGGAGAGGCAGCGTCCTCCGGTGACAGCGCCAAGTTGTGCCAGCCCATAAATGGGTGACCATGTGCTGCCCAATCATCGTTTTGGGAACCGATCATCAGATGCGTCTGAATGACATTGGTCATTGGAAGCGCACCGATGACTGCTGTGTGAAGCTCCGAAGCCATCGTCGGGCCGACCGAACGGCGAGATTGCGCAACATCTGAGATCACCACCAGAGTGGCCAAATCGATCTTTTCACTTGTTACCGAATCCTGAAGAACGCAGGGGACGACGGTCCTCCCTTCGAGTTTTGTCGCAGGGATTCGAGGATCTCCCTCAATTTTCGAGTCCAGGTCGACGACGTAGCAAGTGCCGAGTAGGTCCAGGCTGGACCAGTCTCTGAGCACTGCCAGTAGCTGCAAAATGAAGGGACGTCGTCCAGCAACGATGCATGCCCTAGACATAGGGGATCGGCCTTCCGTCCGGCTCTACCACCTGCCGTAGCGCGACGTCACGCGCTGCGTTCGCCATCACTTCGATCCTCTCAAGCGCAGACATTACAGCGGGAGCCAATTCCGCGAAGAGGCTTGCATTATGGAGTGACTTCGTTGAACTAATCTGTGACTTCCACTCGCCACCACGTTCCCCCCGCGTTACAAAGTCCAAGCTCAGGAGAATCCCCTTAAATTGGGCCGACCACTCAAGGATGGCATTGTGTCTCTGCTCAATTTGTGCGGTGATTGCAGCCTTTTGGTCGAGTCCTTGGCTGAGTGAGCTGGATGGAGTTGGGAGCCCAGTCAGGACAGGCGATAGACCATCGCAAACCAACGTGCGTCCTGCTATCGCAAGCGGCTGGCCGGCATACGCTTGGGCAAGCAGCTGAGTTCCGCTCAGTCCGGTTGTGTCAGGCAAGCCAGCTGTAGAAGGTGAGGTGTCGCATAGACGGCGAAGCGCTTCGTAGGGTGCGAGCGCTTCGAGTTCTGGGTCCCTGTCGCATCTCACGACATTCCAGGCATGCGACATTAAGACCGCTGGCAATATGTCGTAATCGTTCCGCACAAAGCGGTCGCTCGACTTCAATATCTGTCTGAGTCCGATCCAGCCATCAGCAGTCGCGACCTCGACCCCACCTAGGTCCTCACCTGAATCCAACGTCGGTTGTCGGACCAAACCTAAGAGGCGACCGATATACCAACCAGCGATAATCGCGTCAGCCTCCCTGGGGGACATGGCCAGCGACCCCAATAGCGGCCTAGCGCTCTTCCACTTCCACAGCTCGCTTTGAGCCTCCTTCGTCGCTGAATGGAATCTAGCTGCAACCGGCCCTATGAGCGAGGTGAAGCACAACGGGCTATATTTCGGATAGCTACCAAATATGCTGATCTTGCCAACATTGAACTCTCCACCGGCCAATGCCTTTTGAAAATTGGTTTTGACGGTCGCGCCAAGCTCTGGCGAATTGAGTCGCGACATGACGAGTTGCGCAACCGGGTCTCCCTGATCAAACGGAATCTCACTAAAGGAGTACAGGTACTCAACCGTGTTGACTTGATGTAGACGCAAAACCATCGTTGAGTCAATGCCAACCAATGGTCTTGCCAGTTCCATGGTTTCCAGAAATTTGGTGGCAAATTGGTCTCGCCGAGTCGCGCGCTCCAAATCCGTGATGCTGGTGCTTCTCAGGTATTCTCCGATTGTTTCGCCCGCAAAACGCTGGAACGCTTCACCCGGCACAGCCAGTCTCAAATGGGCGCGCTTAAGCAGACTCCTTGGTCCAATTAGCAATCCATACTGAGGACGAGCGGGCGCTGTCGGTTCCCCGTGGAGTCCTGCCCGTGGCAGAGACTGGGGGCGCCAATGTCCATGCTGCTTGAGAACCTGCTGCTCAACTTTGGCTCCGGGGGTTTCCCAGGTTCCTCGAATGATGGACCCCACTAGGTGCCGGAGACCCTGCGTATAGGTGCCTTCACCTAGCTGTGTGACATCATTCGCAAACTGTTGTGAGAACGCGGCCGACGTCGTTAACAACACTTCATTAAGGGCGTGATCGAACCGGCTCGGGACACTCGATGTCTCGTCGGGCCAATCGGAATACTTGTCGGTCGCGAGTTGGGCAAGCCCGACCTGACGCTCACCCTTCGAACTTCTCGCGTCCACAAGTTCGGCGATTGTCGTGTTTGCTGCGGTCTCTAGCGCCGCGAGTACATCGCTAGCAAATGCCTGCAGAACTCCCACGCCGCGTTGAGCAGCCTCTAGCCGCAGACGCGTTTCGGCTTGATCACGGATGCTTCGCAGCACGTCCTGGCCCAAGGAGTCGTCGGCCCCAACGACGGCCTTGGCCAAAGCCGTCGCCCGACGCGTCGCCGACGGTTGGACGCCAACTGGATCGACATTTCCGGCCTGAGCACCCGCTTGTGTCATTGCGGTGACCCAGGCTTCGGCTTCACGCCTGATGCGCGCACAAACTTCTCGAGCGAACGGCAATCCATGCACGGAGGCATTTCGAACAAACTCATCGAGCGCCGTCTGCTCAAGACTCTCGGCCCACTGCTCAGCCCAGGCATATGCCCGTGCCTGGAGTCCTTCGTTCACTTGCATTCGCGTTTGACCCAGAAGGCTCTGTGCCGTGGAAAGCCATTGTGTCGCTTTGGCTGTCCCCGAGCTTCGGACCGCAAGTTCTGCAGGTCCGAGAGCTTCGCGTGCTTCGGGTTGCCAGCGTGACTTCGGATAGGCAACGGAACTAAACCATGTCGGCACGGCCTGGCCAGGCTCGGGCAGTCCCATGGCTCTCAGAGATATCTCGAGTTGATTGTCGACCAGGTTGTTCAATTGGTCCATGTCAGCTGCGCCATTGCCCACAGCCTTATGACCTTCTAGTAGGTGATCGACTGTCGCCCGCGCGAGCCGCTGGGCTGCGTAGTGCAAATAGCGGTCTCGGCCCAGACTTAGGCTTGCATATCCCATTGAGCCTAGGGGTAGCCTCAGTGCATCAATGCCCCAACCAAATCGATCCGTGGTTGTGGTGACCGGAGCCGGGTTGCCCAGCATGAAGTGCACATATTGTTCAGAGGCCTGCTCAGAAATCATTAGGCCTGCGAGTGCCCGGGCCATGCCACGGTAAACCCCCTCTTGTTCCCCGTAGCCAAAAATTGCTCCGTTGGCACCAATTTTCGACCCAACTGGGATCACGCGGCCAAAGGCGGGCTTTCCTGCCGGCGTGGGATTCAACCCAACTGCCTCCTGAGCAGCCCGATCTACTGGGTCGGAAATCCCAGATATCGCCGCAATCGTCTCAGAGAATGCCGCCATCGAGTTCGCTTCAACATTAACTTTGAACGGCTCGTCAAGCTTTGCAAAAACATCCGCTGTGTAAAGGATTGCACCAATTTCGGCAGTGTTAATGCCCGGAAGTGCCCCCACCACGCGCGCGACGTCGAGGAACATCGATGCTCCCGAGCCTCCCGCCATCGAACCAATGATGATCGGAATAACAGCCCCATGATCCCGCCGCATGTGGATCGGAACGTCTCCCCAGGCGTCCGGGGCGGACATGCGCGCCTGCGCGTCCTCAAGTGTGCTCACCAGTTTGCGGAGCCGTGGAAGAGTTAACATGCGGCCCACACTGCGATATTGCCCCGCGCCATGGGTGACAGGGATGATGTTGGCAGCAGCGGAGTCTTTGGGTGCCCAGCCAAGCAGAGGCGCAAAGTTTGAGTCCGCCCTTCCGCCCAGCATCGCTTCGAGATTCTGGGCTGTGTTTTGGTAACTGTTGCCTGGCGCCGAAAACGATAGGTACGTGCCGCCAAGATCGCGGATAGTGCCGATGGGTGCCGGGCCTGTGTCGGGGGGAACCGGGACATCGACGTGCACGAACTGCCAGGCATCAGGCAGACTCGAAATCCCCATGGTGCGCAGGTCCGCCTGCAGTTGGTCCATCATCAGCCGCAGCGTCGTGCCACCTGACCCGCCACAACCAATAACTAGAAACTTGCGCATCTACTTCACCTCTCTGCAATGACCGTGCTGATGGACAACTGACTGCTACCACCCTGGCGGGGTATCCCCCGACTGAGAGCCCGAACTCGAATCAGGAATTGTCGGGGCCGCACCTGGCCAGCTGCTGCCCCAATCATCTACTGCTCCAGAGTCCGTGCCAGGACCTACGCCACCACCAGGAATCAGGTCCTCTGGTGAGTCTTTGAGCCCAGAGCGAAGCTGGGCAACCAGTTCCGGCGCCGCACTGCGGGCAGAATCAAGCTGTTCCGAAATGCGGGAGGCCCCAGGCGTTGTAAAGAAGGTCACCGTCACCTCCCCGTGCCGTGGATCAGTTTGGTCTAGCGCGACACACCAGGCACCTGCAACCGCTAACGGAAGTCTGGCTAGGTCGCCCTTTCGAGACCCATCACCGGCGGCGGCCGGCATGCCAACTTGTTCCACCAGGACGTAGCCGGTTTCGGTGGGTGCCAGTCCAGTTTTCGCGCACAGAACTACCTCACCAACGTTGACCCTACGGCGCCCAGTGCCGTCCAGGTGTGTGACAGGCCAACTCGTGGGAGTTAGTGCTGAAACGCTTTCGAGGAAGGATGTGTTTTCGTCAATGCGGCCTCGAATAGATCCCGCCTGAATAGTCTGGCCGCCTACTTTCGCCGTAAGAAACTTTACGAGGTAGAGCATCGCGAGTGGAATTGCCAGCCCAGCAAAGATGACGGCAGCGAACACCAACCAAAGGGTTCTCACGTTAGTTTGTGGTGACATGCTGAGCCGATATTCGAAGGGGAACTCTTGGGGCGTGGAGTCCGCCTCTGCCCCGGTGGCCATAAAGGATGCCTTACCGCTCAATAATCCGTTTCCGCTGCCATCAGGCACCAGAGTGAGCTTAATCTTTCCCTCCGCGCACGAACTCTGATCTGCAGCAGATGAACTGAGTTTGGCGCCGCTTGTCCCAAGCGGCAACGTTTGTGGTGCTTCAGATCCCGCCAGCCACACGCATCCCTCACCCTTGATGGGCACCCAGAGCGACACAGGCTTTGATCCTTCTGTCGATCCAAAATCAACCTCAGAAGTGATCGATGGATAGTTGGTAGGCGCTCCGATTTGAACTGGATAGTCCACGACCTGAGGCTCAAGTTCAGTTCCTGGACCACCATTCACCCCGCGAGTGGTGAGGTTGAGTGTCAATCGCAGCTGCGCCTGACCGATCGGGATTCCATCGGAAAGAGACAGTGATTGTGGTTGGCCGATGGCACTTTGCGACAAGCCAGCGGCGAGAGTGACCGGCGACCCCTGGCTCGGTATGACCTCGACCATCAAAGTGGTGGCGGGAGACAAGAGCTCAAGTTCGCTGGGCGTCAGGTGGGTGCCCTGGGAATTGTCGAGCCCGAAACTGAAGGAACGGGCCGCTTCACCCACATGCCAGGTGTTGTCCTCAGACTCATTCCATACGGGTTTGATGTCGCCGTACAGGTGTAGGGACGATCGCGATATGGCATCCCTATCGGGACCAACGAACGTAAGGCTCCATGCGCCGCTCCAACGAGAGTTGTCCTTCATGGAGAGGTCAAGTGAGACAGTGTGGTCACTTAACCAAGTCCACTTGAGCTGTTGGCCCGAGACCGTCGCTTCCCCCGTGGCACCCCCCTGTCCTGCCGGCAAGGATTTCGAACCTCCATCAGGTCCCCGAACGACAACGCCGTCCAAGCGGTCCGCACTCCCCAGACCGTGAACAGAGCCAATTGTGGGATCCAGGACAAATGTATGGCGCCCGGCACGGCACGAGTCCTTTGTCGTGGGGCATACAGCGCCGGTCTGTGAGGTCGAACCTCCGGCCCCCGGCCTCGCGACCGCGTCAAATGCAAAGTACAGGCCATCCACGTTGCTGGCTGGGAAGAAGGCACCGTAGCCTTTCGCGGACTGAGTCCCACAGTTCTCAGACCCAACGGCAATCTTCTTCATCAGGCCGAAGTCAGGCGGTGTCTGGTCGTTTGAGAGCCCAATAGCCACGGTCGTGATGGAGTCGACACGCAGTTGGTCGGCGATTCCACCGTTGCGGCATAGGTCCTCTTCGCCTTTCGATAGGGCGCGGGTGACGTCAGCCGCAGAGGTGAGCGGATTTGAAGCGTCGTAAGGCTTTCTCTGCGACTTCGGGAGTGCTTGACTGCGCACCGAGAGGTTGTACTCGCCATCTGAAAACCAAACAAGAAGTGCGCAGTGTCCTGGTTCGCTAGCCTGCTTGCTTAGAGCAGCACGCGCCGAACTCAAAGCGCTCCAATAGTCGGTGTCAATCCCATCATCTTGCGTGCGAAACGACTCAAGACTCTTGGCAATGCGATCAGCATTTCCACCGCTTAGGGAGCGCCAAGGAATCGTTAGTTCAAATTTCGAATCAAAACCCGCCGCGGCCACGTTGATCCGTGGCTTGTCACCTTCCACACTCGTGTAGTGCTCTACAAAATCGCCGAATTGGCGCACGAGGTACTGCGAAGCATCTACACGGACGCCGGTAGGGTCGGTGCCCGGGTCGCTGCGAAGCGAGCCGGACCTGTCGATGAGCAATAGAACATCCGCAGTGCCGCCGCTCGAAACGCAGGCCCCAAGGTTTTCCATCGAGCCCTGATAGTCACGGTCTCCAAAAGCAGCCACGGTTTGATTGAAGCCGTTAGCCGGTGCGCCAAAAAGGCACGAGAGCACCACACTTATTGCCGCGACGAATCTGATCGACCTCATCATCTCCATATCCCCCTGGCCACGTCGTGCGCAATGATCCAAGCGTTAAGACACACTGCAAGCAGTGCCGCGCAAATGATGACTCGACGGCCCCAAAGGGCGAGATCGGTGGGAGCGTAGTTGCCAGTTGCGCGCCTCTTACCGTCGGCGGTGATAAAGAACGCCATCGCGCCAATCGCGAGGGGTCCCCCAAGCACCCACCCAACGACGCCGACAGTTGCGCCAGGGGCGATGAAGAATGCAGTGAATGACGCAAGCACCAAGGCTGCGGCACACGCCAACCAAACGAGAGGAGGTCCAACTGGGGGATCAAATTCCTGAAACGGAGGTTGGTACTCGTCGTGTGGTACGTCAGGTGGTGAGGGCGTGGAACTTCCTTGGTCCGGGGTAAATTGCTGAGGCCCGGGATCAGGCGTTGGGGTGGGGCCCGGCCAGCTCATCGCACACCTTCTTCACTTGCCGCTAAACCAAACACTTATCGATCCTTGCTGTCATTTTTCGGTCAACCAAGGCTTGAATGTGTCCGACATGGATCATGCAACACGCACCCGATCAAAGTCCACGTCGTAACCACGACAGGCCCTTGCTTCCAGTCGACATCGGAGAGGGACCCATGTCACTCTTCATTGGTCCTTGACACGCCGCTCCTGTTGCCAACTAGTGATGTCATGAAGGCAGCGGCAATGAAGCCCACGCCCACGAGCCCGGTAACAATCTCCGGCACTTCGTACTTAATGCTCAGCAAAAGGATTGCTGCCAGCGCGCCGATCGCCCACATCGCGCCGTGCTCAAGATGCACATACTCCTTCAGAGTCCCTTCCTGAACGAGATACACAGTGAGCGATCGGATATACATAGCCCCAACACCTAGGCCGGCAGCGATAACAAAGATGTTTTGGGTAATTGCGAACGCGCCGATCACGCCATCGAAAGAGAACGAAGCGTCGAGCACCTCCAGATAGAGGAAGAGGAAGAAGCCTGCCTTCCCCGTTGCAAGTCGAGCCTCCGTCGCATGACCAGATTCGGGGTCGTTCGCCCCTTCGAACAGATCGCCAAGCCCCCCGACCAAGATGTAGGTCATGATCCCTAGAGATCCAGCTATCAGTACCGTGCTTGGCTTCGGGGCGAGTGTGTTTGCCACGAAGAGCAGGCTCGCCATCGCAACCACAACCGACAACTGATCCAGCTTCCCGATTTTCGCCAAGGGCCGTTCGAGCCAGACGAGCCAGGCAACCTCACGTTCCTCAAAGACAAAGTCGAGGAAGAGCATGCCAAGAAACATTCCGCCAAAAGCCGCGATTGCTGGATGGGCCGCGTGCAGAAGGAACGCATATGTGCCCGGCGTCTCGAGCGGTCCCCCCTGCAACGCAAGTCGCACCGCTTCAATTGGGTTGAGGCTGGCCGTGATGCCCACGATCAAGAGCGGAAAGACGAGCCTCATGCCAAAGACAGCAATCAGAATGCCGATCGTTAGAAACGCTCTTCGCCACGCGGGCGCCATGCGTTCAAGAATGGTCGCATTCACAATCGCGTTGTCAAACGACAGGGATATCTCCAGAACACAAAGGATGCCCACGAGCAACAGAGCTGTCGGGCCCCCCAGCGCAAGCGCGCCCCCTAGCGTGGCGACAGTGACGAGAATTGGCCATCGGAAGAGCTTAAGCAAAACGGAGGCTCAATTCTTCAGGTGAAACACCTGACGTTGTCATACGCTAACGCCGTATGCGCTGGCAAGACCACCGAGTCCGCCAGGGTGCCCTTGGCCGACCGCACGGAAACTCCAGCCGTTCGCGTCCTTGTAGAGCTCGCCGAAAAGCATTGCGGTCTCGACGGATGCATCTTCCGATAGGTCATATCGGGCAAGTTCTGCATTGGTCTCAGCGTTAACCACTCGCACGAATGCGTTCTGGACCTGACCAAATGTGAGTTGTTGTGCCGCCGCGTCATAGATCGAGACCCCGACTGCAACGCGGTCCACGGCGGGAGAAAGTGCCGCCAAGTTGACGTTGATGACTTCGTCGTCTCCTTCTCCATCACCCGTCAAGTTGTCACCGGTGTGCTCGACACTGCCGTCGGGTGAGATCAGGTTGTTGAAGAAGATGAAGTGTTGATCGTTTAAGACCCGTCCGTTGCTACCCAGGATGAAAACAACGGCGTCGAGATCAAAGTCCGCACCGCTCGTGGTACGTGCGTCCCAGCCGAGTCCGACGAAGACCTTGCTAAGCCCGGGGGAAGCCTTCGTGAGGCTGATGGTTCCACCTTTGGACAAGGAAACAGACATGAGTACTCCCTAAAAGCGAAAATTTTTTGCAACACCAAGTCACTAAGAGCGACACATGTATGAATACCGCAAGAGACCTGCCTCCGTCTATGGCGGGAGGCTACGGTTTCGTCCCGGTTTGTTCGTCGCTTGTGAGGGGCGCAATTTTGTGCTCGCATCACGACTCGTCGCCTGACTTGTAACATTGCCTGAACCAAACCAAGCCGCGTCGGAAGTCACCTTGCGCCCAAAGAAGGGGAATACCTCTCCCGATGGACCTCCGTCATTTCTCATGGCTTACAGACGAAGAGGCACAACGGCTCTTCTACCGTTCCCCGGTGCCCATTGACCGTGAAGCCAGTGTGGATCGTCTGGCGGTCTTCTTGGGAGCAACGTTGTACATGCCTGCCACGCGGTCGACCATTGCGAAGGACCTCCTCGCGTTGGGGCGTAGCGGTTTGACAAGTGCGGTCTTGTGTCTTGAGGACGCCATACCCGACAACTCACTCAAGGGTGCGGAAGAGAATCTCGTCGTCCAACTCGACCGCTACTACTCGGAAGGCTTCCTCGGTTCCTCGCTACCACTCGTGTTTGTCCGGGTTCGAGATCCAGAGCAGATCGGGCGGCTGGTCGCTGCTCTAGGGGCAGCGGGAAGACATCTCACTGGTTTTGTCCTGCCAAAGTTTGACCCAACCATTGGGCGTGAGTTCCTCGAGGAGGTGCGCCTTCTGTCAATACACAGCGGTGTGAGGTACCTGTCGATGCCGGTGGTAGAAACCACGACATTTATGCACCTCGAATCACGAATTCCATACTTACTTGACACCCGGCGTCTGCTGGCCGAGTACCCCGAGCAGGTGCTTGGAGTTCGCTTCGGTGTGACCGACCTACTCTCTCTGTACGGAATGCGCCGCGGGCCCGAGACCACTGTGTACGACATTCCCTTGATAGCGGGTGCCCTATCCGATTTGCTCAATGTACTTGGACGATTCGACGGTGGACACGCCGTCAGCGGCCCGGTGTGGGAGCATTTCGCCCCAACAGATCGGGTATTCAAACCCCAACTTCGACAGACGCCATTTGAGGCTCGGCATGCATCGCAGCTCCGACAGTCTCTACTCACTAATGACATGGATGGACTCATTCGCGAGGTACTACTTGACCGCGCCAATGGACTGGTTGGCAAGACGGTCATCCACCCGAGCCATGTCCTGCCTGTGCACGCGCTTTCAGTGGTCCCGTATGAAGAATTTCAGGATGCGGTCGATATCGTGAGTAGCCTCGCATCGGGGGGCGTGATGGCATCTCAATCCCGCAACAAGATGAATGAGGGGAAGCCGCATGCCACCTGGGCGAAGCGAACCCTGCTCCGGGCCGAAGTCTTCGGGGTCGCGGCTCCGGAAGTGAGCTTTGTTGAATTCCTTCAAGCTGGCTACCACCAGCCCTAATGATCTGAGGCTTGGGTGTGACTGAGGATTCGACGCGTCTATCTGCCCTTAGAGCCAGCATCATCCAAGCTGCAGACTCGGACAATCACTCTGAACCAATCAGCGATCTCATTCAGATGGGATTGCGCGTGGCTTCCGTGCGCCCCTATCTGCTCGTTTCAACTGTCCTGGGAAAGCACATACCTGCCGAGCCTCAGGCAATCCACGCCGCTGGGACTAGGTTGGGTCAACGAGTAAGTCGCGTTCTTGGGGATCAACACGCACTCGTGATCGGCTTCGCTGAGACGGCGACCATGTTGGGGCAACTTGTCGCAGACCAGCTCGGGTCGCCGTACATCCATTCCACACGGCGAGGCGAAGCGGGGGTGAGAGCTTGGTGCTCGTTCCAGGAGAGCCATTCCCACGCACCGGCTCACACGCTTGATCCATGGCCGTTTAGTTTCATGCACCAAGGTGAGGTCGTGGTGCTTGTCGACGACGAGATCACGACAGCACAAACCGCTCTCAACACCATCGCCGAACTTCATGGGCGTGTCGGCATTGAGAAATACGTCGTGGCTTCACTCGTCGACGTCCGAGGGCAACAACACCAGGAGCGCGCAGAACGATTTGCGCGCGAATTGGGCATCGAAATCGGCTGGGTCTCACTATCCAAAGCAACCATTTCTCTGCCGACAGACTTCAGAGCACCCAACGCGCAGACTGGCGGTGTCTCGCCTTCCCGCGACAAGCGTGGTGAGGTGATCCACATCGATGCTCCCTGGCCAAAGGGTCTGCGCGAGTCAGCACGGCACGGCGTAGGGAGCGTTGACCCGAGATTCGAAACAGCCATAAGTGCCGCAGCCGAGCTCATTTCCGACGCGCTCCCGGTTAAAGGCGGTCGAACCCATGTATTGGGCACAGAGGAGTTTATGTATTCGCCTCTGCGCATCGCATTGAAGCTGGCTGGCAACGTTACGTTCAGTGCAACGACGCGCTCCCCAGCTGTGGTTCTTGACTCCCCTGGGTATCCAATTCGCAGCGCCATATCGTTCGAAGCTCATGATCTTCACTCCGCAGGCACCAGGTACGCCTACAACCTCATGGGCAGCGAATTTGATCAGATCGTGCTGGTACTCGACGAGGACTACGCTCAGGCCACAGTGGAGGGCCTGATTTCTCAGCTAGCCAGGCTCGCACCACACGTAGTCGTCGTAAAACTGCCGACCTATAGGCCCCCCACACCATTACGTGGGCCTGACTTCGGCACATATCGAGCTGAGGACGTCGGCTGGCTCGTCAAGGATCTTTCGAGGCTCTCTTTGGAAGTCGCAACTGACACCCGAGAGCGTCGCGTGCAAGCCGGAGTGAATTACGCCGAGATGCTGCCCATCGAGTACCAACCCGACGCGGAGTACCTGGCTCTGTTCGAAGGCGCACTCGAGAGGTCGGCCACCCGGGTAGCCCAAGCGTTGGAGTTGCTTGGGCAACAGATTCTGGACACGCGAGGACCCGAAGTCGTCATCGCTTCCCTCGCTCGCGCGGGCACGCCAATAGGCATCTTGTTGAGGCGTTGGGCGGCTGAGTGTCACGGCTTGGACTGGCCGCACTACACATTATCGATTGTGAGGGATCGTGGAATTGATGCGAACGCTCTTGATTACCTCGCCACGCGGCACCAATCAAGTGATGTTCAATTCGTCGACGGTTGGACCGGGAAGGGCGCCATTGCGCGTGAGCTGAAACTCGCACTTGCCGCGTACAACCTTCAACGACATGAACGCTTCATCGACACGTTAGCTGTGCTCGCAGACCCCGGGTACTGCGCCACGCTCTTCGGTACACGCGATGACTTCCTTATCCCGTCGGCCTGCCTCAATAGCACCGTGTCCGGACTGATATCCCGGACGGTCCTCAACCCCCACCTGATAAAGGTGGATGACTTCCATGGCGCCAAGTTCTATTCCGATCTGAGAGACCAGGATGTAAGCCAACGATTCCTGGATCGCATTCTGCATATGCTTCCAGGAGTTCATGCCGACTCACAACCGGTAAGTTCAAGCTTCGTGGACGCTCCTCCTGATTGGAGGGGATGGACTTTTTCGAAATCTATAGCTGACGAATTCGGTATCCGTAATCTCAACCTGGTAAAGCCGGGTGTGGGCGAGACCACGCGCGTACTGCTGAGGCGGGTGCCGTGGAAGGTCCTGATTCGGCCCGGTGCGGAGGATGATGTCGCGCTCGTTCACCACTTAGCCAGTGCTCGGGGGGTTGAGGTGGTTTGGCGTCCAGAGCTGCCGTTTACATGCGTCGGACTCATTCGACCCTCGAAGATCGAAGCCAATGCGTGAGCACACTATTTGCTGATCTCGACGGCACGCTCATCTTTTCGCGTAATCGAACTGCTCTGAGCTGTCCGGACCCCGCGCTGAAGTGCGTGGAGCGTCGCGGCGAATATTCATCTTCATTTGTCACCCACGAAGCCGCGTCTGGAATCGCAAGACTCTTACGGGCTGGGAGTCTGATTCCGGTAACAACTCGCAGCACCAAGCAGTATCACCGGGTGGAACTACCTGGCCCGCCGCCGGCACTTGCGCTGGTTGCAAACGGGGGACGGCTCCTTCGCGATGGAGTTGTTGATCGCGGGTACACGTCATTGATCGCCACGTCGTTGACTGGATCGACACCGTTAGGGGTTGTGATTCCTCGCCTGGCACACATGTTTGATCCACAATTCTGTGACGGGCTCCGCACAATCGATGGACTGTTTTGCTGCACGCTCGTAGACAAGAAGATGCTGCCCTCCGACTGGCTAGAGGAGCTCAACGATTCCGTATTGTCAGTTGGGTGGGTCGTCGCAGACACAGGACGCAAGATTTACGTCCTCCCGAGCCAACTGACTAAGGGGGCTGCGGTGGAACGTATCGCAACCATGCGCAACATCGACTACTTCATCGCCGCCGGCGACTCGGTGCTTGACGTTTCCATGTTGGATCTCGCAGCCGCAAGCATGGTTGCCAAGGATTCGAAAGTCGCTACAGACGGACTACTCCCCAAGAATGGGAAAGCAACGGGCAATACAGGCGTGCTGGCCGGAGAAGAAATCGTTCGATGGGCCACAGCTAAGTTGAACAAACCTAGCGGCTAGAAATCGCGTGAAAATCTCGGCTGCACAAACGGTGCACTTTCTTGCAGGTACCCCGAGTGCTCCGTGCAGTTTGCGCGTAAGGTGGGAAATGACCAGACACCACTCGGCTTCATCGCCCGCCTGGTCAACAACTTAGTGAATGGAGCAAGAAAGTGTTTGGGAAGCAACGACCTCCAGCGCCACCATCGGCACCGTTCAACCCCGCACCGGTCAACCAGGCACCGGTCAACCAGGCACCGGTCAACCAGGCACCGGTCAACCAGGCACCGGTCAACCAGGCACCGGTCAAGCCTGAACCCCGCCCGCGTGACCTTACGCAGTTCGTCGTTGACGGCGAGTCAATACTGGCAACGATTGTCACGCCCCGCCGAAACATTGGGTTGACAGACCGACGAATCTTCCTCTTGGAGAACGACGGGGACTTTTTGGTAATTACGAATAGAAGCGTTGTGGCCTGCGAAGTAAGCGAGGACGGCGACGGCGGATTCTTCATAAAGATCTTGTTCGCGGGCAGCCTGAGTCGCACCGTTGGCGTCCCCACACTTTCCCAGGTTCAGCTCGTCTTGTCGGTACTTGCCTGAGCGCACGATGTAGGCGCACGTGGCTCGCGCGACGCGCTCATTGCCGCGATCAGCTTGGGCGGCGCTTATCGAGGGTCTTGGGATACACCCTGTCCGGATGCACTTGCCCAGGCGTCATGTTGCGGGTTTCTCCGTGGTGGGCCTAACAGGACTTGAACCTGTGACCTCTTCCTTATCAGGGAAGCGCTCTAACCGTCTGAGCTATAGGCCCGCTTGGTCGTCGTACGACGACAACGACCAGCGAGGAGGCTACCGCA
>WBZP01000985.1_pt1 | contig 36776 bp, 35 predicted proteins | sample 5204301 | NCBI WGS metagenome assembly WBZP01 (sample SAMN12412401, study PRJNA552823) | activated sludge metagenome | isolation source: activated sludge from nitrification reactor of wastewater treatment plant... | place: USA: Pennsylvania | collected 2017 | reverse complement strand
CGGCTGCGGCCACGATTCGATCAGCGCGGCCGTGGTCCAGGCCTGCTTCGATCTCGACATCGAACCGCACCGGGTGGCCAAACTCTCGGGCATCGGTTGTTCCTCGAAGACGCCGGATTACTTCCTAGGCGCCTCGCACGGCTTCAACACCACACACGGACGCATGCCCTCGGTGCTGACCGGCGCCGCGCTGGCCAATCGCGACCTGGTTTATATGGGCATTTCCGGCGACGGCGATTCGGCCTCGATCGGCATCGGCCAGTTTGCCCACGCCATGCGCCGCGGCGTGAACATGACCTACATCGTCGAGAACAACGGCGTCTATGGCCTGACCAAGGGACAGTTCTCCGCCACCGCCGACAAAGGCTCGAAGAGCAAGCGCGGCGTGGTGAACAACGAAACGCCGATCGACCTGGTGGCGCTGGCCCTGCAACTCGGCGCCAGCTTCGTGGCGCGGAGCTTTTCCGGCGACAAGGAACAGTTGATCCCGCTGATCAAGGGCGCTTTGCGCCACCGGGGGCCGGCATTCATCGACGTCATCAGTCCCTGCGTGACCTTCAACAACCACGCCGGTTCGACCAAGAGCTACGACTACGTGCGCGAGCATAACGAAGCCGTGAATCGCCTCGACTTCATCCTGCCGCGCGACCAGATCAACACCAGCTATCCGCCCGGTTCCCTGCGCCGCGTCGTGCAGCATGACGGATCGATACTGCATCTGCGCAAGCTGGATACCGATTACGACCCCTCGGACCGCGTCGGCGCGATGAACCATCTGCAGGAACGGCACGCCCTGGGCGAGATCGTCACCGGATTGCTCTACGTCGACAGCAGCGCCGAAGACCTGCATCGTCATTTGAATACCGTGGAAAAGCCGCTGAACCGGCTCGATGACGCCGAGCTCTGTCCCGGCGCCAGGGTGCTGGCGGCGCTCAACGCCTCGCTGCGGTGACTATTCGTCATACCGCATCAAGCGCGGCATGACTTCGCCAGACTATTCCTTCGGCGGCGTCGGGCGCTTGCCGATCGTGACATCAGCGGCTACATCACGTGCCTCGCGCTTCAGGTCGAAGCGGGCGTTTTTCCCTGGCTCCAGCGCGGCGATCAGTTCCAGCATGGCCTGGGCGTCCTGCACGCGTTTTCCGGCGACCTGAGTCAGCACGTCGCCGGGCCGGATTCCGGCCTTGTCCGCCGGACCGCCGCGCATTACGCCGGCGATCAGCGCGCCCTGGGTGGTGGGCAGCTTGAAGGACTCGGCGAGTTCCGGGGTGATTTCCTGCACCTCGATGCCGACCCAGCCGCGGGTCACGGTTCCGTTCCTGACGATCTGCTCCATCACACTCTTCGCCAGCGAGACGGGAATCGCAAAGCCGATCCCCATCGAGCCGCCGGTTTGCGAATAGATCGCCGTGTTGATGCCGACCAGATAGCCGTTGGAGTCGACCAGCGCGCCGCCCGAATTGCCCGGATTGATCGCGGCGTCGGTCTGGATGAAGTTTTCGAAGGTATTGATGCCCAGATGCGAGCGGCCCAGCGCCGAGACGATGCCCGAGGTGACCGTCTGGCCGACGCCGAACGGATTGCCGATGGCCAGCACCACGTCGCCGACGCGCAAACTGTCGCTGCTGCCGAAGGCGATTACCGGCAGCTTGTGGTCGGCGGGGATGCGCAGCACCGCCAGATCCGATTCCGGGTCGGCGCCGACCACCTGTGCCTTGTACTTGCGCCCGTCATTGTGCGCGACCTCGATTTCGTCGGCGCCGTCGATCACATGGTAGTTGGTCAGGATGTAACCCTCGGGCGAGACCACCACGCCGCTGCCCAGACCCGAGCGGCGCTGGCTTCCCTCGCCGAAACGGTCGCCGAAGAAATGCCGAAAGATCGGATCGTTGATGAAGGGGTGGCGCGAGCCTTTGATGTCCTGGCTGGTGAAGATATGCACCACCGCCGGGACCGCCCGCTTTGCCGCGTCCGCGTAGGAACCGGGGCGATGCAGTTCGCTGCCGGCGGGCGCCGCGGTCACCGTCGTCACCTCGGTGATGCTTGGGCCGGAACTCGGCAGGTGGCCGAGCCACTCCGGCTTCAGCGTCTTGACGACAAACAGCATCGCAACGCAAACCGTGACGGTTTGGGCAAACACTAGCCAAAGGCGGCGCATAATTTGATTTTTCCGGGGCGTGAATGATGCAATCTGATGGGGTGATGCGGGAACAGCTTCGCGTCTATCTGGACTCCTTGCTGGAGGCCGCGCGTTTCCGTGATTATTGCCCAAACGGCCTGCAAGTGGAAGGCCGCGAGCGCGTTGCGCGCGTGGTTTGCGGCGTCACCGCCAGCCAGGCGTTGATCGAGGCCGCCGTCGCGCGCGGCGCCGACGCGCTGCTGGTGCATCACGGCTGGTTCTGGAAGTCGGAGGATGGCTGCGTCACCGGGTTTCGCAAGCGGCGCATGGCGCGCCTGCTGGCGCATGACATCAGCCTGTTCGCCTACCATCTGCCGCTGGATGCCCATGCGGCGCTGGGCAACAACGCGCAGCTGGCGCTGCGGCTGGGCTGGACCATCTCCGGCCGCTTCGGCGAGCAGGACATCGGATTTCTCGGCGTGCCTGCGGCGCCGACCTCGGCCGGCAATCTGGCGCGGCGGATGGAGCAGGTGTTGGGCCGCAGCCCCTTGCTGATCGGCGATCCTGCGCGCGCAGTGGCGCGCATTGCCTGGTGCAGCGGCGGCGCACAGGGTTATTTCGAAGCGGCGCTGGCCACCGGCGCCGATCTCTTCGTGTCGGGCGAGATTTCCGAGCAGACGGTGCATCTCGCTCGCGAAACCGGCATGGGCTACCTCGCCGCCGGCCACCATGCCACCGAGCGCTACGGCGTGCAGGCGTTGGGCCGGCACCTGGCCGAGAAGTTCGGCATCGACTGCGAGTTTGTCGATATCGACAATCCGGTGTGAACGCCCGTGCCTTGCTACGCCAGCCGTTTGTATTATTCAGCCTTGCCGAGAAAACGGTCCAGATCTTCCAGTTGCAGCCGGAATGAATCGATCTCGGCCTCCATCTTGCGTCGATCCGCCGGCGCGGCGGCATTGCGCCGGCTCTCCAGGTCCTTGAGTTGCTGGACCAGTTCCTTCCGGTCGAATCGCAACTGCTCGATGCGTTCGGCTTCGTCCGCCTTGTCGAAGACCAGATCCTCCGGCAGGGGCCTGGTCTCTCTGGCTCTGGTACGGGTGCGTTCCTGCGGTACCAGCCGCTCGTTTTGGCCAAGGCGGCGTTGAGTCATCAGCGTCGGTGAGGCGATCTCCACGCCGGCGCGGTGCAGCGTGTCGAGCACCTGCCGGCGCAGCACCGTGCCGGCCGATACCAGTCGCTTGGTCTCGCCGAGGAAGCCGGCAATGCGGTAGGTTACGGCGAAGTTGCCGAGTTCCAGAATCAGCACGAACGGTTCCTCCAGGCCGGTAATCGCGGCGGCTTCGAGCAGCAGTTCCTCGGCCCTGTCATGCGTTACGTCGTAGCCGAGCGAGAGGGTGGTCTCGATGATGGTGCCCGAATGCCGCACAACCGTCGCCGGATTGCTGACGAAATAGGCATTCGGCAGCGCCGTCAAATCGCGGTTGCTGGTCTGTATTTCGGTATGGAACAGGCCGATTTCGGTGACCCTGCCGAAATGCTCGCCGACCCGCACGAAGTCGCCGGTGCGGAAGCTGCGCATCGAGCGCAGCATCAGGCCGGCCATCGCGTTCGAAGCCAGTGTCGTCGATGACATCGCGATGATCGCGGTAAGCAGCAGGCCGAGCAGGCTCAGCAGATGCCCCTTGGTTTCTTCGCCAACCGGGAGCGCGAGGATCGCCAGGACCACGCCGACCAGCGCCAGTGCCAGCACCGTGACCTGTCGTGGCAGCTTGCTTTCGGCCATCAGGCCCAGCCGCTGGAAGACCAGACGGTTTACGCCCCAGATGGCGATGGCCGTCCCCGCGACAATGGTCAGCAGCGGCACCAGCTGCGACAATCCGCCATAAAAGCCGTCGAGTTTTTCCATGTTCATTGCTCCATGGCTTGTTCTGCCCCGTCTCCGGAAAGCAGACCAGCATATTACCGGGAATCGGACCAGGCCCGTCGCGGGGTCCGGCGTTCGCCAAGATTGCTGTCAGCGCTATGTGCGGTATCGAACTGAAAACATCCATCGCGCCGACGATCATCGCTGTAACGCACGATCATCGCGCGCGGCTTGATTCAGGTCCCGGCAGAGATGGTGACGGCAAAGAGGCAAACATGCGAACGCAACCGCATCGATTCGCTGATCGACCGCGGCTCAAGCCGGGCATCTGGTTCATTCTGCTTGTGATCGCCGGATGCCTCGCCATGTTGTTGTGGACCTTGACCTCGACCGCCGTGTCGCCAGCGCCGACTTTCGAGGCGGAGTTGGCGCATGCGCCGGCAGGCGGCATCGACAGGGTCGGCAAGTATTGTCCGGAGTGCGGCGTGGTGTCGTCAACGCGACCAATTGCGCGATCCGCGGCGGGCGGCAGATCCGGCGTCGAAGTCACTGTCCGCATGAATAATGGATCGAATCGCCAGTTCGCGGAGGCAGGTTCCGCGAACTGGCGCGTGGGCGAACGCATGATCATCATCGACAGTGCGACCAGCCATGGAAATGGCGTCGAACCGGCTGGCGAACTGCCAGGCCGTTGATGCCGCGACCACCCAAACCGGAAACGCCATGATCCGAACGCATGAGTAACGCACAATGGTTTCTGCTGGTGGGCGGCCTGTTGCTGGCCAGGGGCCTTACGGCTTCGCTGTTCAAGTCCCTCCCAATCACGCCTGCCATCGCCTATCTGGCGGTGGGATTGTTGGTCGGGCCGACGGTACTCAACCTTTTTCACTTCAATCCACTGAAGGAAGCGGCGCTGTTGGAAGTGCTGACCGAGGTGGTTGTGCTGATTTCGCTGTTTTCTGCCGGCGTCAAGATGCCCCTGCCGTTGAGCCTGGCCCGCTGGCGCACGCCGATTCTGCTGGCATCGGTATCCATGACGCTCAGCGTCGGCATGGTTGCCGCCTTCGCCAGCTATTTCCTCGGCTTGTCCCCTGGCGCGGGCGTCCTGCTCGGCGCGATCCTGGCGCCCACCGATCCGGTACTGGCGACCGACGTCCAGATACGCCATCCCGGTGACCGCGATCAACTGCGTTATACCCTGACATGCGAGGCCGGGATGAACGACGGCAGCGCCTTTCCGTTCGTGATGCTGGGCCTGGGCTTGCTTGGATTGCCCGATCCGGGTGAATTCGGCTTTTTGCACTGGCTGCTGGCCGACGTGCTGTGGGCGACGGCGGCGGGCATCGCCGTCGGGGTCATGGCCGGCGCCGCGCTGGCGCATCTGGCGTGGAAGCTGCGCGGCGCCGCGCTTGACCACGAACTCCTCGACGATTTCCTCGGGCTCGGCCTGATTGGCGTGGTGTATGGCGCGAGCGTGCTGGTGGGTGGCTGGGGATTTCTGGCGGTATTCTTCGCTGCCGTCGCACTGCGTCAAACCGAACTCAGGCTCGTCGGTATCGGCCGCAAGACCGTGGATCCACCGCAGGCCAACAACGGCGCAGGCCCGCTTCCCGGCGTCGGCCCGGACCCCGAGCCGCCACCGACCGTCAGTGCGGGATCACTGATCTTCAAGGAGCATCTGGAGCGCCTCTCCGAGTTGATGCTGGTTCTGCTGCTCGGCGGCACGCTGTTTCTCGATTCATGGAGTTGGCGCGCCGTAGGGCTCGCCGTGTTCCTGTTCGTGGTGGCTCGCCCGCTCAGCGTCCTCGCCAGCCTGGCGGGTACCCGTACTTCATGGGCGATCCGCGGCATGGTGGGCTGGTTTGGCGTACGCGGGATCGGTTCGCTGTATTACCTGATGTTTGCCATCCGGCACGGCATGCGCGAGGACCTGGCCATTGAACTGATCCAATTGACGCTCGTTGTGGTGACGCTCTCGATCCTTGTCCACGGAACCAGCGTCAAGCCGCTGATGAGCCAATTCTGGCGGTATCGCAGGAGCCTGCCGCGGCGATAGATGTGACTGGTCCGCTCAGTCACGCTGCCGTGGCCCGTGCCGGGCTTTCGGCGCGTGGTCACGGGATTCCGGCGCAATGACAGATGGAGCGCGCGTGCGCGTTTGTGCGCCAGCGTACGGAAATTTTTTGCGGCGGATCTCACCATCTCCCTTTCGATCGAACGGCGTTTGACCATGTCCCGTTTCATTACTGCTGGCTTGGGGTCGTGGCCATGGCCGGTCTGGCCCCGGCGTTGCAGGATAGCTGAATGAATTTCTTTTCCATGGTCAGCACGCTGATCGCGCTCGCGGCAGTCTCCAGCTACCTCAATTATCGCTACATCAGGCTGCCGACGACCATCGGCGTCATGCTGGTCGCCCTGGCCGCATCGCTGGCGCTGATCCTTGCAGGCTCCTACGCCAGCGGCTTCAGGGAGCAGGCGGCAAACCTGGTCTCGCACATCGACTTCAACCAGGTGGTGCTGCACGGCATGCTGGCCTTCCTGCTGTTCGCCGGCTCCATACATGTGAAGCTCGACGAGCTCGGCCGCGAATGGCCGGCCATTTCCCTGCTCGCCGTTGTCGGGACGCTGGCGTCCACCTTCATCGTCGGCGGCGCGACCTGGCTGGTCCTCCGCTGGCTGGATCTGGCGATTCCATTCCTTCACGCGTTGTTGTTCGGCGCCCTGATCTCGCCGACCGATCCGATCGCGGTGATGGGCATCATGAAGTCCGCAGGCGCACCCCGGCAGCTCGAAGTGCAGATGGCCGGTGAGTCCTTGTTCAACGACGGGTTGGGTGTCGTAGTCTTTCTGGTGGTTCTGCAACTGGCTGGCCTGGACGCAACCCACGGCGCCGCCGCCGCACCCCTCTCGTTCGATATCGCCGCGGTAGGCATGCTGCTGCTCAAGGAAATCGGCGGAGCCCTGGTGCTGGCAATGGCGGCCGGATTCGTCACCTACCAGATGCTGAAGCGGGTCGACAACTACCAGGTCGAGGTCCTGCTCACGCTCGCCCTGGCCATGGGGCTCTATGCCCTGGCCGACGCCCTCCACCTGTCCGCACCGATCGCCGTCGTGGTCGCCGGTCTGTTCGTCGGCAACCGGGGCCGCGCGTTTGCCATGTCGGAGAAGACGCGCGAACACGTCGACACGTTTTGGGAGTTGGTCGACGAGATTCTCAACGTGGTCCTTTTCCTCCTGATCGGCCTGGAGCTTCTGGTGTTGCCGATCGAACGCGGATGGCTGGTCGCCGGAACCCTCGCCATTCCGATCGTGCTCGCGGCGCGCTGGCTGAGCGTCGCCGCGATCATCGGTCCGCTCGGCGCCATGACGGTGCAGTCGAAAGGCGCGATCGCCGTCCTCGCCTGGGGTGGCTTGCGCGGTGGCGTCTCCGTGGCCATGGCACTGTCCCTGCCCGACAACGAGTCGCGCAGCCTGATCCTGACCCTCAGCTATTTCGTGGTGGTGTTCTCGATCCTGGTCCAGGGCCTGACGCTGGGCCGGGTCATTCGCAAGACCGGCGGCCCGGGGCCTTCGCCGAGCCCTCATGAAGTGTTCGATGGCGCTCCGGAGATGAGACCGAAAAGCACCGCCCGCAACGCAGAAGCCTGACCAAAAGGAGTTCCCAATGGCCATACGACTCAATGAAGAAGACAACGGCAGGCTGCTCGCCATCCAGGTCAGCGGAAAGCTGGCAAAGGACGATTACTCGGAGTTTGTGCCCGCGTTCGAACGACTCGTGCAGCAGCACGGCAAGCTGCGTGTGTTGTTCGAGATGACCACCTTCCACGGATGGGAGGTCGGCGCGGCGTGGGCGGACACCAAGTTCGCCGTCCGGCACTTCGTTGACATCGACCGCCTGGCGATGGTAGGGGACAAAGGGTGGCAACACGGCATGGCGATCTTCTGCAAACCGTTCACGACAGCGCGGGTCCGCTACTTCGATCGGGCCAAGGTCGCCGAGGCGCGAAAATGGCTGGACCAGGCTTAGCGACCCCGGCGACCGCAAAGGATACCCATCATGAACGCCAGCACCGCCGAATCCACGGCGCCGGAATCGAAACCGGGGCAGCAGCCTGCAGCGGGCGGCGATTTGAAATCCCTGCCCGTGGCGGACGTGGCAAGAACGTTGGCATCGTCGCCCGACGGCCTGAGCCAGGCCGAGGCGCATAAGCGACTGGCGCAATATGGCCCGAACGAAATCGAGGAGCAGAAGACCAATGCCTTCCTGAAATTCCTGACCTATTTCTGGGGTCCCATTCCGTGGATGATCGAAGTGGCGGTGATTCTTTCCGCGGCAGCCCGACATTGGCCGGACTTCGGCATCATCCTGACATTGTTGCTGGCCAACGCCGTGGTCGGTTTCTGGGAGGAACACCAGGCCGGCAACGCGATTGCGGCGCTCAAGGCCAAGCTGGCGATCAAGGCGAGAGTCAAGCGCGATAACGCGTGGACCGACCGCGAGGCGCGCGAACTGGTGCCGGGCGACGTGATCCACCTGCGCCTGGGCGACATCGTGCCGGCCGATGCGCGTTTGCTGGAGGGCGACGCGGTCGAGGTGGATCAATCCGCGCTCACCGGGGAATCGCTGCCCGTCCCGCACAGTGCGGGCGACGCGGTGTTTTCCGGTTCGATCGTGCGCACCGGTGAGATCGACGCGCTGGTCTATGCGACCGGCCAGAGCACCTACTTCGGCAAGACGGCGCAACTGGTGCAGGGGGCGCAGACGGCCAGCCATTTTCAGCGCGCGGTGCTGAAGATCGGCAATTACCTGATCGTCCTCGCGGTAGCCCTGGTCGCGGTGATCATTGGCGTTGCGCTGTTTCGCGGCGACCCGATCCTCACCACTCTGCAATTCGCGCTGGTGCTGACTGTGGCCGCGATCCCGGTGGCGATGCCGACGGTCCTGTCCGTGACCATGGCGGTCGGCGCCCGCCTGCTCGCCCGCAAGGAGGCGGTCGTGACCCGGCTGGCGGCGATCGAGGAACTGGCGGGCGTGGACGTGCTCTGTTCCGACAAGACCGGCACCCTGACCCAGAACAGGCTGACCCTGGGCGATCCCTTCACGCTCGACAACGTGCCCGCCGCGGAAGTCATACTCAACGCCGCGCTGGCATCGCGCGCGGACAACAATGACACCATCGACCTGGCGGTGCTGGCCGGCCTGAAGGATGAGCAGGCCTTGAATGGCTGCGACGTGGTGCATTTCCAGCCCTTCGACCCGGTGCATAAGCGCACCGAAGCCACCATCAAGGGGACCGACGGCGCGCTGTTCAAGGTGACCAAGGGTGCGCCGCAAGTGATCCTGCAACTGTTGGCCGATGCCGGGGATGTGCAGCCGGCGGTCGATCAGGCGGTCAACGCCTTCGCCGCGCGCGGCTTTCGTTCGCTGGGTGTGGCGCGGGCCGAAGGCGACGGCCCATGGAAATTCCTTGGCGTGTTGCCCTTGTTCGACCCGCCGCGCGAGCAGGCCAAGGCGACCATCGCCACCGCGCGGCAAATGGGCGTGAACGTCAAGATGGTGACGGGCGATGCGCTGGCCATCGCCAGGGAAACCGCCGGAAAGCTGGGACTCGGCACGAACATTCTCGATGCCGCCGGTTTCGGCGACACCAAGCATCACGAGACCGCGCAACTGGCGGCGTCGATCGAACAGGCCGACGGTTTCGCCCAGGTCTTCCCCGAACACAAGTACCACATTGTGCACGTGCTGCAACAGCGCGGCCACATCGTCGGCATGACCGGGGACGGGGTCAACGACGCTCCGGCGCTGAAGAAGGCCGACTGCGGCATCGCGGTTTCCGGCGCGACCGACGCCGCGCGCGCCGCAGCGTCCATCGTGCTGATGACGCCGGGCCTGTCGGTGATCATCGACGCGATCAAGGAAAGCCGCAACATCTTCCAGCGCATGAACAGCTATGCCATCTACCGCATCACGGAAACGCTGCGGGTGCTGCTGTTCATGACCGTGTCGATCCTGGTGTTCAACTTCTACCCGGTGACCGCGGTGATGATCGTGATGCTGGCCTTGCTCAACGACGGCGCGATCCTCTCCATCGCCTATGACAATGTGCATTACACGGACCAGCCCGAAGCGTGGAACATGCGCATGGTGCTGGGTGTCTCGACGGTGCTGGGCATCGTCGGGGTCATCTCCGCCTTCGGCCTGTTCTATCTCGGCGAGCGCGTCTTCCATCTCGACCGCGCGCACATCCAGACGCTGATGTACCTGAAGCTCTCGGTGGCCGGACATCTGACGATCTTCCTGACCCGCACGCGCGGTCCGTTCTGGTCGATACGCCCCGCTCGGATATTGCTGCTGGCGGTGGTGGGGACGCAAATCATCGCGACGGTAATCGCGGTCTATGGCGTATTCATGACGCCGCTCGGCTGGGGCTGGGCGCTGTTCGTCTGGGGCTATGCGCTGGTCTGGTTCCTGCTCAACGACCGCGTGAAACTGCTGGCGTATCGGGTGTTCGATCCGACCGACGCACCCCTGGCGGCCAGGCCTCCTGTGGATGTGGCGCCGCGGGTCGCGACCGCTGCTACTGCGACGATGGCCAGCGGCCGCACCAGCGGGGGCCATCCGCCGTGACAGCCGTCCGGTCCTGCCATGGCCATCGTCGGGAAGGCAAGGCAAGATCAGGTACCGACATCGCGCGCACAATCGCCTTGTCCGGCGAACTTCGCATCCGGGCTAAACTCGAATCCTGACAGCGAGGAGCAGCGATGAAGCCGATCGAACATATCGCCGCACGCCCGGCGGACCTTGGCGACGGACTGACGGTCCATCGCGCGCTGCCGAACCGGCAGCGCCGCATGGTGGGCGCCTGGTGCTTCCTGGACCATGCCGGGCCGGTCGACTTTCCCGCCGGGCGCGGGCTGCATGTCGGCGCCCACCCGCACATCGGCCTGCAGACCTTCACCTGGCTGATCGAAGGCGAGGTCATGCATCGCGACAGCCTCGGCAATGAGCAAATCATTCGCCCCGGCCAGGTGAATCTGATGACCGCCGGGCGCGGCATCGCACACTCCGAGGATTCCCTTGCGGACGGCCGGCGCCTGCATGCGGCGCAACTGTGGATCGCCTTGCCCGAGGCCGATGTCGCGTGTGCGCCGGCTTTCGAGCATCTGCCGAATCCGCCCTGCTGGGACGAGGCGGGAGCGCGCCTCACGCTGCTGGCCGGGCGCTACGGGCCGCATACCGCGCCGGGAAGCTTCCACTCGCCGCTGCTCGGCATGGACTTGCATAGCCTCTCGGGGGCCAGGCTCGAATTGCAGCTCGATGCGGCGTTCGAATACGCGCTGCTGCCGCTCGAAGGCGCCGTGGCGATCGGCGGCGAGCCCTGCCCGCCGCACGAACTGGCCTATGTCGGCGCTGGCAACACGGCGCTCGCGCTGGATCTGGCGGCCGGCGGCCGCGCGCTGTTGGTCGGCGGCGAGCCCTTCGCCAAACCGGTCGAAATCTGGTGGAATTTCGTCGGCTTCGACAAGGCCGAGATCGCGCGGGCGCGCGGGCAATGGGAGCGCGGCGAGCCGCGCTTTGGCCCGGTCGGCGACGGCTCGGGCCGCCGGCTTGTCGCGCCACCGCTGCCTTGGGCGAGCGCCTAGAGTCGCAAGTGCCGCCGCGGGCGAGGTCATCGCCACCAATTACGGTAATCTCGCAGTCCCACAAGGTCCAATCGATGACGTCTTCAAGGAGTATTCATGGCTTCGATAAAACTGCTTGGCATTGCCGGTAGCCTGCGCAAGGCGTCCACCAATCGCGGCCTGTTGCGCGCGGCGCGGGCCAACCTGCCGGACGGCGCGAACCTGGAAATCGCCGATCTGACGGATATTCCCTTCTACAACCAGGACATCGCCGAAAGGCCGGCGGCGGCAAGCCGGGTTCTGGCGCAGATCGGCGAAGCCGATGCGCTGGTGCTGGCCAGCACCGAATACAACTACTCGTTGGCGCCGGCGCTGAAGAACATCCTCGACTGGGCCTCGCGCGAACCGAACAACGCGCTGCTGGCCGGCAAGCCGGTCGCCATCATGGGGTCCGGCGGCGGCATGGGCACCTCGCGAGCCCAATACCATCTGCGCCAGGTTTGTGTCTTTCTCGACCTGCGCCCCTTGAACAAGCCGGAAGTATTCGCCAATGCCTTTGCCGGCGCCTTCGACGCCAATGGCGATCTGCTCGACGAGAAGCTGATCAAGATCATCGGCGAGCAGATGCGGGCGCTGGTTGCCCGGGTCGCGGCAGCGGGGACGTGATCGGTCGCCAGAGTTCATGAATGCTCCGCCCGCATCCCGCCACGTCAAGGAATACGGAGGCTTGCGGCCAGGAGCGGATAGTCAGTACTGTCGCCGGATAGCAGCCGTCCGGATAGCCAATCACCAACATCTTGCCAGCACTCAACTCCCTTACTAAAATACGGATCGTAAGGACAACAGGAGCTCGCAATGTCAAACGACGCCACGCTGACCAGCAAGGGTCAAACCACGATTCCCAAGGAAATTCGGGACAGCCTTTCCATGAAGGCCGGAGACCGGATGACGTTCACGTTGATGCCTGATGCCACGGTAGTCATGCGTGTGAAAACCAGGAGCGTCACCGAACTGGCGAGTTTGTTGCACAAGAAGGGTCGCAAGCGCGTTCCGGTTGAGCAGTTGTCGCGGTGATGCTGGGGGTTGATACCAATGTTCTCGTGCGCTTTCTGGTTCGGGATGACGAAACTCAGTTTGAGAAGGCACGGAAACTGATCAAACGCGAAATCGCCGCAGGGCGTCGCGTCTTCGTAAGTCAGTTGGTCCTCCTGGAAACCGAATGGGTGCTGCGCAGCCGATATGGTCTGCCGAAGAATCTGATCATTGACGCCATCTCGGGCTTGCTCGATGCGAGCGATGTTCGATTTGAAGACGAGCCCGCAATCGAGGAAGCGCTTTTCATCTGGAAGGAGGCGACTGCCGATTTCGCGGATTGTCTGATCGGTATCCGAAACCGGCGGCTTGGCTGTCGAGCGACGGCAAGCTTGGATGTGAAGGCTTCCAAGTTGCCGGGGTTTATGGCTGCCTGACGAAGATCGGCGAAGCGCGGCCACATCGCGTTTGGCGCTGAAGAGCATCCCGGATCGGGCCTCGCGCGAACCGAACAACGCGCTGTTGGCCGCAAGCCGGTCGCGATCATGGGGCCCGGCGGCGGCATGGGCACCTCGCGAGCCCAATACCATCTGCGTCAGGGTTGCGTCTTTCTCGACCTGCGCCCCTTGAACAAGCCGGAAGTGTTCGCCAATTCCTTTGCCGGCGCCTTCGACGCCAATGGCGGTCTGCTCGACGAGAAGCTGACCAAGATCATTGGCGAGCAAATGCGGGCGCTGGTTGCCCGGGTCGCGGCAGCGGGGACGTGATCGATCGCCCGAGGTCACTGCCGTCCTGCCGGCAGGCCTGGGACGGGAGCAGGGTTCAAAATACAGTTGGCATCGACCGCGATGCTGCGCACCGCGAGCAGTCGCTTGGGGAGCGCGGCGGCGGGATATTGCAACGTGTGGCGACGGATCACCGAACCGCAAGGGATTTCGGATTGTCGGCCACTGGCCAAGTTTAGAGTCATGGATGGCCAGCCTGTCTGAACGGCTGCTTCCCATTTCTTCGAATGTGCGCTACGTGCCCATAGCCGACGCTGAAGGGGAACGGTAGCGGTTGAAACAGCGCTGAATCAGCTGGGACAGTAAGATCCCGCCAGGAAAAAGCTCAATTGCGAAATTCCGAAGAATCTATTTCAGAATCCAACTGATGTTACTGTTGCATCCGGTGTATTCGGGGTCTTACAGCAAGAATTGAATGCCTAACAAAGCAAAACGCTCGTGCGGGAAGCTTGCTTCGCTGTGCGCCCCAAAGCTTGATGTTGGGCATCACGACAGGAACCATGGCCAGAGTCTCAACGGCCATCATTGCAATGCCTTCGGGAGGGAGTCGGAGCCTTGGTACATATTCAGGCAGTCGTAGGATTATTGATTCTGGCTGCACTGGCCGTCTATTTCTGGAGACGCTACGGCATGGGCTCTGGCCGCGCGTTAGGGAATAGACTCGCGGCACACAACGGAATTCCTCGAAATACCTTCTATTATCTTTTGGATAGTGGCACCAAAGGTTCATCACTGGAGTTCTTGGTATCGCTTGAGCAGTCAAATCCAAGTTTGGATCAGGCCAGCATGGCCATAGCTCCTTTGTTAAGCAGAGGAATCGAACGAATGGAGGCGCGCTTTGGCACTCAAGAGATGTATGACAAGGTGAAGCCCATCGTGGCCAGACTTCTTGCCGAATCGGAACAGAAGGCATGAGGTTCGGGATGCTGATCATGGCGATGCCTGACGAGACTGGAGTACGGATGCCTCGGCCCACCATCTGAGGAGACACAATGCAAGCCTGTTACATCCGGCGTTACGGCAATGCCGACGTAGTGCGCGTTGGCGAACTGCCGGCACCTATACCCGGCCCTGGCCAGCTGGTGTTCCGCATGCAGGCGGCGAGCGTGAATCCGGTGGATTTCAAAACGCGCGCAGGCATGTTGCGGGCGCTGCAGTCCTACCGCATGCCGGCGATCCTGGGCAACGATGCGGCCGGCATCGTCACGGCGCAGGGGCCGGGGGTGGATGGCTTTTGCGTCGGCGACCGCGTGGCGGCGCGTCTGGACAAGGCACACATGGGGGCGTTTGCCGAATTCGTGCTGGCGCGGCCGGAACACCTGGCGAAGATCCCGGAGGGGGTCAGTTTTACCGAGGCCGCGGCTGTAGCGCTGGCGGGGCTGACAGCCTGGCAATGCCTGACCGAGGTGTTGCGGGTTGCGGCCGGCGAGCGCGTGCTGATCCACGCTGGCGCCGGCGGCGTCGGGCACCTGGCGATCCAGCTCGCAAGGGAGTTGGGCGCGCATGTCACGACGACGGCATCGGCGGCCAGCCACGACTGGCTTCGCGGACTCGGCGCCGACCAATGTGTTGACTACCACCAGACGGACTTCACGCACGCCTGTGCGCCCTTCGACGCCGTGCTCGACACGCGGGGCGGTGACACCCTGCTACGCTCGATCGCCCACACCCGGCGCAACGGCCGCGTGGTAAGTATCGGCGACATGCCGACGCCCGAGATTGCCGGCGAGTTCGGTAAGCCCTGGCTCACACCGGTGTTCTGGCTGATCTCCCGCAAACCGCGGGCAGCGGCGCGAAGGCAGGGGGTGGCCTACCGCTACTGGTTCATGCGCGAGGACGGCAGGCAACTCGCCCTGCTGCTGGACAGGATCGCCTGCGGCGATCTGAAGGTAAAGGTGGCACAGGAGTTTCCCTTGGCGCAGGCACCCGATGCGCTGCGCGTTTCCGAGGCGGGGCGGGTACATGGCAAACTGGTAATCCGTCCCTGATACTGAAGCCGTCGTGCATCCCCCGTCGCAGCCCGACAACTTTGTGAGCAGTCGCCGTTCGGGTCAGAAACGTCCCTGCAACTCATGAACGGATGGTGTACACCCAACTCTGAACATCGCCTCAACAGTTCACCAACGGCAGCATCGTGCCCGGAGCCGCCGGTGGCCAAAATCGGAAGCGGCCATTCGCCACGAAAGCCCAATACCATCTGCGTCAGGGTTGCGTCTTTCTCGACCTGCGCCCCTTGAACAAGCCGGAAGTGTTCGCCAATGCCTTTGCCGGCGCCTTCGACGCCAATGGCGGTCTGCTCGACGAGAAGCTGACCAAGATCATTGGCGAGCAAATGCGGGCGCTGGTTGCCCGGGTCGCGGCAGCGGGGACGTGATCGATCACCCGAGGTCACTGCCGTCCTGCCGGCAGGCCTGGGACGGGAGCAGGGTTCAGAATACGATTGGCATGGACCGCGATACTGCGGCCGCGAGCAGCCGCTTGGGGAGCGCGGCGGCGGGATATCGCAGCGTGTGGCGACGGATCACGGAACCGCAAGGGATTTCGGATTGTCGGCCATTGGCCGCGTTCGGGGGCCCGTTTTAAGCGGCGCTGGTATAGCTTCGAAGTGGCCCGTCGTGCCCAGGTCCGGCCAAGGCGAAAATCGGCAGCCGCCGTTGGACGGGAGGTCCGCCACATCGGTGGCGGTGATTCATTATGCGGAATGGAGAGTCGGGGCCGGCGGGCAGGTGGGCGGGTGTGCAAGCTGTGCAAGCAGTCAGCCGCGTCGAGCCTGAATCGATTGCTATCGAGGAGCGCGATCCCGAGTCAGATTCTTGTTATCGACAAGCGCCATTCGAGTTGACGGCGGATCGCAGGCTCTTTCACGAGTTCGATCAGTTCCCGGAATATTTCAAAGGAATGGCGTCTGTTCATGCGCAGCGCCTTCTGCGTCCTGTGACTCTCGATAGAAAATCTAAAGCTGCCTGCCTGTTCCACGTCAGCATCGTCATGAACTTGGGAAGAAAAAAAGGAATCCAGTGATCGGGTCAGGCGGGCCAAGACGCCGGCGGAAATCCAGAAGCAGGCTGTGCTTCTTGCACAGTCGAGTTGCCGTGCGAGTACTCTCCGGTTACCTGAGTAGAGCGCTAGTCGAGGAATGGCCCGGTCCTGTTCCCCGATATGTCGAATGACGATCGCTAACGGACTGCCATCGGATTCCCGGGGCATTGCGGCATTGCTGGCTTCAAGACTCAGCGCCTGAGCGCCGCCCAGTAGGATAGCCAATCGCAATGTCAGGCTAAGCACGAATCCCTTAGTCATGTTCGGAGCACTGGCGTCCGTTGCGACTCTCGCGAATCTGCGGATTCCGCATGAGCAAGAGGAACGGGACTATCAGCAAGCTCAATGTAGAAGGTTCGGGGATGATATTAAAACCCCATTTGACTCCGTCATAGACCTGGACAAAGCTGTGCTGTTGATCAAAACTTGCCAAGAACAATTCTCCGCTCCAGTTCGCATCATGGTATCGCGAAGGGAAGTCCCAGAAGGCCATGTCATAAATATATTCGTTGCCCGCAAGATGATAGCTGCCGTTCCTGATGTCCTGCCTGCCGACGTAAGAGTTGTTGTCGATCTCCGTTTCATCCGGTCTGAAGAAGAAAGGCAATTTCGAGCCATCGGGGTAGGCAGAAAAATAGACATCCGGGTAAGGAATGGCTTCTCCCCCGTTCTTCTTGTTGGTATCAACGACCTGAATCCAAAACAAGTCCGTTGCTGCGGGATCGCCATTACCGCGTTCATAGTGGAGAAGAAATTCTGCGCCGCCAGATTTCACGCCAGTATGTTCGGCGTTGTAGACATCCACCACAAAGGTACCATTAAGTGTGCCAACCCAGTTGAAGGTTGTGATGGTCGTTCCCCACCAGTCAGCAGAAGCCTTGGAAATCGTCATCGCATTCATGAAGTCCTGTGTTGGATCCAACAGCAATTGAACTGGGTCGGGGCTGAGCGTGACGACGGTAACGCCATTGTCATCTTGGTGGCTACCGATCACATGACTGAGATCGATTGTTGAACCGTGTGCCGACGAACAAGCAAGAAACAATATCGAGAAGGTAAGACGGATCACTCCGTCGAGCACGCTTGAGGCGACAGAATGAATTGCCCGATACTTGTCGTGCAATGAAGAAGAGATTACCAAGTCCACGATCATTTCTCCTTGCCTTGGGTGTCAGCCGCTATCTGGGCTGACTGAGATTGTTGCCGCGGGGGGCTACCGCCTTCTGGATCAGGGCGGGTTCCGGGACACAGATTGCATTTGCAGACTAGGGTGCGGGCAAGCCGTTTCTCTGTCGCCGGGATGCCAAGAACAGGCTTGCTGATGGTACGCAAGTAGCACCCCGATTCGGTTGAACCGCCTGCTTCCAATCGGCACACTTGAACCAGTCCCTTCGATCACGCAATCTGCATTTGCTAACGGTACTTGCTCCTAAGGACGGCTGCAATACCGTGATCGCAGTATTTCTGTCGCCGAAGAAGGCCGCTCTCGGGCTATCCTCCGATTGACCGTCGGGAATGAACAAGAAACTCGGTCGGCAGATCATGCGGGAACGTGTAGGTCCACCAATTTCTCCATTGCGGCCATGCGTCAGTGCTTTGCTGATTTCGGCAATTCGCTGCAACGGCCCTGTTGCGGCAATTCGCTGTGCCTCGTCCCGCCGTGCAACGTGATCCCTATCGTCATTGCAGCCTGAATCCCACGGGAAACAATATCTGCCGCGGATTGCCGGGCAGGGCGCCGATGTGCCGCGCGGCATCCAGCGCGGCCTGGTCGAGCAGGGCGTGGCCCGAGCTGCGGGCGATTTCTGCGGAGTCGATCTGCCCGCTTGGGGAGAGGGTCAGCAGCAGGATCACTTCGCCTTCGATGCCGCGCGCGACGGCTTCGGGCGGATAGAACAGGTGCTTTGACAGGGCTGCCTGCGCGCGGTGCAGGGCTCTTCCTTCCAGGTGCCGCGGCGCGGTGATCGGCGGCGGAATTGGCGCCGCGGTGTCGCTGGTGCTCTCCGTGCTGACCGCCTCGGCCATCGCCACCGGTTCCGCCGGCGGCAGCAGGCGGACTTCGATGCTGGCGGGCTTCGTCGGCGGTCGGACCGTCAGCCAGTTCGGCGCGGCGATCAGCAGGACATGGAAACTCAGGCTCAACAGCAGGGCAAGGCGCAGCGGCATGCAGCGGATTCTAGTGCGGCCCGCGGCGGCACTTCGGTCTTGGGTGGCGATCGCTGCGGTCGATCGCGCCCCCGGGACTGTCGCCGGCGGCGCCGGTCAGCGCTGTGCCGGCGCGGCGTAGGCCTTGCGCGAGCCGTCCTCGAAGACCTGGTCGTCGCGGACGACCTTGCCCTGTTCGTCGAATTCCTGTTCGCGTCCCAGCCGGCCCTGGGCGTCGTAGCTGCGCACCTGGCGCAGGCGGGCCTCACTGTCGTAGCGGAGATGTTCGCCGACCGGCCGCTGGCGGTAGCGGTCCTGACCGGCGAAGCGGCCCTGGCTGGCGAGCTTGCCGTTGTCGTGGAATTCCTTCACCTCGCTGGCCGGCACGCCATCCTGCCGCGTGTAGAGCGTCTCGCGGCGCGGCTGGCCGTTGAGGTAGAAGCCCTTGTCGCTGACGGCCGCGCCCTGGCTCCAGCGTTGTTCGCGCAGCAGCGCTCCGCTGTCGTGGTATTCGAGCTCGTACTCTTTGAAGCGGCCACGCTCGGCCTTGATCCAGCCGACCTCCGTGCGCTTGACGCCGTCCTCGGCAAAGCTGCGCTCGACCTGGCGGCCGTCGGCCGCGGTTTCTTCCTGCGAACGCGGCTTGCCGTTGCCCCAGAAGGTCTCCGTGGCGACCCGCACGCCATCCAGATGGGATACCCGGGCGCGCAGCTCGCCCTTGTCGCCGTATAGCGCAGCGACCGCCACCTTGCCGCGCTGGGCGAAACCGCACAGTGCGGCCTCGTCGGCTTCCTTGCCCAGCCAGGGTTTGTCGCCGCAGCGCAGCTCGCGCAACTGGCCGCGCGCGGTGTATTCGACCGCCGCCTGCTCCTTGCCGGCCTCGTCGCGGTAGGCGATGCGCCGCGGCTGGCCGTCCGGATGGAAACTGCGGGAAAGGCCGACGGTTGTGCCGTTGTTCGAAGTGTCCTCGCGGATCACCTTGCCGGTGACAGTGGAGAATTCGCGTCCGCGGCCGTCGCGGTTGCCCTGTTCATTGACGCTGAACTCCTTTTCCAGCCGGCCGTCCTTGTAGTAGCGGACCAGGCCGACGAAGCGGCCGTCGCGCAGTTCCTGCTCGCGTTGCAACTGGCCGGAATCACGCTCGCGGCAACGCATGATGCCGCTCTTGCCCGCGGTGGTGCTGCCGTTGGCCGGGTTGACCGGGACGCCGCCGACGTCGCAGTCTTGCACCGCGAAGGCGGCGCCGGAGCAAAGGCAGAGGGAGGCGAGCAGGATGGAGCGGAAGAGGATCATGGCGTCGGCAGGAATGGGAATGGATGTCCGATCATTTTCCCGTTATCGGTGGTCAGCGATCAAGTGATCTGCCCTGTTTTTCGACGGGGCGATCGTCGCGGCGTGACTGACTGAAGTGCGTCACCCCGGTCGCTGGCGGCCAGATCGTCCGGTCGCGGGACGCGGTCCGTCGGGGACGCACCGCGCCCGTATACTTGGCCCCATGCAAATCACTTTCGTACTGCTGTTCTGGCTGATCGCCGTCGCGCCGGCGCCGGCGGCGACGCTGCCCGATGCGACGCGCTTTTCGATCGTGGTCGAGCGCGGCGACCTGACCCTGGCGCGGGAGTGGCTGGAGGCGGGTTTGTCGCCGGATTTCGAGGGCAGCCTGATCGGCACCGGGGTGATGATCGGTGCCTGGGAAGGCAACATCCCGATGATGGAACTGTTCGTCGAACACGGCGCCGACGTCAACCAGGTCAACGCTTTCGGTGAACAGGCCCTGCTGCATGCGGCCTGGAAAGGCCGGCTGGAGGCGGTGCGCTGGCTGGTGGAGCACGGCGCGCGGCTGAACCGCGAAGGCAAGAAATGGGCGGCGCTGCACTATGCCGCGTTTGCCGGCCACGCGGACGTGGTCGGTTATCTGCTGGAGCGCGGCGCCGACCAGAATGCGCTCTCGACGAATGGCTCGACGCCGCTGATGATGGCGGCGCGCGAGGGCCAGGAAGCGATCGCCAAGACGCTGCTGGCCGCCGGTGCGCGCACCGATATCGTCAATGAGCGCGGCGACGACGCGCTGCGCTGGGCGATGCGCTACAACAACCTGACGATCGCGCGCGAGATCGCGGGCAGTGCAAGCTTTGCCAAGGCCGCGGCGCAGCCGGCCGCGACCTGGGGCCGGCCGCTGCGCTCGCAAGTGGTACCTGATCGCGCCGACATGCTGCTGTCCCAGGCCCGGCGAATGGAAGCGGCGGGGCGCCGTGACGACGCGCTGAAGCTGTACCGCGCGGCGCTGGCGACGATACGCCAGGCCGACGCGGCCGCCGCCCGGGCTGCGGCCAAGGCGGGCGCGCCGGCGCGTGCCACCGGCATGGTGATCACCGCCCGGCGCGGCACTCCCGGCGCGCAGTCGGCGACGTTGAGCTATGCGACTCCGGCGGCGGGACTCGAATCGCGCGAAGTCGGCGCCAGCGGTACCGCGGCGGTGCCGTCGCAGGCGGTGGCCGATGTCGCCGATGACTGGCTGCGTCGCGCGCGCGAGTTCGAAGCGGGCGGCCGGCGCAAGGAGGCGCTGCAGGCCTATCGCCAGGCCGCCATTGCGTTGCGCGGGGGAAATGCGGCACCGCTCTATTCGCTGATTCCGCCCTGAACCCGGCGCGGTTTGCCGGGTCTCCGACATTTGACATCTAAAGCGGCAATGAATTACGATAAGAGCAATCGAGTTACGATAACGTAAATCATGGTCCGCCCCCAAGGAGCCAGCGATGACTGAGAAAAAGTTTGCCTCGCATGCCGACCTCGAAGAAAAAAAGGTCAGCTTCGAGAAATTGTCGGACAACGCCTACGCCTACACCGCCGAGGGCGACCCGAACACAGGTGTCATCATCGGCAAGGATGCGGTGATGATCATCGACGCCACCGCGACGCCGGTGATGGCGCAGGACGTGATCCGCTACGTGCGCCAGGTCACCGACAAGCCGATCCGCTACGTGACGCTGACCCATTACCACGCGGTGCGCGTGCTGGGCGCCTCCGGCTTCAGGGCGGAGGGCTTGCAGGACATCATCGCCTCGAAGCAGACGCGCGAACTGATTGTCGAGCGCGGCCAGCAGGACATGGATTCCGAGATCGGCCGCTTTCCGCGCCTGTTCAACGCGGTCGAAAGCGTGCCCGGCCTGACTTGGCCGACCATAGTCTTCGACCGCGAGCTGACGCTGTGGATGGGTGAGCTGGAAGTGCGCATCATGCACCTGGGGCGCGGCCACACCAAGGGCGACACGGTGGTCTGGCTGCCGCGCGAGAAGATCCTGTTTTCCGGCGACCTGGTCGAGGCCGATGCCGCCTGTTATACCGGAGACGCCTATCTGGCCGACTGGCCGGCGACGCTGGATGCGCTGGCGGCGCTGAAGCCCGAGAAGATGATCCCCGGCCGCGGCCCGGCGCTGCTGAATCCCGAGCGGGTGGCGCAAGGCCTGGCCTACACGCGCGACTTTGTCTCCACCCTGTACCGCAGCGCCCAGGAAGCCGTTGCCCAGGGCATGGGCCTGGCCGCCTGCATGGCGCATACCCGGCGCAACATGGACCCGAAATTCGCCAGCGTGTTCATCTACGAGCACTGCCTGCCTTTCGATGTGACGCGGGCCCATGACGAGGCTTCCGGCATTGCCGACCCGCGCATCTGGACGGCCGAGCGCGACCAGGAAATGTGGCATGCCTTGCAGGCCGCATGACGCCTGGCTGACGCCCGCAACGGCGCCGGACCGATGCTGAAGACCTACAACTACCCGCGCTTCGAGTACCGCACGCCACCGGAGATCGCCAGCGGCCGGACGCTGCAGGTGCCGGTGGTGGTGGTCGGCGCCGGTCCCGTGGGGCTGGCCGCCGCGCTCGACCTGCAAAGCCATGGCGTGCCCGTGCTCGTGCTGGATGAGGACGACACGGTTTCGATCGGTTCGCGCGGCGTTTGTTATGCCAAGCGCGCGCTGGAAATCCTCGACCGCTACGGCGTCGGCGAGGCGGTCTGCGCCAAGGGCGTGTCGTGGAACGTCGGTCGCACCTTCTTCCGCGATCGCGAGGTGTACAACTTCAATCTGGTGCCGGAGGCGGACCATCATCGCCCCGGCATGGTGAATCTGCAGCAGTACTACCTGGAGGAGTTCCTCGCGGCGCGCGCCGCGTCGTTGCCGAACATCGAACTGCGCTGGAAGAACAAGGTGGTCTCGGTCGCGCAGCGAGACAGCGGCGTCACGCTCCGGGTCAAGACCGAGGATGGCGCCTATGAGGTCGAGACCGACTGGCTGATCGCCGCCGACGGTGCCCGCAGTTCGATCCGCCGCATGCTGGGCCTGGATACCGAAGGCAAGGTCTTCATGGATCGCTTCCTGATTGCCGACGTCGTGATGAAGGCCGACTTTCCCGCGGAGCGCTGGTTCTGGTTCGATCCGCCGTTCTATCCGGGGCAGTCCGTGCTGCTGCACAAGCAGGCCGACAATGTATTTCGCATCGACTTCCAGCTCGGCTGGGATGCCGATCCCGAGCAGGCAAAGCAGCCGGAATTCGTGCTGCCGCGGATCCAGGCCATGCTGGGGGCGGTCGAGGGCGGGCAGGCGCCGGAATTCGAACTGGAGTGGGTCAGCGTGTATACCTTTCGCTGCCGGCGCATGGACCGCTTCAATCACGGTCGCGTGCTGTTCGTCGGTGATGCGGCGCACCAGGTGTCGCCCTTCGGCGCGCGCGGCGCCAATTCCGGCCTGCAGGACGCCGACAATCTGGGCTGGAAGCTGAAACTGGTGATCGACGGCAAGGCGCCGGCGGCCCTGCTCGACAGCTACTCCGAGGAACGGGTCGCCGCCGCCGACGAGAACCTGATGAATTCGACCCGTTCGACCGATTTCATCACGCCCAAGAGCCGCGTCAGCCGGACCTTCCGCAACGCCGTGCTGGGCCTGGCGAAGGATCACGCCTTCGGCCGCGCGCTGGTCAATTCCGGGCGCCTGTCGGTCCCCGCCTTTCTGGTCACGTCGAGCCTGAACACGGCCGACGACCCGGCGGATGCGTTTGGCGGGCGCATGCTGCCCGGCGCGCCGGCGGACGACGCGCCACTGCTCGATAACGGGCGGCAGGCATGGCTGTTGGATCGGGTCGGCAATGAATTCGTCGTGCTGTATTTCGCCGACGACGCCTCGGCGCTGGATGCCGCGACCCTCGCCGCGCTGGGCGACTCGTCGTGCGCCGGAATTGCGGTGCGCGCGCTGCTGATTTCGCGGCAGCCGGGCGGCGCTGCGGCCATCGCCATGCTGGAGGATTCGCGCGGCATTGCGGCGCGGCGCTACGATGCGCGCCACGGCACGGTGTATCTGTTGCGTCCCGACCAGCATGTCGCCGCGCGCTGGCGCCAGTTGGATGCGACGAAGGTTCGGGCCGCCGTGGCCCGCGCCACCTGCAATGGGCAACTTGAAACGTGAAGCGTGAACTCAGTGGATCCGGGGGCCGCGAGGTCCTTCCGGCCCGGGTTTCGTATTTCACGATTCACCTCAAGGGAGACGACTGATGGCCCTGAACCTGAACCCGAATTTTTCCGAAGCCGGCAAGCGCTACTTCAACGCCTACTCGCCGGGCGACGACTTCTACGAAATGCTGATCGACACGCATCGCGACCTTTCGGATGAGCAATCCGAGCTGCTCAACGCGCGGCTGATCCTGCTGCTCGCCAACCACATCGGCGACATCGGCACCTTGCGCGAAGCGCTGGCCCTTGCCCGCGAAGGAGTCTGAACATGGCCGCCACTCTCGTCAGGAAGGTCCACCACGTCGCCTATCGCTGCAAGGACGCCAAGGAGACCGTCGAGTGGTACGGCAAGTACTTGAACATGGATTTCGTGCTGGCGATCGCCGAGGACGAGGTGCCATCGACGAAGGAACCCGATCCCTACATGCACGTTTTCCTCGACGCCGGTGGCGGGAACATCCTCGCCTTCTTCGAATTGCCGACCCGGCCGCCGATGGATCGCGACCGCAATACGCCGGCCTGGACCCAGCACCTGGCGCTTGAGGTCGGCAGCATGGAGGACCTGCTGGCCGCCAAGGCGAGGCTCGAAGCGGACGGCATCGAGGTCGTCGGTCCGACCGACCACACGATCTTCAAGTCGATCTATTTCTTCGATCCCAGCGGCCATCGCCTGGAACTGGCCTTCAACACCGGCACAGCGGAAATGATGCGGCGCCTCGACGAGGTCAAGTGGGACATGCTAAACGAATGGGCGCAGACCCGCAGGGCCCCGCAGCATGCGCGCTGGATGCACGACGGCACGCATTCCGCGGCAGCCGAGCCGTGAAACTGGCGACGCTGAAGCATGGCGGCCGCGACGGCACGCTGGTCGTGGTGAGCCGCGACCTCGCCCGCTGCCAGACCGTCGGCGCCATCGCGCAGACCCTGCAGCAGGCGCTGGACCACTGGGATGAGGCATTGCCCGAACTGGAACTGGTGTATGACATGCTCAATCAGGGCGCGACACAGCAGGTCGCCCGCCACTCGATTCCCTTCGAGCCCCGGCATTGCCACAGTCCGCTGCCGCGTGCCTACCAGTGGGCCGACGGTTCGGCCTACATCAACCATGTCGAACTGGTGCGCAAGGCGCGCGGCGCGGAACTCCCGCCGGAACTCTACGTCGATCCGCTGATGTACCAGGGAGGGTCGGACAGCTTTGTCGGCCCCTGCGATCCGATCGCGGTCCGCGACGAAGCCTCGGGCATCGACTTCGAGGCCGAGGTGGCGGTGGTGACCGGCGACGTCCCGATCGGTGCATCCGCCGACCAATGCGCCGCCCGGATCCGGCTCCTGATGCTGGTCAATGACGTCAGCCTGCGCAATCTGATCCCGGCCGAACTGGCCAAGGGCTTCGGCTTTTTCCAGTCCAAGCCGGCCTCGGCCTTCTCGCCGGTGGCGGTGACGCCGGACGAGCTCGGCATGGCCTGGAGGGATTGCCGGGTGCATCTGCCGCTCGAGGTGGTGCTGAATGGCGAACCTTTCGGCAAGCCCGATGCCGGCGTCGATATGCTTTTCAACTTCGCCCAGCTGATCGCGCATGCTGCCAGGACGCGTGAACTCGAAGCCGGCTCGATCATCGGCTCGGGTACGGTTTCCAACAAGCAGGGCGGCCTGTTCGGATCCTCGGTGGCCAACGGCGGCGTCGGGTACTGCTGCATTGCCGAGGTCCGGATGTATGAAACCATCGAGACGGGAAAGCCGAAGACGCCGTTCATGGGCTTTGGCGACCGGGTCACGATCGACATGCGCGATGGGCACGGCGCCAGCATCTTCGGCGCCATCGACCAGGTCGTCGAGCGTTACGTGGCTGCGGCCTGACCGGCGCCGGAGACATCCTTCAGGATTTCGATCAGCAACAGCAGTTCTTCGGCCACCGACTGCGGGAAGCCGATGCGCGAGCCTTCGCGATTGTCTTCGAGCAGGTGCTGCAGGTAGCTGATGCACTCTTTCGGCTGCGACCAGAGCGCGCCCACCTGGTCCGCCACGCGGGGAAAGCTTTCCAGCGTCGGCGCCGCGCCGGCGCCCGCGGTGGCCGGATCGGTCGCCTGGATATTGAAGTACTTGCGCAGCTTGCCGGCGGTCTCGACGAAGTCCTTGCGGTGGCCTCCGTCGCGATAAATGCCCAACAGCTTCAGCCAGTGGTAGACGGCCTGGCGCGGGTTGGCGTCGATGTACTCGATCAGGGCACGCGCGGCGCCCTGCTCAAGGCCCATCGACAGCATGATTTCGGCCAGTTGCAGCGTGGGCTCGATATGCAGTTCCTGGCGCCTTTCGGGAACTCTGTGGCTGCCGTCCGGGCGGCGGGGTACCGGTATCCTGGCATTCTGCCGTGCGATGAATTCCGCATCGGCGTCCTCCAGCGAAAAATCGACCACGGTGATCTTGGTCGGCACGTCGGCCGTGGGCACAGTCGGGGCTGGCCCGCGCCCTGCCATTGGCTGCGGCGAGGCGGGGGCCGGGTCCATTGACTGAGTCTCCAGCCGCAAGGTCTGGCTGTAGACGTCGGTGGCGGGCAGGCGGGCGGGCGACAATTGCACAGTGGCTGACAGGTCGATGGGCGCGGCTCGCGGCGGCGGCATTTCGGCGGGTTCGATCTCCGCCGTTGAAACCGCGGGAGACGAACGAGCCGTCGCGACGCCATTGGCGGCAGCCTCGGGCTCGTCGTGTCGGGCCGGATTGCGCCGGCGCAACCACCAGAGCGAAAGCAAGATGGCCGCCGTGCCGCCCGCCAATGCCAGGCTTTTGCCCGCCGGAGCGGACACTTCGGCCGATTCCACCGCGACGGCCGCGACCGCAGGCCGTGGCGCCGGGATGCCGCCGATCAGTTGCTTGATTTCGGCGGCGGCGGCTTCCATGCGCCTCAGGCTGTCGAGCATATGCTGGACGGCGCTCGCTTCCTCGCTCCCGGTTTGGGCGGTGCGCCACTCGACGCGCAGCACCGAACGCTCGTCTTCCGACACTCTGCCCAGACGGCGCATGTCCAGCGCGTCGCTGCTGCGCAACGCCGGATCGGGGGGCGTGGCGCAAGCCGCCGGGGTCGGCAGCACCGCCAGCGCCAAAAACCCGGCCCCCAGCCACGCGGCACCCAGCCAGCGCTCATGCCTTCGGCAATTGGCGACAGTGATGACGGCGGGTTTTGACATCGAATCCGACAAGGCTATAGTGGAGTGATTCTAACCGCTGTGCCCGCGCCGCCCTTTGCGCGAGCAGAGACGAGAAAGCCCCCTGTAGCGCCTTTTCGCGGGACGACGATGAAACTCCACAACTACTTTCGCAGCTCCGCCAGCTTTCGCGTGCGCATCGCGCTGGCCTTGAAGGGTCTGGATTACGAGTACGTTCCGGTGCATCTGCTGGCTGGTGGCGGCCAGCAGTTTGCGGCCGGCTTCATGGCGATGAATCCGGCGGCGCTGGTGCCGGTGCTGGAAGATGACGGTGCGGTCTTGACCCAGTCCTTGGCCATCATCGAGTACCTTGAGGAAACGCGGCCGCTGCCGCCGCTGCTTCCGGCCGATGCGCTCGGCCGGGCCCGGGTGCGGGCGATCGCGCTGGCGATTGCCTGCGAGATCCACCCGCTCAACAACACCCGCGTGCTGGGCTACTTGACCAGGACGCTGGGCGTTTCCGAGGATCAGCGCAATGCCTGGTATCGCCATTGGGTGGAGACCGGCCTGGCCGCGGTCGAGGCGATGCTTGCCGGCAATCCACGCAGCGGCACCTGTTGCCATGGTGACACGCCGACCGTCGCCGACATCTTCCTGGTACCGCAAATCTTCAATGCCCAGCGCTTCGCGGCGCGCCTCGATCATGTGCCGACGGTGATGCGCATTCACCAGCATTGCCTGACGCTGCCGGCCTTTGCCGAATCCGTGCCGGCGCTGCAACCGGATGCGGAGTAGGCAGCCGGCAGCATGCCGTGGCGAGCCGGTTCGGGAAGTCCCGGCTCGGATCAGGTCTTCAATCGCCCTGCAAACACCTTGCGCAGCTTCGCCGCCTTCGGCGCGACGACGAATTGGCAATAGGACTGGTTCGGATTGTTGGCGAAGTAGTTCTGGTGTTCCACTTCGGCCGGCCAGAAAGTCGGCGCCGGCAACACCGCGGTGACGATCGGCGCCGGCCAGACTTTCGCGGCCGTCAGTTCCGCGATCAGGGCCCGGGCGGTCGCTTCCTGTTCGGCACCGTGGGTGAAGATCACCGAACGGTACTGGCTGCCGACATCATTGCCCTGCCGGTCGGGTGTGGTCGGGTCGTGGATCGCAAAGAAGGCCTGCAGCAGCGTGCGGTAGTCGATCCGGGCGGGATCGAAGCGGACCTGGACCACTTCGGCGTGACCGGTGTTTCCGCCGCAGACGCTGCGGTAGTCCGGGTTGCGCATTTGCCCCCCGGCGTAACCGGAGACTACCGATTCGACGCCGACCAGTTGCACGAAAGCCGCTTCCAGGCACCAGAAGCAGCCTCCGCCGAGTGTGGCAAGCGCGGTGGCTCCGTCACTGGCACCGTCGCTCGAATGTTGCGTATTCATGTCAGCCTCCCGCAGCGTAGGGCAATGGGCCAGATGATAGCCTTTCTCGTCTGCGGATCGGGCCAGACTTCAGCCAGGCGCTCGCCCAGCGCGGCGCACGGGTCGCGGCCGGTGGCCTTGATGCAGCGCTGCGTCGCCGACCAGGTGCGGATGTAGGCCAGCAGTTCGGGCAAGGTCCATTCGCGCCGGATCGCGAATTCCGGCGTGGCGATATCGACGCAGGGAAAGGGCATGCCCCGGTAGCCGCGGTCCACCCAGGCGCGCTCGGGTGGCCACCAGGGACCGACGACGTTGGCATGGAAGTCCCTGACGATCGGATCAAGTGGCGGCTCGCTTTGCAGCAGGGTATAGGTCCACGCGGCGAACAGGCCGTCCGGCTTCAGCACGCGCTTCACTTCGGCGTGGAAGTCGTCGTTGCAGAACCAGTGCAAGGCCTGCGCAACCGCGATCAAATCGCAAGCCCGGTCCGGCAGGCCGCTGGCCTGCGCCGGGGCCACCCGGTAGTCGATCCGCGGATGGGGCGTCGCCTGCGCGATCTGCTCGGCGGACAGGTCGGTGGCATGGATGTGCCGGAAATGGCCGACCAGTGCCTGCGCCGCCTGTCCGTTACCGGTGGCGCAGTCCCACGCCAGATCCCGCTGCGGGCATTGTTGCGCCAGCCAGGCGAACAGTTCGGGCGGATAGGAAGGCCGGGCCTTGGCGTAGTCCGCGGCGTGGGCCGAGAAGTGATCGGCGACCATGCGCGCGGCTCCCGGTCCCGACGAGTCTCAGACCCGCTCGATGATCATCGCAATGCCCTGGCCGACGCCGATGCACATCGTGCACAGCGCGTAGCGGCCGCGACCGCGCTGCAACTGGTACACCGCCGTGGCGACCAGACGCGCGCCGCTCATGCCCAGCGGGTGCCCGATTGCGATGGCGCCGCCATTGGGATTGACCCTGGGGTCGTCGTCCGCCAGGCCCAGGTCGCGGGTCACCGCCAGGCCTTGCGCGGCGAAGGCTTCGTTGAGTTCGATGACGTCCATCTGGTCGATGCGCATTCCGGTCAGGGCCAGCAGCTTCCTTACCGCCGGAGCCGGGCCGAAACCCATGATGCGCGGTGCGACGCCTGCGGTCGCCATCGCCACTACGCGCGCCTTCGGCGTCAGACCATGACTGGTGGCAGCGGCAGCCGAAGCGAGTATCAGGGCGCAGGCGCCATCGTTCACGCCGGAGGCGTTACCCGCCGTTACCGTCAGATCGGGCCCGTTGATGCCCTTGAGTTTGGCCAGTTGTTCCAGCGTGGTGTCCGGGCGCGGGTGTTCGTCGGTATCGAAGACCTTCGGCTCGCCCTTCTTTTGCGGCAACAGGACCGGGACGATCTCGTCCTTGAAGCAGCCCGCGGCGTGAGCGGCCGCCCAGCGCTGCTGCGAGCGCAGGGCGAAGGCGTCCTGCGCGGCGCGCTCGATGCCGAATTCGGCGGCGACGTTATCGGCGGTCTCGGGCATCGAGTCCACGCCGTACTGCTGTTTCATCAGCCGGTTGACAAAGCGCCAGCCGATGGTCGTGTCATATACCGCATTGCTGCGCGAAAAAGCGCTGTCGGCCTTGGGCATCACGAAGGGGGCGCGGCTCATGCTCTCCACCCCGCCGGCGATCATCAGCGCGGCTTCGCCGGCCTTGATCGCGCGCGCGGCGCTGCCCACGGCATCCATGCCGGAGCCGCACAGGCGGTTGATGGTCGCCCCCGGCACGGCCACCGGCAGGCCGCCCAGCAGGGCGGCCATGCGGGCGACGTTGCGGTTGTCCTCGCCGGCCTGGTTGGCGCAGCCGTAGAGCACGTCCTCGACGCATTCCCAATCGACCTTGCCGTTGCGTGCCATCAGCGCCTTGATCGGCAGGGCGGCCAGGTCGTCGGTGCGGATCGAGGACAGGGATCCGCCGTAGCGGCCGATCGGCGTGCGGACGGCGTCGCAGATAAATGCGTTTTCAGTCATTCGGTTTGGCTTTCGTCGAAGAAATGCCCCTTGATGCGGGTGGAGCGGCCGCGGAACACGGCGATGGTCTTGCCGGTCTGGTTGGTGACCTCGATATCGTAGATACCGCTGCGGCCGCCCTGATGGCGTGCCCCGCCGGCGGCGGTCAGCATGTCTCCGAGGTGCGCCGGAGCGATGAAGTTGATGTCGACACCCGCTGCGACGGCGCGATGGTTGAAGCTGTTGCAGGCGTAGGCGAAAGTGGTGTCGGCCAGCGCGAAGATGAAGCCGCCGTGGCAGATGCCGTGGCCATTGACCATGTCCTGTCGCACCGCCATGGTGACCGTGGCGCCGCCCGGTGACATGCGGGCGATGTCGATGCCCAGACCGCGCGCGGCATGGTCATCGGGCCACATGATCTCGGTGCAGCGCTCGGCAATCTGTTGCGCGGTGAGGGCCATCATTCGCCCGTGAATGTGGGGCTGCGCTTTTCCATGAAGGCGGCGACGCCCTCGCGGTAGTCGTGGCCGAAGCCCAGCTCACGCTGGCTGCCGCGTTCCAGTTCGAGTTGCTGCTCCAGGGTGTTGCCGCCGCTGGCGTAGAGCGCCTGCTTGATGCGGGCCAGTCCTCGCGTCGGTGCCGCGCTGAAATGGATCGCCAGCCGATCGGCTTCCGCCATCAGTTGGTCGTCATCGACGCATTTCCAGATCAGACCCCAGGCCTCGGCCTGCTCGGCGGAAAGCTTGTCGCCGAGCAGCGCCAGGCCCATGGCACGGGCGGTGCCCACCAGTCGCGGCAGCGTCCAGGTGCCGCCGCTGTCAGGCACCAGGCCGAGCTTGCAGAAGGCCTGGATGAAGCTTGCCGAACGCGCCGCAAGTACCAGGTCGCAGGCCAGCGCAATGTTGGCGCCGGCGCCGGCGGCGACTCCGTTGACGGCGCAGATCACCGGCATTTCCAATGCGCGCAGCGCGAGCACCAGCGGCTTGTAGAAGGTTTCGATGGTGTAGCCGAGGTCGACCGGGTCGCTGCCGGCCGCGACATTGCGGTCGGACAGGTCCTGTCCGGCACAGAACCCGCGTCCGGCTCCCGTCAGCAGCAGAACCCTGGCGCGTCCGTCGTGCGTCCGGCTTACCGCGTCTTGCAGTTCCAGCAGCATCTCGCCATTGAAGCTGTTGAGTCGCTGCGGACGATTCAGGGTGATCCGCGCGATGCCGCCGTCGAGCGAGAAGATGATGTGTTGGTAACTCATCGGGGGGGCTGCGGGTCGTGATCAGCCGGGGATTGCCAGGCCGAGGCGCGTCAACTGCGCCGCGGCCTGCGCCTTCCAGTCGCCGAGCATTTCCGCGCTGCCGCGGCGGCGCAGGCCGTATTCAATGTAAATCGCGGCATGATCCGAATCGACGCGGCCGAAGGTGGCGGCGACGCGCGGATGCCAATAGTTCACCGCTGCCTGGACCGCCGCCTGGCTGCCGCTGCGCAGGATCGCCTGTCTTACGCCGCTCTCGCCCAGTCCGGCGTGTGCTCTCTCGCGCGGCAGGATTTGCTCGATCGCCTGGGCCAGCGGCACATAGGAGCATGCTGTCATTTCGTCCAACTGGATCGCGGTGGCCGCGCCCATCAGCATGTTGAAGACAACGGCGTCCTCCCAGCCCTCCAGCGGGTAGTGAAAAACATTCAGCCGCTTGTCGCCGCCGATGCGTCGGGTGCCGAGGTCCACATTGCGGTCAAGGCGCGAATCCCAAGCGTGGGAGCGCACATAGAGCGCGGAATTCACGCCAAAGGGTTCGAGCAGTTTGAGCGCCATTTCGGCGTGCACATATTTTTCGGTGACGATCTTCGCCGCGACGATGCGCTCGCGCATTCCCGGCCCGCGGTTGATGAAAGGGCAGAAGCCGGCGGCGCCGGCCAGTTCGGAATCGGCGAAGACCACCACCAGCCGCATCATTTCGTTGCGGTAGGCGGCCGGCGCGGGTTCGCCCGCGCAGCGCAGGAAATCCCCCTCGGGCGCGGCAACTCGATTGCCCGCGGCGATGCGCCGGAGAAAATCCTGATCCTGTTTCTGCATGTCTCGCTCCAGAATGCGCGTTCCTGCTTCGCGTCCGGACTATAGATGCAATTCGCGGCGAGCGGCAAGGGGCTACAATATCGGCAACGCGGGATATTGATGTGGTATTGGAATTATTATGACACAGAATCTGGCTATTGGGTACAATCAAAATGTATCACGTTGCCGTTCTCTTGCGGCAGCGAGGGCATGAGGAAGCGGAATGGCCAGCATTTTGATCATCGTCGGCACCGAGTCGGGCAATGCCCAGATGTGTGCCGACCACCTGTCGGACAATCTGCCCGCGCTCGGCCACGAAGTTGAGGTCGCGGGCGATGCCGATGCCGCGAGCGTCGACCTGGATGGCCGCGACGCGGTGCTGGTGTGCACCTCGACGCACGGCGACGGCGAATTGCCCGACAACCTGGTCCCGCTGGCAGAGCGACTGCGCGATCAAGCCCCCGATCTTTCGCACCTGCGCTACGGAGTGATTGCGCTCGGCGATCAGACCTACCAGGCGACCTTCTGCCAGGCCGGCAAGGACATGGACGCGCTGTTCGCCAGGTGCGGCGCGCGCAGGCTGGGCGAACGGCTTGAGATCGATGCCTGCACCCAGCCGCTGCCCGACGAGGAGGCGCTGACCTGGGCCCAAGAGTGGGTCACCATGCTTTGATGTTGCGCCAATTGGCAGGTAATCGTTGCTCCGGCAAGAGGTGCTCGAGCGACCCGAAACGCACCGTCTTCCAGGAGATTGCAGATGACTCATCCGATGTTCGAAAAACACCAGTTGCTGTTGCAAAGGGCTGTTGCCGCGATCGAATCGCGCGGTTACTGGAGCGCCTACGCTGAAGCGGCGCGCACCTACGGCGAGACCGCCGTGGAAGACGGGCGCAATGCGTTCGAGGCCTATCGTGGTGCGCAGTTCTACCTGGATCAACCAGGCGTCATCGACCGCGGCGGCGCGGAAGCCTCGCCCTACGGCCTGCCTCTGAACATCTCCTACCCGCGCTGCGGTGCCGAGGCCCTGATCGCGGCGGGCACGGTGGCCATGCAGGGCTGGATCAAGGCCGGCGCGGACGCCCGGGCGGGCGTCTGTGTCGAAATCCTCGACCGGCTCAACCGTGGCAGCTTCGAGATGGCGCATGCCGTGATGCACACCACCGGGCAGCCGCTGATGATGGCCTTTCAGGCCGCCGGGCCGCACGCCCAGGATCGCGGTCTCGAAGCTGTCGCCAGCGCCTGGCGGGAAATGAAGCATGTGCCGGCCACAGCCCTTTGGGAGAAGCCGCAGGGCAAGAATCCGCCACTGAAAATGGAAAAGAAATTCACCATCATGCCGCGCGGCGTGGCGCTGGTGATCGCCTGCTCGACGTTTCCCACCTGGAATGGCTACCCCGGCCTTTTCGCCAGCCTGGTCACCGGCAATGCGGTCATCGTCAAAGCCCACCCGACCGTGATATTGCCGCTCGCCATCAGCGTCTCGGTGGCGCGCCAGGTACTCAAGGAAGCCGGCTTCGATCCGAATCTCGTCACCCTGCTGATTGACGATCCGCAGGCGCCGGTGGCCAAGGACGTCGCGATGAAGCCGGAGGTGCGTCTGATCGACTACACGGGCGGCCCCGATTTCGGCAACTGGCTTGAAGAGAATTGCCGTCATGCCATGGTCTATACGGAGAAGGCCGGGGTGAATTGCGTTGTCGTGGACTCCGTCGACGATTACACGGGCATGTTGAAGAATCTCGCATTCACCCTGTCCTTGTATTCGGGCCAGATGTGCACCACGCCGCAGGCGATCTTTGTTTCGCGCGAGGGGGTCAGAACCGAGCAAGGGCAGGTTTCGGTCGAACAGTTCGGTCGGGATCTTGCCAACGAGGTGTCACGATTGCTCGAGAACCCGGTGCGGGCGGTGGAAATCCTCGGCGCCATCCAGTCGCGGGCGACGCAGGTGCGTCTGGAGGCCGCTCATGAACTCGGCGAAGTGTTGCGCGCGTCGAGCGCAATTGCGCATCCGCAGTGGCCCGAGGCCACGGTGCGCAGCCCGCTGATCCTCAAGGTCGAAGTCGGCGACCAGGCCGCCTACATGGAAGAGCGTTTCGGCCCGATCAGCCTGGTGGTCGAAACGGGGGCCCCGGCTGAAAGCCTGGCCACTGCCGAGCGTGTGATGCGCGAGCGTGGGGCGATCACTTTCGCGTTGTATTGCACCAATCCGCTGCTGGTGGAACGCGCGGAAGATACCGCCTTGCGCGTCGGCGTGGCGCTTTCGGTCAATCTCACCGGCGCGGTATTCGTGAACCAATCGGCGGGCTTCTCGGACTTTCATGCCACCGGCGCCAACCCGGCGGCCAATGCCTGCCTGATCGACAGCGCCTTCGTCGCCAGTCGTTTTTTTGTAGTGCAGAGCCGGCGGCACGCATGAGCGTTGCGGCGGGGAGGACAGTTGAATGAAGGTCTATGCGATCGACGGCCTGGTGCCGGTGGTGGACCCTACGGCCTATGTCCATCCCTCGGCGGTCCTGATCGGGGACGTGGTGATCGGCCCCGGGGCCTACATCGGGCCCTGCGCCAGCTTGCGCGGCGACTTCGGCCGCCTGTTGATCGGCCCCGGCGCGAATGTGCAGGACTGTTGTGTGATGCACGGCTTTCCCGGCAGCGATACCATCGTCGAGGAGCACGGCCACATTGGCCATGGCGCCATCCTGCACGGTTGCATTGTGCGCAGAAATGGCATGGTCGGCATGAACGCCGTGGTGATGGACAACGCCGTGGTCGGAGAATCGGCGATCGTGGCCGCGCAGAGTCTGGTCAGGGCTGGCATGGAGATTCCTCCACGCATGCTGGCCGGCGGCGTGCCGGCCAAGGTGATGCGCGAACTCAGCGAGTTGGAAATGGCATGGAAGGTGGAAGGAACCGCCGTCTATCTGAATCTTGCCAAGCGCTGCCACGCCACGATGCAGCATGTCGAGGCCCTGACCGCCGTCGAGCCGGATCGCAAGCGGATTGTGTTGCCCGAACTCAAGACTTTGCAGGAAACCAGGCGCGGCGCTTGATCAAGGGCGCCACCGGCGACGCCAGAGGGCTTGCCTCCTTGCGACCTGCGCGGCTACAGCGTCGTCTGCGCCACCGCATGGTCCCAGCGCTGCATCAGGTTGTCGGCTTGGCTGCTCGACATGGCGGGATGGAAGGTGCGGTCCGCCTGCCACTGCGCGGCGAGTTCGTCGAGTCCGCCATAGACGCCGCAGGACAAACCGGCCAGGTAGGCGGCACCGAGCGCCGTGGTTTCGATGACCCTCGGCCGCACCACGGGGATGCCCAGCAGGTCGGCCTGAAATTGCATTAGCAGGTTGTTGACGCAGGCGCCGCCGTCCACCCGAAGCTCGGCCACGCCGCCGCTGCCCGCCCGGTCCCGACACATGGCCTGCAGCAGCGCCGCGCTCTGGAAGGCGATGCTTTCCAGGGCGGCGCGGGCGATGTGGGCGACGGTCGTGCCGCGACTCAGGCCGAGGATGGCGCCGCGCGCCTCGGGCTTCCAGTAGGGAGCCCCGAGCCCGGTGAACGCCGGCACGAAGATCACGCCGTTGCTATCCGGTACGCTGGCGGCCAAGTCCTCGACGGCCGCACTGTCGTCGAGGGCCCGCAAGCCGTCGCGCAGCCATTGCACGACGGCTCCGCCAATGAACACGCTACCTTCCAGGATGAATTCGGGCGTCGCGGCGACCTGCGCGGCACTGCTGCTGATCAGCCCGTTATTGCTGGCCACGCAATGCTCGCCGGTATGCATCAGCAGGAAGCAGCCGGTGCCGTAGGTATTCTTGGCCAGCCCGGGGGTAAAGCAGGCCTGCCCGAACAACGCGCTTTGCTGATCGCCGGCGATGCCGCCAATGGCGATCGAGCTGCCCAACAGGTCCGGTCGCGTCCGGCCAAAAACATGGCTGGAGGCATTCACCTCGGGCAGGATCTGGCGCGGAATATCCAGCATCCCCAGCAGTTCATCGTCCCACCGGTTTTCATGGATGTTGAACAGCATGGTGCGCGAAGCATTGCTGACATCGGTCGCATGCACCGCGCCGCCCGTCAACTGCCAGGTCAGCCAGGTATCCACGGTGCCG
>WBZP01000983.1_pt1 | contig 36839 bp, 31 predicted proteins | sample 5204301 | NCBI WGS metagenome assembly WBZP01 (sample SAMN12412401, study PRJNA552823) | activated sludge metagenome | isolation source: activated sludge from nitrification reactor of wastewater treatment plant... | place: USA: Pennsylvania | collected 2017 | reverse complement strand
GCCGCACGCTGGGGCGTCTCATCGACGGCCTATACGACACCGGTGAACGCGACCGCTTCCGCACACGCATCGAACGCGGCGAATCCGGCGTGGAGGTCTACATCTCCCATCGTGGCGCGGTAGAGGACTACACGGATCAGCGACGCGAATCGACTGCCTGGCGCATGCGAGCGGCCGACCCCCAACTTGAGGCCGAGATGCTCTCGCGCCTGATGCTGGCGCTGGGCGAGGCCGAAGCTCCGGCCCGAGCCGCCGCGACGGTGGCCAGCGCCCCACAGCAGGCCGGCGCCACCCCGGCGCGCGCCAGGCTGGTGGGCAACACCTCGGCGCTGGAAGTCGACGAGCCCTTCGACCGCACCTGGCGGCGCGTCGGGCTCGCGCTGGACCGTGGCGGCTTCACGGTGGAAGACCGTGACCGCGCAGCCGGTGTCTATTTTGTCCGCTATGTCGACCCCAAAAGCGCGGGCAAGGAAGAACCGGGCTTCTGGTCGCGCCTGATGGGCGAAGCCAACAACCAGGCACCGGTGCGCTACCGGGTCGCCGTCAAGGCCGGCGACGGCAAGACCACGGTTTCGGTGTTGAGCTCGGCCGGCGCTGTCGAAAACAGCGAAAACAGCAAGCGCATCGCCGGGCAGCTTCTCGTAGAGTTGCGCTGAAGCTGGCTGACAGCCGTGGAAAAGCCGCCCGAGGGCGGCTTTTTGATGGGAAGACCTGCAAGCGCGCTCAAGGCGCGCAGCTCATCACTTCTTGACGGCGTCGACGGCCTTGCCAGCGGCGTCCTTGGCAGCGGCTGCAGCATCCTTGGCGGCGCCAACGGCGTCCTTGGCGGCATCGGCGGCTCCGGCCACGGCAGAGGCGGCACCGGTGGCGGCGCCGGCGACGGCAGAAGCAGCACCCGCCGCAGCGGAGGCAACACCCTCAGCGGCAGAAGCGGCGACGGCAGCCACGGGAGCCGGGGCGGCGGCGGGCGCCGGTGCCGGTGCCGGCGCCGGCGCCGGGGCTTCGGTCTTGCCGCAGGCGGCCAGAGCGGCCACGGCAACCAGGGAGGCGAGTACGAGCGACTTGTTCATGTAGGAATCCTCAAGGTGTTGTGTGTCAGGAGTCAGGGCATCGGGTACTCTTAGCCAACGCTCAGAGCCCCATCACAGAACAGACCCAGGCAAGACAAACTTCCGCTCCAATCTGGATCTAGCCTTCAAGTATAGCCTGGACTAGGATTTTCCCTATAGTCCCAGCGTGTTTACCGGAAAGCTGGCTTCAGATCGTTGCAAAACCGCATCGACCTGCTCGCGCAGGAGATGCGCCGTTCGCGCGTCTTGTGCGGCCCGCCCCTTCCAACGCACCGGTTCGAACAGCTGAACGCTGAGTGCCCGGTCATCCAGCAGCACGCAGGGCATGCGGGTTACCATTTCTTCGGGGGCCTGCCGCGCGTCGATGGCGTGGGCCCAGTCGCGACGCCAGGTCATGAATCTGGGGTGCCGTCGCGCTACGCCGCTGAAGTCGGCGGCCAGCAACACCAGGCGCCGTTGCGGCAGGCAAAAGAACTCCGTCAGCTGTTGCAGCCAGCTTGCGTCGTTGAGCGGCCAGCTGGCGAAGTCGGTATCGACGCAGGTCACGGATCGTGCCTTGCCTTCGAAGGCTGTTCGCAGCCCCCATTGCAGGGCCGCCTGCCAGGACTCGAGCGAATCGATGCCGGGCGGTGTGGACTCAGGCATGGTCATCCTCCGTGCAGCCAGCCCGCGGCAAGCCAGTCGCGCAGCAACGCAGCCGCAGCACCACTCAGGCGGCGGGTTTCGGCGGCCGACAGGCTGCGCTGGTCTGCCAGGCGGCGCATCAGCATCGCGTCGCGCCCGCCAGCGCGAAAGGCCTCGCCGTTGATGAACACGTGTTGATCGTCGTACATCATCCGCGTGCGCGCGTCCAGCCGCACCCCGTCGTCGATGCCGCCCAGCCCGGGCTCGAACCATACCTGGCGCTTGGGCTCGGTCAGGCTCTCGCCGAGCACACGCTCCAGCCACCGCGGTTGCGCCAGATGGCGCGCCAGCGCGCGGCGTGCAAAGTCCTGCAGTGCGGCCGGGATGGCTGCCGGCGTCTCGCTGGCCGGCTGCGTCGCGTCACGGTACAGCGGGCCCTTGTCGACTTCTTCTTCGGCGAATCGGCTGAGCAGGTCGCGCGCCAGCGATCCCGCCGCCGGCACGCTGAACCCGGCCGAGCAGGTCATGCAGCTGCCGCCCTCGGCAATGCCATCGTGGCCCCAGCGCGGCGGCAGGTACAGCAGGTCGCCTGGCTCCAGCAACCACTCGCCGCTGGGCTCGAAGCGCTGTAGACGCTTCAGCGGCGCATCTTCGACCCAGCTCGGATCGGGTACCTGGCCGACGCGCCAGCGGCGCTTGCCTTGCACCTGGACCAGGAAGACGTCGTAGTCGTCGATGTGCGGCCCCACGCCACCGCCGGGGCTGGCCCAGGAGATCATCATGTCATCCAAGCGCGCATCGGGCAGGAAACGGAAGCGCTCCAGCATCTGTCGTGCCGCGCTGACCTGCAGGTCGACACCCTGGACCAGCAAGGTCCAGCCGGGTCGATTCAGAGGCGGCAGTGCGCGGCGCGGCATCGGTCCGTGGCGCACCGACCACTGCCCGCCGCGGCAAGCAACGAGGCGGGATTCCACGTCATCCCGGGCCGCCAGGTCAAAAAGCGCAGCGCGCGGCAGCGGCACTTGCACTCCGGGCCACGCCTGGCGGACCAGCAGGGGCCTCTTCTGCCAATGGCGCTTCATGAAGGCGGCGGGGGTCAGCCCTCCGAGCAGGGCCAGGGGTGCGTTCACGTCCATTTCTGCATTCTGGCGCGGCCGGCAGGCGCCTTGTGCTGTGCGATCATGTGCCGATGCAGATCGAGTCCCCATGCGTCGTCAGCCTGAGCTGGAAGCTGATGGATGGCCAGAACCGACCTATCGACGAACTGAGCGAGCCCGTCGAGTTCTTCTACGGCGGCGACGACCTGCTGGCCAAGGTAGAAGAGGCCCTGGCCGGCTACGGGCCAGGCGATGCGCTACAGGTGCATCTGGAGCCGGAACACGCCTTCGGCGACTATGTGCCTGGCCTGGTTTGCTTCGAAGACCGCAAGCTGTTCCCAGATCCGATCGAAACCGGGATGGCCTTTGAAGGTCTGCCCCCGGGCAGCGTCACACCCGGCATGCCCAGTGATGCGATCTACTTCGTGACCGAGGTCTACCCCTCGCATGTGGTGCTGGACGGCAACCACCCATTGGCAGGCATGGCGTTGCGCATGGACATCCAGGTGCGTGGTGTGCGCGAGGCCACCGAAGCCGAAATCGAAAGCCGCAGCGTCGCCGGCAGCGACACGGCCGTGACGGTGCTGGGCCGAGCCACCCGTACGGGGGATGGTTCGCTGCACTGATGCGATCGTTCAGGCGCGCCCGGTGGAGCCGAAGCCGCCTTCGCCGCGCGCCGAATCGCCGAACTCCACCACACGGCGAAAGCGCGCCTGGACCACGGGCACGATCACCATCTGTGCGATGCGTTCCAGCGGCTGCACGGTAAAGGCGGTATCGCTGCGGTTCCAGCAACTCACCATCAGCGGGCCCTGGTAGTCGCTATCGACAAGGCCGACCAGATTGCCCAGCACGATGCCGTGCTTGTGGCCCAGACCCGAGCGTGGAAGTAGCACCGCGGCCAGCCCAGGGTCGGCGATGTGGATGGCCAGACCGGTGGGAATCAACACCGTCTGGCCGGGCGGCAGCAGCAGCGGTGCGTCCAGGCAGGCGCGCAGGTCCAGACCGGCGCTACCGGCCGTGGCGTAGCTGGGCAGGGCCTCGGCGACACGTTCGTCGAGCACCTTGAGATCGATGATGCTCATGATCCTGACTGCGGCAGCCGGCGGGCGATCTGGCGCACCAGTTCACGCGCCAGGGCCAGCTTGTGGCCGGTGGGCAGCTCGAGTTCACCTAGTTCGTCGATCAGCACCAGTGTGTTGTGGTCACGCCCAAAAGTGGCCGGGCCCAGGTTGCCCACCATCAAGGGCACGCCCTTGCGCAGGCGCTTGGCCCGGGCGTGGCGGACCACGTCCTGGCTTTCGGCGGCAAAGCCCACGCACCATGGCCGCTGCGAGGGTGGCAATGCGGCCACCGTGGCCAGGATGTCGGGGTTCTCGGTCAGGTTCAAGCCAGGCGTCTGGCCCGACCCGTCCTTCTTGAGCTTTTGCTCGCTGCTCAGCGCCGGCCGCCAGTCGGCCACCGCCGCGGTGGCCACGAAGACCTGGTGCGAGGGGGCCAGCGGGAGCACCACGTCCAGCATCTGACGCGCGCTTTGCACGTCGATGCGGCGCACGCCGGCCGGTGTGGGCAGGTGCACCGGGCCCGCCACCAGCGTGACCTGTGCCCCGGCCTCGGCGGCGGCGCGGGCGATGGCAAAGCCCATCTTGCCGCTCGAATGGTTGGTGATGCCCCGCACCGGGTCGATGGCCTCGAAGGTCGGACCGGCGGTGACCAGCAAGCTGCGGCCGTTCAGGAGCTTGGGCTGGAAGAGGGCAATCACCGCGTCGCACAGCTCGCCGGCCTCCAGCATGCGGCCGTCGCCCACCTCACCGCAGGCCTGGTCGCCCGCCGCCGGGCCCAGCAGCGTCGCGCCGTCGGCCACCACCTGCGCGGAATTGCGCCGCGTCGCGGGGTGGGCCCACATTTCGCGGTTCATGGCCGGCGCCAGCAGCAGTGGGCAATCCATCACCGGCCTGGCCATGCACATCAAGGCCAGCAGCTCTTCGCCCCGGCCCTGCGCCAGCTGGGCGATGAAGTCGGCACTGGCCGGCGCCACGATGATGGCATCGGCCTGGCGTGAGAGGTTGATGTGCGCCATGCCGCTGGGTTCGCGCGCGTCCCATTGGCTGGTGTAGACGGCACGGCCGGTCAAGGCCTGCAACGTAACCGGCGTGATGAAGCGCGTGGCCGCTTCGGTCATTACCGCCTGCACGGTGGCACCGGCCTTCACCAACTCACGGGCCAGTGCCGCGGCCTTGTAGCAGGCCACGCCACCGGTCAGGCCGAGCACCAGGTGGCGGCCCTTCAATTCGTCCAGACGATCGGGTGATTCCATGGCGCGCGACTCTAGCGCGTCAGGCGGGTACCCCGTGGCATTTCTTGTACTTCCTGCCACTGCCACAGGGACAGGGGTCGTTGCGGCCCGGCGCAGCCTCGACGTGGCGCGTTTGCGGCTTGGGCGCACGGTCGACCCAGAACAGGCGCAGCTCCTGCACGCTGTAGCAGGCTTGCGACAGCAGGTCTTCGCGGGAGGGCGGATGGCGCGGGTGGTAGTTGGACAGATGGGCCACAAAGTCCTCGTGGTCCGGCGGGATGGTCAGCGCCTCGACCTGGTCCAGCAGCGCCGCCAGCAACTCGGCCGAGGCTTGATCGCCGGGTGGCTGCCACAGGTCCGGCAGGCATTCGACTGCATCCAGGAAACCTTGGGCCCACACGGCACCGGTCTGCATGGCCAATGCGTCGTTCTGCGCACAAGCCTCCTCACGAACCAGGCGCTCACGATCCGCGTCGGTCCACTCCAACATCAGCGGGTTCAGGCGCAGCGACTCGGCGTCTTCCCTCAGCGCCTGCGGATCCAGCTGTTCGCGCAGCACCTTCAGGCGGGAAAGCAGCGAACGCTGGGCCTGGGCGGCGTCCGGCGGATCGGCAAACGCGCGCTCGAAGGCATCCCCGCACAGCAGCGGCAGCCACTCGGAAGGTTCCAGCAGGCGCGAGCTCGCAGCCAGACCAGCCAGGAAACCATCCACCCACTCGAAGACGATGTCAGGATCAAAGCCGCCCAGCCGTTCGCACGTGGTGTCGAAGGCCTGGATCTCGGCCGGGCTGCTGTCGCGCACACCGTGCAGGGGGAGGGTCATAAAGGCGGTCTCCGGGTCGGACCACGAGCGGCCGGCTCGACGCTGATGCCCAGATTCGCAACGTGTCGCCCGCGCAGCTGCGGCTGCGGCTGCGGAAGCAGCCCCGCGCTGCCAACCACGCGGCCGCCATGATCGGCCACCACGAACAGGTCATTGCGCCCTGGCCCCGCCATCTCTTCGATGCGGCCACGCCACAGTTCTTTGCTGGGCAGCGGGAATTGCAGCATATTGCCGTATACCTCGGGTTCGCTCATCAGGCGGGAGATGTCGGCCGCATCGGCAGGTCGAGCGCGGCGCACGGAAACGAGTGAAGGAGTCATGACCGGAAGCCCCACTCGGGGCGCTGGTGTTGGTGGCCATCTTCCCACGCCCGCCGATGGCATGACACTGTCACAGGAGATGGGCAGCATGGCTGGCAACGGGCGAGGCGCGTGCAAAGGCAAGCGGATGCACACTCACGAAGACGCCCAGGTCAGCCAGGAAGTTTTTCCCGACTGCCCGATTCGGATTTGGAGAGTGCGCCGAGAGCCCGACTTCGTTGCATAGTTGCAAGCACAAACGCGCCGTTGCTACGGTACCGCAATCAACCGAGGGTCAAACGAATGTTCCGAGATCACTGGATGGGAATGACGCGAACTGCCGTGGCCGCCGCCGTGGCCGTGCTGATGGTCGCGCCGGCACTGGCGCAGAACACAACGGCTGCGGTCGCCGGGCGCGTGACCGGCGCTGATGGCAAGCCCCTGGCCGGTGCCACCGTGATCATCGTGCACCAGGAGTCGCGCTCTACGAACACGGTCGCAACCGACGGTGACGGCCGCTACAACGCGCGCGGCCTGCGCGCCGGTGGACCCTACACCATCACCATCACCAAGGACGGCCTGGTCGACAAGCGCGAAGGCGTCTTCCTGAGCCTGGCCGAGACCGCTGCGCTGGACACCCAGCTGGGCCTGCAGGCCCAGACCGTCGTCGTTACCGGCCGCGCCGAAGCCGCCGCCTTCAACCGCGGCAACATGGGCACCACCACCGCCATCGGCGCGCGCGAACTGGCCACCTTGGCATCCATCCAGCGCAACCTGCAGGACTACGCCCGCACCGACCCACGCCTGGCGCAGACCGACAAGGAGCGCGGCGAGATTTCCGCCGCCGGCCAGAACACGCGCTACAACAGCATCACGATCGACGGCGTCACCATCAACGACACCTTCGGCGTGGAATCCAACAACCTGCCCACCGCCAAGCAACCGATTTCCATCGACGCCATCCAGTCGGTGCAGGTCAACCTCAGCAATTACGACGTCACGCAGAGGGGATACACCGGCGCCAACATCAACGCGGTGACCAAGAGCGGCACCAACGAATTCAAGGGCAGCCTGTACTACGTCTGGCGCGACGAGAGCCTGGCCGGCAAGCGCTACAACCGGGTCACCGACAGCTACTTCGAGCCGGCACCCTTCGAGCAGAGCACCAAGGGCTTCACGCTGGGCGGGCCGATCATCAAGGACAAGCTGTTCTTCTTCGGCAGCTATGAAGAGTTCAAGGGACCACCTGCCACCGGTCTGCCGGCATTCGGACCGCTAGGCAGTGGACTGACCAATGTGGGCATCTCCCAGAGTTCGATCGACTCCGCGCTGGCGATTTCGCGTGACACCTGGGGCTTCAACGGGGGAACCGCAACGCCCCCGGGCTCGCTGGACCTGGTGGTCAAGGACACGCTGCTCAAGCTGGACTGGAACATCAGCGATGCGCACCGCGCCAGCGTGCGCTACGCGAAGACTGAACAGACCGAGCCCTTCATCGTGGGCTTCTCCGCCACCGGCTTGTCAACGAGTTCGCACTGGTACAACCAGATCAAGGAGATCGAAAGCCTGGTCGGGCAGTGGTTTGCGGACTGGACGCCGGACGTCAGCACCGAGCTGAAGGTCTCGCGGCGCGACTACGCCAGCCGCCCCATTCCCTTCACCGGTGACGCCTTGCCGCAGGTCGGCTTGCGATTCTCGGGTGCCTTGCCCGCCGGCGCGCCCGCCGGGGTCAGCACCAACAACCGCTTCCTGAACCTGGGGACCGAACGCAGCCGGCACTTCAACGTGCTGGAAACGCAGACCGACGACATCTATGCCGGCGCCACCTGGAACCTCGGCGCGCATGAACTGAAGTTCGGCCTGGACTACTCGAAGAACGATGTCTTCAATGCGTTCCTGCAGGACACCTACGGCCAGTACACCTTTGCCTGCGAACCCGGCACTTACAGCTTCGGCACCTTTGCCAGCTGCAACGACATGACCGCGCAGCAGCGCGAACTGGCGACGCTGGAAAACTACCGCAAGGGGCTGCCATCGTTCTACCAGGTGCAGGCCCCGCGGGCCGGCAAGACGCTCAACGACGGCGCGGGCATCTGGTCCATCGCCAACACCGGCCTGTTCGTTCAGGACAGCTGGAGGCTCAGCAATGCCTTCAGCCTGGTGCTGGGCCTGCGCCTGGACCAGCAGGCCGTGCCCGACGCGCCGCAGGCCAATCTCGCGGCGGCCGCCGCGCCGGTGCCAGGCACACTGGTCGGTGGTGTCTACACCCGGGCCACCGGCGGCTTCGACCTGGACAACACGGTAACGCTGGACGGCAAGAATCTGGTGCAGCCGCGCATCGGTTTCAATTGGAACCTGGGCTCGCCCGAGCGCCGCATGCAGCTGCGCGGCGGCGCGGGCCTGTTCCAGGGCACGGCCGCCAACGTCTGGCTGTCCAACCCCTTCAGCAACACCGGTGTTGCGGTGGCGTCGCTGAGCTGCGCCGACTTCACCGCCTGCAGCCGGGCCAACAACGGCGGCCAGGTGCTGTTCAACCCCGACCCCGGCCGGCAGCCCACGCTGACGGGCACACCCCCGGCGGCGAACGTGGACTTCCTCTCGCCCGGGCTGGAGCAACCCTCGGTGTGGAAGGCCAATCTGGGCTTCGAGACCGAGCTGCCGGCACTGCCGGTGGTGGGCCAGCTGGTGGCCAGCGCCGAGTGGTTGCACACGCGTACGAACACCGGCATCTTCTACCAGCACCTGAACCTGGGCGAACCGACGGCCCTGGGACGTGATGGGCGGCAGCTCTTCTATCGAGCCGAGGGCTACAACGTCAATTGCTGGAACGCCGCAACAGGCAATGCCATCACCAATGGCGCCTGCGCCACGCCTACCGGGCAGTCGCGCACACGCGCGCTCAGCAACCGCAACTTCAACAACGTCTATCTGGCCAAGGAGACCAGCGAAGGCCAAGGCAACGCGATCACCGTGTCGATCAGCAAGCCCTCGGTCACAGGATTTGGCTGGAGCCTGGCCTACACCGCAACGTCAGCCAAGGAAGTCAGCCCGCTGACCTCGTCCACCTCGGGATCAAACTGGGGCAACCGCAACATCTTCAACCCCAACGAGGAAGTGCTGCAGAACTCCAACTACCTGGTCAAGGACCGCTTTACCGCCAGCGCCACCTGGGCCAAGGCCTTCATGGCCGACTACCGCACCTCGCTGGGCGTGTTCTACGAAGGCCGGCGCGGCAAGCCCTATAGCTGGACCTATATCAACGATCTGAATGGCGATGGGCAAGCGGGCAACGATCTGATGTACATCCCCAGCTCTCCCGGATCCGGCGAAGTCGTGTTCCGTGGTGGCGCCGATGAAGAGCGGCGCTTCTGGGAAGTGGTGAATGCGCACCGGCCGCTGTTGGCGGCGCGAGGTGGCATCGTCGGCCGCAACGACAACTACGCGCCCTGGGTCAACACCTTCGACGTCCGCCTGGCGCAGGAGCTGCCCGGCTTCATGAAGGGCCACAAGGCCAGCCTGAGCCTGGACATCCTGAACTTCGGCAACCTGCTCAACAAGAAGTGGGGCCGCATCGACGAGATCAACTTCCCGTCGGCGCGCAGTTTTGTCAACTACAACGGGCTGGATTCGCAGGGGCGCTACATCTACAGCATGGGCACCGTGGAAGACCTGCGCACGCTGCAGGACAAGGGCGAATCGCAGTGGGCCTTGCAGCTGACGCTGCGCTATTCGTTCTGATCTTCGGCGCCAAAGCAGACGGCGCAACGGCGGCCCTGGGGCCGCCGTTTTTCATCAGGTCCGCTGCGCAACCCAGCCCACCACGCTGGCCAGCGCCGCCGGCAACGCCGCAGCATCGCTGCCGCCGGCCATCGCCAGATCGGGCCTGCCGCCGCCCTTGCCACCCACCTGCTGGGCAACAAAGTTGACCAGTTCACCGGCCTTGAGCTTGCCGATACTGTCCGCTGTCACGCCGGCGGCCAGCTGCACCTTGCCACCGTCCACGGCGGCCAGCACGATGGCCGCGGTCTTGAGCTTGTCCTTGAGCTTGTCCATCGTTTCGCGCAGCGCCTTGGCATCGGCGCCTTGCAGGACGGCTGCCAGCACCTTCAGGCCCTTCACATTCACCGCCTGGGCCAGCAGTTCGTCGCCCTGGGCGGAAGCCAGCCTGCCTTTGAGCGATTCAACTTCCTTCTCCAGCGCGCGCACCTGGTCCAGCACTGCCGCCACACGGGCCGGCAGCTCGGCCGGCGTGGCCTTGAATGTGGCCGCCAGCCCGTTGACGCTGCCTTCCAGCTGCTGCAGGTAGACCAGCGCGTTGCCGCCGGTGACGGCCTCCACCCGGCGAATGCCGGCGGCCACGCCAGCTTCGGCGACGATCTTGAACAGGCCGATGTCGCCGGTGCGCTGCACATGCGTGCCGCCGCACAGCTCGCGGCTGGTGCCGATGTCCAGCACGCGCACCTCGTCGCCGTACTTCTCGCCAAACAGCATCATCGCGCCGAGCTTGTGCGCTTCTTCGATGGGCAGCACGCGCGCCTGCGTGGCGGCGTTGGCCAGGATCTCGGCATTGACCAGCACCTCGACGCGGGCAATCTGCGCGTCGCTGACCGGCGCATTGTGGGCGAAGTCGAAGCGCGTGCGCTCGGCGTTCACGAGTGAACCCTTCTGCTGGACATGCGCGCCCAGCACCTCGCGCAGCGCCTTGTGCATCAGGTGCGTGGCGCTGTGGTTGCGCATCGTGCGGGCACGGCGTTCGGTATCCACACGCGCCACCAGCCTGTCGCCGACGCTGAGGCTGCCCTCGACGATGCGGCCCTGGTGGCCATGCACGGCCGCCTGGATCTTGATCGTGTCTTCGACCACCATGCGTGTCGTGCCGTTGCGCAGCTCACCCGTGTCGCCGGCCTGACCGCCGCTTTCGGCGTAAAAGGGCGTGTGGTCCAGCACCACCACGGCATCGTCGCCCGCGTTGGCGCTTGTCACTGCGCCGCCGTCCACGTAGATCGCCGTCACCCGGCTGGTCTCGCAGACCAGCTGCTCGTAGCCGTGGAAGGTGGTGGCCGCACCCTTGTACTCGAGCCCTGCCGCCATCTTGAACTTGCCCGCCGCACGCGCCTGTTCACGCTGGCGGTTCATCGCGGTGTTGAAGCCGGCTTCGTCCACCGTCACGCCACGTTCGCGGCAGACATCGGCCGTCAGGTCCAGCGGGAAGCCGTAGGTATCGTGCAGCTTGAAGGCCACGTCACCATCCACCACCTTGGCGCCACCGGCCAACGCGGCCTCCAGGATCTCCATGCCGTTGGCGATGGTCTGGAAGAAGCGCTCCTCTTCCTGCTTGAGCACCTCGGTGGCCCGGGCCATCTCACGTCGCAGCTCGGGGTAGGCGTCGCCCATTTCCACGGCCAGTGGCGCCACCAGGGTGTAGAAGAATGGCTTGCGCGCGCCCAGCTTGTAGCCGTGGCGGATGCCACGCCGGGCGATGCGGCGCAGCACATAGCCGCGGCCCTCGTTGCCCGGGATCACTCCGTCCACCACCGTGAAGGTGCAGGCGCGGATGTGGTCGGCAATCACCTTCAACGAAGGCGAGTCCTCGTCGCAATCCCCGGCACCGGCAAAGTCGACCGCGTTCTTGGCGGCTGCCAGCAGCCGCACGAACATGTCGATCTGGTAGTTGCTGTGCACGTGCTGCAGCACGGCGGCCAGCCGCTCCAGCCCCATGCCGGTGTCCACGCTGGGTTTGGGCAGCTTGTGCATCACACCGTCGTCGGTGCGGTTGAACTGCATGAAGACGTTGTTCCAGATCTCGATGTAGCGGTCGCCGTCCTGATCGGGCGACCCCGGGGGGCCGCCGGCCACGTCCGGGCCGTGGTCGTAGAAGATCTCGCTGCAGGGGCCGCAGGGCCCCGTGTCGCCCATCATCCAGAAGTTGTCGGACATGTAGCGAGCGCCCTTGTTGTCGCCGATGCGCACGATGCGCCCGGCGGGCAGGCCGATGTCCTTCAACCAGATGTCGTAGGCCTCGTCGTCTTCGGCGTACACCGTGGCCCAGAGCTTGTCCGCCGGCAGCCTGAAGTGCACCGTGAGCAGTTCCCAGGCGTAGGCAAGGGCGTCCTTCTTGAAGTAGTCGCCGAAGCTGAAGTTGCCCAGCATCTCGAAGAAGGTGTGGTGGCGCGCGGTGTAGCCCACGTTTTCCAGGTCGTTGTGCTTGCCGCCGGCGCGGATGCACTTCTGGCTGGTCGTGGCGCGGCTGTAGGGCCGCTTGTCGTAGCCCAGGAACACGTCCTTGAACTGGTTCATGCCGGCATTGGTGAACAGCAGCGTGGGGTCGTCGCCGGGCACCACCGGGCTGCTGGCCACGATCTGGTGGCCCTTGCTTTCAAAGAAGTTCAGGAAGGTGGAACGGATCTCGGAGGCTTTCATGGCAGCGACTGCTCGGTTGGGGTTTCAGTTCACGATCTCGATGCCCAGCGCGCGGGCCGCGCCCGTCAGGCGCGCTTCGTGCGTGGCGATGGGGCAGCGCCGCGAGAGCGCCAGGTCGACATACATCGCGTCGTAGGGCGTCAGGTCGTGCGCGGTGGACAGCTCCAGGTGGCGCAGCGGGTCATTCGCGCGCGGTGCCACCAGTTCCACATCCAGCGCCACGACATGCGAGCACAGACCGCGTGCGAGGGCGAGCTGGCTCATCGGCTCGGGCCGCCTTGTCCGGTGGCCGCCGCCCAGATGCGTTCGTCGCGCCCCTCACGGCCTTCGCGCACCCAATCGACGATCTCTTCGGTGGTCAACGGCTGGCCACGCTGGGCGATCTCTCGGCCGATCTGCTGCATGGCCGCGACGGCCTTCAGGCGACGCTCCAACAACTCGGCCGACACGCCACCAAAGGGCACGATCTTTGCCACCGGCTTGTTGTGTCGGGTGATGATCACTTCTTCGCCTTGCTCGGCACGCGCCACCAGCTCGGACAGATGGGTCTTGGCTTCAAACAGGCCGACGGATTCCATGCCACAGCCTCATGACTAGTTTAATCAACCAGATCCTAGGGCCTTTGGCACCGTGTCGGCCGGCCAGCCCGGTTGCCGGCGCTCGCCGCGGTGCGTACTACAGTCGTGCCTCAACCTCTTGCTCGATGCGGAGCAGCGCCATGGACTCAATGCCATCACCCCTCGCCGCCCTCAAGGACCCCAGCCTGCTCAAGACCGAAGGCCTGATCGCCGGCGCCTGGACCACCGGGCAGACCGGCGGAGCGCGATTCGCCGTCACCGACCCGGCGACCGGAGTCGAATTGGCGCAGGTTGCCAACCTGGGCCCGATCGACGCCGCTGCCGCCATCAGCGCCGCCGAAAAGGCCTGGCCGGCCTGGCGCGCACGCACCGCCAAGGAACGCGCCGGCATCCTGATGAAGTGGTACTCCCTGCTGCACCAGCACGCCGACGACCTGTCCCGCATCCTGACCGCCGAACAGGGCAAGCCCTTGGCCGAAGCGCGCGGGGAGGTCGTCTACGGCGCCAGCTTCATCGAGTGGTTTGCCGAGGAAGGCCGGCGCATCTACGGCGAGACCATTCCCACCACCGACCCCAACAAGCGCTACCTGGTCATCAAACAAGCCATCGGCGTTTGCGCTGCCATCACGCCATGGAACTTCCCGATCGCGATGATCACGCGCAAGGTGGCGCCGGCGCTGGCCGCGGGTTGCCCCGTCATCATCAAGCCGGCCGAGCAGACACCGTTGTCGGCGCTGGCCGTGGCCGAACTTGCGCAACGCGCCGGCATGCCCGCCGGCGTGCTGGCTGTTCTTTGCGCCGACAGCGCCAACAGCATCGAGATCGGCAAGGTGCTGTGCAGCTCGGACGTGGTGCGCCACCTGTCCTTCACCGGCAGCACCGAGGTCGGCCGCATCCTGGCCCGCCAGTGCGCGCCGGGCATCAAGAAGCTGAGCCTGGAGCTGGGTGGCAACGCGCCCTTCATCGTCTTTGACGACGCCGACCTGGCCAGCGCGGTGGAAGGCGCGATGGTCAGCAAGTACCGCAATGCCGGCCAGACCTGCGTCTGCGCCAATCGCTTCTACGTCCAGGCAGGCGTCTACGACCGCTTTGTCGAGATGCTGGCCGCCAGGGCCGGCGCCATCAGGCTGGGCAATGGCTTCGAGGCCGGTGTGAACCAGGGACCGATGATCGACGAGACGGCCATCCAGAAGGTGGAGAGCCACGTCGCCGATGCGTTGGCCAAAGGGGCTCGCGTGGTGGTGGGCGGCAGCCGCAGTGGCGAGCGCTTCTACACACCCACCGTGCTGGCCGACGTGACCGGTGACATGCAATGTGCCAAGGAAGAGACCTTCGGCCCGGTCGCACCGGTCTTCAGGTTCGAGACCGAAGCCGAAGTGATCGAACTGGCCAACACCACCGAGTTCGGGCTGGCCAGCTACTTCTACAGCCGCGACATTGGCCGCATCTTCCGCGTCGGCGAGGCGCTTGAATACGGAATGGTCGGCGTCAACACCGGTTTGATCTCCACCGCCGAGGTGCCCTTCGGCGGTGTCAAGCACAGCGGCCTGGGGCGCGAAGGGGCGCGCCAGGGCATGGACGACTACGTGGAGCTGAAGTACCTGTGCCTGGGTGACATCCAGACCTGATCAGGCGCCAGCCTCGGTGCGCGTGCCCTCGGCCAGCGTGTGCACATGCGCTGCACCTTCGCGGTGGCGCAGCGCCTGCAAGGCGGCGTGGGCACCGCGCATCAGCAGCCCCAGGTCGGAGCACACCCCGACATAGCCGTAGCCGGCGGTGCGGTAGCGCGTCACCTCCTCGGGGTTGCCGCCCAGCGTGCCAATGGGCATGCCCACAGCCTTGGCGCGCAGTGCCGCGTCGGTCATCAGCGCCAGGACATCCGGGTGCATCAGCTCGCCGGGCAGGCCCATCGCACCGGACAGGTCGGCCGGGCCGACGAACAAGGCATCCACGCCGGGCACGGCGGCGATGTCCTCCAGGGCCGCGATGGCCTGCGGTGTCTCCAACTGCAGCACTACGCCTACTCCCTTGTTGGCGCTGCGCAGATAGTCCGGCGTGGTCCCGTAGCGCGAAGCCCGACTCATCGCAGCCATGCCACGCACCCCTTCGGGCGGATAGCGCGTGGCGGCCACCGCGCGACGCGCCTCGTCGGCGTTCTCCACGAATGGGAACATCAGCGTTTGCGCACCGGCGTCCAGCACGCGCTTGACATGCACCATGTCGTTCCACGGCACACGCACGACCGGCAGCATCTTGGTGTTGCCCACCGCCTGCAGCAGGTGCACCAGGTCCATCAAGTCCAGCGGCGTGTGCTCCATGTCGATCACGCCCCACTCGAATCCGGCCGAGCCGATGGCTTCGGCGACGATGGGGCTGGCCGACACGATCCAGGTGCCGATCGGCAGCTTGGCGCCGTGGGCCAGCAGCATTTGACGGAAGGGGTTCATCAGGAGCGTCCTCACACGGTGTTGACCACCGCAGCCGGGTGGCCGCAGGGTCGATCCAGAACGGGCTATTCTGGCCCCGCATCGGGCTCAGAGCTTGTGAAGATATGAATCGTGCCCGCGCCGGGGTGGCCCCTGCGAAGGGCCAACTCGTCGTTGCAAGGCCTCGCCGGGTCCCCGACCCGGCTGCGCCTTGCGCCTAGACTTGGCCCTTTGCAGGGGCCTACGCGGGCACGATTCATATCTTCACAAGCTCTCACTCCAAGCCCACCGTTCAGGAGTCGAACACCAGCCACACGTGCTGTGGCAAGCACACAAAGGCAGCGGCGCGCGATCAGCCGCCGATGCCTCCTCCCTCGTCGTTGGCGGCTGAAGCGCTGCGGCCCTGCACCGCCGCGGCCAGACCTTCCACGCCCAGCGCCGCCACCTGGCTCGCCTGCGCGCTGGCACGCTGCAGCAGCGCGCCAGCATCCTTGCCATGCTCGGGGTACAGCGCCACGCCGAGGCTGGCGCTGACGCGGCAGGCCTGTCCCGCCACCAGGACCGGCTGCTGCAACGCACGCAACAGCTTGGCCGCCACGCGCTGCCCGTCGGTGTTGGCGTCCAGGTGGCCCAACAGCACACCGAAGACTTCGGATCCGATGGCGGCCACCACGTCGCTGGCGCGCAGCAAACCCCGCAGGCGCACGGCCAGTTTGCGCCGCAGCACATTGGCCGCTTCGGCTCCCAGTTGCGCCACGGCTTGTGCCGAACCCTCCACCCGGAGCACGATCAGCGCCATCGGTGCAGGTTCGCGCTCGCGCAGCGCCATCAGCTGGGTCATGTGCTCCACCAGCTGGGCCTGATGCGGCAGCCCCGTTGCCAAGTCGGTGGCATAGGCATGATGCAGCGCACGTTCGGTCTGCTTGCGTGTCACCGCATGGCGGGCAGCGCGTTGCAGGCCAGCTGCGTCATCAACCGGCAGGATGGCCTGCACGCCCTGCTGCAGCAGCGACTCCTCCAGTGCTTCATCCTGCACCGGCGTCACCACCAGCACCGCGGTGTCGAAGGCAGCCTGCGCCAGCCCAGGGTCGCGCGCCCAGTCATGCAGTGCGGCCACATCGGGTGCGTGGACCAGCAGCGCGTCGTGCCCCCGGGCGCTGGCCAGGTTCCCGGCCACGCCGGACCCCGCCAGGGTGGTGCCTGCCAGGCCCGCAGGAGGCATACCGGGGCCGACCCACAGCAAGGAAAGCGCTTCGCTGCTCATGCCCGCATGATGCCGCAGGGCGGATAGGCGCGGCGGACTTCAGGTCAGGGCCAACGCGTCGCGCGCAGCCACCAGGCCCTCATCGGTGGGGACGACCCAGACCTCGATCAGGCTGTCCCTGGCGTGGATAGGCACCGTGGCCGAGCCATCGGCCGCCTGATTGGCTGCCGCGTCCAGCCGTACGCCGAGGAAGGCCAGCGCCGCGCCCACATCGGCACGAAGAGCCGTGTCGTGTTCGCCAATGCCCCCGGTGAAGGCCAGCACATCCAGCCCACCCAGGCAGGCCACCAGCGCACCGCTCTCGCGCACCACGCGGAAGGTGAACAGGCCGATGGCCAACGCCGCGGCCGGGTCGCTGCTGGCCCGCAATGTGCGCATGTCGGCCGAGATGCCGGACACACCGAGCAGGCCGGACTGCTTGTAGAGCAGCTTCTCCAACGCCGGCAGGTCCATGCCTTGGCGGAGCAGGTGCAGCAGCACGCCGGGATCGATGGCGCCGGTGCGCGTGCCCATCATCAAGCCATCCACCGCCGACAGACCCATCGTCGTGCCCTGGCTGCGGCCGTCCCGCACGGCGCAAAGACTGGCGCCGTTGCCCAGGTGGGCGATCAGCATGCGCCCCGTGGCGCGTGCCGTGGTGGCGATGAGCTGCTCGCTCACGTAGCGGTAGGAAAGGCCGTGGAAGCCATAGCGGCGCACCCCCTGCTCGTAGTACGACTGCGGCAGCGCGAAACGCTGCGCCAGGTCGGGCGCCGTGGTGTGGAAGGCGGTGTCGAAGCAGGCCACCTGCGGGATGTCCGGGCAGGCCCGACGGAAGGCCCTCACACCGGCGAGATTGTGCGGCTGGTGAAGCGGGGCCAGTGGGTTGAGGCTTTCCAGGAAGGCCAGGGTCGCATCGTCGATTCGCACCGAAGCGCTGAAACGCGCGCCACCGTGCACCACGCGGTGGGCAACGGCCACGATCTTCGCCCCGGCCTCGCGATCCACCGAGGCAATGACGGCGCGCAGCGCGGCCTCGAACGGGGATTCGCCACCCTGCAGGGTCAAGGCCACCTTGGACGCGGTCTGCCCGGGCGCCTGGATGCGGATCACCGGCTGGCCTCCCGGCTCCAGGCCCTCGGCCAGGCCGGACAGGCCGGCCGACCCGACATCCTCGGCCAGCACGGGGTAGACGGCGAACTTGAGCGACGACGAACCGGCGTTGACGGCCAGCACGGCCCGCGGCCGCGCGCTTGTGGCGGCCGGGCTCACAGCGGCCTGACCTTGTAGCTGTGCGCCAGCAGCACGGCCAACGCCGCCGAGCACAGGCGTGCCGTGGCACCGTCGGCGCGGCTGGTCAGCGCGATCGGAACACGCGCGCCCAGCACCACGCCACTGCCCATTGCGCCAGCCAGATACTCCAGCTGCTTGGCCAGGATGTTGCCTGACACCAGGTCGGGCACGACCAGGATGTCGGGGTCGCCAGCGACGGGCGAGAAGATGCCCTTGGTCTGTGCCGCCTCGGCCGAGATGGCGTTGTCGAAGGCCAGAGGTCCGTCGATGATGCCGCCGGTGATCTGGCCGCGGTCGGCCATCTTGCACAGCGCTGCGGCGTCCAGCGTGGCTTCCATCTTGGAATTGACGCTCTCGACCGCGGCCAGCACGGCCACCTTGGGTTGTGCCACGCCCAGCACGCGCACCAGGTCGATGGCGTTTTGCACGATGTGGACCTTTTCGTCCAGCGCAGGGGCGATGTTGAGGGCGGCGTCGGTGACGAACAGGGGCTTGTGGTACATCGGCACGTCGAAGCGGAAGACGTGCGACAGGCGCCGTTTGGTGCGCAATTCGGGCCGCAGCAGCACGGCCTTCATCAGCTCATCGGTGTGCAGGCTGCCCTTCATCAGCGCCTGCACCTGGCCGGAGGCGGCCAGCGCAGCGGCACGCTCGGCAGCGGCGTGGCTGTGCGGAACATCCTCGACTTCGGCGTCGCGCAGGTCCAGTCCGGCCTCGGCAGCGACGGCCAGCAGACGCTCGCGCGGCGCCACGATGACGGGCGTGAACAGCCCTTCGAGCGCGGCATCGAGTGCGCCGCGCAGCGACTCACTGTCGCAGGGGTGGACGATGGCGCAACGGATGCGCTCATGCTGGGTGGCCTGCTTGAGCAGGTTCTGCACGCCGGCAGCGGCGTCGAAAACGTGCCAGCGCAGGCCGTTGGCGCTGGGCACGCGCTGCTTGCGTGAAGGCGCCTTGACGATCGCTTCACCGACCATCAGTTCATTGCCATCGGCCTTGCGCACCACACAATCCAGCACCACGTGCTGGGTCTCGGAGTCCTTGGACTTGACCTTGACGGCGATTTCGAGCTTGTCACCCGAGCGTGCCGCGGCCAGAAAGCGCATGCTCTGCGACACGTAGACCGTGCCGGGGCCGGGGTAGACCGTGCCCATCAGCGTGGAGACCATCGCTCCGCACCACATGCCATGCGCCGTACGCCCCCGCAGGCCCTGGCTGCGGGCGTAGGCATCGTCCAGATGGGTGGGGTTGAGGTCGCCGGAAACGGCCGCAAAACCCGAAATGTCCGCGTCGGTCAGGACGCGGGTGATGGTGGCACCTTGGCCCACCACCAGCTCGTCAAACGTGTGGTTCTGCAGCCACTCTTGATGCAGGTCCGAATGCATGAAATCAACTCCCTACAAGAAACAGTTCTCAACCCCATGGCATGGCAGGTACCCACGTCTGCAGCTGGCGACCATGCCAGCGGCACCGGCGGATGCGATCGGCCAGACGCCAGGCGAGCTCGCGGTCCGGGCTCAAGTGCACCACGGCAAAGGCCTGGGCCGCGTCACCCGGCACCTCGCAGAGGTCCAGCGTTGCGCCGCCGCAGCCTCGAAGCAACTCGTGCACATCGGCCGCCGTGTCCTTCGCGGCCAGACCAAAGATCAGGATTCGAGCTTCACTCAACATGACCGAACTCCTCTGAGGCCACCAGGCCACTTGACGCCGGCAGGCGCGCGGCCGAGCGGCGGTTGGCACCGGTCCTGGCAGGCTGGGTTTGACTCCGCGGCAGAAGCTCGCGGTGCAGGTGCTCGATCTCGCCTTGCGCACGCACGGACGCCACGGTCTCGGCCGGCATGTCGGGCGGCAGCCAGGCGCCGAGGCACGCTGGACCATGGACCGCCCGCGTCCACTGCATGTCCGATTGGTCGCGTTGATCACGGTGCTGACTGAGTATGTCTTCGAACCAGTTCGAGAAAAGCCTCTCCGATTGACGCGCCGGATGGTCGTCAGCCAAGACATGGCGGTGGGCACGCACATGACGTGCCAGCTGCGCCACCGGGATGGCTGCCGGGTGCATGTCCGAAAAGCCCTCCCGCTGCAGGCGCAGCGGGTGCAATCTGGCCATCGCATCACCAACCGGGGGCAGGACGGCCTGCGCCCAGGCGTTGCCCAGCCAGGGCTGTCGCCAAGTCGTGTACACCGAGCTGTTGATCTCACTCAACCTGGCCACGGTCGAGAAAGTCTGCTCCTCATCGCGCCCTTCCGGGTTGACGGCGCGCAAGTCGTCCATGGTTCGGTGCTCGAAGTGCACGGTGTAGCTGCCGGGCTCCAGGTCGTGCCAGCGCTGCACGGCCTGTTCCGCGGCCCCTTCGCCCTTGAGCACCACCTTCATTTCGTAGAGGCCGCTCGGCAGTTGGTCGACCACCTCCAGCGAGCTGACGATCCGGTCGGATTCCTTGCGGGCAACGTCCGCACCCTCGAAGATGCCCAGGTGCCCCACGCTCTCGTGCAGTCCGTAGACGATCACGCTGCCGGCCGCGGCGACGGCAAGTTCGCTGCCCCAGGCGTCGATGATCCAGTTCAAGGCCTGCGGCGGCGGTGTGATGTTGCCGCCCCAGGATGCGAACACCACCACCGGCTTGGTGGCGTTCGAGTGGCGGGCGATGACCTCTTCCATGAGCCGCGCTTCGGCTTGCATCCCGTCGCTGAGGATCTGGCCTTCATCGGGCTGCGGGCGGAACGTGACAGAGTACATAGAGTGACCGGCGCGCTGCGCGACTCCCACCTCGGAGTCCTTCTTGAACCCGCCGATGCCCGGGCCGTGGCCGGCGCGCGGGTCCGCCCCCATCACGAAGACGTCAACGGCATAGGCCTGGGCGGGCCAGGAAGAGACAGCGCCCTGCATGGCTCCGCGGTCGGGCATCAGGAGGCGAGTCGGGTCCATGGCTCTGGCCGATTGAGGATGATTCCACGGACATCGGCAGGTCAGCCATTGCACTTGAGTCGAAAACATAGCAGCGCAGCGGCGACCCGGGGGATTGCCGGTCAACTCCGGCCTTTGGTGGCAGATACGCGGCGGGATCATCCCCTCATTGCCCAGCAAGGCGCCGCTGGAGCCTGGTCGTGTCGATCACAACCCCGTTTGCCGTTCCTGCCAACCTGCCCACCATCCCCGAGGTCGTGCAGCAGCCCATCCACAGCTTCAGTCGCGACGAAGCCGAGGTGGGCGACATCGCCTCCAAGCTCGCCACCGTCCCGGTCCTCAGCGCCAAGACGCCAGGCCTGGCCAATTCGGCCTGCTTTCATGCTTCTCGCAGCATCAGCACAGTCGATGACGCGCGGCGCATGCTGGGTCTTGTGATGGTGCGCAACCTGGTCATCGGCTGCGGCATGACCGTGGCCTTCACGGCCGTGCCGGGCATGGACATGCCACAGTTCTGGCGCTGCAGCTTGCACGAGGCCTGAGAGCTTGTGAAGATATGAATCGTGCCCGATTCACATCTTCACAAGCTCTGAGCCGCACGATGGCTGGCACAGGCCAGCGGGCACAACACCGACCTGGCATTCACGCTAGGCCCGATGCACGGTCTGGCCAGTTGATGATGCATGTGGCCGCGCCGGCGGCGATGAAACGGCTGGCCAAGGCCTGGCACCCGCCGGCCAGTGAACGTGCTGCGCTGGAGCAGGCCAAACGGGGCTACCACCACGGCAAGTTGCGTACCGAAATGGCCCGGCGCTGGAGGTTCCCGAGCGAAATTGTCGAGCCGCTGTCGCAGTCGCCATTGCTCCCAAGCAATAGCGTGATCGATCCCCTGGCGGCCTTTGTCCACATCGCGACCTGGCGGGCCCGCATCGACGCCTTGCGCTTCAGCCTACGCGAGGTGTCTGCGACCTGGCCATCCCAGCCGGTGAATTCGCTGAGTGTTCCGCTGGTCTGGTTACCAGACGCAGCCACCATCGGCGGCGCCACCCGTGCCTGAACCCGCCGATGGTGCCGCTGGATCAACTCACCCGGGGGCTCGATGCGATGCTGCACCGAGCAGAGTGCGCGGTGGTGTTGAGCTGGAGCGGGTGAAGGGAATCGAACCCTCGTATGAAGCTTGGGAAGCTGCCGTTCTGCCATTGAACTACACCCGCCAACCGGCGCGAGTTTAAGCCATCGGTTGCTGGAGGGCCGCCAGAGTGCCATGCGGGTGTGGCAGCGCGGTGTCTAGGAGGCTGTCGGGCTTTGGGCTGGGCCTGCCTAAAGCCCGACAGCCTCCTATGGACTGGTTGCCAACGCTTACTGGTGGTTGCGGTCGCCTGGGCAAGGCCCACCTAGCATCGCGCCGTACCGGGAGGGCGACGATGGTCAAGAGATGGGCAACTCGGGCCACGCACTGGGGTGCGCGGGGGTGCCGGGCCGCCGGCTCGATGGTGCTGCTGCTGGCCAGCCTGTCTTCACCGGCCGCCACGTTCACCGATCTGATCCTGTCGGTCCTGCCGGCGAACAGCGGCATGGCTGTGTACACGACACCGGATGCTCCCGGCACGGTGCTGACGGTGCAGGAGACGGCCACGCAGACCATGGTCGGATCCGACTTGTTCGGCTATACAGGCCTGTGGCTGGGCTCGGACGGCACCGGTGGTCGCTACAGCTTCAGCTTCAACACACCGATCCAGTCGATCGCGCTGTCGTTTGTCGGCTTGACCGCTTTTTCGCCCAGTCCGTTCGAGTCCTTGACCACATTCGTCACCAGTTCGCCCAGCGTGGCCTTGCTCAGCGCGGCCGACGGCACCCTCAGCTGGACCGCTGGCGTGCTCAAGGCGCTGGAAGAAGACAGTTACGGTGTGTTGAGCTTCACCGCAACCGGCTCGGCGGGCTTCAGTTCGATCCAGTTCGACCACCTGCAGCCGGATCAGCTGCAGGGTTTCGTGGTCGACCGCATCGAGATCACCTTGAGCCCCGTGCCCGAGCCCTCCAGCGGACTGTTGTCGGTCGCAGGACTGGCATGCGTGGCCTGGCTGTTGTCGCGACGCCGTTCGCACTTGGCGGCCGCAGCGGCCACCACAGTGCTGCTGGCCGGATGCGGGGGCGGTGCCGGTGGCCCTGAATCCGGCACGCCGGCCGCTGAGGCCGAGCCCGGTACCGCACGCGCACTGGCCCTGGCCCCGGGTGCGACCAACACCACCACCACGCAACGCGACGCCGTGCGCCTGGCCGACCAGGCCACCTTCGGCGCCACCGAGTCGCTTCTCAGCAGCCTGCGTGGGCAAGGCGTGGAGCCCTGGCTGGCCACCCAGTTCACGGCCACCGGTTCGAGCTATACACGCGGTGGCAGCAGTGCCATCCACACCACGCTGGTGGATGACTTCTGCGCCAGCCAGGGTGAGCACTGCTGGCGCGACTTCTACTCTGCCGAACCGTTGCTGTGGGACTTCTACCGCAACGCCGTGACTCAGCCCGACCAGCTGCGCCAGCGCATGGCCTTCGCGCTGGCCCAGATCGTCGTGATCTCCAATCACGAGGTGGCGGGAACCTACGGCTTCCGCTACTTCCACAACATGCTGCTGGCCAACGCCTTCGGCAACTACCGCGAGGTGCTGCGGCGCACGGTGCTCTCGCCGCTGATGGGTGACTACCTGGACCACGTCAACAACGACAGGCTCAACCCGAACGAGAACTTCGCTCGCGAGCTGCTTCAACTGTTCGCCATCGGCACCTGCAAGCTGAACAACGACGGCTCGCTGCAGGGTGGCCAGTGTGTGCCCACCTACGACAACCAGGCGGTGCGCGAGTATGCGTTCGCACTCACCGGCTTCACCTACCCGGCTGGCGGCGTGTCGGTCTGGGGCTGCTGGCCCACCGGGGCGAACTGCACCTACTACCAGGGCGACATGCTGGCCAGACCTGCGCTGGCCGACAACAAGGCGAGGACGCTGCTCTCGGGCGTCACGGTGCCTGCCACGCGTACGCCAACCCAGGCGCTGGACCTGGTGCTGGATTCGCTGGTGGCCCACCCCAGCATGGCGCCGTTCATCGGCCGCCAGCTGATCCAGCACCTGGTCAAGAGCAACCCCACGCCGGCCTACGTCCAGCGCGTGGCCACGGCCTTCCGTAGCGGCCGGTACTCCGGCCTGACGCGCAGCTTCGGCACGGGCGTCAACGGTGATCTCACATCCACCATCGCCGCCGTGCTGCTGGATGCGGAAGCCCGGACATCGGCAGCGCCGCTGGTGGCCGAGAAACTGCGCGAACCGGTACTGATGATGGCGGGCGCCGTGCGCGCGCTCAACGGCACGACCGATGGTGCGGCGATGAGCTGGTGGTGGGGAGATGGCATGCGTCAGCACGTCTTCTACTCACCCTCGGTCTTCAACTTCTACTCGCCCAACTACCCGGTGCCGGGCACCCGGCTGGTGGGGCCGGCCTTTGGCATCTACAACGTCAATACCGCCTTCTCGCGGCTGAACTACCTCAATCAGCTGCTGCACTGGGGCGGCATGAGTGCGGACACGACGATCCCGGGTGCGCTGGGCACGCGCGTCAATCTGGCGGCGTTCGAAGCCGATGCTGCCGACCCTGCGGTGCTGGTCAACCGGCTGTCCAACCTGCTTACCGGAGGCCGCATGACCGCCGCTGCGCGGCAGAACATTGCCACCGCCGTGGCGGCCTGGACGGTGACCCAGTCGTCAACCTGGCGCACCGAGCGCGTGCGCACCGCGGCCTACCTGGTGCTGGCCTCGCCAGCCTACCAAGTGCTCAATTGAAGACGGAAGCAGCGATCATGTCACGCAAACCGAAGACCACCCCCCTGCCCTGCCCGCAGCGCCGCCGGATGCTGGGCTGGGGAGGCGCGACGCTTGCCAGTGCACTGGGCCTCGGCGGCGGACTGTCCTTGCTGGCACCCGGTGCGACGGCCGCCGACGATGGCTACCGGGCGCTGGTCTGCCTGTTCTTCCTGGGCGGCAACGATGGCATGAACACGGTGGTACCGCGCGATGCCACGCGCCATGCCCAGTATGCGGCGGTGCGGGGCACGCTAGCCTTGCCACGTACCAGCCTGGTCAGCCTGGGCACCGACTACGGGCTGCACCCGGCGATGGCGGCGCTGGCACCCGCCTGGGCCGAGGGCGCGTTGACCGCCGTGCACAACGTCGGGCCCCTCTTTGCGCCCCTGAGCAAGGCCGCCTACCTCGCCGCGGTGCAAGGCGACCCGCTGATTCCCGATGCGCTGTTTTCGCACTCCGACCAGCAACTGCTGTGGGAGTCGGCGTCGGCCAGGGCACTCGAACGCACCGGCTGGGGTGGGCGTGCCAGCACCGTGCTCGGCACCACCAACCCGGTCATCTCCTTCGGCGGCAACGCGCACTTCGGCCTTGGCGAAACCGTCTCCCCCTGGGTCCTGCCGGGGCCGGACTCCAATTTCGGCGCCAACGGGTTCTCGAGCTGGGCGCCGGTGGCAGCGCGGCGCGCGGCACTGAACCAGTTGGTGGCAGCGCGCCAAAGCAGCCCGCTGGCCGAGGCCTACGCAAGCCAGATGCGCTCGGCCTTCAACCTGGAGACCCGACTGGCAGGCCTGTTCGACTTCAACCCGGACCCGGCGGCCGACCCCAGCGGCATCACCGCAGCGTTTGCCCCGCTGATCAGCGGCGGTGGCCTGGCGGGTCAGCTCGCTCCCCAGCTCTTCCAGGTGGCGCGCTTCATCGCCAACCGTGCCACGGTGCAGGGCACGCGACAGATCTTCTTCGTACAGCTGGGTGGGTTCGACAACCACTCCGGCCAGATCGGCGCCTCGGCCCTGGACGGACTGCATGCGCTGCTGCTGAAGGAAACCGCCGACAGCCTGGCTGCTTTCTGGCGCGCGCTGAAGGCCATCGGCATGGGCAACCAGGTCACCCTGTTCACGCAGAGCGACTTTGGTCGCACCTTCGTGCCCAACGATTCTTTGGGCACGGACCATGCCTGGGGCAATCAACACCTGGTGCTGGGCGGCGCGGTGGTGGGCAACACGACCCATGGCCAGTACCCACGACTGGTGGTGGGTGGCCCCGACGACGTGGGGGTGGACGCCTGGGAACTGCAGGGCCGCTGGATTCCCAGTGCGTCGGTGGACCAGTACGCGGCCACGCTGCTGCGCTGGTGGGGCCTGTCGGAGCCGCAACTGGACCTGGCACTGCCCAACCTGAAAAACTTCGGCTCGGCGCGTGGGCTGGGCTTCCTGCGGACCTGAGCTCTGAAGGCACGGCGCAGCAGCCAGGTGCTGCCGCACCGGCTCAGGTTGCCAGGGGAGGAGCGACCTTGTCCAACAGGGCCATCAGCGTCGCGCGCTCCGAAGAGCTCAGACGGGACGTCCAACCGGCGTCCAGCTTCATAAGCAGTTCCTTGGCGCGCTGCAGGTGGGCACGCCCCTTGGTCGTCAGCACCAGGCGGTTGGCACGCCGGTCGCCGTCGTGTGCCTCACGGCGCACCCAACCCTGGGCCTGCAGGTAGTCCACGATGGCCACCATGGCCGGACCCCCGACACCGATGATGCGCGCCAGCTCCGTCTGCAACACGCCCGGGTTGCCTTCGATCAGCACCAGCGACGAAAAGCGCGGCGGTGTGATCTTCAGCGGTGACAGCTCGCGATCCAGCTCTTCATAGATCGCGATTTGCGCGCGCCGGATGGCGTAGCCGGCAAGCTGGTCCAGCACACCGTACTCGATGCCCGGCACATGCCGGTCGAACGGCAGCGCACCTTTGCGCGTCTTGCGCGGTCGTGGAAGGCTCATGCGGCCATGCTAGCGCAGCGCTGTGCATGCCACCTCAGGGAACCTTGAAGTCGAATCGGTGGCACTCGGCGCAGTAGTTCTCCGACTTCGCGTGCTGGTGGTGACACAGGTTGCAGTCCAGCTCGGTTCCGTAGTGCACGGAGCGGTGGGGGTTTTGCGGCTTGACCTTGGCCGTCAGCGCAGCCACCTTGTCGCCGCTGCCGTGGCAACTCAGGCACTGCGCGGCTTCCACGGGGGCCGGCTTGCCTTCCTTGCCGTGGCAGTCCACACAAGACACGCCGGACAACTGGTGCAGATGACTGCCGGGCAGCCTGGTCACCAGGCTGTCCGGCGTCTTCTTCTCGTGGCACTCCAGGCAATCTGCCAGCTTCTTGCCTGCCACGGCCCTGTGCTTCTGGGGCATGGCCCCGCCGTAGCGGCCTTCGCCCTTGTGGCAGGCGGCGCAGTCCTGCGGCAGCGCGGATGGATCCCGCGTGGGCGCTGCAGCCAGCGCCTGCGTACAGGCGACCAGCAGCCACGCCAAGGCCAGCACCGCGATTCGGACACCTGACGAGATCATCGTTTGCTCCCCGCATCAGGACCGGCGTTCAGCCCCAGGACTTCTCGGCTGCCGCGTTGCGGCCCGCGATGCGGCCGAAGACGCAGCAGTCGGCGATCGCCACGCCGCCCAGGCGCACCGCGCCATGCACGGCCCCGGTGACTTCGCCGGCGGCGTACAGACCCGGAATCGGCTTCAGATCCAGGCTCGTGACCTGCGCGTTCTTGTCGATCGCCAAGCCGCCCATCGTGTGGTGCACCTTGGGCCACAGCCTGGCCGCATAGAACGGACCGGTCGCCGTGGGGGTGGCCTCGGGGAAGATGATGCAGTCGAAATCGGTGTCCTTCCTCTTCTCGACAAAACCGTTCCAGCGCGCCACTTCCTCCTTGAACGGCGACAGCGGGATGTTGTAGGCCGCGGCGACGGCCTCCAGCGTGTCGAACTTGCGGATGGCGCCGACTTCCTGGCCCTTTTCCAGCGCGTTTGCGAACACCTGGCGCGTGACCGTCGCGTGATCGCCAAAGATGATCACCGGATCCCCCAGCGCGATGATGGCGTCCGCACGTTCCTTGCGGTTGCCCGTCTCCTTGAAGAAGCGCCTGCCGGTCTTGGGGTTGATCATCGGCGCGTAACCGACCAGGCGTTCGCAGAACAGCGGCACATGGCCGAAGCCCTTTTCGTCCGGGCTGGTCCAGGGGCCGAGCTGGATCCAGTCCATCTGCACGTTCATGGCGTTGACCTTGCAGGCTTCGATGGTTGCCTCGCCGGTGGCACCGGGGTGGTTGGTGCTCTCGAAGCGTTCCGTCAGGCGCGGCTCGTAGAGCTGGCGCAGCGCAACGTTGCGCGAGAAGCCGCCGGAGGCCAGCACCACGGCGCGCCGCGCCTTGATGAAGGCGCGCGTGCCGCTGTTCTCGTCCGGGAAGCGATAGCCCTTGCGCACTTCCAGGCCCAGGATGCGGCCATCGGGGCCGGCGACAAAGCGAACCAGCTTGACACGAGTTTCGAGTTTTGCGCCCAGCTCGCGGGCCTTCTTCAGGAACTTGTTGACCAGTTCGGAGCCGCTGGCGTTGATCGTCTGGTGTGCCCGCTTGACCGAATGGCCACCGTGGAAACCGATCCGCGCGAACTCCACGCCGGCGAAGTCCTGCGCCCATTCCAGCGTCTTGGCCGACTCATAGGCGACGGTACGCGCAAGTTCCGGGTGATTTAGAAGACCGCCGGCCTTGAGCATGTCCTTGAACATCAGTTCCGGCGAGTCGTCGATGCCGGCGGCCTTCTGCATCCGAGTGCCGGCGGCACAGAAGTCGCCACCGTTGATGATGGAGTTGCCGCCGTGCACCGGCATCTTGTCGATCATCAGCACTTCAGCGCCGGCCAGGCGCGCCTCGATGGCTGCGGTCAGCCCGGCGAAACCGGTGCCGACGATCAGCACATCCGTCGTCTGGTCCCAGTTCTCCGGTGTCGGGGCACAGGCCGCCGCCGCTGCTGGCTGAGGTGTTGCCAGTGAGCCCAGTGCTGCGCCGGCGACCAGGCTAGAGGACTGCAGGAACTGGCGGCGGCTGGTGGCTTCCGACTTGCGATGGTCCGAATTCATGGTCGATCTCCGTGGGGTGGATGTGAAACTTCAGTACCGTAAATAATAGTCTCATGTGCCACGTCATATTTGACTCATGTCACATGTACTTCAATGTCTGAATTAAATGGTGATTGACCTTGCATGGCGCTGCCGCAAGGTGCATGGCGGGAAAAGTCGGGCCTTGTCACCCTTGATCCGGCCTTGGCCCTTCGCCCATTCGCGCCATGCTGAGCTGTCGTGTTGCCAGCTCCGGCAACACGCTGCCCCGAGAGCACGCCATGCCCCACTCCATGAGCCCAGCCGTTCTGCGCAGCGCGCTGCGCACCTTCGCCTGTTGCACGCCAATCCTGCTGGCCGCCTGTGGTGGTGGTGGTGGTAGTGGCGACAGCAGCCCACCTCCTGCCGGCAACATTGGCACCGGCAGCACGGTCAGCACACCCGCCGCCAGCCCGACCGTCACCGCGCGGCTCAGCGGCGTGGCCGCGCTGGGCGCGCCGATGGCCAGCGCCCGGCTGCAGGTGGTGGACGCCACCGGTACGCCGGTCGGCAGTGCCACCACCAATGCCGCCGACGGAAGCTTCGCATTGACGCTGCTGCCCGCCACCGGCCCGCTGATGCTGCAGGCGGTGGGCACCGACGCGGCCGGGATGCCGCTGGTGCTGCACGGTGTGGTGCCGGTGCTGGGCCCCGCCGTGGTGGCCAACATCACGCCGCTCAGCGATGCCATCCTGGCCGTGGCCCTGGGTGCGGAACCACGCACCGTGTTTGCCAAGGCCAAGGACAGCACGGCGGCGCTGCAAAGCCTGAGCGCACTTTCCGCCGCCTCGGACTTCGTCAAGACCCTGGTCAAGGCCAACCTCACTGACGCCAAGACCGGCGACGCCAAGAAGCTGGACCTGCTGGCCGACAGCAGCTTCAGCGCCGCCAAGGTTGGGGTCGACCTCGCGCTGGAAACGCTGGTCATCGGCTATGGCACCAACGGCAAGGGCGGCGTGCAACTGCAGCTGTCGAACAAGCTCAGCGGCGTACCGGCCGAAGTCACGGTGGACCTGGCCACGGCCAGGTCCGAGCTGGCCAAGACCACCGGCGGCGCACCGGCCACCGCCATCACCAGCACGCTCAAGTCCACAACCAGCCCAACCGCGCTGATGGCCACCCTGGGCCTGCTGGACGACCTGGTGGCCGCCATCAACAAGGCCATCGCCGAAGGCAGTAGTGCGGACAGCACAACCCTCGCGCTGCTGCTGGCCAAGTACACCCAGCACAACGGAAACGAAGCACCCACACTGGCCCAGCGCATCGCCGACTGGGCGGCCAAGAAGATGCAACTGGGTCGGCTGCAGGTCACCGGCTGCGCCGACGAGACCATCGCCAAGTCAGGGTGCAGCCGCGTGCTGGTGGCCGCACGCGTCAACGACGCCGCCGGAGTACAGGCCGACAGCTTTGCCGATGCGGTGAGCTATGACGTCAAGGCCAACATCAAGTGGCAACTGGTGGGCAACGGGCAGTTCGCCGGCACGGCTGCCAGCGCGGTGGCCTGGCGTGCGCTGGGGGCCGACGGCGGTCCGCCTGCCGGCAGCAAGCCGCTTCTGGGCGTGCAGGTTCAGGTCGGCGCCACGGCTGCCGCCGCCACGGTGCAGACGCCGGGCGGCTACGCACTGGCGCAGCTGCCTTGCGCGCGCAGCACGCTGTGCATCGCGTCAGCCAGCGGTGAAACCTCGGTCAGCGCGACCGGCACGCTGGCCGACGACACCGTGTTCAGCGGCGTCAACCAGTGGCTCGGTGCGGCGGACCTGGCGCTGAACGCTCGCTTCAAGGTGAGCCTGCTTGCCAGCGATGGCAGCGCGGCCACCCGCTACGCCGTGCTGCGCAGCGCCTTCGGCGCTTTGCCCGAGACGGACCGCTTCCCAGTGCTGGACGCCGTCGGCAGCAGCCAGCCGCTGCCGGGAACGGCCCTGCTTTCGGACACCACACTGGCCTGGTCCACCTGGGCGACCGCCAACCCGGACATGCGTGTCGTCTTTGTACGCAGTGTGATCACCGATGCCGATGGCCAGTCCGCGGTGCGGGACATCGCGCCCAAGACCTGGCTGGCCACGAGCGTGGAGCTGCCGCAACCCGAGGTGCCCGCGGCAGTGGTGGGCCTGAGCCTGTGGCTGGCCGCGGTGGATGCCGCCGGGCGCTGGTACTACACCAGCTACACGTTGATGTAGCGGCCATCGGGAAGTCGCGGCACGGGCACAATCGCCGCCCGATGAACGACAGCAGCCCGCCCCACCACCTGCCGATCCGCAGCTTCGTGCTGCGGGCCGGCCGCATGGGCTCGGGCCAGGCTCGTGCGCTGGCCGAACTGGGGCCGCGGTTTGTGCTGCCCTTCGCCGCGGCACCGCAGGACTGGGACGCGCACTTTGGTCGCCAGGCGCCCAAAGTGCTGGAGATCGGCTTCGGCATGGGCGATGCCACCGCGGCGGTGGCGTTGGCCCAGCCGCAGACCGATTTCATCGGCATCGAGGTGCACCGCCCCGGCGTCGGCGCCTTGCTCAAGCTGATCGGCGAACGCCAGCTGTGCAACCTGCGCATCGTGCAGCACGACGCCGTGGCGGTGCTGCAGCAGATGGTCGCTCCGGCCTCGCTGGCCGGCGTGCACCTGTGGTTTCCAGACCCCTGGCACAAGAAGAAGCACCACAAGCGCCGGTTGGTGCAGGCGGAATTCGTCTCGCTGCTGGCCTCCAGGCTGGTGGCGGGCGGCTACCTGCACTGCGCCAGCGACTGGCAGCCCTATGCGGAGCAGATGCTGCAGGTGCTGACACGCGAGCCCGCGCTGGCGAACAGCGCGCCGGCCTATGCCCCGCGGCCGACTTGGCGGCCGCTGACCAAGTTCGAGCAGCGCGGCCTGCGGCTGGGCCACGGTGTGTGGGACCTGGTGTTCAAGCGGGTCTGATCAGGCCGACCAGCTGACCCAGCCACCCCAAGCGGTCAGCAGCACCACGATGCCGAAGACGATGCGGTACCAGGCAAAGCCCTTGAAGTCGTGGCTGGACACGTAGCGGATCAGCCACCGGATGCACAGCAGCGCACTGAAGAAGGCCACCACGGTGCCGACCACGAACATCGGCAGGTCGCCCCAGTGCAGTGCCTGCCGCTCCTTCCACACCGAGTAGGCGCCGGCGGCCATCAGGGTCGGGATGCCCAGGTAGAAGCTGAACTCGGTGGCGCAGCGACGCGAGAAGCCCAGCACCATCGCGCCGATGATGGTGGCCCCCGAGCGGCTGGTGCCGGGGATCAGCGCCAGGCACTGCAGCAGTCCCACCTGGAGGGCGTCCAGTGGACGCATGTCGTCGACCGACTCCACCCGCGCGCGCCGGGAACCGGCCGTGTCGCTCGCGCCGAATCGGCGCCGGTGCCAGGCCTCGACCAGCAGGATGATCAAACCACCGACGATGAATGCCAGGGCCACCGGCACCGGATGGAACAGCTGCGCCTTGACCAGCTTGCCGAACAGCAGGCCCAGCACGGCCGCGGGCAGGAAGGCCACCAGCACGTTGAGTGCAAAGCGCTGCGCCGACGCGTCGTGCGTGATGCCGCGCACGGTGCGCGCCAGGCGCTCGCGATACTCCCAGATCACGGCCAGCATCGCGCCACTCTGGATGGCCACGTCGAAGACCTTGGCCGCCTCACCGGTGAAGTTCAGCAGCGACCCGGCCAGGATCAGGTGACCCGTCGAAGAAATGGGCAGGAACTCGGTCAGGCCCTCGACCACGCCCATGATGGCGGCTTTGATCAGCAACAGTGGTTCCAAGGCGGGGCTTTCGGGGCGGGGGGGGGAAGCAGGCGGCGCATGATAGCCATCCGTCATGCGAACATGGCGGCATGTGCCCGGTCGAGTCATGCCGCTTTGGTCGCTTTCGCATCTTTGCGCCGCTGCGCTGGATACTCGTGGCCTGGTGCTGCATCGTGTCGTGCGGCTGCGCGGTGGTCGACTTCGAGCAGCGGCGCTGGATCTTCCAGCCAACCGACAAGTCATGGGCGCCGGGCGTACAGGCCGCCCAGGGCATGCAGGATGTCTGGATCGACTTCGTCTCTGCCCATCAGGAGCAGCGGGGTGAAGCCGTCCGCCTGCACGGCCTGTGGTTGGCGCAGCCCGCAGCCGATGCACCGGTGCTGCTGTTCTTGCACGGGGTGCGCTGGGATGTGCGCGCCAGCGCGCCGCGCATGAGGCAGCTGCATGCGCTGGGCTTTTCGGTGCTAGGCATCGACTACCGCGGCTTTGGACGCAGCAGCGCGGGCCTGCCCTCCGAGACCCTGGTGGCCGAAGACGCCCGCGCTGCCTGGGCCTGGCTGGCCCACCAGCAGCCACGCGCGCAACGATACGTATTCGGACACTCGCTGGGTGGTGTCATCGGCGTGCGCCTGGCCCAGGAAGTTGCCGACGAAGCGGGCCTGATCGTCGAGGGCGGATTCACCTCGACGCAGGATCTGCTGAACAGCACACGCTGGGGCTGGCTGCCCATCGAGCGGCTGATCACACAGCACTTCGATGCGGGTTCGCGGATCGCGCTGGTCGGCTCGCCGGTGCTGGTGGTGCACGGCAGCCTGGATACCATGGTCGCGCCGGCGTTGGGTCGCGCCTTGTACGAACGCGCGCTGCCGCCCAAGCGCTTCCTGCTGGTGGAAGGCGCGGTGCACGAGGACACCGACGTGGTGGGCCATGCGCTGTACCGCGTGGCCTTGCAGGAGCTGTTTGGGCTGACGGCGTCGCGCTGACCACAACGCTCGCGCAAGCCCTCGCACGCTGGAGGATCGGCGCGCGAGATCGACGAACCCCCGGCGCAGGACCGACCCGGAAGCTGACCGCCTTGCAGGAACCAGGCGCCAACCCCCCTGCACTACACTTGAATCCGGGCCCTGCCAGGTGCATGATCGACCCAGTCTGTCCTGACCGGAGACTCCACCTCAGGACGGAGGCGGCTTTGAAAGCGCTCGCTCACGAGGAGCAACAGGGTCATTCAAGACCCGGCTGGGGATGGCAGTCGCATGACGACAGGAATCAGGCGGGCAGGCAGATGCCCGTGATTGCAGGCCGGCCATTGGCGATGGTGTGGCGTTGTGGCGTTCTGTGCGCTGCGCTTGCAGCCGGGATTTCCACGTCCGTGGCCTCACAGCCTGCCACATCACAGGCAGCCGGGTTCGCTGAAGCCTGGCCCTACCGCGTGCAGGCCGGCGATACCTTGATTGGCATCGCCCAGCGCCACTTGGCACGGCCATCCGACTGGCCTGCGTTGCAGCGACTGAATCGGGTGCGCAACCCACGCCGCCTGGCCATCGGGCGCGAACTGCGGATCCCGCTTGGCTGGATGCCACAGGCGGCCACGGTGGCCGAGGTGGTGTTCGTGCGTGGGCAGGTCCAGTTGCTGGCTGCAGGGACCGCCAAGACCCTTGAAGCGGGCGACCGGCTGCAGCCCAGCGACCTCATCCGCACCGCTGCAGACAGCACAACAACCTTGCGCTTTGCCGACGGATCTCGCCTGCTGGTGACGGCCGGCACTGAGGTCCGCATCGAACAATTGTTGAGCGTCGGACGACCCGCATTGCCAGTGGTGCGGCTCAGGTTGCAGCGTGGTGGCACCGAGGCTCAGGTCGCGCCAGCGGCACCGGGCAGGCGTTTTGAGATGGAAACGCCCGCCCTCAACCTGGGGGTGCGCGGCACATCCTTCCGCACCCAGGTCGATGACAAGGGCGAACAGACACGGCTGGAGGTGCTCAGCGGTCTGGTCCAGGCCCAGTCCGCAAGCGCCAGCGCTGCCGTGGAGGCCGGCATGGGCAGTGTGGGGCACCCCGGGCAACCACCCGGCCGGCCGGTGCCGCTGATCGGCGCCCCGGCGCTGGACGGCGTGGCCGATCGCCAGCAGCGCCTGCCGCTGCAGTTCAGCTGGGCCGCCGTGCCCGGCGCCCAGGGCTATCGGGCACAGGTTCTGCAGGGTGAGGTGAAGGACCAGTTGGTGCTGGACGGCCGCTTCGTGCATCCCCAGGCCAAGTGGGCCGACTTGCCTGATGGACCCTACACCTTGCGCGTGCGCAGCATCGACGGCCAGGGCCTCGAAGGGCGGGATGCCGAGCGCGGCTTTTCGCTCAAGGCCAGGCCCGAGCCGCCCCTGGTCAGCTTGCCGGCTCAAGGCGCCAAGGTGTACGGCGAACGCACGCGTTTTGCCTGGGCACGGGTGACGGCGGCCACGCGTTACCACCTGCAGGTGTCCAGCCACGCCGACTTCGCCGACACCGTCCACGACAGCGCCGAGCTGGGCAGCCCGCAGGCCGAGCTGCATCTGCCGCCCGGCGACTACCATTGGCGCGTCGCCAGCATCGCCGCTGCCGCCGACGGCGGCGCCGACCGCGGGCCCTTTGGCGACGCACAGTCCTTCACGCAGCGCGCCGAGCCGGCCAGCCCGGCGCTGCAGCCACCCCAGAGGGTGGCCAGCGGCCTGGAATTGCGCTGGCAGCAACCCGGGCCAGGGCAGCGCGTGCGCTTCCAGGTGGCGCGCGACGAGGCCTTCCTGCAGGTCCTGCAGGATGAGACCACCGAGAAGGCCACCGTGCTGATCCTGGATCCCGAACCCGGGCTCTATTACGTGCGCGTGCGCACCATCGACGCCGACGGTTTCGAAGGCCGCTTTGGTGCCGCGCAGCAAGTGGAGGTACCGCAGGATCGCCGCTGGTGGCTGCTGCTGCCGCTGGGCCTGCTGCTGCTGGCCCTGTGAGCATGGGCCGGGCCGACCTGACTGCAAAACTCCGTCTGGCCTGGTTGCCCCTTGCGGCTCTGATTCTGGGCTGGCTCATCTCGCTGGCGCCTTTGCACCGGCAGTTCTCGGCCGCCGTCGACGATGCGATCCAGGTTGCGGTCGCCCGCCCCGTGTCTCATGACGAGGTGGCACTGATCGATTTCGACAACGCCTCGCTGGATGCGCTGTTGCCCCGGCTTGGCGCCTGGCCCTACCCCCGCGACGTGCACGCCACCTTGCTGGAGTTCCTGCGCGAATCGGGTGCCCGCACGGTGGTGTTCGACATCGTCTTCGGCGAACCGCGCGACGGCGACCCGCTGCTCGCCAAGGCCTTGGCCCGCCGTCCCGACACGGTGCTGGCCGCCGCCGCGATGCGCGACCGGCTCGAACAACCGTCGACCGCGGCCGACAGGCTGGCCCGCCTGTCGATGCCCTTGGTGCCGGGCCTGCCCGTGGTGCACTGGCCCTCGGTCACGACACCGCCACCCGGGTTGCTCGCGGCATTGCCTGGCTTCGGCGCAGTGGGTGTCGTCACCACCACCGTGGATGCCGACGGCCTGCTGCGCCGCCTGCCCCTGCTGCACGATGTCGGCGGGCGCTTGATGCCCTCGCTGGCATTGGCTCCTCTGCTCGCCGAGCGGCCTGACGCGAAACTGCAGCTGGAGCCTGGCTCGGTCCGCTTGGGCCCGCACCACTGGATCACCGACGAGGCGCTGCGTGTGCGTGTGGTGCCGCCGCGCAACCCGCAGGATCTGCCTGTCGTGCCGGCCAGCCAGGTGCTGGGCGCGGCGTTGGGCGCGCTGGACCCAGCCCAGATGCGGCGTGCTCTGGCCGGGCGTACCGTGTTCATCGGCGTCAGTGCCTTCCTGGGTGACCAGGTCGCAACGGCGCAAGGGCCCTTCACTGGCGCTGCCCTTCTGGCCCAGGTCTTCGCCAGCCTCAAGCGTGGCGACTTGGTGCAACCCGCTCCCTGGCCCCTGGTGCTAGCCGTTGTGCTGCTGGCCGTGCTGCCGGGCCTGCTGCTGGTGCGTCGGGGTGGGC